>WNGF01000951.1_pt1 | contig 42742 bp, 52 predicted proteins | sample 5400641 | NCBI WGS metagenome assembly WNGF01 (sample SAMN13153371, study PRJNA577476) | soil metagenome | isolation source: 80 cm soil or saprolite under grassland replicate 2 | place: USA:California | collected 2016-06-15 | reverse complement strand
GCGATGTAGGGCCGGAACCGCTGGAACCACGCAAGGAAGCGGTCGAGCGCGAGCGCCGTCAGGACGAAGGGCACGGCGAGGCCGAGGGCGTAGACGGCGAGCAGCGTCGTGCCCTGCGCCACGCTCGCCTGCGCGGCGGCCAGCGTCAGGATCGCGCCCAGGATGGGACCGATGCAGGGCGTCCACGCCGCCCCAAAGGTGATGCCGACGAACGCGGAGCCCAGGTAGCCCGGCGGTTTGCGCGCGAGCTCGAGCTTCCGTTGCCGCATCAGAAACGCGGGCCGCACGATACCGAGGAGGTAGAGGCCGAACAGGATGACGATCACCCCGCCGATCCGTCCGATCCACACCTGCGAGTGCAGCAGCAGAGCCCCGAGGGCCGAGGCGGTCGCGCCGAGCGCGACGAAGATGAGGGAGAACCCGGCGACGAACCACAGCGCATGCGCGAGCGCCGTTCCGCGCCGCACCTCGAGCTGTTCAACCGAAAGCCCCGTGAGGAATCCGACATAACTCGGCACGAGGGGCAGCACGCAGGGACTCAGGAAGCTCAGGAGACCCGCCTGGAACGCCGCGGCGAGCGAGACGCCGCTCACCGGCCCTCAGCCGCAGAAGCACACCGCCGAGAGGACGGTCGTCCAGCGGCCGTCGTCGCCGCACTCGGCGGTGGATGAGACGTTCATCGTGCGCACGATCTCCCCCGACAAGAGCCACTGCTCGCGGCGCTCGTCCCACGCCTTCTCCGGGTCGAACGGCACGCCCAGCACGGTGGCGAGCATCGAGGCGGCGAGGTCCTCAGCGTACTCGCCCGCCGTGACCTCGTTCTGGCCGTAGCTGTGGTGCTCGGAGATGTAGCCGTGGTGGGTCGGATCGGCCGGCATGGCGACGCCGATGGACGCGGCCACGAGCCGGCTCGGCTCGTTGGTCGACGACTCGGCGATGACGGCGAAGACCACCTGTCCGGGCTTGAGCATCGACAGCCCTTCCTCGCGGTCGACCAGCTCGCAGTGGGGCGGAAAGATCGAGCTCACCCGCACGAGGTTGAAGTTCGCCAAATGCGCGTCGCGCAGCGCCATCTCGAAGCTCGTGAGCTTTTCCTTGTGCCGACCCACGCCCTTCGAGAGAAAGGCCTTGGTAGGCACGAACATTCGTGAGTCGATCAATCCGTCACCTCGCGCGCGCCAATGGGTTCGCCTGCTGACAGCTCCGGCACAGCCCGTAGACCTCCAAGCGGTGGTGATGGGGCCGGAACTCCACCTCCTCTGCGAGCAGCGCGATCATCCGCTCGAGCCGGTCGTTCGAGAACTCCATCACCTTCCCGCACGACGAGCAGATGCAGTGCTCATGCGCCTGGCCGGGCGCGAGCGGCTCGTACCGCTTGAAGCCCTCGCCGAAATCGTGCTCCTTGGCGAGGCCGGCGCCGACCAGGAGATCGAGCGTCCGGTAGATCGTCGCGGTCCCGACCGCGACGCCTCGCCTCACCACCGATCGGCCCACCTCGTCGGCCGACAGGTGCTCGGCTGCGAAGAACACGGCCTCCGCCACGGCCAGGCGCTGGTGCGTCGCCGGCAGGTTGTGGTCGGCGAGATAGCGGCGGAACTGCTGCAGCAGCTTGGCGCCGTCAAGCTTCATACCACACGCCGGCCCCCACCGCGACCGGGACCGCAGGGTCGCCGGCGCGATCCGCCACCGCGTGCATCACCTGCGCGATGGCGTCCGCGGACGACAGCCCCGTCTCTTCGACCTCCACCTTCGACCGCCCGCGCTCCTTGCCGCGCACGACCAGCATGTAGCGCGCCGTATAGACGCGCAGCCGGCCGCCCTCCACGCCCCGGCGGGCGATCACCGCCGTGCCCCACTCGCGGCCGTCGCGCTTCAGCGGCTGGAACAGGTAGATGGTCTCGATCTCGGCCGGCGGCAGCTGCGCCGCCACCGCCTCGGCGACCTTCGCCCAGCCCGGCCCCCGGCCCGGCTCTAGCGGAGGAGGGCGGCGGGGGTCCGAGCTTGCTCCCATCGCTCCGTGTAGAACCGCAGGACGTGCATGAAGTCCTGCGCGTTCGTCACCACGCCGTACGCCTGGTGCGTGCCGCGGTCCCGCAGCTTGTTCACGACGAATTCCGTCTGGTCGACGCAGATGGTCGCAAGCGGCCGCAGGTCGTCCGGGCTGGACGCGTCCACGAACGCCGGCAGCATGTTCCCGACCGCGATCGCGTGCAGGGCCGTCGCGACGAACACGGCGAACGTCGCGCATGCCGTGACCTCCCGCATCGCGTCCTGGGCGGCGAGCGTGTCGGAGAGCACCTCGGGGAGCGGGCCGTCGTCGCGGATCGAGCCGGCGAGCACGAACGGGACGTGGCAGGACACGAGCGCGTGCATGATGCCCGACGTGACCAGCCCCTGCTCCACGGCGGCCCGCGTGCCGCCGGCGCGCCGAATCGCGTTGATGGCGCGCATATGCAGGGCGTGGCCGCCTGCCACTCCCTCGCCGGAGCTCGACATGCCGAGCGTCGTCCCGAAGATCGCGGCTTCGAGGTCGTGCACCGCCACCGCGTTCCCGCCCAGGAACGCCTGAACGTAGCCCTTGCGGATGAACCAGATCATGTCCTCGCGCGCCCGTGCGTGCACCAGCGCGGGGCCCACCACCCAGAGAATCGTCCCACCCCGCTGCTTCTCCTCGCCGAGCAGCTGCGCGAGCACGCCGTAGTCCACGGGCCGCTCGCGCGACACCTCGGTTTGCATGAAACCGAACTCGTTCGCGCTGTGGCCGCCGCCCAGGAAACCCTCGCCGTGGACGAAGATCCCCGCGCTGCCGTCCTCTTCCGTGCCGACCGCGACCCGCTGGCCTCGCGTCACCTTGCGGGGCTCGGTGACGACGAGATCCCCGGTCGGGTGCAGGACGATGCCGCAGTCCATCCGTGGCAACCGAGGCCGGCGCCACGCCCCCGCAACCTTGACGTAGGTGGGGAGATTCGTGGTCGAAAAGAAGCCGTCGGGAAGCACCCCGTCGGCCGGCGCGGGCTCGAAGCGCGCATCGGGAGCGCCCGCGAAGGGGGGCGCGTCGAAGTCGGGTGGTCGGTAGTGAAAGCGGGGCCGGCTCACAGAACGGTCAAGTTACCGGAAGGGAATCCTCCCACGCAACCGGAGGACTCGCCGCCGCGCGCGGACGACTTCACATGAGCGACACGGGATCGCGGTCGACCACCACCGTGCGAGGCCCGCTCGCTCCCCACGCCCGCACCACCCGCCCGATCGCCCGCGGCTCCGCCGACTTCACGAGCACGTGCCAGCGCCAGCGCCCCTGGAGACGCATGATCGGGCATGGCGCGGGGCCGAGCACCGTGAGCGCGCCGGCGAGTCGCTCGGCGTTGGCGCGCCGGAGCCACGCGGCGACCCGCTCCGCCGCCCCTTCCGCGGCCGCGGGGTCCTCGTCCAGAGCCACGAAGCGCGCCAAGCCGACGTGCGGCGGGTAGCGCGGGTGCGGCGGCGCCCGGAGCGGCAGCTCGGCCGCCGCGAAGTCCGCGACCGAGTGGGCGGCGGCGGCCCGGATCGCGTGATGATCCGGCGACCGCGTCTGCACGAACACCCGACCGCCCTTCGGACCGCGGCCCGCCCGGCCGGCCACCTGCGCCACGAGCTGGAAGGTGCGCTCGGCGGCGCGGAAGTCGGGCAGGTTGAGCCCCGTGTCCGCATCCACCACGCCGACGACGGTCACGTTCGGGAAGTCGAGCCCCTTCGCGATCATCTGGGTGCCGAGCAGGAGGTCGATTTTGCCGTCCGCCATGCGCGCGAGGATGCGGTGGTGCGCCCACTTGGTGCTGGTGGTGTCCAGGTCCATGCGCGCCACGCGCGCCGCGGGGAATCGCAGCGCCACGAAGTGCTCGAGCTGCTGCGTGCCGAGCCCGCGCATCCGCTGGGTCTCCTTGCCGCACACGCGGCAGGACGTCGGGATCGGCTCCTCATGGCCGCAGTAGTGGCACCGCAGGGCGGGCGGCGTCTGGTGGACCGTGAGGGCGATGGCGCACCGCGGGCACTCGCGCACGTCGCCGCACGACGGGCACTGGAGGTAGGTGGCGAAGCCGCGGCGGTTGAGCAGGAGCATGACCTGCTCACCGCGGGAGAGCGCGCCCCGCACCGCTTCGTCGAGCGCCTCGCTCCACGGGATCCCCCGCGCCTCCGCCGCGCGGGGCGCGCTCCGCAGATCGATGACGTCGACCGGCGGCAGCGGCCGCGCGCCGATCCGCTCGGGCAAGCCGAACATCCGGATGCTGCCGGCCTGCACCAGGGCCAGCGTTTCGAGCGACGGCGTGGCGCTGCCCAGAATCACGCGCGCGTGCTCGAGCTTGGCGCGCACCAGCGCCACGTCGCGCGCGTGGTAGCGCGGCGCCGTCCCCTGCTTGTAGCCGGGCTCGTGCTCCTCGTCCACCACGACCGCGGCGAGCCGCTGGACCGGGGCGAACACGGCGGACCGCGGGCCAACCGCCACACGCCGCTCGCCGCGGCGCAGCGCCCGCCAGGCGTCGGCGCGCTCGCCGTCCGAGAGCCCCGAATGCAGCACCGCGACCTGGTCCCCGAAGACGCCCCGCACCCGCGCGACCGTCTGAGGAGTGAGCGCGATTTCCGGGACGAGGAGAATCGCACCGTTCCCCGCCGCCACGACGCCCCGCAGCACCTCGAGATAGACGAGCGTCTTGCCCGAGCCGGTGACGCCGTGGAGCAGGACGGGAACGTCCGGCGGCGTCGCCGCGATCGCGGCGACGACCCCGCGCTGCGCGTCCGTCAGCGCGGGCGGCGGCGGCGAGGAGAGCTCGGCGAACGGATCCCGTGGCCTGGGCACGTCCGCGTAGCGCGCGAACCGCTGGCGCACGAGACCGTCGAGCGCCGCGGGAGAAAGGCGCAGCTGCGTGACGAGGTGGCGTACGGGAGCGGAGCCGCCCAGCGCTTCGAGCGCCTCGTACGCGACGCGTCGCTTGGGCGCGCGCCGGAAGGCCCGCTCGCGCTCGAGCAGCGAGGGCAGCGACTGCGCCAGCACCAGGACGCGCTCCGCCTGCTCGGCGGGTCCGCCCGGCCGGCGCACGCTCCACAACGCCCCCGGCAGGAGCGCCCGCGTGGCGAGGCCCAGCGGCGTGCCGTAGTACCGGCTGATCCAGCGGCCCAGCTCGACGAGCCCCGGGCTCAAGGCGGGCTCGTCGTCAGGGGCCGCCGCGATCGGCTTCGCCGCCACGTCCGGCGCGGGGACGTCCAGCGCCGCCACGACGCCCACCACCCGGCGTCGCCCGAGTGGCACGACCACCCGCGCGCCGGGCGCCACACGCTCGGCGAGGCCGTCGGGAATCTCGTAGGTGTAGGTGCGGCGAACCGGAACGGGGAGGACCACCCCGGCGTACCGGGCGGGCTGGGTCACGGGATCACGCCTATACCTCACCCCCTGACCCCCTCTCCGCATGGCGGAGAGGGGGAACGACGTACACTCACCGGCGCCGGACGCCAAGGCCCGGCTCGACGGGGAGTCGGATCCGCCCGCCATCGATCCCGGCGCCGACGAACGGGTCATTGGCCGTGAGCGCGGCGCCGTCGAGATCGGCGGCATCGACGAGGGGCGTGAAATGCGCGGCCGCCGTGATGCCGAGCGACGACTCGATCATGCACCCGACCATCACGAGCAGCCCGTGGGCACGGGCCGTGGCGATCATGCGCAGCGCCTCGCGCAGCGAGCCGCACTTGGCGAGCTTGATGTTGATCCCGTCCGCCGCACCCGCCACGCGCGGGATGTCCGCGGACACGAGGCAGCTCTCGTCCACGACGACCGGCAGGACGCCGCGGCGGCGCAGGGCGGCGAGCCCCTCCAGGTCCTCGGGCGGCAGGGGCTGCTCCACGAACTCGACGCCGTACTCCTTGAGGAGGGGGAGCAGCGCGAGGGCCCGCTCCCGCGTCCAGCCCGCGTTCGCGTCGACGCGGATCGGCTTGTCGGTGGCGTCGCGGATGGTGCGCAGGATCGCCTCGTCGCGGTCGGTGCCGAGCTTGATCTTGAGGATGGCGTAGGCGGACGCCTCCGCGACCTTCTGGCGGACCTTGTCGGGCGTGTCGATCCCGATCGTGAAGGACGACCGCGGCGCGCGGGCGGGATCGAGCCCCCAGAGCCGCCAGAGCGGCTGGCCCAACCGCTTACCCACGAGGTCATGCAGCGCCGCCGACAGGGCGGCCCGGGCTGCGCCGTTGCGCGGCACGAGCGCGGCGAACTTCGCCTCCGCCGCCTCGAGGTCGAACGGATCCGCGGGCAGGTGCGGCGCCAGCCGCTCGAGCACCGCGAGCACCGTGTCCGCCGTCTCGCCGTAGTATTTGGACGGATCGGCCTCGCCCCACCCTTCCACCCCGTCGCCGTCGCACAGCCGCACCCAAACCACGCGATAGTCCTCCTCGCCGCCGCGGGCGATGACGAACGGGTGCCTGGTTTTGAGGGTGATGACTTCGGCGGCGAGCTTCAGAGCCATCGCTGCCGCTTCAGCCACCCCAGGATGCCCACCGACACGACGACCATCGACGCGAGGGCCAAGTAGAAGCCCAGGGGATCATCGGCGAACGGGAGCCTGCTGAAGTTCATCCCGTAGATCCCGCCGATGACGATGAGCGGAAGCGCGATCGTGGACACGATCGAGAGCTGCTTCATCACCTTGTTCATGCGATTGGACGTCTGGGACAGGTACGTCTCCAGCACGCCGGCGAGCAGGTCGCGGGTCGAGTCCACCGATTCCATGATGCGGATCGTGTGATCGTACACGTCCCGATAGTAGAGCTGCGTCTCCGGCCGGATGTACGCCGAGGGGCGGTTGGTGAGCGTGTTCAGCACTTCGCGCAACGGCCCGACGTGGCGGCGGAACGCGAACGCGGCGCGTTTCGCCCGGAAGATCTCGTGGATGAGGCCCTCGTCGAACTCCGCGAACAGCCGCTCCTCGAGCCGATCCACCAGCGCGTTCATCTGCTCGACCAGCGGGAAGTAGGCGTCCACCGCCTGGTCGATGATGGCGTGCATGGTCGCCTCCGCTCCGCGGGTGAGGAGATCGGAGCTGCGCACCAGCCGCTCGCGCACCGCCTCGCACCCCGTCGCCGCGACGGCGTGGACGGTGACCAGGAAGTTCTTGCCGAGGAAGTAGTAGAGGTTGAAGGTCTCGAGGTCGAACGGATCGGCCGTGGTGCGATCGAAGCGGATGCCCGCCATCACCACGAACACGTAGCGGTCGTATTCCTCCAGCTTGACCCGCGTCCTGGGTGACAGCGTGTCCTCGACGGCCAGGGGGTGGAACTCGAACACCTTCTCGAGCAGCGCATGCTGGTGCATGTCGGTGCTGTCGATGTCGACCCATAGCTCGCCCTCGCCCGACCCCACGACCTCCCGCAACCGGGCCGGCGAGAGGCATTGCTCCAGGGCCCCATCGGGACGCCGGTAGATGCTGGCGGGCCAGTGCTTGGAAACCTGCGGCTGCGCGACGACCTCGGTCACGGCTGAAGTATCGGAAACACGGCGCGCTCATGCAAGCGCGCGCACGAGTGCGCGCGCGCCCGCGGCGAGCAGGTCGAGCCGGTAGCCGCCCTCGAGCACCCCCACGACCGGCGCCGGCGCGACGCGCTCGCGGAACGCCGTGGTCCAGCGCGCCATGTCCTCGGGCTCGAGCGTGAAGCCGCCGAGCGGGTCACCCGCCAGGGAGTCGAACCCGGCCGACACGAGCAGCAGATCGGGCCGCCAGCCGGCCAGCGCCCGGTCCACCACCGCCAGCAAGTCGTGGACGTACACCTCGCGGAGGAGCCCCGGGGGCCGCGGCACGTTGAAGACGTTCCCCACCCCGCGCTCGTGCTCCGCGCCCGTTCCGGGATACCACGGATACTGATGCATCGAGACGTAGCGGATCGACGGGTCCTGCTCCACCAACGCCTGCGTGCCATTCCCGTGGTGCACGTCCCAATCCACGATCAGCACCCGCTCCGTGCCCAGGTGCTGCGCGTGCCGCGCCGCGACGACGACGTTGTTGACGAGACAGAACCCCATGGCGCGCGCGGCGAGCGCGTGATGGCCCGGCGGCCGTGTCGCACCGAACGCGGCGCCCGCGGCGATCCCCCGCTCCACCGCGCCGATCGCGGTCCCCGCCGCGGCCATGCAGGCGTCCCAGCTGTCCGCGCTCATCACCGTGTCCGCGTCGAGGACGCCACCGCCCTGCGCGGCCAGCCGCTCGAGGCCGTCGAGGTAGCGCGCCGGATGCACCCGCTCGACGGCCGCGCGCGGCGCGAGGCGCGCCTCGCACCACTCCACGAGAGGGGCGACGTCGGGCGCACGCAGTCCCTCCAGCACCGCCGCGATGCGCCCGGGCCGCTCGGGGTGTCCGAGGCCGGGGTCATGACGCTGGCACGCGGGGTGAAACAGGACGGGGACGGGCATGGACTAGGGGCTGGGGGCTGGGGCGAGCAGCTAGCGAGTGGAGGTTCGGGGCTGGGGCTAATCTAGCCCCTAGTCCCCAGCCCCTAGTCCCTAGCCCCTGGTCCTCGCAGCAATTCCCGTATCGACTCGACCTCGGCCCGCATCTCCTGTCGCGCCGCGTCGAGCTCCGTCAACACGCGCCGGTAGCGGCGCCAGCCGACGACGACGAGCACCGCGGCGAGCGCGCAGAGCCCACCACCCACGGTGAGCCACACGCGGCCGAGGCTCAGCCCGGAGTACACCAGCAGCAGCGCGTCGAGCGCGAGGAACCCGACGGCGAGCGTGGTGAGCGCCCGGTGCCGCGCGGCCGAGCGGTGCGGCGTCATCGCACCGGCTGCCGCCGCGCGGGCAGCACGACGAATGCGGCGTTCGGCCCCGCGCCGAGCTCGCCCAGCGTCAGGAACTCGTCCAGCACCTGGGCGCCGCGGAATTTGAGGACGTAGTCGTCCAGCAGCAGCGAGTCCCGCTTCAGGGCCTGGGTCAATGCTTGCCGCTTCAGCTCCGCCGCCGTGGTCGCGGGCTCGACGGCGAGCAACACCTGGTCCCACACGTCCGTCACCATCACGCGCACCGGGAACCGCTCCGCCACCGCCGTCACGCGACTTCGACGCCCGACTCGAGCGGCAGGGTCGAGAAGAACCGGTCCACCGCCTGGTCGAAGAACAGCGTCGACGCCCGCACCCGCGTCCGTCCCGCCTCGTCCGCCCAGGCGCTGAACACGACCTCCTCCCCACCCTGCCCGCGCAGCACGACGAAACGGGGTCCCTCTTTTTCCACGAACGCCGCCGCGTGGGGCACCCGCTCGGCAAAGAACTGCTTCGCCCGCTGCAGCACGTCGGCGGGCGGCAGCCGAACGGTCGTCATGTGGGTCACGGCTGGCGCAGGATCGTGATCCCGGTCGGCTGGAGCGGCACGGCGACGCTCGCCACGAGGGCCTTCGTCACCAAGTCGATGACGCTCACGGCGCCGGGGTCCACACCCTTGCTCTCCTGGGAGATGAACGCATAGCGGTTGTCCGGCGAGTAGGCGACCCCGTGCGGGAACGCCTTCGGCGTCGGGATCCGAGCCACCTCGGTCAGCGCTGCGGCGTCGATCAAGGAGACGCTCTTATCCTTCTTGTTGGTGACGATGATCCACTTGCCGTCGGGAGACGGCTCGGTGTTGTAGGCGCCGGCCCCGGTCGGGATTTCCTTGACCGGGTCCAGTGTGGCGGCGTCCAGCACCTGGAGGGAGTTGCCGTGGTTGCAGGCCACGTACAAGCGCCGGTCGTCGGGAGACACCGACACGAAGGTGGGCGAGCAGTCGGAGGACGCCGCGCCACCGGCCGCAGGAGCCGTCATGTGGGTCATCCCGGCACCCGTCTTGTGGCGCCGGGTGATCGCGAGCCGCGCCCGGTCGATCTCGAGCACCTCGTCCGAGTTCATGCAGGTCACGTAGACCCGCGTCCCCGCGTGATTCACCTTCACCCCATGAGGCATGTCGCATGCCGGCAGGTTCGTGATGGTCACCATCTGCGGCGTGTAGATGATGGACACGACGTTCATGCGCGGATGGTCGCCGTGGAAGTCGGAGTTCGCCACGAAGGCGAGCTCGCCGTCCGGCGTGAGCGAGATGGTCGTCGGGAACATCTCGACCGGCGCCTTCCCCACGACCGTGTCGGCGCCCGCCGCCATCTTCCAGAGGCTGCCGTACGGCGTGCCGTGGGCGATCGTCACGTACCAGTACTTCCCATCGGGTGAGACCGTCACGTTGTGCGGACCGTCGATGTCCACCGGCATGACCCCGACCGGCACGACCCGCACGGTCTCGAGCGCCGCCCCGTCCCAGGTCAGCTGGGTGACGACGTCCCCCGACTCGCTCGAGACCAGGATGCGGTAGCTCGGCACGTCCGCGCCGCTCCCGCCGAGCGCGGCCACAAGCACAGCCGCAACAAGTCTCGTCATCGATGGTTCCTCAGGTCTGCGGCACCAGGGGCTGTGAGCGAGAAAGATAGAGCCCCGCGTGCCGGGCTGACACCCCCGCGCGATCCACGCCCAAAGCAGCCGCGACGCACCTGGAGGACTGATCGCACGCGCCAGGTGGAACGCGTCCCCGACTCGATTATGTCAGAGCGGCAGCGCGGTCGGTCAATCTGAGCGGCGCACGCGGTCAGGACGGCACCTTGGGTGGGCACGCCCTTTGCCTGACGGCGCGGGCGCAGAGCAGCAGCGAGTCACTGAGTCACCTGTCCAACAGCGGAGGTGCTGGACCATGCTCGTCACGACTACTCGTAGCTTGAGGGATCCGGCGGTGGAGGCGTCCAATCTCGAGCGCCGGATGAGCCGCCTCTTCAACGAAGCGCTGGGCAACTTCGACTGGCAGTACCGCGACAACGCGGGCGCGTCGTGGGTGCCGCCGGTGGACATCCTCGAGCAGCCCGATGCAATCCGCATCACGGCCGAAGTGCCCGGGGTGAAGCCCGAAGACGTCAAGATCTCGCTCGAGAACAACGTCCTCACGATCCGCGGGACCAAAGAGCAGGTCGCCGAGGAGCGTACGGAGCGCGTACACCGCTACGAGCGGACCTACGGCGCGTTCGAGCGCAGCTTCACGCTGCCGACCACCGTGGACGCGAACAACATCAAGGCCACCTACGAGCACGGCGTGCTCACGGTGACGCTGCCGAAGGTCGAGAAGGCGAAGCCCCGCCAGATCGCGGTGCAGGTCGCGTCGACGTAACCTCGGGGAAGCCTAGAGCGCGTCCATCAGCTCCCGGAGCTTCCCCTCGAGGCTCGAATTCGGCACCGCGGTCGCACCCGCTTCGCGCGCGGCGCGCAGCAGGTCCGCTCGGACGTGCGAGCCATAGGCGAGCACCGGAACCCCGCGCGCGACGAATCCCCGGATCCGGTCCGTCGCGCCGGCCTCGATTTCCAGGACGGCGACCTCGCATGCCGCTTCGTCCCGCGTGACTTCCCAGCCGCCGGCTTTCACCAGGCCCTCGAGCTTCGAGCGAAACAGCAGATCGTGCGTCCCGAGAAAAGCGCGCTTAGGCATCGAGCGGCTCGAGGGTGACGGCCTGCTGAACCGGAGCCGGCGTCGTGCGGAGCAGGTCCAGGGGCGACGCTGTGCGGCGCAGCACCAAGACCGCATCGCCCGGCGGCGGCTCGGCGAGGCCCTCGAGCACGAAGAACGCCGGCGCGCGCCCGCGCGCGCGCGGCACCCGCGCCCGGTAGCGCCGCCCGTGCCAGACGAGCTCCAGCCCTTCCCCCTTCCCGCTCGCCTTCTCCTGCCGCTCGATGAACACGTCGTCGTCGACCTTCCAGATCCCGTCCGCGACCTGCTCGCCCGACCGATAGAACACGGGGTCGAACGGCTGCCCCGCGTGCCGTTTGAAGTTCTCCTCGGCGGCCCAGTCGTACGCCTCGAGCGCCCCCGCGTTGGCGCGCCACTCGAGGTGATGGCGCAGCTCATGGGTGAGCGTCTCCCACGCCTCCTCGCGCCACGCGAGCTCCCCGAGCCGCGCGAGGCCCTCGAACGAGCCGTGATACAGGACGATCCGCGACTGCAGGTCAGCCCCGCTGCCGCTCCATTCGAGGGGGATGCACTCGCCGAGGGTGTAGACGTCGCCGCGCAGGGGGTGGGGGACGACCTTGGGGCTCACTTCCACCGCCACCACCCCCTCCAGATACGTCGGAGGGACGTCCTTCAGGAGGCGGTCGACCAGCGTCCGGAAGTCATCCAGCCTCACCGCACCGCCCTCCCAATTGCGGATTGCGGATTGCGGACTGCGGATTCGAAGGGCGGGCGTCCAATCCGCAATGCGCAATTCGCAATCCGCAATTGAGGCCTCAGCTCTTCAGCCGCTCCGCCAGGTACTCACCGAGCCGATCGGCGGCCAGGCGAATCTGCTGCAGCGTGTCGCGATCCCGCACGGTGACCGTCCCGTCCTGGGTCGACTGGCCGTCCACGGTCACCCCGAACGGGGTGCCGGCTTCGTCCTGGCGCCGGTAGCGCCGCCCGATCGAGCCGCCGTCGTCGTAGAACAGGTGGTGCTGCCGGCGCACGTCGTCGTAGATGCGGCGCGCCAGCTCCGGCATCCCGTCCTTGTTCACGAGCGGGAACACGGCCGCCTTCAGCGGCGCGAGCGCCGGGTGCAGCCGCAGCACGACGCGCAGCTCGCCCGCGACCTCCTCTTCGTGATACGCGTCGCACAGCACCACCAGCGTCGTCCGGTCGGCGCCCGCCGACGTCTCGACCACGTAAGGGATGAAGCGCTCCTTCGTTGCGGCGTCCAAGTACTCGAGCCTTTTCCCCGAGTACTCCTGGTGGCGCGACAGGTCGAAGCTCGCGCGGTTGTGGACTCCCTCGAACTCGTTCCAGCCGAAGGGGAACTCGTACTCGATGTCGTACGCATCCTTGGCGTAATGGGCGAGCTCCTGCGGCGTGTGCTGGTGGAACCGCAGCTTCTCCGGGCGGATCTTGAGCCGCTCCACCATCCACTTCATCCGCTCGTGGCGCCAGAACTCGAACCACTCCTGGTCCGTCCCCGGCTTCACGAAGAACTGCATCTCCATCTGCTCGAATTCCCGGGTGCGGAAGATGAAGTTCCCCGGGGTGATCTCGTTCCGGAACGCTTTGCCGATCTGGGCGATGCCGAAGGGAATCTTCTGGCGCGACGACTGCAGCACGTTGAGGTAGTTGACGTAAATCCCCTGGGCCGTCTCGGGACGCAGGTACACCACGGCGGCCGCTTCTTCGACCGGCCCCATGAACGTCTTGAACATCAGATTGAACAGGCGCGGTGCGGTGAGAGCACCCCGGGTGCCGCACACCGGGCACTGCGCGTCGGGCTGGCCGGGGGTGCCCTTGATGCGCGGGTCGTCGGCGCGGAAGCGATTCTTGCACTGCTTGCAGTCCACCAGCGGATCGGTGAACCCCGCGACGTGGCCGGACGCCTCCCACACCCTGGGGTGCATCAGGATCGCCGCGTCCAGGCCCTCGATGTCGTCGCGCTCGTGCACCAGCGAGCGCCACCACTGCTCTTTGATGTTCTTCTTGAGCTCGACGCCGAGCGGGCCGTAGTCCCACACCGACCCCACACCGCCGTAGATCTCGGACGATTGGAAGACGAAGCCGCGTCGCTTGGCGAGGGACACGAGCTTGTCCATCACGCCGTCGTTGGGGGGCATAGGAGCGCGGGAAAATAGACCGCCGGCTAGGCCTGAGGCAACCCGAACGCTTCCCGCGTCGCCCGCTCGGCGAGCGCCGCGATCCCCGCGGCGTCGAGCACGCCGCCCCCGCCGTCCAGGGCGTGCACGCCGCTCCAGCCCTCGACCTTCCCGGCCACGACCGCGAGCTGCTTTTTCGCCGCCTGAGCGCGGCGTACCACCTCCCCCGACGCCTTGCCGACGAGCGACGTGCGGTCGAACGACCCCTCGCCCGTGACGACGAAGTCCGCCCGGGCGAGGGCCGCGTCAAACCCCACCCGGGACAGCACCCACTCGGCCCCCGGCGTGAGTTGCGCCTTCGCGAAAAACGCCAGTCCGGCGCCGAGCCCCCCCGCCGCTCCGCCGCCGGCGAGCGTCCCGAGGTCGGGCCGCCCGTGCCGCGCCATGAGCTGCGCCAGGCGCTCGAGGCCGCGTGCCAGGAGCTTCACGCCCTCCGGGCCGGCTCCCTTCTGGGGGCCGAACACCGGTGCCGCTCCCTCCGGGCCGACCAGCGGCGTCGTCACGTCGGCGAGCGCGATGACCCGGGCCTCGAGCCCCCGCGCCCAGCCGCCGCCCAAGTCGGCGAGCCGCGCCAGCGCCCCGCCACCGTCGGGCAGCGGCGCGCCCTCAGCATCCCGACACGTCCACCCCAGCCCGCGCCCGGCGCCGGTCCCGCCGTCCACCGTCGCCGAGCCTCCCAGCCCCACGACGACCACTTTGGCGCCACGCTCCACCGCCTCCCGGATCAGCTCGCCCACGCCCCGCGTCGTGGTGCGCAGCGGATCGAGCTCCTCCGGCCGGAGCAGCGCGATCCCGCACGCGGTCGCACTCTCGAAGATCGCCGTCTCGGCATCGACCCAGCCGAGCACGCCCTTCACCGGTGCGCCGAGCGGGCCGGTCACTGGGACGTGCTCGCGCCGGGAGTCGGGCGGCAGCACGGCATCGAGCAGGCCGTCGCCCCCGTCCGAGATCGGGCATAGCAGCATCGCAGCCCCCGGCAGGGCGCGCCGGATGCCGGCCGCGACCGCTTCGGCAACCTGTCGGGGGCCGAATGTACCCTTGAAGGCGGCCGGTGCGGCCAGCACGACAGGCCGTGTAATTGCATTGTGCATAGAAACGCGCGCTTTGCGATGGGTGTTTGGTTTTCAACATTGAGCTATGTGATTCTGCGGTGCTATCTTGCGGTTTGGGCACTGATCTTGCGAGATACACGCCTCGGCACATCTCTGTCAAGGGCAAACCGCCGGCGACGGCGGGACGCAAAGCTCGGGGTCTCGGTGTTGGCACGAGACAGCCCGGCTGCCGGAGGAAGCATCCGGCCCCACGCCCTGACAAGAGAGCGCGGGGCCTCTTTGTTTGGCCGCGCAAGCGAAGATTCGTCTCGCTCACATCGGGTTCTAGGGCGCACGATGTCGGGCAGACGATCACCCCCCAGGGGAAACTCTGGGGGGTTTGCTTTTGATGTGGTTGCAGATCAGCCCGCCGTGCGCCCGCCCGTTCTCGATGAAGAGCTTGTTGGCGTCGAGGCCCGAGGCCAGCACGCCCGCGATGTAGACGCCCGGGACATTCGTCTCCATGGTGGCGGGATCGTGGCGCGGCACGCCGCTCGTGTCGTCGACCTGCACGCCGATCTGGCGGAGCAGGGTCAAGTTCGCCCGGTATCCGGTCAGCGCGATCACGAAGTCGGTCGCGAGCGCGTCGACCCGCCCGTCCACGTCCGACCGGATCACGACCTCCGAGCGCCGGATCTCCACGACCCGGCTGCACCACCGGGCGGCAATGCTCCCGTCCTTCACGCGGTTGGTGACGTCCGGGAGGATCCAGGGCTTCACCCCGCGGTCGAACTCGCCCAGGAAGTGCACCAGCGTGACCCGCGCGCCCACTCGGTGGAGCTCGAGCGCCGCTTCGACGGCGCTGTTGCCCCCGCCTACCACGACCACCCGCTGCTGCCAGTACGGGTGCCCCTCCACGAAGAAGTGCGACACGTGCGGCAGCTCCTCGCCGGGCACCTCCAGGAGGTTGGGCGTCTCGAAGTAGCCCGTGGCGTAGACCACGTGGCGGGCGTGGACCATCTCCGGCTCGAGGTTGCCCCGGTGGTGCGCGACGACCTCGAACCCGCCGTCAACCCGCTGCACCCGCCGCACCTCGTGGTAGGCCCGCACGTCGAGCTCGAAGTACTCCGCCACCTTCCGGTAATAGGTGAGGGCCTCGCGGCGGGTCGGCTTCTCAGCGGCCGTGACGAACGGCACGCCGCCGATCTCGAGCTTTTCCGGCGTCGAGAAGAACGTCATGTAGAGCGGGTAACGCATCAGGCTCGAGACCACGGGCCCCTTGTCGAACAGCGAGCAGGTGAGATGGGCGCGCTTGGCGGCGACGCCCACCGCCAGCCCGCACGGCCCCGCCCCGATCACCGCGACCTCCTGCATCAGCGCCGCTCCGGCACGAACACGAGTCGGTGCACGCCGCTCACGACACTTCGATGATCTGGTCCCGGCGGGTGCCGACGCTCACGTACTGAATCGGCGCGTGGGCCAGGTCCTGGAGTCGATCGAGGTACGCCCGGGCCGCCGGCGGGAGGTCGGCCAGCCGCCGCACCTGATTGAGGGATTTCTGCCACCCGGGAAGGGCCTCGTACACGGGCTCCACGCGGGCGAGCCGCTCGACCTCTGCCGGCATGCTGTCGAGCGACTCGCCGTCGAGCCGGTAGCCGACGCACACCGGGATGTCGGCGAACGAGTCGAGCACGTCCAGCTTCGTGACGGCGAGGCCCGTGAGGCCGCTGACCCGCACGGCGTAGCTGACCACCACCGCGTCGAACCACCCGCAGCGCCGCGGCCGGCCGGTCGTGGCCCCGAACTCGTCGCCCAGTCCGCGAATCCGCTCGGCGACCTCCGGCTCCGCCTCGGTCGGGAGCGGCCCGTTCCCCACCCGCGTCGTGTAGGCTTTCACGACGCCCAGCACGGCATCGATCGCGGTGGGGCCGATCCCCGCCCCGACCGCGGCCCCGCCGGCCGTGGTGTTGGACGACGTCACGAAGGGATACGTTCCATGATCGACGTCGAGCAGGGCGCCCTGCGCCCCTTCGAGGAGCACCGACTCCCCGCGCTGCAGCGCCTCGTAAACGACCCGCCCCACGTCCACGGCGAGCGGCAGGAGCCGCGGCGCGAGCCGTTCGAGCAGCCGGACATGCTCCTCAGGGTCGGCGCGCTCGCGCGAGTGCAGGAGCTCGAGGAACTCGTTCGCGGACTGCACGCGCGCACAGACGAGTTCGCGCGCCCGCGCGAGATTGCGGAGGTCGCCGACCCGAATCCCGCGGCGGCCGTACTTGTCCTCGTAGGTGGGCCCGATGCCGCGCCCGGTCGTGCCGATCTGGTCGCGCTGCTCGCGCGCCCGGTCGAGCAGCTTGTGGTACGGCAGTGTGAGATGCGCGCGGTCCGAGACATAGAGCTTGTGGTCGGTGCGAATGCCCCGGGACGTGAGGGCGTCGAGCTCGGTGAAGAACGTCTCCGGGTCGAGGACGACGCCATTCCCGACCAGGCAGACGGCGCCCTGGATGATCCCCGATGGGATCTGGTGCAGCACGAACTCGCCGGCGCCCGTGTGCACCGTGTGTCCGGCGTTCGCCCCGCCCTGATAGCGCACCACCAGGTCGGCGCGCTCGGCGAGCACGTCCACGATCTTCCCCTTGCCCTCGTCGCCCCATTGGGCGCCGACGACGACGGCGCAGTGTATCTTCGGTCCGAACATGTCGCTCCAACAAAAACGCCCCGGGGGGCGGGGCGTGCGAGCATCCTCCGGCGGAAGCTAGGCCGGCGACCAGGCTCCGTCAACGCGCCAGTCCGTCACGCGCCAGTCCGTCACGCGCAGACGAGCATCGCCACCCGCTCCCGGTCGGCCGGCGCCAGCGGGGCGAGCGGCGCCCGGCACGCCCCGCCGTACAGCCCCACGGCGTCCATGGCGGCCTTGACGCCCGCGGGACCGAGCTTCCCCACGATCTCCTTGTCGAGCGGGACCAGCCGCTCCTGCAAGGCCCCCGCGCGCGCCCGGTCGCCCGCCCGGAAGGCGGCCACGATGTCCGCGCACAGGCGGGCGGCGAAACACGCGACCGCGACGATGCCGCCCTCGCATCCCAGCTCGAGCGCCGTGTACAAGAGCGAGCCCGATCCCGCGAGCACCGACCAGCCGGGCGCCGCGCCGCGAAAGGCGGCGAGGTTGCTCGCGTCCCCCGAGGAGTCCTTCACCCCGACGATGTTCGCGTGCCCCGCGAGCTGCAGCAGCAGCCCGGGGGCGATGGCGAGATGCGTGTACTTGGGGATGTTGTAGACGAGGAGCGGCACGGCGCTCGCATCCGCCACCGCGCGGTAGTAGTCGGCGAGGCTCGCCGGCGTGGTGGCGGCCGAGAAGTACGCGGGGGGCCGCACCAGCACGGCGTCCGCGCCCTCGGCCGCCGCCGCGCGGGTGAGCGCGACCGCTTGCCGCGTGGATTCCGCGCCGGTGCCGGCGATCAGCCAGCGCCCGTCCGGCAGTACTTCGCGCACCCAGCCGACGAGGCGGCGCTGCTCCTCGGGGTCGAGCAAGGCGGACTCGCCCGTCGAGCCCCCGACGACGACGCCGTCGAGCCCCGCGTCCACCAGGCGCCGGACGTTCTGGCGGAGGTGGACCGGGGCCACGTCCCCGGTGGCGCCGTCGAACGGCGTCGTGAGGGGGGCGAGCACCCCCGCGGGCGACCGCTCCGTCACTGCCCGGGCAAAAAGGGCGACAGGTCGTCCCCCGACGCCTGCGCTCCGTGGGCGGGAGGCGCGACGCGCGAGCGGCGCCGCACGCTGCGGATCTGCAGCTCGAAGTCCGCCGGTTTGGGGGCCGCGGCCAGCGCCGTCTCGTACGTCACGACCCCCTCCGCCACCAGATCCATCAGGTGCTGGTCGAACGTCTGCATGCCGTACTGGTCGCGGGCCTCCCGCATGTACTCGTGCAGCTCGGCCGCGCGACCCTCGTTCCTGATCGCATCGCGCACCGCGTCGGTGCAGATGACGATCTCGAGCGCCGCGGCCCGCCCGGCCCCGTCGCCGCGCGGCAGCAGGCGCTGGCAGATGACCGCCTGCAGGGACTCGGCGAGTCGCGCGCGCGCCACCGCATGCTCCTCGGCCGGGAACATCGACACGATCCGGCTGATCGTGCTGAGCGCGTCGGGCGTGGGCAGCTGGGAGATCACGAGGCGCCCGGTCTCCGCGGCCCGCATCGCGGTGCCGAGCATCTCGGCATCCCGCATCTCGCCGATGAGCACCACGTCCGGGTCCTGCCGCAGGGCGGCCCGCAGCCCGGCCTGAAAGTCCTCCGTATCGACGCCGACCTCGCGCTGCGTGACCGAGCTCGTGACGTCGCGGTGCAGGAACTCGATCGGGTTCTCGAGCGTCACGATGTGCTTGTTCTGCGTCTGGTTGATGTGGTTCACGATCGCGGCCATCGTCGAGCTCTTCCCCGCGCCCGTCCCGCCCGTGACGAAGATCATCCCCTGCTCCGCGGAGGCGATCGTCATGAGGACGGGAGGCAGCCGGAGCGACTCGAACGTGGGCACGTCGAACGGGATGACCCGCAGGACGATCATGAACGAGGAGCGCTGGCGCAGGATGTTGACCCGGAAGCGTCCGACGCCGGGCATCCCCCACGAGCAGTCGTAGTCGCGCAGCTCGTCGATCCGCGCCCGGGCATCCTCAGAGGGCAGGAAGCGCAGCGCGATCGCCTTGGTCTGCTCGGGCGTGAGCCGCTGCTTCGTCAGGGGCACGAGCTTTCCGTCGATGCGAGCGCGGAACACGTCTCCGGCCTTGATGTGCAGGTCCGACGCGCCGCGATCAACTGCCGCCTTGATGATTTTTTCCATTCAGTACCCGGCTTCCGGGTCCACCACGTTGACCAGGGGCGTCCCTGCAAGATAGTGCCGGATGTTCTCCACAATGAGCCCCGTCTCGCGCTCCCAGAACCGGCCGGTCACGGCGGCCACGTGCGGGCTCACGAGCACACGCGGGTGCCGCCAGAACGGATGCCCGGGCGGGAGCGGCTCGACGCTGAACACGTCGAGCGCCGCGCCACGCAGGCGAGAGGCGTCGAGGAGGTCCAGCAACGCCGCCTCATCCAACAGCGTCCCGCGTGAAACGTTCACGACCATCGCGTTCTCCGGGAGGCGCTCGAGCACGGCGCGGGTCACCGCGCCCTGCGTCTCAGAGGTGTGGGGCGCGGCGATCACGAGGCAATCGCTCTCGGCGGCGAGGCGCGCCAGCTCCGCCGGCCCGCCGACCCAGCGGACGCCCGGCGGCCCACCCCGGCCCCGGCGCCGCCGCACCCCCGCCACGCTCATCCCCAGAGCGAGGGCGCGCCGCGCGACCGCACCACCGATCCCGCCCAGCCCGAAGACCCCGACCCGGAGCTCGGCGAACTCGCGCACCCGCACCGCGAAGTCCGCGAACTCGGGCCTAGCCCAGCGTTCCGCGGCCTGGAACTCGCGCATCCGGTCGAGCCCGCGCGCGAAATACGCGATGGCGGCGATCGCCCAATCCGCGATCGGCTCGGCGTGCACCGCCGCGGAGTTGGTGAGCACGATTCCGCTGCCCCGGACGTGCGGCAAGGTCGCCCCGATCCCCGCCGTGCCGCTGTGGGCCCACCGCAAGGTGCCGCGGGCCGCCGCCACCACACCCGCGGGGACTCCGTAGCCGACGTAGATCTCGGCGCCGCGGGCCGCCGCCACCGCCTCGGGGGTCGCCGAGCCGCCGTCGCCGTCGGACGCCGCGGGCGCCTCCACGGCCGTCACTTCCCACCCGGCGCCCAGCGCCGCCCGGATCGCCTGCACCGCGGACGGCGGCACGCGCCAGGCGGCGCGCGGCGACGCCAGGTCGACGACGAGGCGTCGCGTCACTCTCCCGTCGAAACCGTGCGCACGCCCGGGTGGTGCAGCACGCCCACCAGCACCTGGTCGTGCAGGCGCTTGGGGCCGCGCAGCTCGAGCTCGATCACCAGGTCCACGTTTTCGTGGCGGGACGCGGCGCGCTCGATTTCGAGCCCGGTCCGCCGGACGAGCGCTTCCAGGTCTTCGAGGGCGGTCGGCTCGGGCTTCGCGTGGACGAGGAGCCGGCTGCGGCTCGAGGCGCGCGCGACGAGGTCTTCGACCCACCTGAGGCCCTGGAGCACGACCAGGACCAGCAGCGCGGTGCCGAGCGCCGCCTCGTAGGCGTGGGCGCCGAGCGCCATCCCGATCGCCGCCACCACCCAGATGGTCGCGGCGCTGGTCAGACCCGTGACCGATCCCCGCGTGTGCAGGATGGTGCCGGCGCCGATGAACCCGACGCCGGGAAGGATCTGGGCGGCGATGCGTGCCGGATCGCCGCGGCCCAGCGACAGCGTGACCGACAGGGCAGTGAAGAGCGTGGCGCCGACGCAGATCAGGACGTTGGTCCGGAGACCCGCCGGCTTGCCGCTCAGCTCGCGCTCCAGCCCGATCGCGCCGCCGAGCAGGATGGCGAGCACGAGCTGGAGCAGCAGCTCGAGGTGGAACACATCGGCGATCCGCGCAAGCAGGTCAGCCATCAAGCCTCCGGGTCGTCCAGGAACCCCATTCGCCGCCGCACCTGAGCCATCGTGCGGCGGGCGATGGCACGCGCCTTCCCTGCGCCGGCGCGCAGCGCGTCCCGCATCCGCTGCGGCTCGGCCTCGAGCGCCCTCGCCCGCTCGCGGATGGGGGTGAGCGCGGCTATCATATTGTCTGCGAGGACCCGCTTGCAGTCGAGGCACCCCCAGCCGGCGGTGCGGCAGTTACGCGCCACGAGCGTCTGGGTGTCGGGCGGCGAGAAGCCCTGGTGAATGGTGAAGATGTTGCAGATGTCCGGGTTGCCCGGGTCCTTCCTGGTGACCCGCGCCGGATCGGTGGTGGCGGGCTTGAGCTTCTCCCAAATCGTCTCCGGCGTGTCGAACAGGCTGATCGTGTTGCCGAGGCTCTTCGACATCTTCGCCTGGCCGTCGAGCCCGAGCACGCGCTTCGCCGTCGAGAGCAGCGCCTGCGGCTCGGGGAACGCGAAGCCCGGCCCGTCCGCGTAGCGGGCGTTCCAGCGGCGCGCGATCTCCCGCATCAGCTCGAGATGCTGGAGCTGGTCTTCCCCGACGGGCACGAGGGTCGCCTCGTACAGCAGCACGTCCGCCGCCTGCAGCACGGGGTAGTTGAGGAGCCCGGCCGGCACGCTCTCCTGGCGCTGCGCTTTGTCCTTGAACTGCACCTGCCGCTCGAGCTCCCCGAGGGGCGTGACCGTATTGAGCAGCCAGTTCAACTCGGCATGCTCCGCGACGTGCGACTGCACGAACACGATGCAGCGCTCGGGGTCGAGCCCGGCCGCGCAGAGCGAGACGGCCATGTCGAGCGTCCGCTGTGCCAGGGTCGCCGCCTCGTACGCTTGAGTGATGGCGTGCAGGTCCACGACGCAGAACACGCAGTCGTGCTGATGCTGCAGCCGGACCCAGTTCTGCACCGCCCCGAGGTAGTTGCCGATGTGCAGGTCGCCGGAGGGTTGGATGCCGGAGAAGACGCGCGCCATGGGGGGACAACCTACGACGCGGGGGCACAGCGCCGCAAGGTGCGTGAACTCAAAGAGTTAGTCGACCTGGCCTTGAGCGCCGCCGAGCGCGCCGCGACCCAGCTCCGCCGGCTCCCGCCCGCGCCGCCGGCCGAGTGGGCCGAGAAGGGGCGGCACGATTTCGTCACCGCCGCCGACCGGACGGCCGAAACGGTCATCGCCGAAACGCTCACGCGGGGGCTGCCGGGTTGTACGGTCGTCGGAGAGGAGCTGTCGCCCGGGGCGGCGCGCTCGGGCGACGTGGTGTGGATCGTGGATCCGCTCGACGGCACCACCAACTTCCTGCACGGCTATCCGCAGTACGCGGTCTCCATCGGGGCGTTGGTCGGTGGGGCGCTGGCGGTCGGGGTCGTCCACGACGTCGCACGCGACCTGGTGTACCGGGCGGCGACCGGTCACGGCGCGTGGCTGGGCGAGCGGCGGCTCCGCGTCTCGCAGATCGCCGAGCCGGGGCACGCGCTCGTCGGCACCGGGTTCCCGTTCAGGCAGCTCGACCGTCTCGAGCCCTACCTGCGGGAGCTCGCGGCCGTGACGCGGGCGGCGAGCGGGATCCGGCGCGCGGGCTCGGCGGCGCTCGACCTGGCCGACGTCGCGGCGGGGCGCTTCGACGCGTTCTGGGAGCACGGCCTCGCGCCCTGGGACGTGGCCGCGGGCGTGGTGCTGATCCGCGAGGCCGGAGGCGTGGCGACGACGCCGGACGGGGAGCCGGACATCCTGCGCCACGGGTCGATCGTCGCGGGGAATCCGGCGATGCACCGGTGGCTGATGGAGCTGCTGCGGAGCGCATGAGAATGCGGACTCAGGGGAGTGCGGAATTTGGAGTGCCCTCCCCGCTCGTCGAGTGCGTTCCCAACTTTTCCGAGGGGCGCGACCGGGCCACGCTCGACGCCTTGCGGGCCGCGATCGTGGCCGTGCCGGGCGTGAGGCTCCTGGACGTCCAAGCGGACGCGGCCCACCACCGCTCCGTGTTCACGTTCGTCGCGCCGCCCGACGCGGCCGTCGAAGCCGCGTTCCGCGCGATGCGGGTCGCGACGGAGCGGATCGACATCACCGCGCACCGCGGCGAGCACCCGCGCATGGGGGCGACCGACGTCGTCCCCTTCGTCCCGGTGCGCGACCTCACGATGGACGACTGTGTGGCGCTCGCCCGGCGGCTGGCCGAGCGCGCGGGCAACGAGCTCGGCATCCCGATCTTCCTGTACGCGAAGGCGGCCAAGCGCCCCGAGCGGGAGCGTCTGCCGGACATCCGGAAGGGCGAGTTCGAGGGCTTGCGCGAACGGATTGGAGCGGACCCCACGGCGGACCCGGATTTCGGGCCCCGGCGCATCCACCCCACCGCGGGCGCCACGGCGATCGGCGCCCGGGCCTTCCTGGTCGCGTTCAACATCTTCCTCGACACGAGCGACGTCCGAGTCGCGAAGGACATCGCCAAGAAAGTCCGCACGTCGAGCGGCGGGCTCCCGGCCGTGCAGGCGTCCGGCTTCGAGGTGGACGGGAAGGCCCAGGTGTCGATGAACCTGCTCGACATCGACACCACGCCGCCCGCGGCCGCGTTCGCGCTGGTCGCGGCAGAGGCAGCAGCGCGGGGCGTTGCCGTGCTGCGGAGCGAAGTCGTCGGCCTCATCCCGGAGCGGGGCATCCTCGGCGCGGGAGCGACGTACCTCAAGCTCCCCGACCCGGCCGATCACCTGCTCGAGGCGAAGATCCGCGCCGCCGAAGGCCCCACGCTCGACGGCTGGCTGGAAGAGCTGGCGGGTCCCTCTCCCGTCCCCGGCGGCGGGGGCGCGGCGGCGCTCGCCGCGGCGCTGGCCGGGGCGCTCGTCGCGATGGTGGCCCGGCTCACCACCGGGCGAAAGGCCTACGCCGCCGTGCAGGGACGCGTGGCGGAGATCCTCGCGGAGGCGGACGCCCTCCGGGCCCAGCTCCGCCAGCTGGTGGACGACGACGCGGCGGCGTACGCCAAGGTCAGCGCGGCCTTCCGGCTCCCGAAGGACGATCCGGGCCGGAAGCGGGCGGTGGACCAGGCGCTGATCGGCGCCGCCCGGCCGCCGCTCGCCATGGCGCGGGGAGCGGTGCGGCTCATCGCCCTGGCGCGAGAGATCGGGACGATCGGCAACCGGAACGCACGCTCGGACGCCACAGTCGGCGAGGCGCTCGCTCGCGCCGCGCTCGCGGGAGCGCTGGAGAACGTCCGGGTCAACGTGGCGTCGCTGTCCGAGCCGGAGCTGGGGAAGTCGCTGCTGGACGAGGCGGAGGCGCTGCCCTTAGCGCCTTAGCCTCTTAGCCCCTAGCTGTTTAGTGGCACGTCCCGCTCCCCGAATCGGTGGCCGTCTGCCCCGCGACCGGGACGAACTGCCACGCGTACGTCCCGTCGCCCAGGGTGAGCTTCAGCACCCCGTACACGAGACTGAGGTTGACCTCGCTGTTCGGGGCCATGAGCGTGTTGGGGGCGTCCTGGCCCTCGCCACCCGTGCCCACGATGATCTCGCGGATCCCGTTCACGGGGTCGGCCGTGCCGGCCGGCGTCTGGGGCGCGAACCGCTCGTAGTCGCGCACGTGCGCGTTGAGGATCAGCTCCGCCCCGGCGGCGTAGAGGTCGTCCCAGAAGGGTTTCACCGAGCTGGGCACGTACAACACGGTGTCCGTGGTAGAGTTAAAGCGCGGCCGGTGCCACATGGCCAGCACGCACCGCTTCGTCGTCGCGGCGAGGTCTCCCTTGAGCCACAACTCCTGAGGCGAGCCCGCGGCGGTCGGGACGTAGGTATTGTTGCTGTTCAGCACGATGATGTGCCAGGCGCCGAGGTCGTAGCTGTAGTATCCCTTGCTCGGATCGCCGGCCGCGGCGCCGAAATACGTGAAGTAGCCGACGGCGGTCGCGCTCGAGTCGTAGTCGCGGTGGCCCGGCACGGGGGAGGTGCGCGCCTTGTGCCGCCCCCAGCTCGGGTCGTAGCAGGTCTGGTAGTCGACGAGCCGCCCGCCCGGGTAGGCGCCGTCGCCGAGCGTGAAGACGGTGCCCGCAATCCCGTCGAGCAGCGCCGCTGTGGCCTCGTCGTTCGTGCGGTCGCAGCGCGCGACGTTGCCGGCTCCCACAAGCGTGACGGTCGTCGCCGGTTGCGTGACCGTCACGGTGAGCTGGCCGGACCCCGCTCCGCCATCCTTGTCGGTGACGGTCACCCGCACGGTGTTCGTGCCCGCAGCGGTATAGGTGTGCGTGGCCGTGATGGGACTCCCCTGGCTCGTCGTGCTGCCCGTCGTCTGCGCGGAGCCGTCGCCCCAGTCAATCGTGTACGCCCAGGGCGCGTCGTTCACGCCGGGATCGCTGAAGCTGGCGCTGAGCGTGAAGGGGCTCCCCACGGTGGCGGTCTGGTTCGCTCCCGCGTTCACCGCGGGCGCCACATTGGCGATCGTCGTCGCGGTCGAGGACGGCGAGCTCGCAGCGCCCTTCGCGTCGGTGACGGTGAGCGTGACGGTGTAGCTCCGATTGTCCGCGTAGGCATGCGTCGGCCTGACGCCGGTGCCGGTGCTCCCATCCCCGAAGGTCCAGGCATAGGTGAGCGCGTCGCCGTCGGGGTCCGACGAGCCGCTGCCATCGAAGGCTACGGTCGTGCCCTCGGAACCGGAGTAGGGCCCTCCCACCGCGGCCGTGGGAGGGTTATTGCCGGCTGCCGAGCCGCCATGGCACGCGCCGCTGCCCGCGTCGGTGAACGTCTGGCCGGCGATGGGGATGAACCTCCAGTCGTAGCCGTTTGCGGACAGCGTCAGCTTCAGCACGCCATAGGTCTGGTCCTCCTGCACCTCGGTGTTCCGCAGGGGTGTGCCCACGCTGAAATGGCCCGCGCCGCCCATGCCGGCGATGAACTGGCGGATCCCGTTGGCCGGATCCGCCACGCCGCCTGGCGTCTGCGGGGCGAAGCGTTGGTAGTTGTGCTCGTGGCCCGCGAGCACGACCTCGGCGCCGGCGTTGTACAGGTCCTGCCACAGGACCTGCGTCGTGGGATCGGCCAGGATGCCGGAGCTGAAGAGGGGACGATGCAAGTAGGCGAGCGCGCAGAGCGCCGGGTGGGCGGCGAGATCGGCGCGCAGCCACTGCTCCTGAGCCGATCCCGCGGCGTGGGCGATCTCGCTGTTCAGGGCGATGATGTGCCAGCTACCGAGATCGAAGCTGTAGTACCCTTTGGTGGGATCGCCCGCCGCCGCGCCGAAGTAGCTGAAGTAGGCGGGGGCGCCCGGCGTGTCGTACTCGTGGTTGCCGGGAACCGGCCGGGTGCGGGCCTTGTGCCGGCCCCAGGTCGGGTCGTAGCAGTTGGTGAAGTCGCTGCTCGAGCCGCTCGGGTAGGCGTTGTCGCCGAGGGCGAACACGGTGCCGGGAATCCCGTCGAGCAGGTTGGCGGTCTGGTCATCGCCCGTTCTGGTGCAGTCGCCGATGTCGCCCGCGCCTACGAAGACCATGGACACGGACGCGGAGACGATCACGGCCAGCGAATCCGAGCCGGACCCGCCCGCGGCGTTCGTGACCGTGACGCGCACGCTGTCCCGGCCTTCTGCGGAGTAGACGTGCGACGCCACGATGGGCGAGGACTGGGTCGTGCCCGTGCTCGCGGCGCCGTCGCCCCACGCGACAGAGTAGCTCCACGGCGCGTTGGTGCTGCCCCCGGGATCCGTGAACGTGACCGAAACGTTCACCGGCGTGCCGGGGCTGGCCGTGAGATCGGGGCCCGCGTTCACGGACAGCGGGGGCACGCCGTGGCACGTGCCGGTGCCGGAGTCGGTGAACGACTTGCCCGGAATCGGCACGAACTGCCACGCGTAGCTGCCATCGTCGAGCGTGAGCTTCAGGACGCCGAACGTGCCGCTGTTGCGGACCTCGCTGTTCGCCCGGATCGTGCCGAACTTCGTGGCGTCGCCGCCGCCCCCGGTGCCGACGACAAGCTCCCGGATCCCGAACGAAGGATCCGCGGCGCCCGCCGGCGTCTGCGGCGCGAAGCGCTCGTAGAAGACGTAGTGGGCGTTGATCACGAGCTCGGCCCCGGCGGCGTAGAGATCGTTCCAGAGCGGTTGGACGCTCGTGTTGGGACTGTCCTTGGAGTCGAACAGGGGGTGGTGCCAGTAGGCGAGCGTGCAGCGCGCGGGATGGGCGGCGAGGTCGCCGCGCAGCCACTGCTCCTGAGCGGAGCCCGCGCCCCGGGCGATGTTGCTGTTGAGCACGATGACGTGCCACGCTCCGAGGTCGTAGCTGTAGTAGCCCTGGCTGGGATCACCGGCGGCCGCGCCGAAGTAGCCGAAATACCCCGCCGCCCCGGCCGTCTTGTAGTCCCAGTCGCCCGGCGTAGGCGCGGTGCGCGCCTTGTGGCGGCCCCAGGTCGGGTTGTAGCACCTGTTGTACTGGTCGAGCGTGCCTTTGTCGAAGGCGTTGTCACCGGCGGCGAACACGCTGCCGGGAATCCCGTCGAGCAGGCTCGCGGTTTGGTCATCCCCCGTCCGGTCGCAGCGCGCAATGTTTCCCGCGCCCACGAGCGTCACCGGGCCGGACGACGTGGCGAAGCTCGGCGGCGTCGACGTCGACCTCGTGGACGGCTCCGGGCCGCCGTTGTCGCGGCAGGTGGCGACAACCAGAGAGGCGGCGACCACGGCAAGAACGGTGAGCGCAGCCGGACGGGCGATGGACATGGACGGGCCACCTCGGGTCTCGGAGTTCTGTGGAGCTCGGCACCCGGCCATGCCGTGGCATGGGGAGCGGGGTCCGGTAGGCGCCGCTCCCGTTTGCACGACTTGTGCACTTGCGCTGCGACAGGGTAACAGGTGTTGCGGAGAGTCCTTAGCGGAGGTTCACCAGCGAGCTCGTGCTGCGATGGTCCGACAGTCGTTGAAGAGACGCCACGAAATTCGATACAGAAAGCGACCTAGTCAGCCACCGTCAGCAGCCGCGGCGGCCCCCCGTTCTCGCGGATGGCCACCGTGTGCTCGAAGTGGGCGGAGAGCGACCCGTCCTCGGTCACCACCGTCCATTTGTCGTCCAGTGTGCGGATTCCTGCGCCGCCGGCGTTCACCATCGGCTCGATGGCGATGGTCATCCCCGGCATGAGGCGCGGGCCCCGCTTCGGCTTGCCGTAGTTCGGCACCTGCGGCTCCTCGTGGAACGCGGAGCCGATGCCGTGCCCCACGAGCTCGCGGACGACCGAGTAGCCCGCCGTTTCGGCCACCTCCTGCACCGCGTGTCCGATGTCGCCGACGTGATTCCCGGCGCGTGCCTGCGCGACCCCGGCCGCGAGGGCTTGCCGGGTCACGCTGAGCAGCCGCTCCGCCTCCGGGCTCACCGACCCTACGGGGAACGTCGCGGCGGAGTCCGCATGTAGCCCCTCGAGCCACACGCCGACGTCCACGCTCAGGAGGTCGCCTTCGGCGAGCAGTCGCTTCGCCGAGGGGATGCCGTGCACCACCTCGTGGTTGAGGGACGTGCACAGCGTCGCGGGGAAGTCGTACAGCCCCTTGAACGACGGCCGCGCGCCCGGATGCGAGCGGATGAACTCCTCGGCGAGGCGATCGAGCTCCTCGGTGGAGACGCCGGGGCGCACGCGGCGCTGCACCAGCGCGAGCGTCTGCGCGACCATGCGACCGGCGGTCGCCATCGTCTCGATCTCCCGCGGCGATTTGATGGTGATCATCGCCCGATGATGCGCTTGATCTCCGCCGCGATTTCGTCGACCACGCCGGTGCCGGGCACGCGGTGCACGACGCCGCGCTCGGCGTAATGGGCCACGAGAGGAGCGGTGTCCCGCTGGTACACCTGGAGCCTGGTCTTCATCGCCGCGGGCACGTCGTCCGAGCGGCCTTCCTGGCCGGCCCGGCCCGTCATCCGGCGGATCAGCTCCTCTTCGGGGACGTCGAGCAGGACGACATGGTCCAGGCTAGCCCCGCGCCGGGCGAGCGTGCCATCGACGAGCTCCGCCTGTGCGGCCGTGCGCGGGAAGCCGTCGAGGACCGCCCCGTGCGCCGCTTCGGGCTTCGCCAGCTCCTGGTCGATGAGTCTGAGGATGAGCGTGTCGGGGACGAGCTTGCCGCCGTCCATGTACTGCTGTGCTTCCCGGCCGAGTGGCGTGCCGGCCTTCACGGCGGCGCGGAGGATATCTCCCGTCGTGATCTTGGGCAGGCCAAGCCGCTCCGCCAGGATCCTCCCTTGGGTCCCCTTGCCTGAGCCCGGCGCGCCGAGGAGGAGGATGAACACACGAACCCTACAGGTAGCGCTGGCGTCCGCGGAACTTGACGCGCCCTTCCTTCATGAACCCGTCGTAGTGCCGGAGCAGCAAATGCTGCTGCACCTGCTGGACCGTGTCGAGGGCCACGCCGACCACGATCAGCAGCGCGGTGCCGCCGAACCCGAACGGCATGTTCAGCACGTTCGACACCACGATCGGCAGCATCGCGACCACGGTGAGGAAGAGGGCGCCCGGGAGGGTGATCCGCGACAGCACGTCGTCGATGTAATCGGCGGTGGCCGCGCCGGGCTTGACGCCCGGGATGAACCCGCCCTGCTTCTTGAGGTTCTCCGCCAGATCCACCGGGTTGAAGATGATCGACGTGTAGAAGTAGGCGAAGAAGATGATCAGCACCGCGCTCGTCAGCACGTAGAGCGGCGAGGTGACGTTGAAGTATTCCGCCAGGTGCTTGAGCGTCGTGTTGCCGCTGAACTGGGCGATCGTGCCCGGGACGATGATCAGCGATTGGGCGAAGATGATCGGCATCACGCCCGAAGAGTTGATCCGCAGCGGGATGAAGGTCTTCTGTCCCTCGCGGATCCGCCCGCGCCCCATCACCTTGCGTGGGATCTGGATGGGGATGCGGCGCGCCGCCACCGTGACCGCCACCGTCCCCCCCACGACGAGCACCATCACCGCGAGCACGACGAGCAGGACCGGGACGGTCAGGGTGCGCGCCTTGAGCGCCTCGATCGTCCGGATCGTCTCCGGCCAGATGCGCTCGACGATCGAGAAGAAGATGAGCAGGCTCGCCCCGTTGCCGATTCCGCGCTCGGTGATCTGCTCGCCCAGCCACATGACGAAGACCCCGCCGGTGGTGAGCGTGAGCACTGTGGTCATCCGGAACGCGAAGCCGGGATGCGCCACCGCGCCGACGATCTGCTCGGTGAAGAGCGCGTAGCCGTACGCCTGGAAGACGCACAGCATCACGGTCAGGTAGCGGGTCCACTGCGTGAGCTTTTTTCGCCCCTCCTCGTCGCGCTGCATCTTCTCGACCACCGGGAACACCGGGGCCGCCAGCTGGAACACGATGCTCGCCGAGATGTACGGCATGATTCCGAGCGCGAACACCGTGGCCCGGCCGAAGCTGCCGCCGGCGAACAGGTCGTACAGCACGAACAGGGTGCCCTGCCCCTGCTGGCGCAGGTAGTCGGCGAGCGCCGGGACGTTGACGCCGGGGGTCGCGATGTGCGCTCCGATGCGGTACACGAGCAGGCACAGGAGCGTGAAGAGGATCTTGTTCTTCAGCTCCGGAACCTTGAACAGGTTGGGAATCTGGGGCCCGGTCACGGGATCAGCTCGCGATGGTGCCGCCCGCCTGCTCGATCTTCGCGCGGGCGGAGGCGGAGACGGAGACGCCCTTCACGTTGAACCGGCGCTCGACGTCGCCCATGCCGAGGAGCTTGATGGGCCGGTCGGGCCGCCGGACGAGTCCCGCCCCGAACAGCGTGTCGGGCGTCACTTCGACGCCGTCGGCCAGCTTGCCGAGGTGCCGGACGTTGACGACCTGGGCGGGCTGCCTGAATGGATTGGTGAAGCCGCGCTTCGGAATCCGGCGGATGAGCGGCATCTGGCCGCCCTCGAAACCGGGACGGGTCTGGCCGCCGCTGCGCGCGGTCTGCCCCTTTCCCCCTCTGCCCGACGTCTTGCCGATCCCCGAGCCGGGCCCGCGGCCCTTGCGGATGCGCACGCGGTGCGAGCCCGCCGGAGGTCGGAGGCCGTGCAGCGTCACGCGCTCGACGGCCGCCGGCGCCTCCACCGGCGCCTTCGCCTTCGCCCGCGCCGTCGTTTTCGGCTTTGCTTTGCGGAGCGCCATCGCTCATTTCCCTTCCTGCACCGGCGTCACCTCGACGAGGTAACGCACCTGGTACAGCATGCCGCGGATCGCCGGGTGGTCCCGCTTCACGACGACGTCCTGATGGTGCTTGAGCCCGATCGCCTCGAGCGTGCGGCGCTCGACCGCCGGGCGCCCGATGCCGGAGCGGACCTGCCGGATGCGCAGCGCGCCCTGCCCGGCCGGCGGCAGGACGGGGCTCGCGCCCGGCTTGCGTTTCCGATATTTGCGGGTGGGCGGTAACCTAGCCACGAGTGGTCGCCTCCTGACGCGGCTTGTAGTGGATGGCCTCCACCTCGACTCCCCGTTCCTTCGCGACGCGCCGGGCCGTGGTGAGCCGCCGCAGCGCGTCGAGCGTCGCCCGGACCATGTTGTGCGGGTTGGTGGAGCCGAGGCTCTTCGTGAGGATGTCGCGCACGCCGGCGCACTCGAGCACCGCGCGTACCGGGCCGCCCGCGATCACGCCGGTCCCCGTCGCCGCGGGCTTGAGCAGTACGCGGCCCGCGCCGTGATCGCCGACGATCTCGTGCGGGATGGTCCCACCCGTGAGCGGCACCTCCATCATCTTGCGGCGCGCGGCCTCGACGGCCTTGCGTACCGCCTCGCTCACCTCGTTCGCCTTCCCGGTCGCGACGCCGACCCTGCCCTGGCCGTCGCCGACGGCGACGAGCGCGTTGAAGCCGAACCGCCGGCCGCCCTTGACGACCTTGGCGACGCGGTTGATCGAAATGACGTTCTCGATGAGGCCGTCGCCTTCGCGCTGGCGCTCGCCGCCGTCGCGCCGCTCGCCACCCCGCCCACGCCCGCGCCCCCGTCCGCGGCCCCCCCCGCCCCCCCCGCCACCCCCGCGCCCCCCGTGCCCCCCGTGCCCCGCTCCCCCTGCACCGCCGGGGCCGCCGACGCGTGGCCGTTCTTCGACGGGCGCTTCGCCGCCCGCGTGCGCGGGCTCGGGCTCGGGTGTGCCGGCGGCGCCGGAGTCCGGCGCGCCGGGTGCCTGTTGCTCGTTCGCCATCAGAGCTCCAATCCGCCTTTGCGCGCGCCATCGGCCACCGCCTTGACGCGTCCGTGATACTGGTAGCCGCCGCGGTCGAACACGACTCGTACGACGCCCTGCTGCTTCGCTTTGCGGGCGAGGAACTGCCCCAGCGCGAAGCTCCGCGCGGTCTTCCCCTTCCCCTCGACCTGGATGCCCTCGGACGTGTCCGCCGCCCCGGCGAGCGTGACGCCCTTCGTATCGTCCACGAGCTGGGCGTAAATGTGCTTGGAGGAGCGGAACACGACGAGCCGGGGCCGCTCGGCAGTGCCGGTGACCCGCTTGCGCACCCGCAGGTGCCGGCGGTAGCGCCGGTCCTCTCGAGTCCTGACCTTGTGGATCGATCGCATGGCTACTTGGCCGCCTGGGCCGTCTTGCCGGCCTTGCGTCGGACCTGCTCGCCCGCGTAGCGGATTCCCTTGCCCTTGTACGGCTCGGGCGGCCGGATGTTACGGATCTCCGCCGCCACCTGGCCCACGAGCTCTTTGTCGATGCCCTCGATCTTCACGACGACGTTGTTTTCGACCGAGATCTTGATGCCCTGCGGCGCGTGGTACGGCACCGGGTGGGAGAAGCCCACCACGAGCTGCACGCCGAACGGCTTCGGCTCGGCCTTGTAGCCCACACCTTGGATCTCCAGGGCCTTGGCGAACCCCTTGATCACGCCGTCGACCATGTTGGCGACGAGCGTGCGGGTGAGACCGTGCAGCGCCTTGTGCCGGGTCTCGTCGGACGGCCGCCGCACCAGGACGGCGTCGCCCTCAAGGGCGAGCGCGAGCTCCGGATGGATGGTCCGGCTGAGCTCGCCCTTCGGGCCCTTCACCGTGATGCGGTGGCCTTCAATCTGGGCGGTGACGCCCCGGGGGAGCGGGATGGGCTTCCTGCCGATGCGCGACATCGCGACCTCCTACCAGACCACGGCGAGCAGCTCGCCGCCTACGCGGGCGCTGCGAGCTTCGCGGTCCGACATGAGGCCCCGGGGCGTCGAGAGGATCGCCATGCCGAGGCCGTTTTTCACGCGCGGGATCTCGCGCGCCTTGACGTAGCGCCGCAGGCCCGGCGCGGACACGCGCTGCAGCTCGCGGATGACGGGAGCGTCGTTGTGGTACTTGAGGTAGAGCCGCAGCAGCCCGTGACGCCCATCATCCAGCACCGTGAAGTCCTGGATGTAATGGTTGTCGCGCAGCAGGCGGGCCATCTCGACCTTCAGCTTCGACACCGGCATGTCGACCCGGCGGTGGCCCGCCTGGCAGGCGTTGCGCACGCGGGTCAGCATGTCGGCCACGGGATCAGTCACGCTCATCGCACCTTCCGTCCTTTACCAACTGGCCTTGCGCACGCCCGGGATCTCCCCCCGCAGGGCGAGCTCGCGGAAGCAGATGCGGCACAGCTTGAACTTTCGCAGCGTGCCCCGGCTGCGGCCGCAGCGCTGGCACCGGTAATATCCCCGCACCGCGAACTTCGGCTTCCGCTTGACCTTCTCGATCCAGCACTTCTTCGCCATGCGAGTGGTCTCCTAGCCGACCGCGATGGGGGCTTCGCCCCGGAAGGGCATCCCCAGCTCGCGCAGCAGGGCCCGGGCCGCGTCGTCCCGGCCGGCGCTCGTCACGAGCGTGATATCCATCCCGTGGATCTTGTCGACCTTGTCGTAATCGATCTCGGGGAAGATCATCTGCTCCTTGATGCCAACCGTGTAGTTCCCCCGGCCGTCGAAGCTGTCCGCCGGCAGCCCGCGGAAGTCCCGCATGCGCGGCACGGCGATCGAGATGAACCGGTCCAGGAACTCGAACATCCGCGTCCCGCGGAGCGTCACCGAGCAACCGATCGCCATGCCCTCCCGCAGGTTGAAGTTCGCGATCGCTTTCTTGGCCCGAGTCACCACGGGACGCTGGCCCGTGATGGCCGCCAGCTCCGCGACCGCCGCCTCGAGCGCCTTCGGATTCTTGGGCGCGTCTCCCATCCCGACATTGAGCACGATCTTCACGAGCTTCGGGAGCTCGTGGAGGTTCTTGAACCCGAACTGCTGCGCGAGGTTCGGCCGCACCCGCTGCTCGTAGTGCTCGAGCAGCCGGGGGCGGGGCGCGGGCTCCGGTGGCGGGCCCTCCGGCTCCCGGTCCGCGCGGCTTTCGGCAGGAGGCGCAGCGGTCTGCTTCCGCTTCTTGGCCTTCGGCTCCTCGGCCCGCGGCGCCGCGGCGGCGTCGGCCGCGCCGGCCTGCTTCGGGTGCTTCCCCCGGGGCGCCGCCCCGGGCTCGACTGCGCCGGCGACCTTCGGTTCCCGCTCTTTGGGGTCGGCCATCTCGCTACCTCACCCGCGGGATCGGCTGGCCGGACCGGACCGCGATCCGCTCCACCGTCCCGTCCTGGTCGAGGCGCCGCCGGACGCGCGTGGGGTTCCCCGATTTGGGGTCGAGGAGCATCACGTTCGACGCGGCGATCGGCGCCGGGATGTCGATGATCCCGCTCTCGTCGCCGGGTTTCGCGGCGCGCTTGTGCTTCTTCACGACGTTCACGCCCTCCACGAGGACCCGGAACTTCTTGGGGTAGACCTGCAGCACCTTTCCCTGCTTGCCGCGGTGCTCGCCGCTGATGACCTGTACGGTGTCGCCCTTGGCGACGTGCAGCTTGTGGCGCCGGGGCTCGCGCTCGGTCGCGCGCGCGCGGCGCCGCTTGCGGTAGATCAGCTGCCGCATGTCAGATCACCTCCGGCGCGAGCGAGACGATCTTCATGAACCGCTTCTCGCGCAGCTCGCGGCCGACCGGGCCGAAGATGCGGGTGGCGCGCGGCTCGCCCTGCTCGTTGATGAGCACCGCGGCGTTCTCGTCGAAGCGGATGTAGGACCCGTCCTTGCGCCTGGTTTCCTTCGCGGTCCGCACGATCACCGCCTTCGCCACCTCGCCCTTCTTGATCTGGCCGGTCGGGATCGCGTCCTTGATCGTGACGACGACGATGTCGCCCAGCCCGCCGTAGCGTCGCTTGGAGCCGCCGAGCACGCGAATCACGAGCGCGCTGCGCGCGCCTGAGTTGTCCGCGATCTTGAGAATCGATTCCTGCTGGATCACGCTCGCCCCTCCGCCCTACTTCGCGCGCTCGAGGATCTCGATCACGCGCCACCGCTTGGTCTTCGAGAGCGGCCGCGTCTCCACGATCCGCACGGTGTCGCCCGGCTTGGCCCCCTGGTCGTCGTGCGCCGCGACCTGTTTGGTGCGGACCACCTGTTTGCCGTAGAACCCGTGCGCGAACCGGCGCATCAGCGACACCGTGACGGTCCGCTGCATCTTGTCGCTCACCACGACGCCGGTGCGGACCTTGCGACGCCCCCTCATGCCGGCCGCCGCTCACGCAGAATGGTCCGAATCCGCGCGATATCGCGGCGCATGGAGCGGAACTGCAGCGGGTTGGGGATCGCCTCCGTCCCCCGGCGGAACGCCAGGCGAAACCGCTCCTCGGTGAGCACCGCGAGCTTCTGCTCGAGCTCCTCCGTCTTGAGCTCCCGCAACGAGTCGGCTTTCAGCTTCGCCATCCTAGCGCTCCTCCCGCTTGACGAACTTCGACCTGAGCGGCAGCTTGGCCGCGGCGAGCGCCAGCGCCTGCCGCGCCAGGTCCTCCGCGATCCCCTCCACTTCGAACATCACCCGTCCCGGCTTCACCACCGCGACCCAGCTCTCGGGGTTGCCCTTGCCCTTCCCCATCCGCGTCTCCGCCGGCTTCTTGGTGATCGGCTTGTCGGGGAACAGCCGGATCCACACTTTGCCGCCGCGCTTCATCTCGCGCGTCAGCGCGACGCGCGACGCCTCGATCTGCCGGTTGGTGATCCACCCCGGCTCGAGCGCCATCAGCCCGTAGTGGCCGAACGCGACGGTGTTGCCCCGCGTCGCCATCCCCTTGGTGCGGCCCTTGAACCGCTTGCGAAACTTGACCCGTTTCGGTGCCAGCATGGCTCACACGCCCGTCGAGTAGGTGCGGCCGTGCAGATCCTCGGTGCGCTCCCCCTTGAAAATCCACACCTTGACGCCGATGGTCCCGAACGTCGTCTTGGCGGTCGACATCGCGTAGTCCACGTCGGCGCGGAGCGTGTGCAACGGCACGCGCCCCTCGTGGTAGCCCTCCGTGCGCGCGATCTCGGCGCCGCCCAGGCGGCCCGCCGCCTTGATCTTGATGCCCTGCGCCCCCATCCGCATGGCGCTCTGCACGGCGCGCTTCATGGCGCGGCGGAACGAGATGCGTTGGGTGAGCTGGTGCGCCACGCTGTCCCCGACGAGCTGGGCGTCGAGCTCGGGCCGCTTGATCTCTTCGACGTTGATGCCGACCTCCTTGCCGGTGAGCTGGGTCAGCTCGTCCCGCAGCTTGTCCACCTCGGCGCCGCGCTTCCCGATCACCACGCCCGGCCGCCCGGTGTGCACCGTGACGGTGACCTTGCCCGGCTTGCGCTCGACATGCACGTCGGAGATGGCGGCGTGCGCGAGGCGCGTCTTCAGGTACCTGCGGATCAGGTCGTCTTCCTTGAGCAGCTCCGGGAAGTCGCGGCGCGCGTAGTAGCGCGACCGCCACTGCTTCACGATCCCGAGCCGAAACCCGTAGGGATGCGTCTTCTGACCCACTCACGCGCTCCGTTTCTTGGACCGCGACGCCTTCGCGCCTTTGGTCTTGGTGCCCTTGCCGGTGGCCCGGCCCGCCTCGCTCCCGGGCGCCGGCTTGGCCGGCGGCTGGGCCTTCGACTCCGGCGTCGGCGGAGGCCCCGGTCTGGCGGCCGGGGCGCGTGGCGGGCCCCCGTCCGCCACGTGGATCTCCACGTGGCTCGTGCGCTTGAGGATCGGCGTCGCCCGGCCCATGGCGGCCGAAGTGAAGCGCTTGAGCGTCTGCCCCTCGTTCACCACCGCGTAGTTGACGCGCAGCCGGTCGGCGTCGAACGCCGCGTTCTGCTTGAGCGCCTGCTGCTCGGCGTTGGCGACGGCCGACTTCAGCACCTTGAGGATCTGCTTCGCGGCGAGCTTCTTCGAGAAGCGGAGGAGGGCGTTCGCCTCCGGCACCGCGCGGCCGCGGATCTGGTCCACGACCAGACGCATCTTGCGCGCCGACTGGCGCACGGTCCGCTGAATCGCCCGGGCTTCCATTTACGGCTTGGCCTCCTCGGCCGCGCGCTCCTGCGCGGAGCCCTTGGCGCTGTGCCCGCGGAACAGCCGCGTCGCCGCGAACTCGCCGAGCTTGTGCCCCACCATGTTCTCGGTGATGTACACCGGGATGAACTTGTTCCCGTTGTGCACGGCCAAGGTGTGGCCCACGAAGTCCGGCGTGATGGTGCTCCGCCGGGACCACGTCTTGAAGACCTTCTTTTCGTTCTTCTCGTTCAGGACCCGGATCTTGTCGAGGAGCGACGGCTCCACGTAGGGGCCCTTCTTGATGCTCCGTCCCATTCGCTCGCTCCCTCAGCCAGACGTCCCTATTGCGTCGCCTTGCCCCGCTTTCGACCGCGCACAATCAGCTTCGTGGAGGGCTTCTTTCTGTGCCGCGTCTTCTTTCCTTCGACCTTGCCCCAGGGCGACGTGGGCGGCCGGCCTCCGGAGCTCTTGCCTTCGCCGCCGCCCAGCGGGTGGTCGACGGGGTTCATGGCCACGCCGCGCACCCGTGGCCGGCGCCCCAGCCAGCGCGTCTTGCCGGCTTTGCCGACCGACAGGAGCTCGTGCTCCGCGTTGGACACCTCGCCGATGGTCCCGAGGCACTCGCCGCGCACCATCCGCATCTCGGTCGAGCGCAGGCGCAGGGTCACGTAGTTCCCTTCTTTCGCGACGACCTGCACCCCCGTTCCCGCCGAGCGGGCGAGCTGGCCGCCGCGCCCGATCTTGAGCTCCACGTTGTGCACCGTCGTGCCGAGCGGGACCTCGAACAGCGGCATCGCGTTGCCGACCCGGATGTCCGCGCCGGGGCCCGAGACCACGGTGTCCCCGACCGCGAGGCCACGCGGGGCGAGGATGTAGCGTTTCTCGCCGTCCGCATAGTGCAGCAACGCGATGCGCGCCGTGCGGTTGGGGTCGTATTCCAGCGCCGCGACTTTCGCCGGCACGCCGTGTTTGTCGCGCCGGAAGTCGATGCGCCGGTACCGGCGCTTGTGGCCCCCGCCCTGATGGCGGGTCGTGATGTGGCCCTTGTTGTTGCGGCCGCCGGTCCGCTTGAGCGGCTCCAGCAACGAGCGCTCCGGCTCGCGCTTCGTCAGGTCCGCGAAGTCCGAGATGGAGCGAAACCGCGTGGCCGACGTCACGGGCTTGAACTGTCGAATGCCCATATCAGCCCTCGAATACCTCGATCGCGTCGCCCTCTCTGAGGGTCACGATCGCCTTCTTCCAGGACGGCCGCCTGCCGACGTGGCGACCGTAGCTGCGGCGCTTGGCGCGCACCACCATCGTGCGCACGTCGGTCACGCCGACCTTGAACAGCGATTCGATCGCCGCGCGGATCTGCGGCTTGGTCGCCTCCGGGTGCACGCGGAACGCGTACTCCTTGCGGGCCCCGTACGCGGCCGAGGACTTCTCGGTGACCACCGGCCCCACGATGGTCCGGTGCAGCTCAGGCATCGCCCACCTCCGCCGGCTCGCCGGCGGCGCCCAGCGCCGGCAGCTCGATCACCAGGGCGTCCGCCCAGAGGATCTCGTAGGCGGTCGCGTCGGCGAACCGCATCACGTGCACGCCCGGGATGTTCCGGCCCGAGAGGTACACGTTGTGCGCGTGCGCCGCTCCCGCGGTCAGGACGAGCACCTTCCGCTCCGCCACGCCGAGCTTGCCGAGCAGCTCGGCGAGCGTCCTGCTTTTCGGCTTCTCGTACTCGAGCGGGTCGACGACGAACAGCGCCTGCTCGCGCGCCCGCGCGTTCAGGGCGGACTTCTTCGCGAGCTGGCGCACCTTCTTCGGGATGCCCAGGCGGTAATCGCGCGGGTGCGGCCCGAACACGATGCCGCCGTGCCGCCAGTGGGGCGCGCGCGTCGAGCCCTGGCGCGCGCGGCCGGTGCCCTTCTGCCGCCACGGCTTCTGGTTGCCGCCCGTCACCCAGCGACGCGTCTTGGTGTCGTGCGTGCCCTGGCGCTGGTTCGCGAGGTAGGTCACCACGGCCCGGTGCAGCGCGTGCTCGTTCACCGTGCCGTCGAACAGCGCCGCCGGCAGGCGGACCGCCCGCTGCTCGGCGCCGGCCGCAGAGTAATGCGGAGCCTCAATCATGGCGGCTCGGTCCTCCCTGCTTGCGGACGGTGAGGAGGCCGTTCATCGGCCCCGGCACCGCTCCCTTGATGAACAGCACGTTCCGCTCGGCGTCCACCTTCACGACCCGGAGCCCGAGCTCGGTGAACCGGCGCGCGCCCATGTGCCCGGGCATCCGCTTCCCCTTGATGATGCGAGAGGGGTCCGTGCCCGGGGCGATCGAGCCGGGCTTGCGGTGCCGCGTGTTGCCGTGCGTCTCGGGGCCACCGCCGAAGTGGTGGCGGTGGACCACGCCCTGGAAGCCCCGGCCTTTCGTCACGCCCGTCACCTTCACCAGGTCGCCGGCCTTGAAGATCGCCACGGTGACCGTCTCGCCCGGCTGCGGCGCGTCGCCCGCGACCGGGAAGGTGTGCAGCACGCGCGGCGCGGCCTCGAGACCGGCCCGCTTCGCGTGTCCCGCCAGCGCCTTGGGCGTGCGTTTGGGCTTTTTCGCGCCGAAGCCGAGCTGCGCCTGCGACCCCGCAACCTGGACGACGGCGCATGGGCCCGCCTCGATCACCGTGACGGGCACGTGCGCGCCCTCCTCGTTGAACAGGCGCGTCATGCCGAGCTTCCTGCCGATCAGTGCGTTCACGGCGCTATTCGACCTTGATCTCGACGTCCACGCCGGCGGGCAGGTCGAGCTTCGTCAGCGCGTCGACCGTCTGCGACCGCGAGTCGAGGATGTCGATCAGCCGCTTGTGCGTCTTCAGCTCGAACTGCTCGCGGCTCTTCTTGTCGATGTGCGGGCTGCGGAGCACCGTCCACAGCTGCCGCTTCGTCGGCAGCGGGATGGGCCCGGAGACCTGCGCGCCGGTCTTCTCGGCGGTGCGCACGATGTCCGCGGCGGCCTGGTCGATCAGCGCGTGGTCGAACGCCTTGAGACGGATGCGAATCTTGCCGGCCATGATTCCCCCTGGCGGTCAGCCCTATTTGAGGATCTTCGTCGCCACGCCCGCGCCCACCGTGCGGCCGCCCTCGCGGATCGCAAACCGCAGCTGCTCCTCCATCGCGATCGGCGTGATCAGCTCGATCGTCATCTTCGTGTTGTCCCCCGGCATCACCATCTCCACCCCCGCCGGCAACTCCACCGTCCCCGTCACGTCCGTCGTCCGCAGGTAAAACTGCGGCCGATACCCCTTGAAAAACGGCGTGTGCCGCCCCCCCTCCTCCTTCGTCAGGACGTACACCTCGCTCTCAAACTGCGTGTGCGGCGTAATGCTCTTCGGCTTCGCCAGCACCATCCCCCGCTCCACCTCGTGCTTCTCGACGCCCCGGAGGAGGAGCCCCACGTTGTCCCCTGCCTGCCCCTCATCCAGCAGCTTGCGGAACATCTCCACCCCCGTCACCACCACCTTCTTGTCCGTCCCAAACCCCACCATCTCCACTTCCTCTCCCACCTTCACCTTCCCCCGATCGATCCGCCCCGTCGCCACCGTGCCCCGGCCCGTGATCGAGAACACGTCCTCCACCGGCATCAGGAACGGCTTCTCCACCTCGCGCTTCGGCACCGGAATGCTCTTGTCCAAGGCCGCCAACAATTCCTCGACCTTGCTGACCCACGCCTTGTCCCCCGCGATCGCCTTCAAGGCCGCCCCCCGGATCACCGGGATGTCGTCCCCCGGATACTCGTACTTCGACAGGAGCTCGCGCACCTCCAGCTCCACCAGGTCCAACAGCTCCGCGTCGTCCACCAGGTCGCACTTGTTCAGGAACACCACGATCGCCGGCACGTTCACCTGGCGCGCCAGCAAAATGTGCTCCCGCGTCTGCGGCATCGGCCCATCGACCGCCGACACCACCAGGATCGCCCCGTCCATCTGCGCCGCCCCCGTGATCATGTTCTTCACGTAGTCGGCGTGCCCCGGGCAGTCCACGTGCGCGTAGTGCCGGTTCGCGGTGGCATACTCCACGTGCGACGTCGCGATCGTCAGGATCTTCGTCGCATCCCGCCGCCCTTGCGACTCCGACGCCTTCGCCACCTGGTCGTACGTGACGTAGGTGGCCAGCCCTTTGTCTGCCGCCACCTTCGTCAGCGCCGCCGTCAGCGTCGTCTTCCCGTGGTCCACGTGCCCAATCGTGCCGACGTTCACGTGGGGCTTGGTGCGCTCGAACTTAGCCTTGGCCATAACTCCTCAAAGTCGTGGAGGAACTGCGTGGAGGGCCGGCGTGGAGGAGACTCGTACAGGGAATACGTCTTCCCTCAACGCCCTCCCTCAACGCTTCCCCTGAACGTCGTCCCTTTACGCCTCTCGAATCATCCTTTCACCTTCGACACAATCTCTTCAGCCTTAGTCTTCGGCACTTCCTGATAGTGGCTAAACTGCATGCTGTAGATCGCGCGGCCCTGGCTCATCGAGCGTAGCGTAGTCGAGTAGCCGAACATCTCGGACAGGGGCACGCTCGCGGCCACGACGTGCGCGTCGGCGCGCTGCGTCATCCCGCCGATCTTTCCCCGACGCGCCGACAAATCGCCGATGACATCCCCCATGTAGTCGGCCGGGGTCACGACCTCGACGTCCATGATCGGCTCGAGCAGGACGGGGTGAGCCTGACGGGCTGCCTCTTTCACGGCCATAGACCCGGCGATCTTGAACGCCATTTCGCTCGAGTCGACGTCATGGTACGACCCGTCCACCAGCTCGACCTTCACGTCCACCATCGGGTAGCCCGCGAGCACGCCGTTCTCGAGCGCTTCCTTCACGCCCTGCTCGACCGGGCCGATGTACTCCCGGGGGATCGTGCCGCCCACGATGTTGTCCTCGAACACGAAGCCCGTGCCGGGCTGGCCCGGCTCCATATGGATGACCACGTGCCCGTACTGGCCGCGGCCGCCCGTCTGGCGGATGAACTTGCCCTCAACGTATTCGACGCGCTTGCGCACCGTCTCCCGGTAGGCCACCTGCGGCCGGCCCACGTTGGCGTCGACCTTGAACTCGCGCTTCATGCGCTCGACCAGGACTTCCAGGTGCAGCTCGCCCATCCCGGAAATGATCGTCTGCGCGGTCTCGGCGTCCGAATGCACCCGGAACGTGGGGTCTTCCTCGGACAGCTTCTGCAGCGCGATGGAGAGCTTGTCCTGGTCGGCCTTGGTCTTGGGCTCGATGGCGACCGAGATCACCGGCTCGGGGAACTTCATCG
>WNGF01002580.1_pt1 | contig 42775 bp, 41 predicted proteins | sample 5400641 | NCBI WGS metagenome assembly WNGF01 (sample SAMN13153371, study PRJNA577476) | soil metagenome | isolation source: 80 cm soil or saprolite under grassland replicate 2 | place: USA:California | collected 2016-06-15 | reverse complement strand
GCGTCGTATTCTTGGTGGGCGCCGCGGGCGTCGGCCTCCCGGATCAGCGGCAGTACCAGCGTGCCGGTGATCCGGGCCAGCAGGGCGTGCGCCCGGGGGAGTAGGTCGTCGAGTTCCTTCACCGACAGCGACCACAACCGGGCATCGGCGCAGCCGTCGAGAATGGCTTCCAGTTCGGCGACGGCTTTCACGATCGGGTGGGTGTACCCGATAGTGGACGTGTCGCCGCTCATGTGTTCGATTCTACCGTAGGCTCAACGCCACGTCACCATTCCCCGGCTCTTTCTCCGACCATTTTCTGCACCACCGACCGGCGCCGGTGAGAAGGCGACGGACCCGGACCGGCGTCACCATTCTGGTCGGGGACCGGACCGACTTGTCATTTATGCATTTCTTCGATGGCAAGCCTGCCGCCGAGCGTCAGCGAGGTGGTGGGCGCGGCAGTAGCTCAAAACGCAACCACCCACTCAACGACACGCCGAAAGCCCTCCCGCCCCCAGGGTCTACAGTCAGCTCCGCCAAGATCGCCCGCGCGAGACACCGGCCGGTCCGCGCTCGCCGGGGTGTCGTCGCGCGCGGGAGAGTGCAGGTTCCCCCGATCCCCCGGACGAGAGCGGAGGGGGCTGGGGCTGGCATCGGCCGCCATTTGAGACACTGCACGGATGCTCCGTACCGAGGCGGTAGTGGACCTCGACGCCGTGCGGCGGAACGTCGAGCTGCTCCGGGCCGCTACCGCCGCCGAGCTGCTCGCCGTGGTGAAGGCCGACGGCTACGGCCACGGCCTGCTCCCGTCCGCCCGGGCCGCGCTGGCCGGCGGCGCGAGCTGGCTGGGCACCGCGTTCGTCGAGGAGGCGCTGGCGCTGCGCGCGGCCGGCATCACCGCGCGGATCGTGTCCTGGCTGGCCGTGCCCGGCGAGGACCTGGTCCCGGCCGTCGCCGCCGACATCGACCTGTCGGCGAACGCGCCGTGGGCCGTCACCGAGCTGGCGGCGGCCGCCCGCGCCGCCGGCAAGCCGGTGCGCCTGCACCTGAAGGTGGACACCGGGCTGTCCCGCGCCGGGGCCACCGCGGCGGACTGGCCCGAGCTGCTCACCGCCGCGGCCAAGGCCGCCGCGGCCGGCGAGGTCGAGATCGTCGGCATCTGGAGCCACTTCGCCTACGCCGATGCTCCGGGCCATCCTACGATCGGCCGCCAGGTCACCGCCTACCGCGAGGCGCTGGAGATGGCGGCCGGTCTCGGGGTTGTGCCGCAGGTCCGGCACCTGGCCAACTCGGCGGCCACCCTCACCCTCCCCGACGCGCACTTCGACCTGGTCCGCCCGGGCATCGCGGTCTACGGGCTGACGCCGGTACCGCCGGAGCCGTACGGGCTCACCCCGGCGATGACGCTGCGCAGCCACGTCGCGCTGACCAAGCGGGTGCCGGCCGGGTCCGGAGTGTCGTACGGGCACGAGTACGTGACGAGGATCGCGACCGGGTTGGCCCTGGTGCCCCTGGGGTACGCCGACGGGGTGCCGCGCAACGGCACCAACACCGCCGAGGTCTGGCTTGCCGGGGCTCGGCGGCGCATCTCCGGGAGGGTGTGCATGGACCAGTTCGTGGTGGACACCGGGGACGACCCGGTGGCGGCCGGCGACGAGGTCCTGCTGTTCGGGCCGGGCAGCCGCGGTGAGCCCACGGCGCAGGACTGGGCCGACGCGCTCGGCACCATCTCCTACGAGATCGTCACCCGGGTGGGCGCCCGGGTGCCGCGGACCTACACCGGGGGGTCCGGCTGATGGGCACCGCCAGACGCCGGGCGGGAATCATCGGCGGCATCGCCGGGGCGGGCGCCGCCGCGCTCGCCACCGGGCTGGCCGTCGAGCGGTACGCCATCGGAAGGTACCGGCGCGTCCCCGACACCGAGGCGGGCCAGCCGTTCGGGCGGCTGGCCGCGGACCGGCGGCGTACCGTCCGGGCCAGCGACCAGACGCCGCTGTACGTGGAGGAGGTCGGCCCGCCGGACGCCGCGCTGACGGTGGTCTTCGCGCACGGGTACGCCAACAGCCTGGGCACCTGGCACTACCAGCGGCTCGGGCTGGCCGACATGGAGAAGCCCACCGTGCGGATGGTCTTCTACGACCACCGGGGGCACGGGCGGTCCGCGCAGTCGGCCTCCGAGCACTGCACCATCGACCAGCTCGGCGACGACCTCAGCGTCGTGCTGGACGAGGTGGCCGGGTCCGGGCCGGTGGTGCTGGTAGGCCACTCGATGGGCGGCATGACGATCATGGCCCTGGCCGACCAGCGGCCCGAGCTGTTCGGCGAGCGGGTCGTCGGGGTGGCGTTGATGGGCACCAGCACCGGCAAGCTGGCCGAGGTGACGCTCGGGCTGCCGGCGCTGCTGGCCCGCGCGAAGAACCCGGTGCTGCCCCGGCTGGTGCGCCAGCTCCGCCGCCGGGCCCGGATGGCCGAGCGCGGGCGCCACGTCGGCGGCGATCTGGTGTGGTGGTTCGTGCGGCGGATGGGGTTCAGCTCGAAGCAGACCAGCGGCGCGCTGGTGGACTACGTGGCCGACATCATCTCCGGCACCCCGATCCGGACCATCGCGGACTTCTACCCGGCGTTGATGGAGCACGACAAGCTGGCCGCGCTGCCGGTGCTCCGCGACCTGCCGGTGCTCGTGGTGGTCGGCGACCACGACCTGGTCACCCCGCCGGACCACGCCCGGGCGATCGCCGCCGAGCTACCCGACGCCGAGCTGCTGGTGATCGAGGACGCCGGCCACATGGTGATGATGGAACGGGCGCCGCTGGTGAACCTGCACCTGCGTACGTTCCTGCACCGGGCGTACCGGGGCGCGGGCGGCGGCCGCAGGCGGAGCCGGCGTTGGCGCAAGGCGTGAGCGACTTGCGAGCGAGCCGGTGAGCACGGCAGTGACACGGACGCGGGCGCCGAGCGGCAGACAGGTGCGGGCGGTGAGCGAGCCTGCGAGCGAGCCGGTGAGCACAGCAGTGACACGGACGCGGGCGCCGAGCGGCAGACAGGTGCGGGCGTGAGTGTGGGGCGGCCGGGAGCGCCGGGCGGGCCGCGGGTGCGGCTGGTGCCCGGAGCGCTGGAGGTCGCGCTCGCCGCGCGGCGGTGCACCACCTGGCCGGAGCTGGCGGCGGCGGTCCGCGGGTGCACGGCCTGCGCCGAGCTGGCCGCCACCCGCCACCAGGTGGTGGTCGGCGACGCGCCGGCGGGCGCGAGGCTGGCCCTGGTAGGCGAGGCGCCCGGGGCGGAGGAGGACGCCGCCGGCCGCCCCTTCGTGGGCCGCGCCGGGAAGCTGCTGGACGAGTTGCTGGCCGCCGCCGGCCTGGACCGGGACGAGGTCGCGGTGCTCAACGTCCTGCGCTGCCGGCCGCCCGCCAACCGTACGCCCAGGCCGGACGAGGTGGCACGCTGCCGCGGCTGGCTGGAGCGGTCGCTGGAGCTGGTACGGCCGGACCTGGTGGTCGCCCTCGGCCTGACCGCCGCCGCGACGCTGCTCGGCCGCGGGACGAAGCTGGCGGACTCCCGCGGCCGGGTGCACGAGGTGGACGGCCGACGGGTGCTGGTCAGCTACCACCCGTCGGCCGCGATCCGGTTCGGCCCGGCGGGGCAGCCCCGGTCGGCGCTGGCCGCGGACCTGCGGCTTGCGGCGACGCTCCTCGGGGAGCACCGGTGATCGTCGAGCTGCCCACCCCGGGGGACACTTTCGAGCTGGGCCGCGTGCTGGGCGGGGTGCTCGAGGCCGGGGACCTGGTGTTGCTGACCGGCCCGCTGGGTGCCGGCAAGACGGTGCTGGCGCAGGGCATCGGCGCCGGCCTCGGGGTAACCGGGCCGGTGGTCTCGCCGACGTTCGTGATCGCCCGGGTGCACCGCGGCGGGCGGTTGCCGCTGGTGCACGTCGACGCCTACCGGCTGGGTTCGGTGGCCGAGGTGGACGACCTGGACCTGGACGCCGATCTGGCCGACTCGGCGCTCGTGGTGGAGTGGGGTGGTGGGCTGGTCGAGCAGCTCGCCGACGCGCACCTGGCCGTACGTCTGGACCGCTCCGCCGCGGACGACCGGCGCACCGCGGTGCTGGTGCCCAGCGGCGGCACCTGGGTGGAGCGGGCCGCCGCGGTGGTACGTGCGGTGGCACCAGCCATGGCACCTGCCGGGCGCCGGCCGGCCGCGGACAACGGCTGACCGGCCGCGGTCAGCTCGGGCTGACGATCTGCACGGTGGACATGATCTGGCCGCAGGCCCGCTGGATGTCGGCCTGGTGCACCTTGTACTGGCAGTTCACCTCGACCTCCTGCTTGCCGCGGAAGGCGAAGACGATGTCGGAGGAGTACCCCTCACGCGCCTTGGCGTGGTAGCCGAAGCCGCGCGCGCCGTCCACCGTGCTCCGCTCCGGCGTCCGGCTCTCGAAGGTGAACCCCTGCGACTCGAACTGCGTGATCAGCGTGTTGAGCTGCTGCACGAGCTGGTCGTCGGACAGGTTGTCGGTGTCCAGCCGCAGCGTGAAGTCCAGCACGATGATCAGGTCGCGGACCGCGGGCGTGATCGTCTCGCCGGCCAGCGCGACCGAGCTCGGGTGCTCCCCGGTCTGGCCGACCGTGGTGCTGGTCAGCGACGACACGTCCTTGAACCCGGCCGGCAGCAGGTAGCAGTACGGCGCGCTCTTCGGCTGCAGCACCGTGCCGCCGGAGCAGCTCAGCGAGGAGCGGCCGGCGTCGCTTGACGTGGCGCTGGGCGTCGCGGTCGGCGTGTCGGTGCCGCTCGCGGACGCGGTCGGCGTTCCGGACCCGTTGAAGCTGCCCTTGCCGGCAACGGTGGACGAGCAGGCGGCGACCGCGGCGAGCAGTGTCGTCGCTGCGGCGAGTCGGCGGAGGTTCGTCATGGCACGGTCTTGATCTGAAGCGTAGCCATTAGTTGCCGGCATGCATGTTGAACGGCGACCTGGCTGTTGGCGTATTGGCACAGCACCTCGATCTGGCTCCTGGCGCGGAAGATGAAGGTCAGGTCCGACTGGTACGACGAGTCCTGGCTGCGGGCGTGGTACGTGTAGGCGCGGGCGCGGTCCACCGTGCCGACCTGCGGTGTGCTGCTGGCGAAGACGAACCCCGCCCTGGTCAGCGACGTCAGCACGCCCCGCAGGTCGTGGACGATGGTTGCACCGGGCAGCAGGTCGGTGTTCAGCGGCGTGCGGTACACCATCACCACGATGAGGTCGCGGCCGGCCAGCCCCACCGAGGTGACGTACTTCGCCGCCCCGGTGCCCGCGCCCAGCTTGACCTGGCCGGTCACGTCCCGCATCCCGGCCGGGACCACGTAGCAGTACGGGCCGCCCTTGGGGGCGAGCACCGGACCGCCCTTGCAGGCCAGCGCCGACCGGCCGGGGTCGTAACGCACCGGGGTGGGGGACGGCGTGGGGGTCGGTAACGGGGTCGGGGCGGCCGACGTGGTGGTGGGAGCGGGGGCCGTCGTCGCGGCGACGTACTCCCCGTGGCCGTTGACCGTGGTGGAGCACGCGCACAGCAGCAGCCCGGCTGCCACCGCGACGACCACGCGCATGGCACGAGGCTAGGGCATGTCCCGTAGATCTTCAGCGGCGCGTCTGGGCGCCCAAACGGCGGCTGCCCAGACGACGACCGGCGGCGTTCGCGCCCACGAAAACGCTCCGCAAGCCCCGCGTTTCCGCGGGGACCCCGCAAGGATGTCGTCGTCGCCGATACAACAACGGTATCGGCTCCTCCTCCGCCTTGCCGGATCGCCGCCTGGATCACCGCCCGCATCCACCAAGATCTACAGGACACGCCCTGGTGCCCGTGTCCGCCGCCCTCGGCGACCCGCCCGAGGCGAGTCGCCGGGACGGTAACGTGCCCCGGCACGTTACCGTCCCGGGTCGGCGCTCTCGTAGGCTTGGTGCGTGCTGGTACTCGCCGTCGACACCGCGACGCAGGCCGTCACCGCGGCGGTGGTGGATCTCGGCTCGGGCCAGCCGCGGGCGGTGCGGGTGACCGTGGACCCGCGCCGGCACGGCGAGCTGCTCGGTCCGGCGGTACGGGATGTGCTCGCCGAGGTGGGCGCCGTGCCGGGCGACCTCGGCGCGGTGGTGGCCGGGCTGGGCCCGGGGCCGTTCACCGGCCTGCGGGTCGGGCTGGTCACCGCGGCCGCGTTCGCCGATGCCGCCGGCACCCCGCTGTACGGCGTCTGCTCGCTGGACGCTGTCGCCGGGGCCGCCGTTGCCGGGGCTGGCGTTGCCGGGGCCGCCATGGCGGGGGCCGGCGTGGCCGGGGTCTTGGCGGGGGCCGCCTTGGCGGGGGCCGCCTTGGCCGAGGCGGCACTGCTGGTCGCGACCGACGCTCGGCGCCGCGAGGTGTACTGGGCAACATACGCGGCCGGGGTGCGCCGGCACGGCCCCGCGGTGGACCGGCCGGCCGCACTCGCCGAGCGGCTGCCCGAGCTCGGGGTGACCGCGATGGCCGGCGCCGGCGCCGCGCTGTACGCCGATGTGCTCGGTCTGCCGGTGCGCGACCCGGCCTACCCCGACCCGGCCGCGCTGGTCGCTCTGGCGGCCGAGCGGATCCGCGCCGGTGCGCCGTCCGAGGCCCCGGTCCCGCTCTACCTGCGCCGCCCGGACGCCGAGCTGCCAGGGGCGGCCAAGCCGGTCCTGCAGCGGTGATCGCGTTGCACCCCATGCAGCGGGCGCACGTGCGGGCCGTGGCGCACCTGGAACGGGAGCTGTTCGCCGAGGAGCCGTGGTCCGAGCGCACCCTCGCGGACGAACTGGCCGAGCCGGGGCGGTACTACCTGGTCGCGCTGGAGGACGAGCAGGTCGTCGGGTATGGCGGGCTGGCGGACTTCGGCGCGGAGGCCCACGTCATGACCCTGGGGGTGCGCGCCGACCGGCAGCGGCTCGGGCTGGGCGCATGGCTGCTGGCCGCGCTGCTGGAGGAGGCGGCGCGGCGCCGGATCGGCCGGGTGCTGCTGGAGGTGGCGGCCGACAACGACGCGGCGCAGCGGCTGTACGCCCGGCACGGCTTCCAGCCGATCGGGGTACGCAGGAACTACTACCAGGCAACGGGAACCGACGCGGTGGTGATGGTGCGTGAGTGAGCCCGGAGGCGAGCGGTGAGCGAGCTTGCGAGCGAACCAATGAGCACAGCAGCCAGCGGCGGCCCGCTGGTGCTGGGCATCGAGACGTCCTGCGACGAGACCGGGGTGGGCATCGTGCGCGGCCGCACCCTGCTCGCCGACGCGGTGGCGTCCAGTGTGGACAGTCATGCCCGGTTCGGCGGGGTGGTGCCGGAGGTCGCCTCGCGGGCGCACCTGGAGGCGATGGTGCCCACGGTGCACCGCGCCTGCGCCGAGGCCGGCGTCGCACTGTCCGATGTGGACGCGCTGGCGGTCACCGCCGGGCCGGGGCTGGCCGGGGCGCTGCTGGTCGGGCTGGCCGCGGCCAAGGCGTACGCGGTCGCGCTGGACAGGCCGCTGTACGGGGTGAACCACCTGGCCGCGCACGTCTGCGTGGATGAGTTGGAGCACGGGCCGCTGCCGCAGCCGTGCCTGGCGCTGCTGGTCTCCGGTGGCCACTCCTCGCTGCTGCTGGTGCCGGACGTGGTCGCCGACGTGCGGCCGCTGGGCGCCACCGTGGACGACGCGGCCGGGGAGGCGTTCGACAAGGTGGCGCGGCTGCTCGGGCTGCCGTTCCCCGGCGGGCCGCACATCGACCGGGCGGCCCGGGACGGCGACCGCGCCGCGATCGACTTCCCGCGCGGGCTGACCGGGCCGCGCGTCGCGTCCACCTCCTCCGGGGCGTACGACTTCTCCTTCTCCGGGCTGAAGACCGCGGTGGCCCGCTGGGTGGAGGCCCGGCGGCGGGCCGGCCAGGACGTGCCGGTGGCCGACGTGGCCGCCTCGTTCCAGGAGGCGGTGGTGGACGTGCTGACCGCGAAGGCGGTCCGGGCCTGCCGGGAGCACGGGGTGGACCACCTGCTGATCGGCGGCGGCGTCGCGGCGAACTCCCGGCTGCGTGCCCTGGCCGAGCAGCGGTGCGCCGCGGCCGGTATCCGGCTGCGGGTGCCGCGGCCGACGCTGTGCACCGACAACGGCGCCATGGTGGCGGCGCTCGGCGCCAGGCTGGTGGCCGCCGGCGCGGCGCCGTCCGCGCTGGACATCCCGGCCGACTCCGCGCTGCCCGTGACGGAGGTGCTGGTATGAGTGATCGAGCCGGTGGGCGGAGCAGCGTCCGGGTGGAGCGGTCGAAGCCGGCCCGGATGTGGGAGGTGCGGGCCGCGCCGGGCCGGCTGGCCGACCTGACCGAGTTCGTGGTGCGGCGCGTGCCCGACCACGCGCACGTGTACCGCAGCCCGGCCGGCGACGCTGACGAACGGCTGGTGGTGATCGACTTCGAGCTGCGGCCGGTGCCGGACCTGCCGCCGGACCTGGTCGCCCGGCCGCCGCACGCCTGGGACTTCGAGCGGATCTGGTGACGCGCCGCCACCGGCTCGTGAGTTGGCGGCGGCGACATGCGAAGTTCACCCCGTTCCGGCAGGCTGACCGGCATGACCCCTCTGTCTCGACGTTCCGTCCTGCGGGCCGGGCTGGTCACCGGCGCCGGCCTGGCCGCTGCATCAGTGCCCGGCGGCCGGGCGCTGGCCGCACCCGGTGTGATCCGCAGCGACCGGCCCGCCGTCTCGCACGGCATCCAGTCCGGCGACGTCACCGTCCACAGTGGGCTGATCTGGGCCCGGGCGGACCGGCCGGCCCGGATGCACGTGGAGTGGAGCACCGACCCGTCGTTCCGTTCGGTGCGGCGGCTCCGCGGCCCGGTGGTCACCCCGGAAACCGACCTGACCGGACGGGTGCGGCTGGCCGGCCTGCCGGCCGGGCGCGAGTCGTTCTACCGGGTGTCCTTCGCCGACCTGCACGATGACTCGTTGCGCGGTGAGCCGGTGGCCGGCTCGCTGCGCACCGCGCCGGCCGACCGCCGCGACGTCCGGTTCTGCTGGACCGCCGACATCGCCGGCCAGGGCTGGGGCGTCAACCCCGACCTCGGCGGCTACCCGCTGTTCCGCGCGATGCACGCGCTGCGGCCGGACTTCTACCTGAGCAGCGGCGACAACTGGTACGCCGACAACCCGCTGGTCGAGTCGGTCACGCTGCCGGACGGGCGGATCTGGCGGAACGTGGTCACGCCGGAGAAGTCGAAGGTGGCCGAGACGCTGGCGGAGTTCCGCGGACAGCCGAGGTACAACCTGCTGGCCGACTCCTACCGCGCGATGCTCGCCGAGGTTCCCGTGGTGGCGCAGTGGGACGACCACGAGACGCACAACAACTGGTTCCCGCACCAGATCCTGGAGGACGCGCGGTACACCGAGCGGGACGTCGACGTGCTGGCCGCCCGTGCGCGGCGGGCGTTCGCCGAGTATTTCCCGGTGTCCACGATCGAGCCCGACGGCGCGGGCCGGATCTACCGCACCATCCACTACGGACCGTTGCTGGACGTGTTCCTGCTTGACATGCGGACGTACAAGGACCCGAACACCGCGGACCTGGAGACCACGCCGGACGGCGGCATCCTCGGCTGGCGGCAGCTCGCGTGGCTGAAGCGGGAGCTGACCCGGTCCCGGGCCACCTGGAAGGTGATCGCCAACGACCTGCCGCTCGGCCTTGTGGTGCCGGACGGGCCGCGGATCGAGGCGGTGGCGCAGGGCGAGAACGGCGCGCCGCTCGGGCGGGAGCTGGAGCTGGCCGGGCTGCTCCGCTGGATCGCCCGCGCGGGCATCCACAACATCGTCTGGGTCACCGCGGACGTGCACTACACCGCGGCGCACTACTACGACCCCGGGCGGGCAGCGTTCGGCGACTTCGAGCCGTTCTGGGAGTTCGTGGCCGGGCCGGCCAACGCGGGCGGGTTCGGGCCGGGCGTGCTGGACGGCACGTTCGGCCCTCAGGCGGTGTTCTTCGAGGCGCCGCCGGCCCCGAACGCGTCGCCGCTGCAGGGGTACCAGTTCTTCGGCGAGGTCGCCATCGACGGCGGCACCGCGGAGCTGACCGTGCGGCTGCGCGGGCAGACCGGCGACGTCCGGTGGAGCACCACGCTGGCGCCGCACGCCTAGCCGGTTGTGGACGCGACACGCCGGTCACCGGCGTGTCGCGTCCACCGGGCAGGTTACCGGACCGCGCGCAGCACCCCGGCGCCCCAGCCGGTGCCGGCGCGCGGGTACGCGAGTTCGGACATGATCGAGTTCAGGTCCCGCGGCGCCAGCCGGCCGCCGTTCTGCTGCAGTACCAGCGCCGCCACCCCGGCCGCGTGCGGTGCCGCCGCCGATGTGCCGAAGAAGCGGCAGTCACCCTGTACCAGTGCCGGGCAGATGCCGGAGCCGAAGCCCCCCACGCCGCTGACCGAGACGCCGTCGGCCCCGGCCCAGTTGGGCGCCGGGAAGCTGACGAAGCCGCCGCCCGGACGGCCCTCGCACGGGCCGGCGGCACCACTCGCGCAGTGCGTGGTCAGGCCGATCTGCACCGGGCCGGCCGCGCTGTACGGCTCCAGCGGGACGGTCGCCGGGTCGGTGGACACGTTCGCGCCCGCGGCGCCCGCGCTGGTGGCGAAGCCGAGGTAGTTGCTGTCCGGGTTGAGCGAGCCGGCCCGGTCGGTCGGGTCGACGGTGGTGACCAGGGCGGTCCGCCAGCGCAGGTCGAACAGCGGCGGCCGGGTGGCGGAGGAGGTGCCGGCCACGTCCACCACCAGCTTGGCCGGGATCGGCTTCTTGGTCGGGTTCTCGAACAGCAACTGCTCGATCGTGTCGCCGACGCCGTTGGCCTGCGTCGCGTTGCTGACCGCGAGGCAGTCGCTGCCGTCGCCGGTCATCAGGTACAGGTTCAGGTCGGTGAACCCGCCCTGGCCGGCGGTCGGGAAGATCGCCCGCGGCTCGCTCCACTGCAGGGTGGGCAGGATCGCGCCGCCGGGCCGGATGATCACGTCGTAGGTGTTGTCCGCGCCGCGCAGCTTGACCGTGTTGTGCGGGGCGGCCGGGCAGTGCCTGAAGTCGCTGGCGACGCCGTCCGGGGTGGTGCCGGTGCCCGTTGCGGGCGCCCGGGTGGCGTGCTTCGCGCCGAGGTTGCCGGCCGACGAGCTCACCCAGATGCCGTGCTGGGCGAGCTGCTCGGCGGTCGTCGCGCCGAGGCCCTGCTGGAACGCGGGCTCGTCGTCGAAGGCGATGTCCTCCGCGATCAGCGTTGAGCCGGCGGCGGCCAGGTTGTGGAACGCCGCGACGTAGCTGGTCAGGTCGTTGCCGACCGTGTTGAAGGCGAGCTGCGCACCGGGCGCCATGTCGTGGATGATCTCCAGCATCGCGGTGCCCTCGTCGCCCTCGCCGGGGTCGAGCACCTGCACGTTGTCAGGCAGCTCGCCGCGGGCCACCGCCTGCGCGAGGGAGGTCGTACCGTCCGAGATCGCGCCGACCTTCTGGCCGGCGCCGGTGAACCCGAGGCTCTGCGCCTTGGCCGCGTTGTGCAGCGTGACGCCCTCGCTGGTGATGGCGCCGACGTCGACCGCGGGCCTGATCGTCGGCCGGACCGCGGCCACCCAGGACAGCCCGGCGACCGCGTCCACCATGTCGTACGGGACGACGGCGTGGATCAGGCCGGCCTGCGGCAGGGCGAGGCCGGAGACCTCGGCGAAGTCGGCCGAGCTGCCCAGCACGGTCGCGCCGAGGCCGCGGAGTTGCTGCGCCTGGGCGGCGCCGACCGGCCCGAGCGCGTGTAGCTGCAGGTCGATGGCGCCGTCGGCACGTACCGGCAGGAAGCCCGCGGACAGCGTCCTGGCCTGCTGCGCCGACAGGGTGGTGGCGCCGTGCTGGCTCATTGCCTGGCGGATCTTCGCCACCTGGGTGCGCACCAGGCTCGGTACCTTGGATGTGCCGGCGGCGGCCGCGGTGGCGGTGGCCGTCGGTGCGGCCGTCGCCGGGCCGGCTGCGGCCAGCGCGGGTACGGCGAGTAGCGCTCCGGCGAGGAGCGTGCAGAGTCGGCGGGGCACAGAAACCTCCTGGGACTGGGTCGTCCCAGACGCTATTCCGGCAGGTGCTCCCTTGCGTCGGCCAACCGGCGGTGGACCTCGCCGGCTCCGGGCTCGTTCGGCGGAGTTGTATGGAAACTGCGCCCGCTACCTGCGCTCGACCAGGAGCGCGGTGGGCGCACCGGCCACCCGGGTGAGCACGACGGTGGCGTGCCCGGACCCGGACAGCCGAAGTTCGCGGCGCAGCGCCGCGGGGTCGATCGGCGAGCCGCGCTTCTTCACGGTGACGGCGCCGACCCCGCGGGCGCGCAGCAGGCCGCGCAGCCGCTTCAGCGAGAACGGCAGCACCTCAAGCACGGCGTAGCAGGTGGCGAACGGCGTGCTGGCCGGGCTGTCCGTGCTCAGGTAGGCGATGGTCGGGTCGACCAGCCGGGCCCCGATCAGGGCAGCGGCCTCGGTGACCAGGCCGGAGCGGATCACCGCGCCGTCGGGCTCGTACAGGTACCCGCCCACCGGGCCGCTCTCGGCGACCGCGCCGGCGTCGGTCAGGGTGTGGCCGCCGGGCAGCAGGGTGGCGCGGCGGCGGGCGGTGGCCAGTTCGCCCCACCACAGCGCGGCCTCCTTCACCTCGCCGCCGTCGGACACCCACTCGGCCTCGGCGCCGTCCGGGACCAGGTCGTGCGGGATGCCGGGCGCGACCTTGGCGCCGGTACGGGGCACGGCCGCGGCCAGCGTGGTGAGGAACCGGAACGGCGGGGAGTACGCGGCCGGGTCGAACACCCGCTTGCCGCCGTGCTGCCGCCCGGTGCGCCGGCCCGGGTCGCAGAACGCGGCCGGCCAACCGTCCAGGGCGGTGGCCTGCGCGTCGCCGGTCTCGACTGTGACCATGCGGGCCAGGTCCAGCGCCTCGGCGTTCGCCCGGGCCACCATCACGGTCAGCGGGTCCCGGTCGACGCCGTGCACGGTGAACCCGGCGCGGGCCAGCGCGACCAGGTCGCCGCCGATGCCGCAGCACAGGTCGAGCACCCGGCCGGCGTCGGCGCCCGCCTGTGCGCCGGCGCCCGCCTGCGCGTCGGCCGCCGCCGCGTAGCGGGCGGCCCGGTGCGCGGCGACGCTGGCCCGGGTGGCCTGCTCCAGGCCGTCCGGGGTGAAGAACATCCGGTCCGCGTCGGTGCCGAACTTCGCCCGCGCGCGGTCCCGCAGCCGGACCTGGGTGACCGCCGCGGCGACCAGGTCGGCCGGGTGGTCCCGGCGCAGTGCGCTCACCGTGGCGAGCAGCGAGGCCTCGCCGGTGTCGCGGCCGCTCACCTCGGCCAGCATCCGGACGCCGCGCGGCGCACGCAGCGCCCGGAACGCGTCGAGGTCCACGCGGCACACTCTCACACCGCGCCCGCACCCCGGCGCGCCGCGCCTGCGCCACGTGCGCCGCGCCCTTCCCACGCCACGCCTCCTTCGTCGCGCGCCGTTCAGTAGCGGTGCCATCGCGCTTCGGCGTCGCCGGCCCGCAGGGTGCGCATGCGGTGCGCGTGCTCGGCGGCCACCGCCGGGCGGTGCCGCAGGTCGGTCGCCACCGAGGTCACCATGACCAGTTCGCGGATCCGGCGCAGCAGTGGCCAGGCCGGGATCGCCGTGACGTCGCGTCCGTACGCCGCCGCCAACTCGACGTGCCACCCCGGCGGCCCGAACCGGATCGCGGCCACCGCCACCGGCACCAGGTCCCAGTCGAGTGGGCCGATCCCGGTGCCGTCCAGGTCGCACAGCAGGAACCCACCGTGGCCGTCCCGGAGCAGGTTGCCGGCGTGCGCGTCGCCGTGCACCACCCCCGTCCGGAGGCTGGCCGCGGCGACCCGGTACTCCTGCTCGACGGCCGCCCACTGCTCGCCGAGCCATCTCCGGTCCACCGCGGCCAACCCGTCTGCGGCGGCCAGTCGGCGCGCCGCGGACCCGAACGGCGACCACCGCGGCAGCGTGCCGGCCACCGGGAGCCGGTGCAGCGCGCGCAGCGGGCCGGCGAGGTCCCGGGCCCGGTGGCCGCCGTGGTCGCCGTGCTCAACCCAGAACGTCGCCGCGCACAACCCGACGGTGACCGGCTGCGCGATGCCCTCGACGAGCCGTACCGCGGGCACCCGGTGGCCGGCCAGCCACCGTGCCGTGCCGACCACCCGCTGCGCCCGCTCGACTGCCCCAGGGTCGTCGGCGAGCCGGACCACCACCCCCGCAGCCGGTAACCGGTACACGGCGTTGACGGTGTACTTGATCAGCTCCGCCCGGGTCGGGTCGAACCCCCCGAACCGGCAGGCGGCGCGCAGCCCGGCCGACAGCTCCTCGGCCCGGGTGGCGGTCAGTCTGGTCCCCATCGCTGCGGACGGTAGCCAGCCCGGCACGCGTCACCCAATCCGCGAATTGGATACGTTCCGCATATATGCCAAGCAGATACGCGAAGCAGATACGCGAAGCAGATACGTCAAGGAGATGGGCCACGCTGATACGCGGAGATGATCAACTGTGCGCATTCCGATGCCGCCGCGGTGCCCTCCAAACTGTGATCACCTCGCCGCCGGCGGAGCCGACCGCCAGCGGCGGGAAGGGCCGGTGCCGGTCATGTCCTCGCCTCGGATGTCGGCGCCGGAGGCTGGGCCGCTCCCACGTTGCATCTCCGTGTGACACCCCGGGAGCGGCCCGGTCCCGAACCGATGACCTCAGGAGCGAGCGGCGTGGTCGCAAACATCCATGTACCACGTGCCGCGGCGATGCCGATCGGTTCGCGCGCGTCGCGGCCGGCGGGCCGTTCCCGGGCGTTTGACGGGCCCGTGTTGAGACGCTGGCACTCTCGGCGTTAGAGTGCTAGCGCAGCGACACGGTCGGCCCGGCACCCGCGACGACGGGCCGCCCCGCGGTCGCCTCCACACGCGGACAACCAAAACCCCACAGGAGGGGGAGGAAGATCGTGACGACCGCTACCAAGGTCAACATCAAGCCGCTCGAGGACCGCATCGTGGTCCAGGCGAGCGAGGCCGAGACGACTACGGCGTCCGGCATTGTCATTCCGGACACGGCAAAGGAGAAGCCACAGGAGGGCACCGTCCTGGCCGTCGGCCCGGGCCGCTTCGACGACAACGGCAACCGGGTCCCGCTCGATGTCAAGGTCGGCGACGTGGTGCTGTACTCCAAGTACGGCGGCACCGAGGTCAAGTACTCCGGCGAGGAGTACCTGGTCCTGTCCGCGCGCGACGTGCTCGCGATCATCGAGAAGTAGTTCGGCGTAGCGCCAGTCCGCCCCGGCGGCCCCACCGGTGAGCCCCGGCCACCGCGGGGTCACCGGGGCGGCGGCGTCTGCGGTGAACGACCTGGAGAGGACAGGCATTGCCGAAGATCATCAGCTTTCATGAGGAGGCCCGGCGTTCGCTCGAGCGCGGGGTCAACAAGCTGGCGGACGCGGTCAAGGTGACGCTCGGCCCGCGTGGCCGCAACGTGGTGCTGGACAAGAAGTTCGGCCTGCCCACGATCACCAACGACGGCGTCACCATCGCCCGTGAGATAGAGCTCGAGGACCCGTACGAGAACCTCGGCGCCCAGCTCGCGAAGAACGTCGCGACCAAGACCAACGACGTGGCCGGCGACGGCACCACCACGGCCACCGTGCTGGCCCAGGCGATGGTCCACCACGGCCTACGTAACGTCGCCGCCGGCGCCAACCCGACCGCGCTCAAGTTCGGCATCGACGCGGCCGTGGCCGCGGTGTCCGAGGCGTTGTCCGCGGCGGCCACCGAGGTCGAGACCAAGGCCGAGATCGCCCACGTGGCGACCGTCTCCGCGCAGGACCGCACCATCGGCGAGCTGATCGGCGAGGCGATGGACAAGGTCGGCAAGGACGGCGTGATCACCGTCGAGGAGTCGAACACGCTGTCCACCGAGCTCGAGTTCACCGAGGGCATGCAGTTCGACAAGGGCTACATCTCGCCGTACTTCGTCACCGACCCGGAGGCCGGCGAGGCGGTGCTGGAGGACGCGTACGTCCTGCTGCACAGCGGCAAGATCACCGCGGTGGTGGACCTGCTGCCGTTGCTGGAGAAGGTCATCCAGACCGGCAAGCCGCTGCTGGTGGTGGCCGAGGACGTCGAGGGCGAGGCGCTGTCCACCCTGGTGGTGAACGCGATCCGCAAGACCTTCCGGTCGGTCGCGGTCAAGTCGCCGTTCTTCGGTGACCGGCGCAAGGCGTTCCTGGACGACCTGGCGATCCTCACCGGCGGACAGGTGGTCGCCCCCGAGGTCGGCCTGAAGCTCGAGGAGGCCGGCCTGGACGTGCTCGGCACGGTCCGCCGGGTCACCGTCACCAAGGACACCACCACGCTGGTGGACGGCGGCGGCACCGCCCAGGCGGTGGCCGACCGGATGGCGCAGCTCCGCAAGGAGATCGAGCAGACCGACTCCGACTGGGACCGGGAGAAGCTGCAGGAGCGGCTGGCCAAGCTGTCCGGCGGCGTTGCGGTGATCCGGGTCGGCGCGGCCACCGAGGTGGAGCTGAAGGAGAAGAAGCACCGCATCGAGGACGCCGTCAGCGCGACCAAGGCCGCGGTGGAGGAGGGCATCATCGCCGGAGGCGGGTCCGCGCTGATACACGTCGCACCGGTCCTGGACGGCAACTGCGGCCGCACCGGCGACGAGGCGACCGGCGTGAACGTCGTCCGCAGGGCACTGGACGAGCCGCTGCGCTGGATCGCCGAGAACGCCGGCCTCGAGGGGTACGTCGTGGTGGCCAAGGTGCGGGACCTGCCGCCGGGCACCGGCCTGGACGCGTCCACCGGGCAGTTCGTGGACCTGGTGGCCGCGGGCGTGCTCGACCCGGTGAAGGTCACCAAGTCCGCGCTGCAGAACGCCGCGTCGATCGCAGCAATGCTGCTCACCACCGAGACCGCCGTGGTGGACAAGCCGGCCGAGCCGGAGCATTCGCACAACGGTCACGGCCACTCGCACGGCCACTCACACGGCCACGGCCCGGGCTTCTGAGCCCGGCAAGCGAGGGCGCGTCCCGGGTCAGGCCCGGGACGCGCCCTCGTTCGGTTGCTGAGCGGCGTTAACTGGCGACCTGGAGTGAACGGGTGCCCGCGAAAATCTCGGCCCGCTCCGACTCCGACAGGCCGCCCCACACGCCGTACGGCTCGCGGGTCGCCAGCGCGTACCGCAGGCACTCCATGGTGACCGGGCAGCTCTGGCAGACGACCTTCGCTGCGGCGTCACGAGCCTCCCGCGACGACCCCCGCTCTCCCTCGGGGTGGAAGAACAGCGCGCTGTCCTCGCCGCGGCAGGCCCCCCGCAGTTGCCAGTCCCACAGGTCAGCAACCGGCCCAGGGAGTCGGCGGATGTCTGCCATGGTGCGGTTCCTCCTTCGGCGATGCTCCGGGTTGCCGACCGCGGAAGGTCCGGTGACACTGGACGGGTGGACCGAGGGGGCCGGGCCTGTTGTCGGTCCTACCCCGCCGTGCGGGGATCAATCGCGAACACCGGTCCGATGTACGGCCCAGGGTGTGTCCTGTAGATCTTGGTGGATGCAGGAGGAGCCGATACCGTTGTTGTATCGGCGACGACGACGTCCTTGCGGGGTCCCCGCGGAAACGCGGAGCTTGCGGAGCGTTTTCGTGGGGTGCGAACGCCGCCGGTCGTCGTCTGGGCAGCCGCCGTTTGGGCGCCCGGACGCGCCGCTGAAAATCTATGGGACACACCCTAAACCCGGCGCTCGCGGCTGGGGAGCGCGCCGCCTTCCACGGCCGGCCCGCCGCCGGCCTGGCGCCGCTACGCAAGGTGCTCGCCGGGCACCCTGAGCCACCACGGGTCCGCTGGCTGCTGGGAGTGTGCCTGGGCGCACTCGGCCGCTACGTCGAGGCGGCCGCGGTCCTCGGGCCCGCCCTGGCCGCCGACCCCCTGGCCGCCACCGCCCGGGCAAGCCATCTGCGCCAGCTCGAACGGCACGCCGAAGCGGAGGATCTCGACCGGGCCGCGCTCCGGCTGGCGGCCGCCGGTTCCGAGGCGTGGGCGGACGCCCTCATCGGCCTGGTCGCCGACGCGGTGGGCCGATACGACGTACCCGCCGCGCAGGTCCGGCTCGCCGAAGCCGCCGGACACCTGGGTACCCCCGCGGGCTGGCGGCCGCCCGTCCGGCTGGCCTGGGTACGCGCCGAGGTGGCCCTGCTGTGCGGCCGGCCCGAGGACGCGGCGCGGCATGCCGCGGACGCGGTACGCCGATCCGCGGCGGCCGGCGCGCCCCGGCACCTGGCCAAGTCGCTGCTGTTCCGCGGCGTGGCCGAGGAGGTGCTTGGCGACAAGGCGGCGGCCGCCACGCTGGACCTCGCCGCCCGGGCGGCCGAGGATCTCGGGCTGCTGCCGCTGGTGTGGCCGGCCAGGCTGGTGCGGTCGCGGATCCTGTCCGTCGCCGAACCGGAGACAGCACAGAGCGATTTGGCGGCAGCGCGTGCCGCCATGCGGGCGATCGCGGTCGGGTTACCCGAGGATGATTCGATGGCCCTTCTCACCCGAACGGGTAGGAATTAACCGGGCAAAGCGTACATAGCACGTGCGCAAATGGGCGATCCCACTCGAACGGCCCAAAGATTAGGCCATCTGAGGCTTCGTTACAGACGGTATTGACCAATAAGCTGTCTGCACTCTCTCTCGGGGCGAGGAGGAACTTAGGTGACCAGCGTTCTCATCTGCGACGAACGACGGGGGGTCCGCGAGGGCCTTGGACAGTTCATGTCGGCTGTGCCCGGCGTGGGCCGCGTCGACACCGTCGCGACCGGTGAGGAGCTGCTCGAGCGATACCCACACGAGAAGCCCGACGTCGTGCTGATCGGTACGCAACGGGCAGTCGAAACCGGGATCATCACGGTACGTCGGCTGGTCTCCCAGTTCCCCCGGGTGGCCGCTCTCGTCTTCGGGGCGCCGGACGACGCGCAGAACATCTGCGCCGCCGTCGCGTGCGGCGCCCGCGGGTATCTGCGCTGGGACGCGTCGCACGCCGAGGTGTGCGCCGCGCTGGCGCACGCCCTGGCGGGCGTCGAGCTCTCCTCCCGGGTGCCGCTGCCGCGACAGGCCGGAGACGTCGTGCTCACCCAGCGCGAGCTGCAGGTGCTGCATGGCATGAGCCAGGGCAAGAGCAACAGCCAGATCGGGCGCGAGCTGTTCCTGTCCGAGGACACGGTGAAGACGCACGCGCGTCGGCTGTTCAAGAAGCTCGGCGTGAACGACCGTGCGCAGGCCGTGGCCTGCGGATTCCGCCGGGGGCTGGTCTCCTAGCGCGGTACGTCGCTAGCGTGTGCCGGGCCGGTGGTACGACCGGCTGTAACGCGGGTACACGCGGGGGCGATGATCGGTCTGGACAGCGAACGCGAGCTCGGCGTCTTGGCGGCGAGCGCGGTGCAGGGTCACCGCGCGGCCGCCCAGGAGCTTCTCGTGCGGCTGCGTCCGCTGCTCGTCCGGTACTGCCGCGCCCGGCTCGGCGGTCGCGACGGGCGGTACGGCTCGGCGGATGATGTCGCGCAGGACGCGTGCCTGGCGGTGCTCACCTCGTTGCCGCGCTACCGCGATGTCGGCAAGCCGTTCGTGGCGTTCGCGTACGCGATCGCCGCCCACAAGGTGGCCGACGCGATGCGGCTGGCGACGCGGCACCCGGTGGACTCGGTCGAGTCGGTGCCCGACCGCGCCGACCCGACCGCGGGACCCGAGCAGCGGGCGCTGGCCGCCGAGGAGTCGGCGCGCCTCGCCGACCTGCTCGCAAAGCTGCCGAGCGTGCAGCGGGAGGTGCTGGTGCTTCGGGTCGCGGTGGGCCTGTCGGCGGAGGAGGTGGGCGCGGTCCTGGGCATGCGCGCCGGCACAGTCCGGGTGGCGCAACACCGCGCGCTGGCCCGGCTGCGGGAGTTGCACTCGCAGCGTGGGGAGCCCGGTCACGAGGGCCTGAGGGTGTCGTCGTGAACCCGCGTGACCGCGCCGACCGCGACGACCGCGCCGACCGCGACGACCGCGACGACCGCGACGACCGCGACGACGCGCTGGTCGAGGCGCTGGGCTCCCGGCGCGGCCTGCCGCCCGGGCACGCCGACGACGAGGTGGCCCGGATGCTGGCGGCCTGGGTGGCGGATCTGGACGCCCGGCCGTCCGGGGCCGCGCAGGCGCCGAACCGGGCCGCCGTCCGGCGGCGGCGTACCCGCACCGTCGTCCGCCGTACCGTCGTGGCCGCGGCCGTGTTGGCGGCCCTGACGACCGGCGGCGTGGCCGCGGCCGAGCGGGCCCAGCCGGGCAGCCTGCTGTGGGGCCTGTCCCGGCTGGTTGACCCGGACCGCGCCACCTCGCTGGAGGCCCGCCGCCAGGCCGACGACGCGCTGTCGCAGGCGCAGCGGGACATGGCCGAGGGCCGGTACGCCGAGGCCAGGCAGCGCGTGGCGGACGCCCGCGGCAAGCTGCCGGAGGTGCGCGACGTGGACGGCCGCGACGATCTGGACGGGCGCGCCGAGGAGTTGGAACGCCAACTCGACGGCGCTCCCGGCGGCCGTCCGACCTCCTCCGGCCACCCCTCCGGTCAACCGCCCGGTCAGTCGCCCAGCCGGCCGCCGACCGCGCCGGACGGCTCACCGACGGCGTCGCCCCAGGAGGGCACCGCCGAGCCCACCGGGACCGAGGAGGGCGGCAAGGGCCACGGCACGCCGGCCCCCGACCCGGATGCGTCCACTTCGGTCCAGCCGCACCCTTCCGGGAGGTCGACGCCGAGCGACTTCGCGCCGCTGTCCGGCCAGCGCCGCGAGCAGAGCCACAGCCACGCCTGACGGTGCCCCGCCGGCGCCACCCCGGTTGGGCCGGTCATGCCGCGGGGTCGGCGGCCAACTCGGGCGGCAGCGGCCGGCTGTGCAGCACGGTCAGCCGCGAGACGGCCCGGGTCAGCGCCACGTACAGCCGGCGCAGCCCGAGCGGCTCGGCCGCGACGATCTCGGCCGGCTCGACCAGCACCACGTGATCGAACTCCAGCCCCTTGCACAGGCTCGCCGGGATCACGGTGACCCGCTCCGCGGCCTCCGGGTGGTCCGGCGGTGCCACCGCGATGCCGGCCCCGCCGAGCGCCGCGGTCAGCCCGCGCACCATCGCGTCCGCGGCGATGATCCCGACCGACCCCTCGCCCGACTCCCGGACCGCGGCCACCACGGCGGCATCCACGGCGGCATCCACGGCGGCATCCACGGCGGCATCCAACGGGCCGTTCGCAGCGGCATCCACAGCGGCATCCAACGGAGCATTCACCGGGGCCACGGCGCGCACGGCCAGCGCGTCGTGGCCGGCGCGCAGCGCCCGGCCCGGCGGCACGCCGACCGCGAGATGCGGGAGCAGCCGGTTCGCCAGGGCGAGCACCTCGCCGGGGACCCGGTAGCCGGTCGTCAGGTAGCTGACCGCCGCCTCCGGCTTGCCCAGATGCCCGAGCACGGTGGCCCAGTCCGCGGCCGCCCACGGCGCGGTTCCCTGCGCCAGGTCGCCCAGCACCGTCACCGAGCCGGTGGGGCAGCGGCGGCCCACCGCGCGGTACTGCATCGCGGACAGGTCCTGTGCCTCATCCAGCACGATGTGGCCGTAGCTGTCCGGGCGCTCCAGGTGGCTGGCCAGCTCGTCCAGCAGCACCGTGTCCGCGGCCGTCCAGCGGGCACCGCGGGCGGTCCGCGGCGGTGCCGGCCAGCGGAGCAACGCCTGCTCGCCGGCGTCCAGCAGCCCGCCGGCCGCCGCGGCCAGGAACCGCGGCTCGGTGTACAGCCGGGCGAGCAGCGCCGCCGGCTCGAGCGCCGGCCAGTGCGCGTCCACGAACGCCTTCACCACCCCGGACCGGGCCAGCCGCTCGGTGGTCCGGTCCGATGGGCTCAACCCGTCGTTCTCGGCCAGCCGGCGCACCCGCTGCGCCAGCACCACGGCCAGCCGTTCCCGCGCCGTACCGAACCGCAGGCCCTGATCCCGGCGCAGCTCCTCGATCAGGGCACACAGGTCGGCCGGCCCGATCCGGTACCGCCTCGACCCGAACGGCACCACCAGCGTCCGATCCGGCGCGGTGATCAGCAGGTCGGCCGCGCGGGCGAGTACGGCCGCCATCCTCGTGTCGCCCTTGAGCGTGGCCACCGCCGGCGGGTCCTCGGCCCGTACCGCAGCGGTGGCGGTCAGCTCGGCCACCGTGCACTGGGTAACGGCCACCTCGCCGAGCGCCGGCAGCACCCCGGCGATGTAGCGCAGGAACGCCGCGTTCGGCCCGACGACCAGCACGCCGGAGCGCCTGAGCCGTTCGGGGTAGGTGTAGAGGAGGTACGCGGCCCGGTGCAGCCCCACGGCGGTCTTGCCCGTGCCGGGCGCGCCCTGCACGCACAGGCTCTGCTCCAACGCCGACCGGACCAGCACGTCCTGGTCGGGCTGGATGGTCGCCACGATGTCCCGCATGGGGCCGACCCGCGGCCGCTCGATCTCGGCCAGCATGATCCGGCTGGTCCGCCCGGTCGGGGCGGCCAGCGACTCGTCCTCGAAGCTGGTCAGCGCACCGCCGTGGAACCCGAACCGGCGCCGCCGCGCAACGCCCATCGGATCCTCGGCGTGCGCCCGGTAGAACGGCACCGCCAGCGGCGCGCGCCAGTCGATCACCACCGGCTCGCCGCCGTCGTCGCGGATGTGCCGGCGGCCGATGTGCAGCTCTTCGGCCGGGTCCAGGTCCAGCCGGCCGAAGAACAGGGGTACGTCGGGGGCGATGGCCAGCGCGGCCAGCCGCTCGGACCGGGTCCGCCCCAGGGCCCAGGAGGACAGCTCGTCCCAGGCGTTGTCGGTGACCTGCTCGGTGCGCTCCCGCATCCGGTCCAGGCAGTCCCGGGCCAACCGCAGGTGTCGTCGTTCCTCGTCGAGTTCGGTGGACAGTCGGGCGTCGGTCGCCACTGGATGAGTCCCCTTGCCGGTAACGGGTGGCCCGGCCCGCGCTGCGGTCCGTTACGCCGGCGTCATCGGGGTGCGCGCCGCGGCACGCACGAACCGGCCACGTTACCCGCCGCCGTGCGCGGGGTCACCTCGATTACGGCTCAACCGTCCTCGGTCGCGGACAGCACGCCGTCGGCGTACCCGCGGGCGTAGTCCCAGGACACGAACGTCGCCGGGTCGGGTCCGAACGCCGGCTCGTGCACCCGGGTCTGGCCGGCCTCGAGCAGGTACAGCAGGTTGCCGCGCATCAGGTCCCAGTTGAAGAAGTGCGGCTCCCCGCAGTCCTCGCAGTCCACCACGATGCCGCGCACGCCCTTGGGCTCCAGCAGCGCCTGGAAGACGTCCAGATCCTCCAGGTCGGCGAGCACGTCCTCGCGTTCGGCCGGGGTGAGCGGATCGCCCGAGTCCTCCCGGGCGAGTGCCGCCGCGGGGTCATGGGGATCGCCCAGGAACGGGTCCAGCGGCTCGTTCGTCACGCCACCACCGTAGACGAGGCGCCATGCACGGGGGAAACCTTCGCCGTGCTCAGTTGCCCCGTCGGAGGGTGACGTCGCGACGATGAGTGTCCGTACCCGAGCTTGCGAGCGAACCAACGGCACGGCGGCCGCCGGGAGCTCGCGAGCGAACCAATGGCGAAATGCCGTGATCAACGAGCCGAAGGGCGGCGCGGGCCGGCGCGTTCGGCCGGGTAGCATGAGGCATGGATTCCGCCGACAAGATAGCCGGCCTCGGTCTGACCTTCGACGATGTCCTCCTGCTGCCCGCGGCCTCCGACGTGATTCCCAGCGAGGCCGACACCACCGCACGGCTGTCCCGCAACCTGATCGTCCGGGTCCCGCTGATCTCCTCGGCGATGGACACCGTGACCGAGGCGCGGATGGCGATCGCGATGGCCCGGCAGGGCGGCCTCGGGGTGTTGCACCGCAACCTCTCGATCGACGACCAGGCGGCTCAGGTGGACCTGGTCAAGCGGTCCGAGGCCGGCATGGTGACCAACCCGATCACCTGCGGCCCGGACGACGCGCTGTCGGCGGTGGACGACCTGTGCCAGCGGTTCCGGATCTCGGGCGTGCCGGTGGTGGACACCGACGGCGTGCTGCTCGGCATCGTGACCAACCGGGATATGCGCTTCGAGCAGGACCTGACCCGGCCGGTGCGCGAGGTCATGACCCCGATGCCGCTGGTCACCGCGCCGGTGGGGGTGCGCAAGGACCAGGCGTTCGGGCTGCTGCGGCAGCACAAGATAGAGAAGCTGCCGCTGGTCGACCCGGCCGGCCGGCTGCGCGGGCTGATCACGGTCAAGGACTTCGTCAAGTCCGAGGCGTTCCCGGATGCCACCAAGGACCGCGACGGCCGGCTGCGGGTGGGCGCCGCGGTGGGCGTCGGCGACGACGCGTTCAAGCGGGCGATGCGGCTGGTGGACGCGGCCGTGGACCTGATCGTGGTGGACACCGCGCACGGCCACGCGCAGGGCGTGCTGGACACGGTGGCCCGGCTCAAGGCGGCCACCAGGGTGGAGGTGGTCGGCGGCAACGTGGCCACCCGGGCCGGCGCGCAGGCGCTGATCGAGGCCGGCGCGGACGGGGTGAAGGTCGGCGTCGGCCCCGGCTCGATCTGTACCACCCGGGTGGTGGCCGGCGTCGGCGTGCCGCAGGTGACCGCCATCCACGAGGCGTCCCGGGCGGCCCGCGCCGCCGGCGTGCCGGTGATCGGCGACGGCGGGCTGCAGTACTCCGGGGACATCGCCAAGGCGATCGCGGCCGGCGCCGACACGGTGATGCTGGGCAGCCTGCTGGCCGGCTGCGAGGAGAGCCCGGGGGAGCTGATCTTCATCAACGGCAAGCAGTTCAAGTCCTACCGCGGGATGGGCTCGCTGTCGGCGATGCAGTCCCGCGGGCAGGCCCGGTCCTACGCCCGGGACCGGTACTTCCAGGATGATGTGATCGGCGACGACAAGCTGGTGCCGGAGGGCATCGAGGGCCAGGTGCCGTACCGGGGCCCGCTCGCCGCGGTGGCGCACCAGCTCATCGGCGGCCTGCGGCAGGCCATGGGGTACACCGGCGCGCGGACGGTCACCGAGCTGCAGGCCGGCGGGCGGCTGATCCGGATCACCGCGTCCGGGTTGAAGGAGAGCCACCCGCACGACATCCAGATGACCGTCGAGGCTCCGAACTACCACTCCCGGTAAGGTGCGCCAGTGCGTGACATCGTCGAAATCGGGATGGGCAAGACCGCTCGCCGCGGCTATCACCTGGACGAGATAGCCCTGGTGCCCACCCGGCGGACCCGGGCCTCCAAGGACGTCTCGACCAGCTGGCAGCTCGACGCGCACGAGTTCGCGCTGCCGCTGGTCGCGGCGCCCTCCGACGCGATCGTCTCGCCGTCCTCGGCGGCGCTGATCGACTCCCTCGGCGGCCTCGCGGTGCTGAACGGCGAGGGCCTGTGGTCGCGCTACGACGATCCGGTGCCGTTGTTCGAGGAGGTCATCGGCGAGGGCGAGCTGCCCGAGGAGGTCGCGCTGCAGCGGCTGTACGCCGAGCCGGTACAACCGGAACTGCTGGCGCGGGCCATCAAGGAGCAGCGCGAGTCCGGGGCCGGCGTGGTCGCGGTGCGGCTGTCCCCGCAGAAGACCGCCGACCTGGCCGACACGGTGCTGCGGGCCGGCGCCGACATCCTCGTCATCCAGGGCACCGTGGTGTCGGCCGAGCACGTGTCGAAGCACCGCGAGCCGGTTAACCTGAAGACGTTCATCGCCGACCTGGACATCCCGGTGATCGTCGGCGGCTGCGCGAACTACCAGACCGCGCTGCACCTGATGCGCACCGGCGCGGCCGGGATCATCGTCGGGTACGGCGCCAACGCGGGCGCCACCACCCCGGACGTGCTCGGCATCGACGTACCGATGGCGACCGCGATCTCCGACGCCTCCGAGGCCCGCCGGGACTACCTGGACGAGACCGGCGGCCGGTACGTGCACGTCATCGCGCACGGAGACCTCACCACCGGCGGCGACATCGCCAAGGCGATCGCCTGCGGAGCCGACGCGGTGATGCTGGGCGAGCCGCTGGCCGCGGGCGCCGAGATGCCCGGCCGCGGCACGTACTGGGACCACACCGTCTCGCACCCCAACCTGCCCCGCTCGGTGCTGGAGCAGTTCATGTTCGCGGGCGAGCGGGTGATGCTCTCCGAGGTGCTGATCGGCCCCACCTTCGACCCGACCGGCCACCGCAACCTGTTCGGCGCGCTCCGCCGCTCGATGGCCAAGTGCGGCTACTCCACCGTCAAGGAGTTCCAGCGGGTCGAGCTCACCCTCGCCTTCCGCAGCCACTAGGGTGGACACGCCCTGAACCATCAGAGCCAGCCGCGGCGGCGGAAGTAGACGAAGAACCCGCCGCCGAGCACCGTGATCAGCATGGTGCTGGCCACGAACCCGTGCCACTGGCCGTAGCCCGGGTACGGCACGTTCTGCCCGTAGAAGCCGGTGATCGCGGTGGGCACGGCGATGATGGCCGCCCAGGCGGACAGCCGGCGCATGGTGGCGTTGAGCCGGGTGTCCTGCAGCGACAGGTTGGTCTCGAAGATGGTGGACACCATGTCGCGTAGCCCCTCGGTCCATTCCGAGGCGCGCAGCACGTGGTCGTACAGGTCCTGGTAGTACGGTTCGAGCGCGGCCGGGATGCTTTCCTTGTCGCCGTTCGGGCCGGCGTGCCAGCGGTGCAGGCTCACCACCAGGTCCCGCATCGGCAGCACCAGGCGGCGCAGCTCCACCAGCGACTTGCGCAGTGCGAAGTTGCGCCGCTGCGCCGACCGCGGCATCGGCCCTTCCTCGAACAGCAGGTCCTCCAGTTCCTCGATCTCGTCGTCGAGCCGCTGGATCGTGTCGAACTGGCCGTCCACGATCTCGTCCAGCACGGCGTGCAGCAGCGCCGGCACCCCGTACTGCATGAGCTCCGGGGTCTCGTCCCACCGGTCGGTGAACCGCTCCGGGCCGAACCAGTGCTCGGAACGGACCGTGATCAGCGCCCGATCCAGGATGAATGCCGAGATCTTGCACGTCTGGAGCTGGTTCGACCCGTCCAGCTGAACGGCGTACGCGGTGAGGAACGCGCTGGTCGAGTACCGGTCGAGCTTGGGCCGCTCATGCCGGCTGACCGCGTCCTCGACCGCGTGCGGATCCAGCCCGAGCTCGTCCGCGATGGTCAGGAACGAGGCGTGGTCGGGGTGGCACAGGTCCGCCCAGACGACACAGTCCTCCTGCTCGAGGTAGTCCGAGACGCGCTCGATCGGAAAGCCCTCATCTTTGAGCTTGCCGTCCCGCCAGACGCGGGTGTGCGGCTGCGGGCAGGTGGGCCGCTCAGGCCTCGGCTCAATGTCGGGCATACGGCCATGGTCCCGCGCGCCGAGGACCGCCGCGAGCGAGCTTGCGAGCGAACCGATGGACACAGCAGCCGAGCCTGCGAGCGGACCGATGAGCAGCAGCGCGGCCACGCGAACGTCGGCGCCGAGCGTCGGCGAGGCGTCCGCGTGGCCGGCCCACCGCCTAACTCATGCCGGCGGTTCGTCGTACAGCCGCCGCTCCTCGATCACTTCCTGCTCCGGTACGCCGCCGCCGTAGATCCGGCGGCGGGTGACCGCGGTACGGCCGCGCTGGTACAGCGCCAGCGTGAGCGCGAGGTACAGCAGTCCGAGCACCATCAGGACCATGCCGAGGGCGTCCAGGTTGACCCCGGAGGGCCTCGCGGTGATGGCGAACTTGATGATCGCCCCCGCCAGGATCAGCAACAGGCCGACACCGATGCCCATGGTGACCTCCTTGTCCGGCAGAAAGCGTGTACCCGCACAGCGGCTCGATCATGCGCGAATGTCGCGGATGTGACAGGTGTCGGCCCCGACCGGCCCTCGTTCAGCCGGTCGGAGCCGACCGTGGCGCCCACTACACCCCCGGAAGAATCCGGTGCCCCCGGCCGGACCCGGAAGGGAGCGGGCGTTCATGGTCCGGGTGAGGGCTGCCCTGGTCGGGTCCTGGGCAGCCCCCACGTTCTCCCGGTCAGGCCGGATGTGCCTGCAGGTACCGCACCGCGGCGAAGGCGCTGTTGTCCGGGCCGTCGTCGGCGGCCCCCCACACGGTCACGACGCCCTCGCGGGCCAGCGCCTGCTGCAGCTTGGACGTGAGCAGGGCGGCGAAACCGCGGCCGGCGGGTCGGTCGCCTGGGCGGGTCGCCGGACACCACGGCCAGGCCGACGAGGACCACACCGGGAATTAACGACGCGGAACGGCGCATCGCGGTTGCCTCCGGTGAGAGGGACGAAGGTCTGCTCCGCTCAACGAGCGCCGCCCGAAGTGGTGACGATCGACACCGAACCGGGCCAGATCCGCTGCGGGCGGGGTGACGGCGCCGGCCCGCGGTCCGGGCCGGCCGGTAGAATCCGGTTGTGACTGGTCCTGCCGAGTCGGCCTACGCCGAGGTCGTGCTCGTGGTCGACTTCGGCGCGCAGTACGCGCAGCTCATCGCCCGCCGGGTGCGTGAGGCGCGGGTGTACTCCGAGATCGTGCCGCACACCATGCCGGTGGCCGAGATGCTGGCCCGGCGGCCCACCGCGATCATCCTGTCCGGCGGTCCGGCGTCGGTGTACGCCGAGGGTGCGCCGGACATCGACCCGGCGCTGTTCCGGGCCGGGGTGCCGGTGCTCGGTATCTGCTACGGGTTCCAGCTCATGGCCCGGGCGCTGGGCGGCACGGTGGCGCACACCGGCACGTCGGAGTACGGCGGCACGCCGCTGACGGTGACCGAGCCGGGGGTGCTGTTCCGCGGGTTGCCGCACACGCAGTCGGTGTGGATGTCGCACGGCGACTCGTGCACCGCGGCACCGCCCTCGTTCGCCGTGGTGGCGTCCACGCCCGGTGCGCCGGTGGCCGCCTTCGAGGACCCGGAGCGGGAGCTGTACGGGGTGCAGTTCCACCCCGAGGTGCTGCACAGCGAGCACGGCCAGCGGGTGCTGGAGCACTTCCTGGTGGGCGCGGCCGGCGCCAGGCAGACCTGGACCATGGACAACGTCGTCGAGGACCAGGTGGACCGGGTCCGCGCCCAGGTCGGCGGCAAGCGGGTGCTGTGCGCGCTGTCCGGCGGGGTCGACTCCGCGGTGGCGGCGGCGCTGGTGCAGCGCGCGGTCGGCGAGCAGCTCACCTGCGTGTACGTGGACACCGGGCTGATGCGGGCCGGCGAGACCGAGCAGGTGTCCCGCGACTACGTGGCCGCCACCGGCATCCGGCTGCGGGTGGTGGACGCGGCAGACCGGTTCCTGTCCGCATTGGCCGGGGTGAGCGACCCGGAGACGAAGCGGAAGATCATCGGACGGGAGTTCATCCGGGTCTTCGAGGCGGCGGCGCGCGAGGTGGCGGCGGACGCCGGGGTGGACTTCCTGGTGCAGGGCACGCTGTACCCGGACGTGGTCGAGTCCGGGGGCGGCACCGGTACGGCGAACATCAAGTCGCACCACAACGTGGGCGGGCTGCCGGAGGACCTGCGGTTCGAGCTGGTGGAGCCGCTGCGGACGCTGTTCAAGGACGAGGTCCGCCGGGTCGGGCTGCAGCTCGGGCTGCCCGGGGAGATCGTCTGGCGGCACCCCTTCCCCGGGCCCGGCCTGGCGATCCGGATCATCGGCGCGGTCACCACCGACCGGCTGGCCGTGCTGCGGGAGGCCGACGCGATCGTGCGCGCCGAGGTCACCTCCGCCGGGCTGGACCGCGACATCTGGCAGTTCCCGGTGGTGCTGCTCGCGGACGTGCGCTCGGTGGGCGTGCAGGGCGACGGCCGTACCTACGGCCACCCGGTGGTGCTGCGCCCGGTGACCAGCCAGGACGCGATGACCGCCGACTGGGGCCGCCTGCCGTACGACGTCCTGGCCCGGATCTCCACCCGCATCACCAACGAGATCCGCGACGTCAACCGCGTGGTCCTCGACATCACCTCCAAGCCCCCCGGCACCATCGAGTGGGAGTGAGCCGGGTCAGCGCACGCCGCGTATTGGCAGGCAGGAGGCGGGCCGTCAGCCGGTGAAGGGGGCGCAGCCGCTGGCGTTGTTGTAGGCGGTGCGCAGCTCGCCGGGGGTCGAGGTGCTGGCCAGGGAGCCGGTCACGCCGCCGATGAGCTGGTCCACCTGGGACTGGAGCACCTGGACGGTGATGGTGAAGGTGGCCTTGTCGTTCACGTTCAGGTCGCGGGACTTCTGCGCGGAGTCGCGGAACGAGGCGGTGGTGTCGTCCAGCTTCCGGTCCAGGCCGTCCACGTAGGACTGTCCGCCGGCGATGGCGGGGGTGCCGACGTCGTCGATGTCGGTGCGGAGCTGGTCGGTCCGGCTGGCCATCTGGTCGAAGAAGGTGGCCAGCGCGCTGCGGGTGGCCTCGGGGTCGTTGTTGGAGTTCAGCGCCTGCTGTAGTTGGCCGCTTCGGGCGGTCACGTCGGCGTGCCAGCCCGCCACCTGGGAGCACACCGCCCGGGCGTACTCCGCCGGCGCGACCCCCGGCTTGCGCAGCACGAACCACCAGACCCCGGCGCCGACCAGCGCGACCACCAGCAGCAGCGACAGCAGGAACGCCGCCCGACCGCCGCGCCGGCGCGGCTCGGACGGGGCCTCGGGTACGGCCGGGCGGTGCGGTGCCGGGGGTGGCTCGGGGGCGCGGTGGCGGTGGGCAGTCTCGGGCGGGGGCGGCGGCCGGTCGGGGTGCCACCACGACTCCGAGCCCCAGCGCGGTGAGGACGCGGGCGGGATCTCCGGCACCGGGATGGCCGGCGGCGTGGGCCAGGGCGGCTGGTAGGGCGGCGCCGCGGCGGGCCGGCTGCCGGTGGGCGTGCCCGGGTACGGCACCGCGGGCTGGGCGCCCGTGAGCGGGCCGGGGTAGGGCTGCGCGGGCTGGGCGTCGGTGGGCGGGCCGGGGTACGGCACCGCCGGCTGGGCGCCCGTCGCGGGGTACCGGTACGGCGGCACCGCGGGCCGATGGCCCGTCGCAGGGTCGGGGTACGGCGGTGCGGCTGGGTGGCCGCCGCTCGGTGGCCCCGGGTACGGGGCGGCCGGGGGGTTGCCGGCGGCAGGGGGATACGGCGGGGCCGGGGGGTTGCCGGCGGCAGGGGCGTACGGCGGGGCAGGGCCTTCCTGTTCGGCCAGCGCCTCGACGGCCTCTGGCAGGGGCGTACCCCAGAGCACGTGCCGGCGCAGCACGTCGTACTGCGCCTGGGTGATCTCACCGTGGTCGCGCATCCGCTTGAGCTGGGCGATGTCGTCGTCGCTCACTGGGGTCGGACTCCTCACCGGTGGTCGACCAAGACTAGGCCGTGGCGATCACGTGGAACGCCTCGGCCAGCCGCCCCTCGGCCAGCCCGCCGGCCACCGCGGTCGCCCCGAACCAGCCGCGCAGCCGGTCCGCCAGGTCCGCCATGTGGCCGGTCTGCGAGGCGTGCGCGCCCAGCGCGGCGAGCTTGCGGTCGAAGGTGTCGGTTATGTCCACCCAGTGGTTGAGCAGACCGGGCGGCGCGGCCATCATCCATACCTCACTGACCGTCCACTCGGCCAGCCCTTCCTCGGCCAGCAGCTCCGGGTGCGCGAACGGGTTGCGTGCGTCCGGGTAGACCGCGCACAGCGTGGCCTCGCCGGCCACCCGGTGGTCCGGATGCGAGGCGCCGATGCGCTGCCAGTTCCGCTCGGGGGACGGGCACAGCACCCGCTGCGGGCGGAACCGGCGGATCTGCCGGCTGATGTCGCGGCGCAGGTCGTGCGTCAGGTACAGCCGCCCGTCCGGAAAGTCCAGGAAGGTCACGTCCTTGACCTCGACCGCCTGCGCGGCGGCCCGCTGCTCGGCCTCGCGCAGCTCCGGCATCCGCTCCCGCGGGGTGTCGTCGAAGCCACCCGCGTCGCCCCGGGTCACCACGCAGTACGCCACCTCGATGCCGGCGTCGGTCCAGCCGGCAACCGTGCCGGCGGCGCCGAAGTCCACGTCGTCGGGGTGCGCGGTCACCACCAGGACGCGTTCGATCTCACTGTCAGGCAGCGGCAGGCTCTGCGTCACGGCCCGACCCTACCGACGCGGGCGGACCGCCGAGGGTCAGAACCGGCCGCGAAGGCCCAGCATCACCGCGGAGGTGCCGGTGAACCCGTGCTCGCCGACCTCGCCGTCGAAGCGGAAGTTGACGTACCCGTCCAGGCTCACCGTAGGGCGTTGCAGGATGTGCTCGACCAGCTCCGCGTTCGCCGCGAGCGTGCCGCTGGTCCCGTCGGCCAGGCTGTACGAAAGGCCGGACTCGATGCTGCTGCGCAGGATCAGGTCGCCGCGCAGCCGCCAGGTGGTGTCGATCAGGTGCAGCGCCACGTCCATCTGGAACTGGCTCCAGCTCGACGGGAAGTGCACCTGGGCGTGGTCGAGCAGCCGGATCTCGCGCAGGTGGCCGAACGACCAGCCGCCTCCCATGCCGGTCAGGGTGAGGGTGAGCTCCTCGTCGTTGAACGTCAGGCGTGGCGGTGTCATCGCGGTGCCCTCTCAGGCGAGCTGGTCGTGTTCGCCGTCGTGCTCGGGCATCGCGGGCAACTGGTCGGCGGATACCACCAGTTGCTCGGCCGGGTGCTCCTGCCCGATCTCGACGGTGGCGCCGGCCAGCCAGTCGTCAGAGCCGTGCTGCGCCTCGTGCTGCTGCGCCTCGTGGTGCTGCGCCTCGTGCTGTTGTGTCGCGTCATATCGGGGTTCCATGACACCGACTCTGCGTATCCGCCGCGCCGCCGGCCAGGGTCCGTCGGGCGGCGGATCGGGCAGGCCGCCCTGCCCCAGTGTCCGGTGACGCTGCGATGACCTGTTCCAACGGGTCGGTCGTGGGTCGACGGGCCACGACCACTGTCGTCCGGTCCCGTCGCCGGTCTTGCCGTCCGGTCCCGTCGTCCGGTCTTGCCGTCCAGTCCCGTCTTCCGGCCAGTGCCCTCGGTGATCGTCGCCGGGAATCCCCGGCTACAGCCGCCACAACGCGGCGACGATCACGGGATCCGGCGGCGTACCGCTCACCCTTAACCCAGGTACTCCACGCGACCGGCCGCGTTGCCGGCGACCGGGCCGTACGCAGAGCGCTGGCCTCCTCGACTTGTGGACGCGACACGCTGTTGAACCGCGTGTTGCGTCCACAAGTTGTTGGAACTGATCGATCAGGGTGCACGGCCGGAGTCGGCGTACGAGCCGCCGAGCATCGTGTCGTACGCCGCGACGAGCGCCGCGCGCAGCGGCCGGGCCCGCTCGGCGAACCCCCGCTGCGCCGCCACATACTCGGCGCGGCCCTCCGGCGTCTCGATCGCGATCGGCGGGTACCCGAGCTCAGCCAGGTCGTACGGGCTGGCCCGCATGTCCACCGCCCGGATGTCGCGGGCCAGCGCGAAGCAGTCGGCCACCAGGTCGCTCGGTACGTAAGGGGTGCCGCGGTACGCCCACTTGTAGAGGTCCATGTTGGCGTGCAGGCAGCCGGGCTGCTCCAGGTCGGGCTGGCTCTCCCGGGTGGGGGCCAGCCGGTTCAGCGGGCGGGCCGGCGCGGTGAAGAAGCGGTACGCGTCGAAGTGACTGCAGGTGACCCGCATCGAGTCCACCACCTCGGCGAGCCTCCCGGGGGGGAGCCGAAGCGGCCAGCCCGCGTGCCGGATGTCGCCGGCCGGGATGCGGTACACCATGGCCCACTCGTGCAGGCCGAAGCAGCCGAGATGGGCGGGCCGTCCGGCGGTGCGGTGCAGCAGGCCGGCGGTGCGGTGCAGCGCGGTCCGGGCGGTGGCCGTCAGCCGGGCCGGGTCGGCGGTGACCGCGCCGCCGTCGGTGCGCACGTAGCCGTCGTACGCCAGGTACTCCTGCGCGCCGGCCAGCGCGACGCGGGCTCCCGGATGCCAGCGGCGCAACCGGGCAGGCCGGTGCGGGTAGTACGTGAACAGGAAGTCCTCGACGGGGTGCGTGCCGCCGCGGCTGCGGCGCGCCAGGTGCGGGCCGACCCAGGCGTCCACCCGGCGCTCGTGGGCGGCCCGCAGTGGCTGCCACTGCCGCGGCTGGAGGATCAGCACCCTCCCACTGTCCCAGCTTGTCCAGCTCCTTCTGCGCTCGCGGCGGTGGCGCGCACCTCGCCGCAGTCGAACGAGCCGCCACCGGCGATGGCCGCCACCCCGGTCGGTTCGAACACGCCGACGCTCCCGTCGTCGGCGATGAAGCACTGGAAGCTCAGCGGCGGCGGGTCAGCGGCGGTCGGGGAGCAGCGGCCCGCGGCAGGTGCGCAGGATCGCGTCGGCCAGCGCGGCTCCGCCGGCGCCCAGGGCGCTGCGGTACCGGCTGTGGATCTCGCGCTCGCGACCCAGTTCGATGCGTACGCCGCCCGAGGCGATCCGGGCGGTCTGCACTCGTCGGGACAGCCGGGCGCGTTCGTTGACCAGTCTGGTGATCGCCTCGTCGAGGGCGTCGATCTGGTTGCGGAGCACCGGGATGACCTCCGGTGCGTCGGGGGCTATGGCCTGCAGGTCGAGCACGGCGGGTTCCTCTCGGTCCGCCCAAGGCCTCCGCAACTCCGAAACGACGAAACGCCCCGGGGCTGTGGGCCCGGGGCGTCGGCTGCTGGGATGATCAGGCGGCGGCGACGACTACCGGACTCCGGTAGCCGTAGAAAAATCGGCGCGTCGCGTGCTGCACCCGGAAAGTGTGCCACACCCGGCTCGACCTCGGGAAGCGGTGAGATCGACGAGCCGTTTGTCGTCACCGACAGAGCAGGCGCTACGGTACAAATCGAGCTGATCGCGAGTCGGGGTGGAGCTGCGGATGATGGGCAGACGGATCGGGTCCGTTCTCAGTGCGCTGGCCGTGGTGGCCGCGCTGGCCGGCTGCGGGGGCAAGCCCGCGAGCCAGCCACCGCCCACCTCGGCACCGCCGGGCCCGGCCACCACCAGCGGGTCGGTCACCGACCAGGTCACCACCCTGTACCAGCGGTTCTTCGACGGGACGCTGCCGGTGCAGACCAAGGTCGGCCTGCTGCAGAAGGGCGAGCAGTTCACCAAGGTGATCGAGCAGCAGAACGCCGGGCCGCTGGCCAGGCAGTCCGGGGTGAAGGTGGTCAAGGTCACCCGGAGCACCCCGAACAGCGCCGCGGTGACGTTCACCGTGCTGCTCGACGGCAAGCCGGTGCTGGAGAACCAGGCCGGCGGCGCGGTGCTCGACAACGGGACGTGGAAGGTGGCGGCGAGCACCTACTGCGCGCTGCTCGCGCTGCAGGGCCTGACCGCGCCGCCGTGCTCCGGCTCCGGCTCGTGAGCGCGCCGGCGCCGGTGCGCACGCGGACCGCCCTGGCCGCGGTCTGCGGGGTGCTGTTCCTGACGTTCCTGGACACCACCATCGTGGCCGTCACGCTGAGCTCGGTGCAGTCGGATCTGCACGCCACGGTGACCGAGTTGCAGTGGGTGGTGAACGGGTACGCGCTGGTGTTCGCCAGCCTGATGCTCACCGCCGGCACCCTCGGCGACCGGCTGGGCCGCCGCCGGGTGATGGTGATCGGCCTGGTGATCTTCACGGTCGGCTCGCTGGCCGGCGCGCTGGCCCCGGGCGTGGGCATGCTGATCGCGGCGCGGGCGGTGATGGGCGTCGGCGCCGCGGCCTCCGAGCCCGGGACGCTGTCGGTGATCCGGCAGCTCTACCCCGAGGCCGGCCCGCGGGCACGCGCCATCGGGGCCTGGGCCGCGGTGTGCGGGCTGGCGCTGGCGCTCGGCCCGGTGGTCGGTGGTGCCCTGGTCGGCCTGGGCGGTTGGCGGGCGGTGTTCTGGTTCAACGTCGCGTGCGGGGTGCTGCTGCTGGCGACGGTGGTCCGGTTCGTGCCGGAGAGCGCCGACCCGCAGCCGACCCGGCTGGACCTGGCCGGGTTCGTGGTGGGCTCCGGCGCGCTGGCCGCGGTGGTGTTCGCGGTGATCGGCGGCGAGAACGCCGGGTACCGGGCCGGCTGGGTGATCGCGCTGTTCGTCCTGTCCGGGCTGGCCGGGGTCGGGTTCCTGCTGATCGAGTGGCGCGCACCCGGGCCGATGCTGGAGCTGGCGTACCTGCGCCGGCCAGCGTTCGTCGGGCCGCTGGCGGTCACGTTCACCATCTACTTCGGGGTGTTCTCGATCTTCTTCTTCACCGCGCTGTACCTGCAGTCGGTGGTCGGCTACTCCGGCTTCCGGATCGCGGCGCAGTTCGCCCCGATGGCGGCCGCGATGGTGGTCGGCGCGCTGCTCACCGGGCGCTGGGTGGCGCGGTACGGGCCGCGGGACCCGATGGTGGTCGGCTGCCTGCTGGCCGCCGCCGGGACGCTGCTCACCGAGCACTACCTCGGCGGCGCCGACCCGTTCGGCCCGCTGCTGCTCGCGCTGGCCGTGGCCGGTGCCGGGTTCGGCGTCGCGGTGGTGCCGGTGACGTCGGCGGTGCTGGGGCTGGTGCCGGCGGCGCGGTCCGGCATGGCCGCGTCGATGAGCAACACCAGCCGCCAGCTCGGGGCGGTCTTCGGTACGGCCATCCTGGGCTCCATCGTGTACGGGCGGCTCATCGCCGACCTGACCAACCGGCTGAACCAGCTCGGCATCCCGGAGGCGTTCCACCGGATCGTGATCGACGCGGTGGTCACCGGCGAGGCCACCGCCAGCAGCGCCGACGCGGCCACGGCGGCGTACGGGCCGATCGTCGGCCAGGTCATCCAGGCGGCCGGCGAGTCGTTCCGGGCCGGGCTGAGCGCCGCGCTGGTCAGCTCGGCCGGGTTGATCCTGGTCGGCGCCGCGATCGCGCTGGGCACCGTCCGGGCTACCGCGCCGGCCGACGTCCGGGAGGTTGTCGGCGGAGCGCAGTAGGGTTGCCGTTGTCATGAGCGCAGGCGAGGCGACAGCGAGTGGGCATCGCAGGGCCGCTGTCCCGGCGGCGGAGCTTGCAGACCGTCCTCGAGGGGTGCAGGTGCCGAGCGAGCGCGGAGCCGAGCAGTTGGGCGCGGCCCCCGAAGTGCCTACCGAGGCCACCCGACGACCTCGGGTGCGGCTCGCAGTCGACCCGGACACCCTGCTGGAGGGGCTCAACCCGCAGCAGCGCGAGGCGGTGGTGCACACCGGTTCGCCGCTGCTGATCGTGGCCGGCGCCGGCTCCGGCAAGACCAGGGTGCTCACTGCCCGCATCGCCTACCTGCTGGCCCACCGCGAGGTGCTGCCCGGACAGATCCTGGCCATCACGTTCACCAACAAGGCGGCCGGCGAGATGCGCGAGCGGGTGGCCGCGCTGGTCGGCCGGCGGGCGGCCGCGATGTGGGTCTCCACGTTCCACTCGATGTGCGTGCGGATCCTGCGCAGGGAGGCCAAGCAACTCGGCTACACGACCAGCTTCTCCATCTACGACCAGGCGGACAGCCAGCGGCTGATGACCCTGGTCAGCCGCGACCTGGACCTGGACCCGAAGCGGTTCCCGGCCCGGTCGCTGGCCGCACAGGTGAGCAACCTGAAGAACGAGCTGGTCGATCCCGAGACCTGGACGCAACGCGCCTCGGGGTACCTGGAGAAGGTGGTCGCCGAGGCGTACACGCTGTACCAGCGCCGGCTGCGGGACGCCAACGCGATGGACTTCGACGACCTGATCATGACCACGGTCAACCTGCTGCAGGTGTTTCCGGACGTGGCCGAGCACTACCGCAGGCGGTTCCGGCACGTGCTGGTGGATGAGTACCAGGACACCAACCACGCGCAGTACGTGCTGGTCCGGGAGCTGTCCAGCGGCGACCGCGGGCTGTCGACGGTCGACGGTGACGTGGTGCGGGAGGCGTCCGCGGTGCCGCCCGCGGAGCTGTGTGTCGTGGGAGACGCGGACCAGTCGATCTACGCCTTCCGCGGCGCCACCATCCGCAACATCCTCGAGTTCGAACGGGACTTCCCGAGCGCGCGCACCATCCTGCTCGAGCAGAACTACCGCTCCACCCAGACGATCCTGTCCGCGGCGAACTCGGTCATCGCCAAGAACCCGAGCCGCAAGCCGAAGAACCTGTGGTCCGACGCCGGTGCCGGGGCGCAGATCACCGGATACGTCGCGGACAACGAGCACGACGAGGCGGCCTGGGTGGCCGGCGAGGTGGACCGGCTGTCCGACGGCGGCGAGGTCACCCCCGGCGAGGTCGCCGTCTTCTACCGGACGAACGCGCAGTCCCGGGTGTTCGAGGAGATCTTCATCCGGGTCGGCCTGCCGTACAAGGTTGTAGGCGGCGTCCGCTTCTACGAGCGGCGCGAGGTCAAGGACCTGCTGGCCTACCTGCGTACCCTCGTCAACCCCGCCGATCTGGTCAGCCTGCGCCGGATCATCAACACCCCGCGCCGCGGCATCGGCGAGCGGGCCGAGGCGTGCGTGGAGGCGCTGGCGTCCCGGGAGCGGATCAGCTACCCCGAGGCGCTGGAGCGGGCGGAGGAGGCGCCGGGCATCAACCCCCGCTCGCTGGCCGCCATCCGGGAGTTCATGACGCTGATGTCGGAGCTGCGCGCGGTGGCCGCCGGCGCCGACAACGGACCGGCCGCGGTGATGGAGGCGGTGCTGGACAGGACCGGCTACCTGGCCGAGCTCGAGGCGTCGGAGGACATGCAGGACGAGAGCCGGGTGGACAACCTGCGCGAGCTGGTCGCGGTGGCGCAGGAGTTCGAGGAGACCCACGGTGCCGGCTCCGGCGGCGGGGGCGATCTCGGCGCGTTCCTGGAGCACGTGGCGCTGGTCTCGGACGCGGACTCGATCCCCGACGCGGAGGGCGGCGTGGTCACCCTGATGACCATCCACACCGCGAAGGGGCTGGAGTTCCCGGTGGTGTTCCTCACCGGGCTGGAGGACGGCGTCTTCCCGCACCAGCGCACCCTCGGCGACCCCACCGAGTTGGAGGAGGAGCGCCGGCTGGCCTACGTCGGGATCACCCGGGCCAAGCGCCGGCTGTACGTCTCGCGCGCGGTGATGCGCAGCACGTGGGGCCAGCCGTCGTACAACCCGGCCTCCCGGTTCCTGGACGAGGTGCCGCCGGAGCTGATCGGCTGGGAGCGGGAGGAGCCGCAGCGCCAGCAGCCCGCGCAGGCCCGGGTGGCCGCCCGCGCGCTGGCGACCGGGAAGCTGCGCGGCGGCGCCGGCAACCGCCCGATCCCGTCGCTGGAGTCCGGCGACCGGGTCACCCACGACGTGTTCGGCCTCGGCCGCGTGGTCACGGTGCGCGGCGACGGCGACAAGGCCCAGGCGGAGATCGACTTCGGCGGCCAGCACGGCATGAAACGCCTGCTGCTGCGTTACGCCCCGCTCGAGAAGCTCTGAACCCGCGGTTCCGATCCCGCGGTTTCCTTGCATGGCGGGCACCGTGATTAAAGTTTGGTACCTTATCCTTTAACAGGGGTTCGCCGCGTTAAAGGATACGGGTGTCGGTGGCAGAGCGCGTGACCGCCCGCTGGGAACGGTCGTGGGATGCGCCGGACCGGTCAGGTCAGCGTGCCGGCAGGTATCACCCCTACGTTCCCGATCCGCTCGAGGGCCGTCCGCTGTCGGTGGACAGCCGGATCGCTCGGCAGGCGGCGAGCGTTGAGGCCGCGGTGCGCGCGCTCGCCGATGGGCCTGGTGCCCGTGGCCTGGAGGGTCTGGCACGCTTCCTCCTCCGGTCGGAGGCGATCGCATCGTCGCGGATCGAGGGACTGCAGGTCTCAGCGCAGCAGGTCGCCCTGGCGGAGTTCGCAGACTCCGAGGGCGTACCGGCGCGGGGCTTCACCGCGAACGCCAGGCTGGTCGCGAACAACATCGCCGCGCTGCGCCGGTCGGCCGTCGACCTTGCCGCCGCCCCCGAGGTCAGCGTCGAGGGCGTCGTGGATCTGCACCGCGCGCTGCTGCCGGACGACCGGCATCCCGGGTTGCGAGAGGTGCAGAACTGGATCGGCGGCGACGACTGGCACCCGCTGGGGGCCGACTTCGTGCCTCCACCACCCGATCGGGTTCCGGCGCTCATGGCAGACCTGGTCGAGTACATGAACGGAGGGGTGCACGCGCCGCTGATCCAGGCGGCGATGGCGCACGCCCAGTTCGAGACGGTTCATCCGTTCACCGATGGCAACGGCAGGGTCGGGCGCGCCCTGATCCACGCGGTGCTCAGCCGGCGCGGGTTGACGCGCACCGCAGTGGTTCCGGTCAGCCTGGTGCTACTGACGCGTTCCGAGGAGTACGTGGCCGGCCTCACCGCGTACCGTTACCTCGGCCCCGCCGACTCCAATGCGGCCCAGGCAGGCGTGGCTGAATGGCTCCGGGTCTTCCTCGACGCGGTGGACGTTGCCGCTCGGCAGGCGCTGGAGTTCGCCCACGCCCTGACCGAGCTGCACGAGCGATGGGCGCAGCGCCACCGCGACCACCGGCGCCGCTCCGGGCTCCGCCCGCAGCCACGTACCGATGCCGCGGTGGCCCGCCTTCTCGACCTGCTGCCCGAGGTCCCGGTCATGACGGCCCGTGCCGCCCAGCGGCTGCTCAACGTCTCCTTCCCCGCCACGCGTAGCGCGCTGGAGGAGCTGGCCGAGGTCGGCATCGTGCATCGCAAGCAGGTGGATCGCGGTACGACGGGGTACCTCGCGCGGGACGTGTTCGCCCTGCTCACCTTTGCAGAGCGGCGGCTGGCGAGCACCAGGTGGGACACTCGCGAAGCCCCGCCGGGCCGTCCGGTGCCCGCCCGCCCCAAGGGCTGACCCACGGTCGGTAGTGGGCTAACGCCCGGTTGCCGTGAGCGAGGCGCGGGTGGCGTGTCCCGTCTCTCGTGCGGTGAGGTATGGAGCCGCATCGTGTGCGGTGGCGCCGTTGTGCACGGTGATGTCGATGAGCCGGTTGCCGAAGAGGGGGGCCAGGTTCTTGGCAAGCGCGACCACGTCCGCGTGGTCTGCGATGTTGGTCCATCGTTGTATGCCGGGTGGCCAGGTGCCGTGCCCGTTCGCGGGCGGCGGGGTGAGCCGGTCGAAGATGAGGTTCGGGATTCCGAGCGGTGAGCCGAGCGTGACGAATCCGGCGACCGACGGGGTGGGTTGGCTGCAGAGCAGTTCATAGCCGACGACCGTGCCGAGTGAGTGTCCGACCAGGACGCTGGTGTCTGGCCCGATCGCTTCGCGCACTCTGGCCTGCACGGCCTGGCGTACCGCGGGGTTGGTGAGGTATGCGGTTACCTGTTTGAGATTGCCGATGAGTACGCGGTCGGCCAGGCCCGCGAAGTACCGTGATTTGCTGAGGGCGTAGAGCGCTCGCTGGGCCCATTGCGGGGTCCGGGCCCGGGTGCGGTCCTCGGGGCCGGGTACGGACGGTTCCAGTTGTGCCGCGTGCTGCCACCATGCTTGGAGCAGGGCCAGTTCGAGTGGGTGGTCGAGGTCGGTGACGTCGTAGTCGGGCAGTGTGGTGGTTCGGCTTCCGGGCGGCCGGAACAGGTCGCCGTAGAAGGCGACGGCGATATCGCTGGTCGGCAGGTGGCCGCCGGCGAGGCTCACTCCGTCGGCGAGAGCGGGCGCGCAGGTCGACCACAGCGTGTGTGGGCCCCGGTATTGCTGGGCGACGCCGTGGACGAACACGACGCGGCTCATCCGGTGCCTCCGGAGCTCCAGTCCGGCACGTGCAGGGTAACCACGCCCATCACGGTGGCGATGCAGACATATCCGTCGGAGGTGAGGAGCAGATCCTGCGGGGTCGTTTCGATGTGCATCTCGGCGACCGTGCGTTCATGGGACGGTGACCACAACCGGATCACGCCTTCGCCGCCGGCGGCGAGTACCTGCCGGCCGTACATCTCACCCGCGGCCAGGACGTTCACCCAGCGGTCGGCAGGTGGGCCGGCGTTCGAGTCCAGGCGGGTGCCTGTCACGGGATCCCAGGCGTCGATCCTGCCCTCTCGATGTGCGGTGTAGGCGGTCAGCGTTCCGTCTGCCGCGCTCAACGCGATGGCGCTGAGGTATTCGTCGCGCGTGACCAGCGGCGGTCCTTGTGGTTGCAGGCTGTCCAGGTTCCCCCGGCAGGCCAAGACCCGATGCGATCTGCTCCACGACCTCCGGCAACCGTTTCTGCCGGGCATGCACCGCGACATCGACCAGGCCGACAGGCACCGACTGTCCCGGCGCAGCCTGCTGCTGCATCAACCACTGCCGATAACCCGGATCGGACATCGCAACGATCCGGCCCAGCACCGCCGACTTCCCGCAGCCCGGGCTCCCCGTGACGATGCGCCCCTTGCCGTCGGACCGGTCCGCGGTCAGCCACTGCACCAGCTCGTTGAGGATCCGTGTGCGGCCATGGAAGTACAGACCCTGCTCGGAGTCGAAATCCACCCCGCGAGACCGCGGCCCGAAATGGTCATGCAGCTCCCGGCGGGCGAACCTGCGCTGCAACTCCAAATCGGTGTCCTCGCGAGGCAGGTGCTCCCGGTAACCCCGGTTCCGCAGGAACGGCGCCAACCCGGTGACCATACCCGCGGTCAGCTCCGCACGCTGACCCAACCCGCGCGCCGCAAAGCGCCGGTTCAGCGCCTCGACAATATCGACCAGATCCAGGTACCGCTGCCGTTGTCCGGTCCGTTCCCCGACCTCGACCAGTGCGTCCGGCAGCGCGTCGATCAACGCGCCATCGACCGCCTCATCCCGTGCCATGGCCGAGGACACGAACCACATCCCGGTCGTCACCGCATCGCTGCTGCGCCGCGGTATCGCTGCGGCATCTGGCCGTGGACGGCAAAGCCGTCAACGGCGCCAAGAACGCCGCCGGCAAAGCCCCGCACCTGC
>WNGF01002163.1_pt1 | contig 42796 bp, 39 predicted proteins | sample 5400641 | NCBI WGS metagenome assembly WNGF01 (sample SAMN13153371, study PRJNA577476) | soil metagenome | isolation source: 80 cm soil or saprolite under grassland replicate 2 | place: USA:California | collected 2016-06-15 | reverse complement strand
GCTGGTCCGGTATAGGGCTTCTTTCGGATGGGTAGACGCAGTCTCGCGCTGCGGCTCTCTAGTTTTGAGTCCCGTATTTTGCGTGCCATGGCGTCCCTAGTGTCCCATGAACTGTCTCCAACATGGGCATGGAAGCCTGTGGAGGCTCAAAGACGTAAGTGGACATAAATTGCCACACATCAAGACGTTACGGCAACGAAGTGGAATGCTGTGGAACGCTGTGGAGACCTGCAAAGCCCTATCGCGGCGCGGCCCCCGCCTTGACCGATCTTCTCGGTGGCCAGGTCACGGCGCTGTTCGCCGATACGCCCGTGCTGCTGCCGCATATCCGCGGCGGCAAGCTCAAGCCGATCGGCGCGGCCTCCGCCGCCCGCAACCCGCTGTTGCCGGACGTCGCCACGCTGGTGGAGCAAGGCTTCCCGGACACGGTCACCGATAATTGGTATGGCCTCTTGGCGCCGGCCAGGACGCCGCCCGCCGTGGTGGCAAAATTGCACGACGCGGTCGTCGCCGTGCTCGACGCTCCCGATGTGCGCGAAAAGCTTCTCCAGTCGGGCGCCGTGCCGGCGCCAACCTCGAGCGCCGAATTCGGTAAAATCTTAAGCGATGAGCTCGCGCGCTGGGGCCGCGTGGTGCGCGAAAAGAACATCAAGGAGGATTGAGCACGGTCGAGGAGACGCCATGAAGATGACGCTTGCTGCAGCGGTACCCCGACACAGTGATTGTGACCGGGCGAGCTCTCTCGCCCTCATGCTGAGGAGCCGCGCCTTAAACGCATCCACGCGCGTCTTCGACGCAGTATGGCGCGGCGTCTCGAAGCATGAGGGACACGGGCCGCCCCATCCTTCGAGACGGCGGCTTCACCGCCTCCTCAGGATGAGGGCGGAAGTCGAACCTCGACGCAGCGGTCAAAATCTCTGTGCAGCAATATTGGTTGGCTTGACAGCCATTGCTACGGCACAAACTTCTCCCGCTGAGACGTTGAAGGTCGCGGTCGCCCAGCCTGGGTTCTGGAACAGCACCTTCATCGATGTCGGGCTCAAGCAGGGTTACTTCAAGCAAGTCGGCCTCGACATCGAGATTCTCTACACCGAAGGCGGCGCCTCCACGCTCACGCCGGTCATCGCCGGCAGCATCGATATCGCGATGACCAATGGCATCCTCGGCGTGGTCGCTGCCTATGCCAAGGGCATGCCGGTCAAGGTCATCAGCGCGGAAGCGACCGGCGCCGCCGAGGCGTTCTGGTATGCGCGGCCGGAGAGCGGCATCAGGCGGCTTGCCGATACCAACGGCAAGACGGTCGCGTATTCCTCGCCCGGGTCGTCGACCAACCTCATTCTGCTGCAGCTCGTGAGCCAGGCGAAGGTTGCGCCCAAGCTCGTCGCCACCGGCGGCGCGCCCGCGACGCTCACCCAGGTCATGTCCGGGCAGATCGACGTCGGCTGGTCGGTGCCGCCGTTCGTGCTGCAGCAGCTCGCCGACGGCAAGCTCGTCATCATTGCGCGCGGCAGCGACGTGCCGGCGCTAGCGCAGCAGACGATTCGCGTCAACGTCGCCAACGCGAACGCGCTCAAGGAACGGCGCGATGCGTTCGTGCGTTTCATCAGGGCCTTGAGCCGGGCGATCGACTGGGCCTATTCCGATCCCGGCGCGATCGATCATTACGCCGAAATCGCGAAAGTGCCGCGCGCCTTGGCGCAGCAGACCCGGGACGAGTTCTTCCCGAAAGAGGCCTTGCAGCTCGCCGAGGTGAAAGGGCTCGATGTGACCCTGAAACAGGCGCTCGAGTTCAAGTACATCACCTCGCCGATGAGCCTCGCGGAGGCGCAGGGCATGTTGGATATCCTCTATAAGCCGGATGAAAAGTAGTGGGCCTCGCATAATGCGCGCGCTCGTCGTCATCGCCGCTGTTGTACTGTCATCCAGCGCCGCCTTGGCGGCGGAATGGCCGAGCAAAGCGGTGCGAGTGGTGGTGCCGTTCGCGGCCGGCGGCGCGGCCGATACGATCGGCCGGCTCTATACCGATGCGCTCACCACGGCCTTCGGCAAGCAGTTCTACATCGAGAACCGGGTCGGCGGCGGCGGGCTCGTCGGCACCGAGGCGGTTGCGCGGGCGGAGCCGGACGGCCTCACGCTGATGGTCTCCGGCATCCCGACGCACGTGCTTGGGCCGGCGATGAACAAGAACGTCGGCTTCGATCCCGTGCGCGACTTCACCCACATCGCCTATTTCGGCGGCACGCCCAATGTGCTCGTCGCGCATCCCTCGCTCGGCGTGGCGTCGTATCGCGATTTTCTGGCGCTGGCGCGCGACGCGGGCGGTATCGAATACGTCTCGGCCGGCTTCGGCACGATGGGCAATTGGATCGCGGAATTTCTCGCGGCCAAGGAAAAGATCAAGCTCGTGCACGTCGCTTATAAGGGCGGCGGGCAGGCGGTGCTCGATCTCGTTGCCGGCCACGTCAAGCTGGGCATGCTCACGTGGACGACGGTGGCCGAGCACGTCCGCGCCGGCAGGCTCATTGCTCTCGCCACCACCTCCGGGCAGCGGCTGGTCTACCGTGCGGATGTGCCGACGTTGCGCGAACTCGGTCATGTCGAGTTCGTCGCCACCACGTGGTATTCGCTCTCGGGACCGGCTGGCCTTGCTCCCGGGATCGTGGAGAGCGCCAACCGCGAGGTGGTCAACTCATTGGAGCGGCCGCAGCTCAAGCGTCACATCGAGCAGGATGCGATCGAAACCAGAGCCATGAGACCGGCCGAGGTCACCGGCTTCATGCAGAGCGAGATCGACCGCTGGACGCCGATCATCACGCGCCTGCTCGGCGCAAAGTAGCGGTTGGGTAGGCTAAGGCGCCGAGCGACAGCCACCCTACCCTTTGGCGATGAGCTAATGCCGCCTTGCCTGGACCAGGTAGCCGAGGATGGTTTGTTCGCCCAGCTGTTTGCATGCCTCCAGGCGATGCAGCCCTTCCACCAGCACGAAGCGGTCGCCGTCCTGCCGCACGAGGATTGGGCTCTGCTGACCGATCTGCAAGATGCTCTCGGCGATCTCCTGCGCCTTCTTGGGATCGAGCGTCGCGCGGCGCTTCGCCGGCACATAGATCTTTGCGATCGCGAATGTCTCGCGCTTCATCATGGATGAAGCCGTCGCGTTCCGCCGCTCATTGCAGCTGATCCTTCACCTTGTCCAGGCCCGCCATCACGCACGGCTCGTCGACGCCGGGCGAGCCGGAGAGGCCCACCCCGCCGATCACGTCGTTCCCCACTTTGATCGGCACCCCGCCGCTGATGGCGATCACGTTGGGTAGCGTCGTCTGCTCGCGACGCACCGGCCGCGTCGCCATCTCCTTGATGAAGGCGTCCGTGGTCATCTTGAAGGTCATGGCGGTGTAGGCCTTGCGGCGCGCGTTCTCCATCGTGTGCGCGCCGGCATTATCGCCGCGCAGCGCGACCACGGTATTGCCGCCGCGGTCGACCACGACCACCGAAGTAGCATAGCCGCGGGCCTTGCAGTCCTCCAGCGCCGCTTGCGCGATCGTCAGCGCGATCGGATAGCTCAGGTCCTTGCGTTGGAGGAGCTGCGCGCTGGCAGGCAACGCGGCGGAGCAGGCGAGGGCGATGAGCGCGAGGCGGGTTGCAGTCATGGATCGATCCTCCTGGATACAGACGGGCTTGTGCTTTGCCGCTAACAGCGCAAGCGGGAAGTCTATTCCACCCTACAAAGAAATCGCCCGGCGCTGACGGTGCAGCGCCGGGCGGTCCGCTCGCTTGCGATCGCTCAGTGCGCCAGCGGATCGGGCCGCACCTGAATCTGTACGGCGCGCGGCTTGCTGCCCTTGCCGCCTTCCTTCAGCCACGGCGTGCGGTCACCGTTGGTGCTCCAGAGGCCGCGGCCCTTCCAGCCGGCGTTCGGGTCATCGATGCGGCCGTCCAAGCCCTTGGCGAAGAAGCCGAGCGGGTACGGGATCCGCAACATGACCATCTGCCCGTCCTTGAGCGCAGCGAAGCCGTCATTGAGGTTGGCGGTCGAGATCGGGACGTTCTCGCCGAGCCCCACCGTGTTGTGCTGGTCTACCCAGGTATAATAGCTCGCCTCCGCGCTCCCGTTCTCGAAGCCCTCGAAGGGTGGGCCCGGATACTTGTAATACGCGAACCCTTCGGGGCAGTGATTGCCGGTCGCATTGGGCCCGTTGAGCGGACCCTTGCATTTGCGCCGATCGAAACTGATGAGCGTGCCGTTCGAGCCCGACCCCCAAAGGACGCCGTTCTTGTCGATGTCGCCGCCGCGCACCCCAATGCCTTCTTTCGGGATGGCGTAGAACTCGCTGAGCTTGGTTTTGGGATCGAAGCGCAGGAATCCGGGCGTGCCGGCGAACACGTTGAGGGTGTACCAGACCGAGCCATCGGTCGGGTGCGGCATCACGGCGTAGGGACCCGAGCCCGCGATCCGCTTGTCCTTGCCGGCGTCTGCCGACTGGTCTGGCTCGGCCCATTCGTCGACCTTGCCGTTGCCGTTGGTGTCGAGCACGAACGGCGCCCAGCCCTGAGCCTTGGCGGCGTCGCCGGTCTCGTCCCACACGTTGGTGTTGATCCAGCCGGCGACCGGGCCGGTGCCGGAGAGCCACAGCGTGTTGTCGGCGTCGTAGCCGAACTGCGGATGATGCGTGCCGAAGCAGGTGTCGACGAAGCTATACTTCATCGTCTTGGGATCGAGCATCGACACCTGCCGTCCCGAGCGGTCGAGCGGGAACACCTTGGCCGAGGGATGGTCCGAGCCCTTCTTGCAGAAGGCCGGATTCTCGATCCCGCGCACGGCCGCGGCAAACCACACCCGGCCGCTCTTGTCGAACATGCCATTGTGGTTGTTGGCGCGCTGGCTCCAGATTTTCTCGTCGCCCCAATAGGCCGAGGGCTGCGTCGGCTTCGCGACGGCCGAGGCATGGAAGGGGGGGCCGAACGATTCGGGTGTGTTCGGATCCGCGACCGGCATCTTGAAGAACGTCACCTCGTGCGTCTTCGGATCGAGGATCGGTATCTCATCGCTCGAGTACTCGGCCGACCCATAGAGCGGACCGTAGGCATTGACGGTTGGATAGCGGCGGTCCGAGGAGATCAGGTCGTGGGTAAATTGCTTCTCGGTGCCCCATTCCCACGACGTCACGACGACGTTGCGCTCGACGCCCTGCGGCCGCTGCGGCTTGCTCTTTGGCAATTCGCCCTTGGCAACGCGGTCGGTCCAATCGCCGAAATACTGGAACGGCACGCCGGCGAGCTGTCCGGCAATGCGGTTCACCATGAACTCGCCGGTTTGTCCGGAAGCGATGCGGCGCATCCACGCTTCCGCACCTGTCTTGAACTCGCCGAACTGCGCCGGGATGGTGCGCGTCGCCTCCTGCCCGAGCTGATGGCAGCCGATGCAGTCAACGTTACCCATGCGCTGGCGCCAGGTCTCGCGCGTGATGTTTTTCGGGATTTCGGTCGAGCCGCCGAAATCCTTTTCCGGCGGAATTTTCATCATCGCGTACCAGTAGATCGCCGGATAATACTGCGCCGCCGTCCGTTCGTTGGGCGCCGGCACCGCCGTGAGGTTGAGCTGCTGGCCGGGCTTGGCGCGGACCTTCGGCGAGTCCACCAGCCCATAGCCGCGCACCCAGACCTGGTAGTTTGCCGTCGGCAGGTCCGGAATGACGTAGCGGCCCTGATCGTCCGTGACGACGCTCTTGGCATACTTGGTCGGCAGTTCTGTCGTCTCCGCAATCACCCAGACGCCCGCTTCCGGTCCGTTCGCGCCGGTGACCACACCGCCGATATCGTTGCTGTCGATCGCCACCGCGGTCTGGGCGCGGAGTTGCGCCGGCGCGGCCAAAACAATCGAAGCGATGCCGATCGCGGCTACAGTCAAATACAGCCTGGCTTTGAGTCTCATGGGTGCGCTCCTCGTGCAATTTTTCTGTCGCGCTCGTGGCCTATGCGGGGCTAGGCCAGCGTGCGCGCTGGGCAAGGATTGTGCACACTCCCTGTCGCCTCGCAATAAGCCTCGTCGCGGCTCGCCCAAGCAGACGGAACGGGAACGGGCCCGCAGCGTTGGCTGCAGGTGAGGGGAGGGACTCGTTGCGGCGCAGACCCGCAGCAGAAATAACGGAAGGAGTCCGCCTCCATGAGCAAGATTCTATCGATCGCCGCGGCGACCGCTGTCTTGATCGGCACGACGGCGCTCGGCCACGCCCAAAGCTCAGGCCAGCGTATGCCGCACAGTACACCCGACCAGAAGATGCAGGACCGCGGCTCGGTGCAAGGCCAGCCCGGCGCCTCCGGCTACACGCCCGGACATCAGATGCAGCAGAAGGGCAGCCGAGCCGGCGAGCCCGGCGCCTCCGGCTACGCGCCCGGCCATCAGGAGCCGAGCACGACGGGCCGGGGCAGCATGGGCGGTCGCGACCCGGACCGCGGTCGCGGCGACGAGCGCTGAGTCACGTCCGAAAGAGCGAAAGGGACCGCGGCTCTTTCCTCATGTCGCTGGCGCGACGGCTCGGCGTGCCCCATATGACTTGCGCATTGATGGAGATTCCAATTGTCCAAGCCGCTCATCGTATCGATTCCGCACCGCCTCGGCCGCGAGGAGGCGGCGCGCCGCATCAAGTCCGGGCTCACCGCGGCGCGGACGCACTATTCCGCGTTCCTGAGCATTAATGAGGAAACTTGGAGCGGCGATCGGCTCGCCTTCAACCTCAGTGCGCTCGGCCAGCGTGCCGTCGGCTTCATCGACGTCGCCGACGACCACGTGCGCCTCGAAGTCCAGCTGCCGTGGCTGCTCGCCGTCATCGCGGAGAAGCTCACGCCCGCGATCCGCAAGGAGGGCACGCTGATGCTGGAGAAGAAGTGAGCCCTCCGATGCGGAGTGCTCTCCGAACCGGCGAACCAGCATCCAGCATCCGCGCATTTCCGCGCCAGCTGGAATCCAGGAGCGAAGGATTGGATCCGCGTTTTGCCCGCGAGGAGGGAGCGGGACCGGGATGAAAGCCTCTCGTCCGGTGTTGGTACGTGATGAAATCTGCTAACGTTGCGCTCGGGTCGGGGAGTGCACGCGGCCGAGGAGGCAGTCATGCGCACGATCCCGCTCGTTTTGATCACCTTTGTTGTTGTGTCCCTGTCCACGACCGCCGCGCGTGCCGGTGCCAACGGCAGTTGGTGCGCGAATTACGGCACCGGCCACAGCGGGACTAACTGCAGCTACACCTCGTTCGAGCAATGCCGCGCGAGCGTGTCGGGCGTCTATGGTTTCTGCCAGCCCAATCCATACCCCGGCACGGGTTACGGGTTAGGCGGGAGCTGGAACCTGACGCCGGCTGGGCGAGCGCGCGGTTACCGGGTAGAGCGCTAAATCCGTTTGACGAGCGGAGAGTGGTCACCTCGGACTATGTCCGCGCTCGATGGGCATATTCCGAACTTCTCTCCCTTAGGCACGGCCACCTGTGCCAGGGGCGGGGCCTTCCGGAACTCAAGGCGAAGTCACGTCAGAAAGTCCCATTCGGAGTGCTAACGGTGGACGAGGGCAATCTACTTGCCCTCAATTTCAATGAAGTTCGGGGCGGGTACTTCAACCGTTTCTTTGCCGGCGTCATAGCCTTCAAACTTGTGCGTTTGAGCAGGGCGAAGGTTGGGGCTCTGCACATAATTCCTTACTTCAACCAGTGGCTCGAACCGGAACATGTAGTCGGAAGGACTACGTTCAAGGATTGGATCGAGGCAAAGCCATTGAAGCGGCTACCTGCCGACCATGTGCTCGCGACCAATAGTAATGGCTCACACTACGCCGATGATCACCCGGCAACAGTCGGCGATGGCAGGGTGCTAATCGATGGCTATCACCGCGCCGTAAGGCTCTGGCAGACGGACGATCTTACTGCAACGCTCGCAGCGTATGTGCCTGTGCCATGAGCCGAGAGGCCGATAGCCGGCTGGCGCAGATCGGCCCGGCCGTCCTCGGGGCCTCCTCGTTCGCTTGCGCCGACGTGCTGAGCAAGGTCGTGCTCATCGACGGGGCCGACGTGCTCACCATGTCGGTCGTGCGCGCCGTGCTCGGCGTCGCGTTCCTGTTCGCCTGGCTCAAGCTCGTACCGCCGCGCGGCGCCTTCACCGCGCGCGCGACATGGGTCTCGCTCGGCCTCGGCGTCCTGTTCGCCGGCAACGTGTTTTTGCTGTTCAAGGCCTTCGAAGTGATCGAGGTGCCGATCGCGATCCTCACCTACTTCGTCTATCCGCTGCTCACCGGGTTGGCGGCGGCGGCGAGCGGCCTCGAGCGCGTTACGTGGCGCGGCGCCGCCGCGGCGGTCGCCGCCTTTCTCGGGCTGGCGCTGATGATCGGCGCGCATCCGACCACGCTCGCGACGGTGGGCATCGTCGCCGCGCTCGGCGCTGCGCTATGCCGCGTGGTGATCCTGCTCGTCACGCGCGCGCTGCTCTCCGGCGCCGAGCCGCTGCGCATCACCTGGTACTCGCTCCTGTCCTCGACCGCTGTGTTCCTGGTCGCCGTGCTCGCGACGGGGAACTGGCAGCCGCCCGCGACGACATCCGGCTGGCTCGCCCTGGTCGTACTCAGCGTCGCCGTGACCACCGGCCTCCTCGGCGTGTTCGCCTCGACGGTGCGCATCGGGCCGTTCCGCACCGCGCTGTTCATGAATCTCGAGCCTTTGCTCACGGCCCTCGGCAGCGCGCTCTTCCTCGCCCAGGTGCTCACGCCGCTGCAGGCGCTCGGCGGCGGCATCATGCTCGCCGCGCTGGTGATGTTTCAGCTGCGGAGGTGAGGGATGTGGCGGAGCCACACGCTGCTCACACCCGCTCCACAAAACTATCCACCACCCGCTTTTCGCCGGCCTTGTCGAACTGAATGGTGAGCTTGTTGCCGTCGATCGCGGTGACGTTGCCGTTGCCGAATTTCTGATGAAACACCCGGTCGCCGATCGCGAATTCGGACACGGTGCCGGTCGACTTGGCGACGAGCTCGCCTTCGATGGTGAGGGGGAGGCGGCGCCGCGGCTTGCCGCGTAGGCCTGCGCCCGTGCCCCGTCCCTGTCCCTCCCCCGCACGCGGGGGAGGCGACCTTGTGGCGTCATTCATCGCTTCATCGCGATAGCCCGCGCCGCCCTCATCGAAGTCGCTGAACCTGCCGCGTGCCTGCGCGCGCTGCCAGCCCGGCGTGCCGTAACTCGAGCCGAAATGCGTCATCTCGTCGAAACGCGAGGCGCCGGTATTGCCATAGGCGGCAAAGCCGCCCCGCGATTCCCGCACCTCCACATGATCCTCGGGCAATTCGTCGAGGAAGCGCGAGGGAATGTTCGAGGACCACAGCCCGTGCATGCGCCGGTTGGCGGCGAAATAGATGTGCACGCGCCGGCGCGCGCGGGTGATCCCCACATGCGCCAGGCGCCGCTCCTCCTCGAGCCCGGCGCGGCCCTGGTCGTCGAGCGTGCGCTGGTGCGGAAATAGGCCTTCCTCCCAGCCCGGCAAAAACACGGTGTCGAATTCGAGCCCCTTGGCGGAATGCAAGGTCATGATCGACACCGCCTCGCCTTCGCTCTTCTCGGTGTCCATCACCAACGAAATGTGCTCGAGGAAGCCGGCGAGATTTTCGAACTCCTCCATGGAGCGGATCAGCTCTTTCAAATTCTCGAGCCGTCCGGCGGCGTCCGCCGAGCGGTCCTTCTGCCACATCTCGGTGTAGCCGGATTCGTCGAGCACGATTTCCGCGAGCCGCATGTGGGGAAGCGAATCTTTTTGCGTGCGCCAGCGCTCGAAGGCGGCGAGTAGATCGCGCAACGCCGCGCGCGGCTTGGGCTTGAGCTCGTCGGTCTCGATCACCGCCTGCGCCGCCGCGGTGAGCGGCACGCGCCGGCGCCGCGCGTGGTCGTGGAGGAGCTGCACGGTTGCGTCGCCGAGCCCGCGCCTGGGCACGTTGATGATGCGCTCGAACGCGAGATCGTCGGCCGGAGAGTGGATGACCCGCAGATAAGCCAGCGCGTCGCGGATTTCCTGGCGCTCGTAGAAGCGCGGGCCGCCGATCACGCGATAGGGCAGGCCCAGCGTGATGAAGCGATCCTCGAATTCGCGCATCTGGAACGAGGCGCGCACCAGGATGGCGATCTCGTCAAGCGGATGCGGGTTGCCGTGTCCGTCGTTGCGCTGGAGCTGCTCGATCTCCTCGCCGATGGCGCGCGCCTCCTCCTCGGAATCCCAGCAAGACGTGACCTTGACCTTCTCGCCCGGCGCGTCCTCGGTGCGCAGCGTCTTGCCGAGCCTGCCCTGGTTATGCGCGATGAGATGCGAGGCGGCGGCGAGGATGTGGCCGGTGGAGCGGTAGTTGCGCTCGAGGCGGATGATCCGGGCGCCGGGAAAATCGTGCTCGAAGCGCAAGATGTTGTCGACCTCGGCCCCGCGCCAGCCGTAGATCGACTGGTCGTCGTCGCCTACGCAGCAGATGTTTTTGAGTGTCCGTGCCGGCTGTTGGCGATCGCCGTGCCGCAAACTCGGTTCACCCTCTCCCCTTGCGGGAGAGGGTGCCGAGCCGCCGGAGCCTAGCGACGGCGGCGAGGCGGGTGAGGGGTTCGCTTGCACAGCACGGTCTGCGACAGTTGCCCCCTCACCCGGCTCGCTTCGCTCATCACCCTCTCCCACAAGGGGAGAGGGTGATGGAGCGCGCGGAGCGGCCGTGCTTTGTCCGAGCAGGCGCAGCCAGAGATACTGCGCCACGTTGGTGTCCTGATATTCGTCGACCAGGATGTATCTGAATCGAGCCTGGTACTGCCGCAGCACCTCGCTTTGCTCGCGGAACAGGCGGATACATTCGAGCAAGAGGTCGCCGAAGTCGGCGGCGTTGAGCACCTTCAGCCGCTCCTGGTAGGCGGCATAGAGCTTCTTGCCGCGGCCCGAAGCAAAGCTTGCAGACTCCCCGGCGGGAACTTGGTCTGGAGTGAGGCCGCGGTTCTTCCAGCTGTCGATGAGGCCCGCGAGCACCCGCGCGGGCCATCGTTTCTCGTCGATGTTCTCCGCTTCCAGAAGTTGCTTCATCAGGCGGATCTGATCGTCCTGATCGAGGATCGTGAAATCCGGCTTGAGTCCCACCAACTCAGCGTGGCGGCGCAGAATCTTCACGCCGATCGAATGGAATGTGCCGAGCCACGGCATGCCCTCGACGATCTGCCCGACCATGGAGCCGACACGCTGTTTCATTTCGCGCGCGGCCTTGTTGGTGAAGGTGACCGCCAGGATTTCGCTCGGGCGCGCGTGTCCGGTGGCGAGGATGTGCGCGACGCGGGTCGTCAGGACGCGCGTCTTGCCGGTGCCGGCGCCGGCGAGCACCAGCAGCGGACCTTCCAGCGTCTCCACCGCCAGCCGCTGCTCCGGATTGAGGCCGGCGAGATAGGGCGCGCCGGCCGCGGCGCGCGCGCGCGCAGCGATTCCGCCCGGCTGCGGCCTCGGCGGCACATGTGGATCGTCGCGCGGCACTTTGCCCGGTTCGGCCATTCCTCGTTCCGTGGTGGGTTCCGGCGGCTTATGCCGGCGCGCCGCATGGCCGCGGCGAATCGTGAGCTAAGATGGCACTCGTCGTGCCGAATGGGGAGGGCCCACATCCGTCATTGCCGGGCTTGACCCGTCAATCCATCCCTTTTTCGCAAAAAAGATGGACCACCGAAATCGGGTTTACCCGATTTCGGCATTTTAGGTGCGCAAGCCGGATAAATCGGGCTTGCGTGGTCAAGCCCGCGGGTGACATGGCTTGGATGATTTCCGGCGCTCAGCTCTTTGCCGGCATCGCGATCCGCCGCCCGGCGGCTTCCGGGCGCGGCAGATTGCTGTGCGAGGCCTTCATGCGGGCAAGCCCGCGCGCGACGTCGTCTGGGAAGGACGCGGTCTTCCCGGCCGCCATGTCGACATGCAGCGACATGTTCTCCGAGGTCGCCGAAACCCAGCCTTCGCTGGCGTGGAAGAGCTGCTCGAAGTAGTGCATGCGTTTGGCGTCGTAGTCGAGCAGCTGAAACGTCACCCGCACCGGGTCGCCGGCGTGGAGCTCGCGCAAATAGCGGACATGCACTTCGGCGGTGAAGCAGGAATGCTTGCGCGTCTTGACGTAATCGAGGCCGCAGCCGATGAGTTCGAAGGTCTCGTCCACCGCGCGGTCGAACAGCACGTTGTAATAGGCCATGTTGAGATGGCCGTTGTAGTCGATCCAGCCGGGTTCGACCCGCATCAGCGAGGACACGAACGGAGCAAAGAAAACAGGTTCGAGATCGCAGCGGTCAAGCACGACCGAATTGCCCCTTTGATTTCGCAAGCCTTTTCGGCCTTTTTGGCAAACCTTCGGAAAGGTTAGCCACCTGATGTTCGGCTTTTGACCTTGGCCATTGCCGAGACCGCGAGCTTACGTCGATCGGCGGCCTCGGTATAGCGCGCGACCTCACGCAGGCTGGCGTGGCCTGTGATGGCTGAAATCTCATGCACACCACAGCCCCCGCCTCAGCCAGCCGGCGGGCGGCGGCTTTGCGCAGCCCGTGGGAGCTGCACCCGTGCAGGCCGGCAGCCCTGCATTGATCCCGAAACCAGTTTCCAAAGCCGGCCGCGCTGTACGGCTTGCCCTGGTCCGTGATTAGAAAGGTCAGATTGCTCGCGGGCGTTTCGGCGATGATCGTTGCCAGCGTTTCGTGGATCGGACTAAGGACGGCGGCACGCTGCGCACCGTCTTAGACGCCCGGACGTATATGCTGGCGCTATCCGAGGATCGGGAGCACCGCTCCCAATGGCAACGGGCGGCCGAATTGCTGCTGTTTGCGGAGGCCGATGTGGCCGCCCTCAGCAGGCAGATCGAACTGGCCCTCTTTTACGACGCCAAGCTTGTCCTGACATGAAGCCCCGAATGAAATGCGCCCGTTGTCGGGATACCTATTGGGTTTGCGAGCGGCATGATGATCGCCCCTGGGATGGCGAGCATGCTTGCGGGTGCGGCGGGGCCGGCATGCCATGTCCGTCCTGCAATGTTTCGAATCCTGACAACCCGCCGCGGCTGCCGGTGGGCTTTCATCGCGACGAGAGCCTCGACGACGAATGAGTCCGACTCTCATCCTCAAACGCGCCTCGGCAAGCCGTCCATCTGGCGAATGGAACGATGACGACTATGATGTGCTTAACCGATATTCGTGGCCGCGAGCGCGTTGACGGGACCGCATCAGGCGCGGCTTGTCGCAGTTACGTCCGCCCCTTGGCGCTCCGCTGCAGATGCAACTTTCTGAGCTTCGTCGAACGCCAGCTCAACCACGGTATCGCGAGTTTGTGCCGGCAGAACCCCGAGCAAATAGTTCAGATATTTCGATAATCTGTGCTTCTGGCCGCGCCAATAGCCGATGAGCGCAAGCGCGGAAATAATGACCGTGACCACGAGAAACCGAAGCAGAATGTGCCCGAACGTCAGTCGTTCAATTCTAAAAAGTTCCGTATAAACCTCTTCCGGCAGGATTAGCAGATCCGTTGCGATCTGGAAGGCGGCATAAAGAAGGGCTATCAGCAATATCGCGACGACGCCTCGCCGCGAACATCGTGTCCCGACCCATCGGCCGATAAAATACGCCGCCACATACGCGATTATGCCCGATGTAATCAGCACTGCATTGGAGAAGGGAAGTTCCATGTGTGCGAGCAATATTCCAGTGACCCCAGAGGTCGCCTGCGCTAAGCCCACGAGGACAATGAAGCCGTACACGACCATTCGTGGCCACGCGATCTGAAACGCGCGGAAGTCGTAGATGGGCTTCTGTTTTCCTGCAGCTAAATTCGTTCTGCCCTCCTCGCGCTCTAGATATTCTTTCAGTAGAGGGAGTGCCGAAGCCGGCAATGCCCCCAATCCCGCAACTTGCCCTGCTACAGTATGAGCGTCCGAAACTCCAAAGAATTTAAGAAGCGCAAAGGTTATGCCGAACGCAACGACTGGGAGAGCGCAAATGATGCCAACCGCGATCGGGTAACGCCTCATGGCTGGCAACCCTGTTCGCAATCTGTTTGGAGTAGATGATACTTCAATATGTAACGGCAGAGAAGCAAGGCCCCTCAAAATGTCTCGATTGAGTTGCTCGGCCGGCGCCTGCGCATTCGTATAATTACGCTGCGGATGACGCCAGCAATGGCGGCTTGCCGTCGCTAGGCAAGCGACGATAGGCGCCTTAATCAAAGGAGCCCACTACCTAAGGATTATTCTCGGTACACTCAGTCGCTATTTTCGGAACAAACGTTTCGGCAGCCCTGAAGCGCGATCACGTCAATTTAGGCCGACCGCCTGATGGGCCGAAAGGGGAGCCGCCAACTGAGGCGGCCCTCGCGAGGTAATATGATTTTAAAGCGTATCGGCGAAGCAATCGCGGTCATCTATATGGTGGGCTATTGGTATTATTTGCTTTCAACGTTCTATTTTGCTTGGCCGAAACTCTCGTTGTTCAGCTTTGGGCCGTTCGCGGTGACCCAAGCATTCGTCTCAATTCCTTGGCCCCTATGGCTATGGCTTGAGTATCGACCGCTTATGCCGTGATGCTTTCTTGCGGCAGAGGATGAGCGGCGAGTTCATTGCTCGGCGCGATCTCGGAGTTCGACAAGGCAATGACGGTCTCAGGCGCTCAACGTTTCCGTAGCCTTGATCCGACAGGCATCGTCCACGTTTTCGCACTCAATGGCCATCCCACAGCCTCCAGGGCCTATGCCTGGGCATCACCGATAGAGGGGAGCGATAAGCGGCGGTTCGCGCGGCTATCATTGCGGAACAGAACCGTGGGTAGCATTGGGAGGGGTTGTTATGACTAGCTGGATTTACGCTGTACCAAGGCCGGCACCTAAGCGTAAGCGGAAAACAAAGCACAAAAAGCAACGAAAGTTCCCAGCCTCGAAAAGCATCCGAGCACTTTCGGGCGGCCTGCCATCTCTGGGTAAGCGCGCGAGATAGGCCCTAGCTGACCGGCTTGCTGATTGCCGTGCCGATTTTGTGGACCGCCTACGCGGCCCAGACCGATTGGCCGCCGAACAAGATCGCGCTGATCGCCGCGGTGATGCGAAATGCGAGGCAGCGGTTTGCCAGCGCGTGGAATATCCGTTACGGCCCAAAGACGATGTGAGTGGCGGTTTGCCAGCGTAAGTCCGCGCAATCATTACGTAAGGCTAGCCCGCAGCGGTCAAGCATGAGCCGACCTTACGCCGTGCGGCGCCGCGCCGTCTACCATTTGAGCCTACTTGCGAAACTCCGCTTTAGGGCCCACTCCCGATGTCGTTCCCGCGGAGGCGGGAACCCATATTCCAGAGGCCGGTGATCTTGGGTCCGCCCTCGCGGGGACGACGGGTAGAAGCAATCAGGTTTGAAAATGGCGTCGATGGTGAACTGGAGCTGGCTGCCGCCGATCTTCGCCCAGGCGTCCGAGCGGGTATCCGGCAGCCTCGGCGAGCTTGCCGGCGGCGCGACGGTCTGGCTCGCGGTGACCGGTTTGAGCCGATCCGGCAAAACCGTTTTCGTGACCAGCCTGATCCACAATCTGTTGAGCTGCGCACACAACCCCAACCGCATGCCGCTGCTGGGCGTCGTCGGCGAGCGCCGTATGATCGCGGCCACGATCGACGGCGGCAAAGCGAACCGGCTGACGCGATTTCCCTACCTCGACAACATCGAGAAAATGGCGATCCCGGACTGGCCGGCGCGCACCGAAGGCATCAGCGAGATCGGCATCGAGATCCGCTTTGCCCCGGCCGGCACGCTGGGCAAGCTTGTGAGCGAGATCACCGGACGCCCCGCGGTCCTCACGATCCGGATCGTCGATTATCCCGGCGAGTGGCTGCTCGATCTCCCGCTGGCCGCGCAGAGCTATGCCGACTGGTCGCGCGCGACGCTGCGGCTGCTGCGCAAGGGCCTGCGCGCCGAAATCGCGCGCGACTTTCTCGATCTTCTCGCCCAGCACCGGCCCAACGACGCCGCGAGCGAGGAGGTCGCAAAACGCTTGCATGATGGCTATTGCGCCTACCTCCTCGACGCGCGGGACCGGCACGGCCTGAGCTTTCTTCAGCCCGGCCGGTTCTTGTGTCCGGGCGCGCTCGGCCCAGTGCCGTATCTGTGGTTTGCGCCGCTCGACGTCATCGAGGGCGTGGACGTGTTCGCGCCGCACACGCTCGGCGCGCTGATGGCCGAGCGCTTCGAGGCGTACAAGCGGGAGGTGGTGGAGCGCTTTTATCAGGATCACTTCCGGCACTACTCGCGCCAGATCGTGCTCGTCGACGTGCTGCGCGCGCTGTTGGCCGGCCGCGATGCCTTCGACGATACGCGGCTGGCGCTCGACGCCATTCTGGAGAGCTTCCGCTACGGACACGGCGGCATCCTCTCGAGGCTGCTGCTCGGCCCGCACATCGACAAGGTGCTGTTCGCCGCCACCAAGGCGGATCATGTTCCGGATATCCAGCGCGACCACCTTGCCGCGTTGTTGCGCAACATGGCAGCGTTTCCCGCGCTCGAGGTGAGAAGCAGTAACGCGCAATTGGACGTGACGGCGCTTGCGTCGGTGATCTCCACGGGGGAAGAGAGCCAGGAGATCGAGGGCCAGCGCGTGCAGGTGGTGGTCGGCCGGCCGATCGGCAGCAACAAGCAGTCGAAATTCTTCGTCGGCAACGTTCCGATCCGTCCGCCGCGCGCCGACGCTTGGGGTTCGCCGTTCCTCAACGTGCCGGTGTTCGAACCGCCCGCCATCGACCCCTCGCCGGTAGAGGGAATTGCGCACATCAATCTCGACCTAGCGCTCGAATTTTTGCTCGGAGATAAGCTGCGATGAGCGATCAAACCGCCAACAGTCCTTCGCTGAGCGTCCGCGTGATCGAGGTCGACGCGGCGGACGAGGGTGCGCCGCGGTCTTCGTCGGCGCCGCAGATCATTCCGACGGAGCGCACCGAGCGCGTCACGCCAAGCGAGCCGGCGCCCGTTGTCGTCCGTGACGCCCGTGACCAGCCGCGCCGACGCGACCGTGTCATGAGCTTCGGACTCGCCGGCGTGGCGATGCTGTTCGCCGGCTGGCTGGTGGTGGATGCCGCCGGCTGGATCGTTGCCGCATTCGAGCGCAGCGCGGCCTTGGGCGTCCTCGCGGCGACGGCGGTGGCGGCGGGTGTGGCGGGTGGCGGCGCAGTGGTCGCGCGCGAGCTCACAAGCCTAGTGCGGCTCAAGAATGTCGAGGCGATTCACCGCCGGCTTGCGGACGGGCAGGTGCTGGCGATCGAAGGCCGAAAAGCCATTGCGGACGTGCTCTCCGTCGTTCCACGCGAGCGCGAGATCGACGCGGCAATCGAATCCTTCCAGCGGCAGGTCAAGCTTCACCACGCGACCGCGCAGCAGATCGAGATCCTCTCGCGCACCGTCATGCAGCCGCTCGATCGCCGCGCCGAGGCGCATGTGCGCACCGCCGTGCTGCGCGCCTTCGGCATCACCGCGATCAGTCCAACTGGACTGACCGACGCGATCTTCTTTCTTGCCTGCGGCATACGCATGGTGCGTTCCATCGCCGCCGCGTATGGACACCGGCCGACCGCCGCCACCACCATCCACCTGCTGCGGCGGCTCGTGATCGAGGCCGGGAAACTAGGAGCCGTCGACATCGCGAGTTCCTCGCTCGTCCAGCATCTCGGCGGCGCCTTGACCGAGCGGTTGGCGACCAGCGCGGCCGACGCCCTCTACGCCGCTTATCGCATGGCGCGTCTCGGCATCATCGTGATGGACCTGTGCCGTCCGATCCCGTTCCGGGACAACGAAGTTCCCAGCGTCACGTCGCTGGTGGGCAACGTGCTGCGGCGCCGTTCGCAATCTCAGCCGGACTGAGGGCCTGCCGGCATGCAGCGCATGCGCCGTCTTAACTGTTGCGGCAAAAACACGGTCAAGCTCACAGTTGCTTGATCGGGAAATGCGGGATGCAACCTTTTTTCTACCACCGAGTTGCCTGGGTGGGACGTGATAAAAGGGGATCACCCATGACAATTGCCCTTACGCATGGGAAATCCGCCGCTGCGGCTGGGCGGGCGGCGGCATGCCATAGTTCCTTGGCAGATACTGCATCGGATGACGTGTTGATCCGGCGGATTGCCGCCGGCGATCAACTCGCGATGCGAACGTTGTTCGCACGCCATCGCATACCATTGTACCGCTGGCTGCTGCGCATCGTGCGCGACGAGACGCTCGCGGAGGATCTCTTAAGCGACGTGTTTCTCGATGTATGGCGTCAGGCCGGATCATTCCGGGGCGACGCGTCAGTTTCGACTTGGCTGCTCGCGATCGCCCGCTACAAAGCGTTGTCGGCCCGGCGCGCCCGCGCCGATGCGGAATTGGACGCGCGGATTGCATCCAGTATCGCCGATCCTGCGGACAATCCGGAGGCTGCGCTGCAGAAGAGGAGCCGCAGCGAAGTGCTGAAGGACTCGTTGGCGCGCCTATCGCCGGAACATGGCGAGGTCATCGATCTCGTCTATTACCACGGCAAGTCCGTCAAGGAGGTTGCCGATATTGTTGGCATCGGCGAAGCCACGGTGAAGACGCGCATGTTCTATGCGCGCAAGAAACTCGCCGATCTGGTCGCGACGGCGTAGCGGCTTAGAGCAAATCGAGCTCGTCGACGCACCTTTTCTGCTCATTCCCGCGCATAGCGCGTCGAAGACGCGCGTGAACGCGCTTATGTTGGGCATCCGGAGCCGCTTATCGCGATTCACGATCTGGGTCCCGCTTTCGCGGAGCCGAGCCGACATTGCACGGGTTCCATGCAACCGCGGCGCCGGCGAGTGCTTTGCCGGCGCCGTTGCGTTAACATGCGAGCGTCACGCGAGTTGGCAATGGCACTGGCGCAACAAGAGCCCGATCGGATCACGCGCCGCGATTCCGGCGCGGTTCGGGCGGTTGTCGCCGCGCTCGCCGCGAAATTCGGCAACCGGCTGGTCACGTCGCAGGCCGTGCGCGAGCAGCACGCCAACACCACGACCTGGATCGCCAACCAGCCGCCCGACGCCGTGGTTTTCCCGCAGGCGACTGAGGAGGTGCAGGACATCGTACGCATCTGCGCCGAGCGGCGCGTACCGGTCATTCCTTTCGGCACCGGCACCTCGCTCGAAGGCCATATCAATGCGCCCTACGGCGGCGTCTCGATCGACTTTCGCGACATGAACCGCGTGCTGGCGGTGAATGCGCAAGATCTCGATTGCGTGATCGAGCCGGGGATCACGCGCAAGCAACTCAACGAGCATCTGCGCGACCAAGGCCTGTTCTTTCCGCTCGATCCCGGCGCGGACGCCTCGCTCGGCGGCATGGCGGCGACGCGGTGTTCCGGCACCAACGCCGTGCGTTACGGCACCATGAAGGACAACGTGCTCGCACTTAAAGTCGTGCTGGCGAACGGCGACCTGATGACCACCGGCCGCCGCGCCAAGAAGTCGTCGGCCGGCTACGACCTCACCCGCCTGATGGTCGGTGCCGAAGGCACGCTCGGGGTCATCACCGAGCTCACGCTCAAGCTCTCCGGCATTCCCGAGGCGATCTCGGCCGGCGTGTGTCCGTTCCCGTCGGTCGAGGCGGCGTGCAATGCCACGATCGCCACCATCCAGTTCGGCGTCCCGGTCGCGCGCATCGAGCTGCTCGACGAGCTGCAGGTGAAAGCGACCAATCTCTATTCCAAGCTCGCGCTGCCGGAAGTGCCGATGCTGTTCGTCGAATTCCATGGCTCGCCGGCCGGCGTCGCCGAGCAGGCCGAACGCTTCGGCGAGATCGCGCGCGACCTCGGCGGCGGGCCGTTCGAATGGGCGACCAAACCCGAGGATCGCTCGCGCCTGTGGCAGGCGCGCCACGACGCGTATTGGGCGGGGCGCGCGTTGCGCCCCGGCGCGCAGGCGCTGGCCACCGACGTCTGCGTCCCGATCTCGCGCGTGGCGGAATGCGTCACCGCAACCCAGCGCGAGATCGCCGAGCTTGGCCTCGTCGCACCGATCCTCGGGCATGTGGGGGACGGAAATTTCCATCTCACCTTGCTGGTCGACATGGCCGATGAGGCGGAGGTCAAGGCTGCGAAGACGCTATGCGAGCGGCTGGTCGAGCGCGCGCTCGCCATGGACGGCACCTGCACCGGCGAGCACGGTGTCGGACAGGGCAAGATGAAATATCTCGCGGGCGAACTGGGAGGCGCTGCGCTCGCGTCCATGGCAGCAATCAAGCGGGCGCTCGACCCCCAGGACATCATGAATCCCGGAAAGATCGTGGCGATCGATTGAGGGCTCCTTGGCGCTCGGGCGCCGCCGATCCGGCGCAATTCCTCGGATTTCGCCCTAAGCTATTGGCAGCCGACATAGATTTGCCGTCAAGGCGCCGGATATTGCCACCCCGCTCGGGGCGTAGCGGAGCAAGGACGGGTCGCGGGCGCCGCGTCACGGTCCGGCAACATGAATCGTGCTCAACTCATTGGTGATCGGGCTTTTTTCCCCGGCCCGCGCACACCGCCCGGTGCGAGGGTCGAAAACCCGGGGTGGAGACGGCGTGCAGACGACGCTGCTCGGTGTTGCGATTGCCATCATCCTGGCGCTGGTAACGGCGCTGGTCGGCCCGCTTTTTATCGATTGGAACAGCTATCGCGGCGAGTTCGAGGCTAGAGCCAGCCGCCTGACGGGCCTCGACTTCCGGGTCACCGGCGCGATCGACGCCCGCCTCCTGCCCATTCCGACCGTGGTATTGCAAGGCGTCGAATTCGGCCGCCCGGACGAGGGCAGCAAGGTGCGGGCGCGGCTTTTGCGGATCGAATTCGCGCTGGGTGCGCTGGCGCGCGGCGAATGGCGCATCGCGGAGGCCCGGCTTGAAGGCCCCGAATTTGCCGCCGGGCTCGACGGTACCGGACGCCTCGCTTGGCCGGTTCCCAAGCTCGGCTTCGACCTGGACGGGGTATCGATCGCGCGGCTGCACATCCAGGATGGCCGCGCGAGCCTCGCTGATGCCGCGAGCGACGCGCGGCTCATGCTCGACCAGCTCGACTTCACGGGCGAGCTGCGCTCACTGGCCGGGCCTGTCAAAGGGGAGGGGTCATTCGTCGTCGCCGGCCAGCGTTATCCTTATCGCATTGCCGTCGGCCGGATCGCCGAGGACGGCGGCGCCAAGGTGCGATTGACGGTCGATGCGACCGAGCAGCCGCTCGCCGCCGAAGCGGACGTCTCGATCTGGGTGCAGCGTGGGGTGCCGCGCTTCGAAGGCAGCCTTCAGCTCGCACGCGCAGTCGGCCGTGCGCCCGCAGGCGCCGGCTCGCTCATCATCGAGCCGTGGCGGGTCACCAGCCGCATTAGAGGAGACAGCGCTGCGGCGGTGTTGGAGCAGATCGAGTTCCAATACGGGCCGGACGACCGGGCGGTGAAGCTCAGGGGCAGCGCCGATCTCACGTTCGGGCGGCAGCCGGAGTTCAAGGGCGCGCTGTCGTCACCGCACATCGACCTCGACCGCGTGCTGGCGCTGCCCGAATCGGCGCGTCGGCACCCGCTCGCCGCCGTCAAGACGTTGGCCGAGTCCTTCCTTGCGGCGTCCCGGCTGCCGATTCCTGCGGCGCTGAGCCTCAGCGCCGAGGGCGTCACGCTCGGCGGTGCAGCGCTGGTGCGCTTCGCGGCCGATGTGAAGGCCGATGGTGACGGGGTGGAGATTAGGGGCCTGGAATTGCGCGCGCCGGGCATGACCCAGTTGCGCTTGAGCGGCCGGCTCGGCGCGACGTCGACCGGCGCGCAGTTCGTGGGATCGACGCGGCTCGAGGCCAATGACCCACGCGCGCTCGTCGCCTGGTTGACCGAACGCAGCGACGAGCAGCTTGTATCGGCCGGTTCGCTGCGCCTCGGCGGCGATCTTACCGTCGGCAGCGATGCGATCACCATCGATCGCTTCAAGCTCGACCTCGACCGCATGACGATTGCCGGACGCTTGAGTTACAGCTGGGCGCATGACGAGCGGCCGGCGCGCCTCGAGGCCGTGCTGAGCGCGCCTGAAATCGATTTCGACCGCGTCCACGCCGTTGCCAAGGCGGTGCTCGGCGAGACGACGTTCGATTGGCCGCGCGAGGGCGCGCTTTCGCTCAAGATTGCGCGCGCGCTCGTCGCCGGCATCGAGGCGAAGCAGGCCGAGATCGAGATGCGCAGCGATGCGAACGGCTTCGAGATCGCACGGCTCGCGATTGCAGACTTCGGCGGAGCGACACTGGCGGCCAAAGGCCGCATCGATGCCAAAGCCCAGTCGCCGCACGGCGCGGTGACGCTCGACGTCGACGCGCGGGCGTTGGACGGCATCGTGGCGCTGGTGGAAAAAATTGCGCCCGAAGCGGGCGGCCAGCTGCGCCGCTCGGCGGCACGTTTGACGCCGCTCACATTGCGCGCGGCCGTGAGCCTCGATCCGGCCGCGGCGGGCAGCGCGGCCGCGAAGATCAAGATCGACGGCCGCGCCGGCGCGTTCCGCGTTGCGCTGCAAGGCGACGCAGCCAGCGCGAGCGACCCGATCAAGCTCGACGATCTCGCCGCGCTCGCGGCCGCCAAGGTGAACCTCAGCGGGAGATTGGATGCGGATGACGCGGCCGCGCTGATCGAATGTATCGGCCTCGACCGTTTCCTCGTGGTCGACAAGCGGCCGGCGCGCCTGACATTGGCGGTGAAAGGCGCACTCGACGGCGAGCTTGCCATTGATGCTCAACTCGCGGCCGGCGCGCTCAACGTCGCGAGCAACGGCTCCGTTCGCGTGGCGGATCGTGCGCGAGCGAGCGCCGACCTCAATCTCAAGATCACCAACGCGGCGGTTCGCTCGCCCCGGCCGGGCGGCCGCCCGGCCGAGCCGCTGCCGGCATCGGTGACGGCGCGGGTCGCTCTGAGCCAGGCGACTGTGCAGATCAGCGAGCTTGCGGGCACAGTGGCGGGAGCAAGCGTCCGCGGGCGGCTCGGGCTTGGGCTGCAGCAGCAGCCGATCGCGATCGACGGGGACCTCGAACTGGGCGCGCTCGATCTGCCGGCCGCCATCGCCGTCGCAATCGGGATGCCGGCGCAAGGCCCCGCGAGCGCCGGGACGGGCGCCAGCACAAATGCATCGGGGCCTTGGCCGGCCGAACCGTTCGAACAGGCGTTACCGGGTCTTAGCGGTCAAATCGCGGTCAAAGCGGCGCGCCTCGCGCTCACGCCCAAGCTTGCCGCGCAGGATGTCCGCGGCGTGCTCCGCTTCGGAGACTCCGAATTGGCGTTGCAGGGAATGGAAGGCCGCCTTGCCGGCGGCCAGGCGGCCGCAGACCTGACGTTTGTGCGCCGCGCCGATGGGCTCACCGCGCGCACGCAGCTGCGCCTCGTCGGCGCCAATGCCGGCGAACTGCTGCCCGAAGGATCGCTCTCGGGTCGGCTGACCCTCGAGGCGACCGCCGAGGGGACGGGAATGAGTCCGGTTGCGCTTGTCGGCTCGCTGGTCGGCAGCGGCAGCTTCACGCTCGAAAACGGCCGGGTGATGCGGCTTGATCCTACGGCATTCGATGCGGTGATTCGTTCGGTCGATCAGGGCTTGCCCATCGACGCGACCAGGATAAGAGACCGCGTGGATGCCGCGCTCACGCGCGGCGGCCTTGGCGTCGCGCTCGCCGAGGGCGCGATCACGATCAGTGATGGCCAGGCGCGGCTGAGCAACCCGACGGTGCGCGCGCAACGCGCCGATCTCGCCGCGGGCGGAAGCGTTAATTTGTCGGACGGCGCCCTCGACGCACGGCTCACCTTGTTCGGAGCCGGCGGCTCGGGTGCTCCCGCGGATACGCGGCCGGAAATTGGGATCGTGCTGAAGGGACCGATCGAGACGCCCAAGCGCACCGTCGATGTCGCTGCGCTCGCGAGTTGGCTCGCGCTGCGCGCGGTCGAGCAGCAGTCGAAAAAGCTGGACGTACTCGAAGGGCGTGCGCCCGCCTTGTCGACGCAACCCGCCGCGGTCAAGACCAATGCCGATCCGGCTGCGCCGAAGGTGCCGAGCCCTGCCAAGCCGAAACCGCCCGCCCCCGCGGCTGAAGGGGTTCAGCCGCTGCCGCCGCCGGTCGACATCCGCCCGGCCCCGATGCCGCGTGCGCCGCGCGCGCAGCCGGCAACCCCGCCGCCCGCGCCGACCCAAGCGCAGAAGCCGCCGGCCGCGCCTGCGCGGCCGCGCTCTCTGTCGGAGATATTGTTCGGATATTAGCGCGTGGTGACTTTAGATAGAGTTGCTCGCTCCTCCCCTGTCATGCCCCGCGAAAGCGGAGCATCCAGTCATCACTGAGAGTCTTATGGTTACTGGATCGCCCGCTTTCGCGGGCGATGACGACAGAGGGGGCAAACGATCCAACCAAAAATCATCGCGCTCTAGCGCGCCGCAGAAGCGGCGCCGCAAGCCGCTACGCGCTCGAGGCGGCGCGCGCCTCGATCACGTCCCGCGGTCCCTCGCGCGCCGCGTTATGGTCGGAAAGCTGGTTACGATAGAAGTCGAGCACGAACAGGCGAATGGCCGACGACAAGTTGCCGTGTTGCCGCTCCGAGTCGATCGCAGCGACCAGTTCGGACAAGGTCATGTCGCGCGCGCTGGCGATTTCCTTGAGCCCCTTCCAGAACGCGTCCTCGAGGCTGACGCTGGTCTTATGGCCGGCAATGACGATGGAGCGTTTGACGACCGGAGATTTCATCGCTCGTCTCCCGTTTCGATCCTGTGGCGGTCGAGGTCGCGGTGGGCTTTGACATCGCGTTTGGCTTCGAGGTCGCGCTGGGCTTTGCTGCGTCCGTACCGCAGTCGATTGGCAGATGCCGTTTGTTCAGCCAGCTGCCGCTCGGCCCGTTTGCGCGCTCTGCGCAGGTTAACGATATCGCCCATCCCGCACCCGATGAGCCGCTCCTGGGGTTGGTTCCTGCACGTGGCTTCGGAGCCAAATGCGCCCATAGCGTGGCGGCGGGTCCCGGTGTGAGTTCCCGCCCGAAGACGCAGCCAAGTAAACAATCAGGGTATTGCAGCTTTCAAATCGAACTTTCGGCCTCAGGAATCAGGATCGGTAGTGTTGGGTCAGTATTGCGGGCAACCGCCGAATATGTCCTTCTCTTACGAACCTATCTATTTGAAATGCGTAGGATTTCTCGCCCATATCGATCTTCGGATGCGGCTGACGTCGGGAAGATTTTCCCGGAAAGATTTTGCACCAACATGCGGGGGGACGAAAATGCGGGCTTGCATATCCGCGTTGATAAACGATCGCACCCCTCACAAAAGGTTTACCGCCAACGCGTCTGCAGCGTCGCGCACGTTTGGTGCCTGGAGGCCGTGCCGCCGCGCGCGCGAAGCCAGCACGCCGATCATTCCTGCCGCGCACTCGCCCTCTATTTTTTGCGAACTTTATTTTTTGCGAAAACGGTCGAGCCGCACGACCTCGCCGCCGGCCGGCTTGTCATCTTGGGCGTCCGTTGTCGTCTTCGCCGGCTCAGGATTGGCGGCGACGGGCACCGCCGGCGCGATCGCGGTGTGCTTCTCTGACCGCGTTGCGTCGCGCGTGCTCCCTGCAGCGGCATTCTGTCCGGCTTGACCGGATTCTTCGAGGCCACCGTCCACCACCTCCTCGAACTGCAAGCCGAACTGCACCGAAGGATCGAAGAAGCCTTTAACCGCGGCAAACGGGACCGCTACTCGTTCCGGGATGCCGCCAAAGGAGACGCCGACCTCGAAGCCACTCTCGGTCACTTCCAGATCCCAGAACTGGTGCTGCAGGACAACGGTCATCTCCTCGGGATACTGCGCGCGCATGCGCGGCGACAGACGCACACCATCGGCGCGCGTGTCGAAGGAAATGTAGAAGTGATGCTCTCCGGGCAGACCATTCTTGGCAGTGTCCATGAGCACTTTACGCACGAGGCCGCGTAAGGCGTCTTGGGCCAAGATGTCGTAGCGGATGTGATCGACGGCCATGGGTGATCCCTTGAACGCGCTGCGCTCCATCCGGACCCAACGCGCGCGCTGGACTCACTGATGCAATGCTAGCGCGCGCGACCACGAGCGCGCCAGCATCCCCTAAATATGGAAGTGGAGGCTTCTGTTGCCAGGTGCCTCCGAACCCCGCCTGAAGCTGCTAAGACCTCAGGACTTCAGATCGGTATTCCAAACCGCGTTACGCGGCCTGGGCAACCGGAGCATAGTTGTCGTTGGCAACTATGAATGCGGCCCGATAACGGTGGAACCATGCCGGGCAAAAGCACGCCCTTTACGCCCTCGTCGATCCTATTTCGCCCCCGTCTCAGCGATCAGTAATCAGTGGTCGTGTCTGATCAACGACTTCTGACCACTGATCCCCTGATGGTGGAGGCGCCGGGTACTGCCCCCGGGTCCGATGGGTTTATTACGACGGCCGTTTATTGCCATAGCCGACTCGCGCCGGCACTTCTCAATATAGGCGCACAAGGTGGGCGAAAAAAGAGCATGGGAGCGGCGGCCGCAATGCTGGCCAGGGAAATGGCCCATTTATGTGGCCCTCGCCCGTAATGGTGTGGCATCACGATCGCATGGATGCGGCGGTAAACGACGACACGTTGCCGAAGCTCGCGGGCAGCTTGGCACTGGTGTCTGCTTACAATCGGCGGCGCTGCTTCTGCCGCGGCCGAATGCAGCGCCTGGCAGGAACGCGTTTTAAGGAGCGTCAGGGCGGGCCAGTGCGCATAATTTTGCGGCAGTTGCCATCGCGCTGGCCACCGGGCTGGTGACCGACACGACGCGGTTGACTGCCCTGTGGATTTTTGCCGCAGCCGCGCCGCTCGGGCTCAACGACCTGCTGCCAGCTAAATTTGCCGGCCGGTTGCTTCCCGTCGCCCACTGGAATGTGCTACCCATCGGTTGTGCCCACCGAATGGGAGGTCGGGGGGCGCGCCGTGCGGGGCGTCCAGGAGGGAACATGTCAGAGGGCGTATCGCCGTCCCCACGGGGGACGCGTCCGGGGTTTTCAATCAATACGCACAATTTGATTGGCGGGCTGATCGCCACGGTGCTCGCCGCTTTGCTCCTCGCCTGGGCGTTTTATGTACCGAATGCGGTCATCCCGCGATTTATGTCCGCTGCCCTCGTCTTGGTGGGAGTCGCCGCAACCATTGGCCTCCTGCCCGTGCATGCTCCGCGGGATTTCTATGGTGGCATCGCTCTCGTGATGTTGCCGACGCTGGCCTTGATCGCTTCCGCCGAGCTGCCCGGGCAGCGCGGTTTCGCCTTCGGTCCCGGTACGGCGCCGCGACTTTTCTCGTTTGTCCTTGCCGCACTCGGCGCCGCGGTTGCGATCGGTGGCGTCTTTGCCGAAGGGCCGCCGATTGAAAAATACAAGATTCGCGGTCCGGCGCTCGTCATTATCGGCATTCTCGCCTTTGCCAACATGATCCGTCCGGTCGGATTGGTCCCAGCAACCTTTCTGACGTTCATGATCTCGATTCTGGGATCGACGGAAATGCGCTGGATCGAAAGCCTGATCATGGCGGCAGCAATGACTGCGTTCTGCGTCTTCCTGTTTGTCTACCTGCTTAACCTGCCCTTCCAGCTCTGGCCGCGATTCTGACGCGGGAGGCATTAAGTCATGTCTGACCTTCTCGCGAACCTGTGGATGGGTTTCCAAGTCGCGGGCAATCCGTTCAATATCCTGTTCTGCCTGCTCGGCGATTACGGTGCACAGTACGGCGGCTCGACCACCTCGGTGCTGGTCAACATCCCCGGTGAGGCCACTTCCGTCATCACCTGCCTCGACGGCCACCAAATGGCGCGGCAGGGCCGCGCCGGACCCGCGCTCTCCATCGCCGCCATCGGCTCCTTCTTCGCCGGTTGCGTGGCCACGGTGCTGGTGGCGGCCCTTGGCGCGCCGCTGACCGGCCTCGCGCTGTTGTTCGGACCGGCCGAGTATTTCTCGCTGATGGTGCTGGGCTTGATCTTTGCGGTGGTGCTGGCGAAGGGCTCAGTGCTCAAAGCGGTGGCCATGGTGCTCACCGGCCTGCTGCTCTCGATGGTCGGCTCGGATCTCGAGACCGGCGCCGGGCGCATGACTTTCGACATTCCGGAACTCGCCGACGGTATCGGCTTCGCCAATATCGCCATGGGCGTGTTCGGGTTCGCGGAGATCATCCGCAATCTCGAGCTCCCGGCCGAGAGCCGCGAAATCCTCAAGACCAAAATCAGCGGCTTGATGCCGAGCCGCCAGGACCTGATCGATTCCTCCGGCGCGATCGCCCGCGGCACGCTCATCGGCTCGTTGGTGGGAATTCTCCCGGGGGGCGGGGCGGTGATCGCGTCGTTCGCGGCCTACACTTTTGAGAAGAAGCTGTCCAAGCATCCGGAGCGCTTCGGTCGCGGCGCCATCGAAGGCGTGGCTGCGCCGGAAAGCGCCAATAACGCGGCGGCGCAAACTTCGTTCATCCCGCTGCTGACGCTCGGCATTCCGCCGAACGCGGTGATGGCGCTGATGGTCGGCGCCATGACCATCCATGGCATCGTGCCGGGGCCGCAGGTCATGACCAAGCAGCCGGAGCTGTTCTGGGGCATGATCGCGTCGATGTGGCTCGGCAATCTGATGCTGGTCGTCATCAATCTGCCGCTGGTCGGCATCTGGGTCAGCCTGCTGCGCGTGCCGTATCGGCTGCTCTTTCCATCGATCATCGTGTTCTGCTGCATCGGCATCTATTCGATCAACAACTCTCCGTTCGACGTGACGATCGCGGCGACGTTCGGCGTGATCGGATATTGGCTGGTCAAGCACGACTTCGAGCCGGCGCCCTTGCTGCTCGGCTTCGTGCTTGGCCCGCTGATGGAGGAAAATCTGCGCCGCGCCATGCTGATCGCCCGCGGCGACGTGACGGTGTTCTTCACGCGTCCGATCTCAGCGGTGCTGCTGAGCACGGCCATCATTCTGCTGATCCTTGCTGGTTTGCCGAAAATGCGCCGGCGCCGCGACGAGGTCTTCGTCGAATAAGAGGTGCGGCAGGCCGGCTGCGACGACTGGCCATCGCGCGGAGACGTCACATGTCCGCCGTGCGGTGGTAGCATTTGCATGTCGATCGACTAACTAAAAAAGGCGTTGAAAAGAAGAGGAAACGACCATGGGTCGTGTCCTGTCCATTGCCGCCGTCGCCGCGCTCGGCTTTGCCGCGGGTATCGCTGCGGCGCAAACCGACTATCCCCGACGCCCGATCACGTTGATCGTGCCGTTTGCCGCCGGCGGGCCGACCGACGTGATTGCTCGCATCATCAGCGATCATATGACACGCACGCTCGGTCAGCCGATCATCATCGAGAATATGGTGGGAGCCGACGGCACGACCGCCTCGACCCGGGCGGCGCGCGCCAATCCCGATGGCTACACGATAGAGATGGGCCATATGGGAACCCACGCCGCCTCGGTCGCGCTCTACCCGAACCTTGCGTACAAGCCGGTTGCGGATTTTGCGCCCATCGGGCTGGTGGCGGGCACGCCGGTCTTGATTCTGGCGAGGAAAGACTTTCCTCCCAAAGACCTCAAGGAGTTCGTCACCTATGTGAAAGCCAACGTCGACAAGCTGAACATGGCCCATGCCGGGGTCGGGTCGGTGTCGTTCACCACCTGCTTATTGCTCAACTCGATCCTCGGTGTGAAGCCGACATCGATCCCCTTCAACGGGACCGGGCCGGCGCTGACGGCGCTGATCTCCGGACAGGTCGACTACATGTGCGACCAGATCGTCAACGTGGTGCAGCAGGTGCGGGTCGGCCACATCAAGGCTTATGCCGTGGGCACGCCCGAGCGCAATCCGGCGCTGCCCAACATGCCCATTAGCAAGGAAGCAGGGCTCCCAGAATTTCAGGCGCAGGCCTGGAATGCCCTGTTCGCCCCGAAAGAGACACCCAAGCCCGTCCTCGACAAGCTCACCGACGCGCTCGACGAGGCGCTCGACGACGAGCAGACGCGCAAACGATTGCTGGAACTCGGGAGTGTGCTGCCGGGCAAGCCCGAGCGCGGTCAGCAGGCGCTGGCGGCTCTGGTCAAGAGAGAGATCGAGCGCTGGACGCCGATCATCAAGGCAGCCGGTCCCACGAACTGATATTCACAAGTCGTTCTGCGCATTTCCCCCACAGGCGGGAGGGCGGTAGACTCCACCTTCCGACTCGGCTTTTTGCCGCCTGAGGATCGGAGCCATGCGCCAATATCTCGACTTGATGGAACGAGTGCTCGCCGACGGCGCGCAGAAGCATGATCGCACCGGTACCGGTACGCTGTCGGTGTTCGGGCATCAGATGCGCTTCGATCTTGCGCACGGCTTTCCCCTCACCACCACCAAGAAGCTGCACGTCAAATCCATCATCCACGAGTTGCTGTGGTTCCTCGCCGGCGACACCAACGTCAAATATCTCAACGAGCATGGCGTCACCATTTGGGATGAATGGGCGGACGAGCGCGGCGAACTAGGGCCGGTCTACGGACGGCAGTGGCGCTCCTGGCCGACGCCCGATGGCGGGGTGATCGACCAGATCGCAAACGTGGTTTCCGTCATCCGCCGCAATCCGGATTCGCGGCGCCTCATCGTCACGGCGTGGAATCCGGCCGACGTCGACAAGATGGCGCTGCCACCATGCCATTGCCTGTTCCAGTTTTACGCCGCGAAAGGTCGGCTCTCCTGTCAGCTCTACCAGCGCTCGGCCGACGTGTTCCTCGGAGTGCCGTTCAATATCGCCTCCTACGCGTTGCTGACGCTGATGGTGGCGCAGGTGACCGGACTGAAGCCCGGGGAGTTCGTGCACACGCTCGGCGACGCACATCTTTACCTCAATCACCTCGAGCAGGCGCGGCTGCAGCTCTCGCGCGTACCCCGGCCGTTGCCGAGGATGACGCTCGATACAGCTGTGAGCGATCTCTTCGCCTTCCGTTATGAGGATTTCTTGCTCGAAGGCTACGACCCTCACCCGCACATCAAGGCCAAGGTGGCGGTGTGAGCGGACCGCGTGCGGGATCGTGCATCGACATCGTCCTCGTGGCCGCGGTTGCCGATAACGGCGTGATCGGCCGGAGCGGCGCCCTGCCGTGGCGGCTCAAGTCGGACATGCGACGTTTTCGCGCCATGACCTGGGGCAAGCCGCTCGTCGCGGGGCGGGCGACATTTCTATCTTTCACCACGAAACCGCTTCCCGGCCGCACCAACATCGTGCTCAGCCGCGACCAGAATTTCGCCGCGCCCGGCGTGGTGGTGGCATCGAAGCTCGATGCTGCGTTGCAAGCGGCGCGCGGGGACGCGCTGCGCCGCGGCGTCGATATGATCGCTGTGGTTGGCGGAGCCGACATCTATGCGCAAACAATCGACATTGCCGATCGGTTGCTGATCACCCGCGTGCACCTGCAACCCGACGGCGACGCGACGTTTCCTGCCATCGATCCGGACACTTGGCGGGAAACCGAACGCACCGAACATCGCGCCGGGCCCGGCGACGACGCGAGCTTCACGACGCTTACGTATGAACGGCGCGTCGCGGCCGACGCGACGGATGGAGGCGACTGACCGGGATTCAAGCCCGTGCGCTGTCGCGCCGCACGCAGTTCAGCTGCGTTGTAACGTGATGATACCTCCCGTATAACCCCACCAACTCGAAGCGGGCGGGCCGAGACAGCGAGGAGGCAGCCGATGCCGTGGAGCAATCAGGGCGGCGGGCCGTGGGGGACAGGCGGAGGCAAGGGTCCCTGGGGCTCGGGGACGCCGCCGTCCGGTCCGACGCCGCCCGATCTCGAAGAGTTTCTGCGCCGCAGCCAGGACAAGCTGCGTACCGTGCTGCCGGGCGGCAGCCTCGGCGGCAAGGGCCTCGGCCTGATCGTGCTGGCCGCGATCGCGATCTGGTTGTTCTCCGGCTTCTTCCGCGTCGACACCGAGGAGGTTGGCGTGGTGCTGCGCTTCGGCAAAGCGGTGCGCGAGGTGCAACCCGGACTGAATTATCACCTGCCGTATCCCATCGAGACGGTGCTGACGCCGAAGGCTTTGCGCACCAACAAGATCGATATCGGCATGCGCGTGGTGGAGGATCTGCGCCGCGGTACCACGATCCGCGACGTGCCGGAGGAGAGCCTGATGCTCACCGGCGACGAAAACATCGTCGATGTCGACTTCTCGGTGTTGTGGAAGATCAAGCCGAACGGGGTGAGCGATTATCTGTTCAACATCCAGCAGCCCGAAGGCACGGTAAAGGCGGTGGCCGAGAGCGCCATGCGCGAGGTGATCGGCCGCTCGACCCTGCAGCCGATCCTGACCGGCGCGCGCCAGAACATCGAGACCGCTGTGCACGACCTGATGCAAAAGGTCCTCGATAATTATGGTGCGGGAGTCCTGATCGCGCAGGTCCAGTTGCAGAAGGTGGATCCGCCCTCGCAAGTCATCGACGCCTTCCGCGACGTGCAGGCCGCCCGCGCCGACAGCGAGCGTTCGCAGAACGAAGCGCAGAGCTACGCCAACAAGGTGGTGCCGGAAGCGCGCGGCCGCGCGGCGCAGATCACCCAGGGCGCGGAAGCCTATCGCGAGCAGACGGTGGCCGAGGCCAAGGGCGCGACGTCGCGCTTCCTCCAGGTCTACGACGAATACAAGAAGGCACCCGACGTCACGCGCCAGCGTATGTATCTGGAGACCATGGAACGGTTGTTCGGGGGCACCGACAAGATCATCCTGGATCAGGGCGGCGGAGTCGTTCCCTATCTGCCGCTCGACCAGCTTACGCGGCGGCCGCAGACGCCCCCGCAAACGGGAGGCAGCCGATGAGACTCAATCTTGTCGGCGGCCTTGTCGCCGCCCTGATCATCCTGGCCCTGATCGTTGCCTACGGCACGCTGTTCACGGTCTATCAGACCCGCCAGGCGCTGGTGGTGCGTCTCGGCCAACCCGTGCGCGTGGTCACCGAGCCCGGATTGAACTACAAGGTCCCGCTGATCGACAGCGTCATCAATATCGACAAACGCATCCTCGATCTCGAAAACCCGGCGCAGGAGGTGATCGCCTCCGACCAGAAGCGGCTGGTGGTCGACGCGTTCGCGCGATACCGCATCAAGGACGTGTTGAAATTCTACCAGACCGTCGGCACCGTCGAGGGTGCGAACTCGCAGCTCTCGATCTTGCTCAACTCGGCGCTGCGCCGCGTGCTGGGCGAGGCTACGCTGACGCAGGTCGTGCGTGATCAGCGCGAGCATCTGATGGCGCGCGTGCGCGAGCAGCTCGACAACGAGGCGCAAGGCTACGGTATCTCGGTCGTCGACGTGCGCATTCGCCGCGCCGACCTGCCGGAGCAGAACAGCCAGGCAGTCTACCAGCGCATGCAGACCGAGCGCCAGCAGGAGGCCGCACAGTACCGCGCGGAGGGCGCCCAGAAGGCGCAGGAGATCCGTGCCAAGGCGGATCGCGACGTTACGGTGCTGCTCGCCGAGGCGCAGTCGAAGGGCGAGCGCACCCGCGGTGAGGGCGATGGCGAGCGCAACCGTATTTTCGCCGATGCCTACGGACGAGATCCCGACTTCTTCTCGTTCTATCGTTCGATGCAGGCTTACGAAGCCGGACTGCGTTCCAACGACACCCGCATGCTGCTCAAGCCGGACTCGGAGTTCTTCCGTTTCTTCGTGGATCCATCGGGCAAACCGCGTGAGGGTAACTCTACGTCGGGCGCCACATCGCCTGTGAGGTAGCGGCGGCCTTCGCCATCACGGCACCGGTTAGGCAAAGATGGCCCAGTTCATCGCCGCGATCGGACTCGTGCTCGTCATTGAAGGACTGCTTTTCGCCGCCTTCCCACGTGCCGCAAAACGGCTGGCGGCGAGTGCGCTCGAGAGTCCGGAGACGTCGCTGCGCGTCGCGGGTATCGCGTCTGCCGTGCTCGGTATTTTACTGATCTGGCTTGTGCGCGGGTGAGTCGGCGCGCGCACTTTCCGCCGCGGCGCCGCGCCAGCGGCGTCGCGATTCCGCCCTAATCCCAAGTGTAATTCGCCGCCGCGAGATCGCCCTTGCGTCCATGTCCGGACGGGAGCACTGTCTCGCCCTCACACTGCAGGAGCTCAGACGTCCATGCTCGGCACGCTTACTCAATTTGTCCGGCAGATCCGCCAGCCAGCCTTAGCCATGCTCGCTGTGGCGGCAATGGCCTTGCCGGCGCTATCGACTTCAGCGGCCGCGCGTGGGCCCGACACCATCGCCGACGTTGCGGAGAAGGTGATCGATGCGGTGGTCAACATCTCTACGTCGCAGAAGGTCGAGACGCGCAACTCTCCACTGCCGCAATTGCCCAACGACCCGCAACTGGACGAGCTGTTCAGGGACTTTTTCAATCGGCGCGGCCAAGGCGAGCCGCAGAACCGCGGCCCGCGCCGAGTCAGTTCGCTCGGTTCCGGCTTCATCCTCGATCCGTCCGGCATCGTCGTCACCAACAACCATGTCATCTCGGAGGCCGACGAGATCACGGTCATTCTCAATGACAGCACCCGCCTGAAGGCCGAGATCATCGGAAGGGATCAGAAGACCGATATCGCGCTGCTCAGGGTCAAGCCGGAAAAGCCGCTCAAGGCGGTGAAATTCGGGGATTCGGACAAACTGCGGCTGGGCGAGTGGGTCATCGCCATCGGCAACCCGTTCAGCCTCGGCGGCTCAGTGACGGCCGGCATCGTCTCGGCGCGCAACCGCGACATCAACTCCGGGCCCTACGATAACTACATCCAGACCGACGCTGCGATCAATCGCGGCAATTCCGGCGGTCCCTTGTTCAATCTCGAAGGCGAGGTGGTCGGCATCAACACCGCAATCATTTCTCCCTCCGGCGGCTCGATCGGCATCGGCTTTTCGGTGCCGTCGAAAACCGCGATGCCGGTGATCGATCAGCTCAAGCAGTTCGGTGAAACGCGCCGCGGCTGGCTCGGCGTGCGCATCCAGCAGGTGACCGACGAGATTGCTGAGAGTCTGAAGGTCAGTCCGCCGCGCGGCGCGTTGGTCGCCGGCGTCGACGACAAGGGTCCGGCCAAGCCCGCCGGCATCGAACCGGGCGACGTCATCGTCAAGTTCGACGGCAAGGACATCAAGGAAATGCGCGACCTGCCGCGTGTCGTTGCCGACACGCCGGTCGGCAAGCAGGTGCCGGTCGTCATCTTTCGCAAGGGCAAGGAAGAGACCAAGACCGTCACGCTTGGGCGGCTCGAGGACGGCGAGCGGGTGGCGGCTGCGGATCCGAAGGGCGACGGCACGTCCGAGAAGCCTGTGGTGAAAAAAACGCTGGGCCTCGAGCTTGCCAACATGTCCGACGATCTGCGCAGGCGTTACAAGATCAAGGACACGGTCAAAGGTGTCGTCATCACTGGTGTCGATGCGAACTCGCCCGCGGCGGACAAGCGGTTGTCCCCCGGCGATGTCATCGTAGAGATCGCGCAGGAGGCGGTGGCGAGCACCGGTGATCTGCAGACCAAGATCGACAAGCTCAAGAAGGACGGCCGCAAGTCCGCGCTGCTGCTCGTCGCGGGCGCCGACGGCGAGCTGCGCTTCGTCGCGCTGAGCCTGCAGTAACGACGATCGAGCAGGTTTCCGCTCACCCCCCCGCGAAAGCCGGGGACTTCGTCTATCGTTCGACGTCCTCCGTTACGAACTCCTCCCGCCGATATCCCTGTGCGTAGAGCAGCGCAGTGAGATCGCCGTGATCGACGCGCGCGGCTGCGGCTTTGGCGACATTCGGCTTGGCGCGGTAGGCGACGCCGAGCCCCGCCGCCTGGATCATAGCAATATCGTTTGCTCCATCGCCGGCGACGAGGGTGGCGTCCGGCGCGATGCCGAGCCGCCGTCTGAGTTCGATCAGCGTGGCGAGCTTGGCCTCGCGCCCGAAGATCGGCTCCATCACTCCTCCGGTCAGCCGGCCGCTGGCATCGACGACGAGCGTGTTGGCGCGGTTCTCGTGAAAGCCGATCATGGCCGCCACGCGCTCGGTGAACAGCGTGAAACCGCCGGTCACGAGACAGGTAAAGACCCCGTTCTTCCGTAAGGTCGCGACCAATGTGCGTGCGCCCGGCGTCAGCCTGATCCGCTCGGCAATCACCTTTTCTGCTACTGATGCAGGGAGGCCCTTGAGCAGCGCGACCCGTTCGCGCAGCGCCGGCGCAAATTCGATCTCACCGCGCATGGCGCGCTCCGTGATGGCGGCGACCTGCGGTTTAACTCCGACGTAATCCGCGAGCTCGTCGATACATTCCTGCCCGATCATGGTGGAATCCATGTCGGCGAGAAAAAGCCGCTTACGCCGGCCGCTCGCGGGCTGCAGCAGCACGTCGATCGGCGCGCCCGCGAGCGCTACGCGCACGTGCTCGGTGAGCGCCCGCGTGTCGGCTGCTTGGGTATTCTCTCGGCCCCCGGTAAAGGGAATATCGGCGGCAATACCGAGCTCGAGCCAGATCGGGGCCTCCGCCGAGGGAAGCGCGCGCCGTGCGCGTTCGATCGCGGCGGCATCGAGCGACGGCGCCGCGGGATTTGAGATCAGCGTCGCAACGAAGGTCATGCAATGACCGACCGGGCAGCAAAGCGGGCGGTGCTTATCGCAGGCCCGACCGCGAGCGGCAAGTCGGCGCTGGCGCTGGCGCTGGCCGAGGCGCTCGGCGGTACGATCATCAACGCCGATGCCATGCAGGTCTATCGCGACCTGCGCATCGTCACCGCCCGTCCAACGCCGGAGGAGGAAGCGCGCGCGCCCCATCTCCTCTACGGCCATGTGGACGCCGCCGAGAACTACTCGGTCGGCCGCTGGTGCGTCGATGCGAACGCAGCGCTTGCGGCAGTCGAGCGGGGAGGGCGCTTGCCCATCCTGGCCGGAGGCACCGGCCTCTATTTCAAGGCGCTGACGCGGGGGCTTGCCGCCATTCCGCCGATCCCGAGCCAGATCCGCTCGGCGGTCGGAGAGCGGCTCAAGCGCGAGGGCATCGCCGCGCTCTATGCCGAACTCAGCGCCCGCGACGATACCAGCGCCCGCCGCTTGATGCCCGGAGATCGCGCGCGCATCAGCCGCGCGCTCGAGGTCGTGTTGGCGACTGGCCGTTCGATCACGGATTGGCACGCGGAGGGTATGAAACCTGCGCTTGATCCGCACGCCGCGGTCAAGGTCTTTCTCGATGTCGATCGAGCGGAGCTCTACCGGCGGATCGATTCCCGTTTCGACGCAATGCTCGCGTCCGGCGCGCTCGACGAGGTGCGTGCGCTCGCCGGACGCCACCTCGACCCTGCACTACCCGCCATGAAGGCGCACGGCGTGCCGTGGCTGATCCGCCACCTCAACGGTGAGATCGATTTGCCGGCGGCGGTGGGCGCGGCAAAGCGCGACACCCGCCGCTACAGCAAGCGGCAGGCCACCTGGTTTCGCCATCAGCTGCCGGACTGGACCTGGATCGCGCCCGAGAGAGCGCTTGGCGAAATCCGCCGCGCGCTCGGCCGCTGACGCTTTTGTCGCCAGAAGCCAGCGGCGGCGACGGCAAGGCCGGCGGCGAGGACCCACCACGCCGGCCGTACCTCCATGTCGATGTCGAAATGGGCGAGCAGGACGCGCCGCGCGTCGACGCCGCTTGTGAACAGGTAGAGCATTGCTTCGCCGATCGCGGTCACCGCGGCGGTGCCGACGGCAAGAAGCAGGAGGTGAAGCGGAGTTACCTCGCCGTTGCGTCGATAGAGCGCCCGGTACGCCAGCAGCCAGATCAGGAACCCCGCCATCAGCACCGGCTCGTAGGTGTTGAGCTTGGATTGTATGAAAAAGTGCACCACGGCGAGCACCGCGATGGCGTAGACGAAGCGATGAAGGGCGTGCCAGCGCCCCGGACCGAGACGGCTGATGGCAGCGTCCGTCGAGGTGGAAGCAAGCGCGATCAAGCCGGCCAATCCAAGCGCGCCGATCGTCAGATAGATGCGCAAGACGATCTCGCTTGCCACTTTCAACAGATCGAAATGCTGGTCCAAGACGTAGAGCGAAAAATGCAGGATGGCATAGCCCGCCGAAGCAACGCCGAGCGTGCGACTGGCGAGAGTGACGCGGGGATAATGGAAGATGCGCTGCGCGGGCGTGATCGCCAGCGTGATCAGGAGGAAACGCAGCGCCCAATCGGCGGCCTGATGGATCGCCTCGGTGATCGGCCGGGCTCCGAGGTCATCGGCTGCGGCCTGATAGGCAATCCACAGCGCCGGCAGCACCGCCGCCACGAAGGCGACGATCTTGACCGGCGACCAGCGCCCGGATCGTTCGCGAAGGAATGGCATGAGCTCAGGCCCGCTCCAGCACCGGCGGCGAAAATACAGGCCCGCAAGATAACGCCCAATCAAATGCGAAGCGCGCGGGCTTCACCGCCGGTCACGATTTGAAGAGGGATGCCTAAAGGGGTGCGGGTGGGCGAGACTTGCTTAGCAGCGCGCTTGGTTAACGATTGGTTCACCCTGGCAGCCCCGAAAGAGGTTCGCTTGACTGGCACTGCTCCAAACCATATAAGTGCCGGCGCAACGAAGTGGCGAGAGAGCGGCCTGATGCGTAATTTTATTGCTCAAGCGCTCGTAGTCGTGACAAGGCGCACCGCCGGGGATGGCTAGGCCATCCGCGAACGTGGCGGTGCGCAAGGGGCCCTCGCGGCCCTTTTTGATTTTCTCGAGTGGGAGACGCGTGGAGTTGACCGATGAACAAGGAAATGACCGGCGCGGAGATGGTGATCGAGGCGCTAGCCGACCAGGGCGTCGAGCATTTGTTCGGCTATCCCGGTGGCGCGGTGCTGCCGATCTATGACGCGTTATTCCAACAGCAGAAGGTCCAGCACATCCTGGTGCGTCACGAGCAGGGCGCGGTGCACGCGGCCGAGGGTTATGCGCGCTCGACCGGCAAGGTGGGGTGCGTGCTGGTGACCTCGGGTCCCGGCGCCACCAATGCCGTCACCGGGCTCACCGACGCCCTCATGGACTCGACACCACTGGTGTGCCTGACGGGGCAGGTGCCAACCCATCTCATCGGCAATGACGCATTCCAGGAATGCGACACGGTCGGCATCACGCGCCCCTGCACCAAGCACAATTATCTCGTGAAGAACGTCGGCGACCTTCCGCGCGTGCTGCACGAGGCGTTTCATATCGCCAAGAGCGGAAGGCCCGGCCCGGTGGTGGTCGACATCCCCAAGGACATCCAGTTCGCCAAAGGCATCTACTCGCGGCCCAAGGAGTTCCAGCACAAGGGCTACCAACCGAAGGTCAAGGGCGACCTCGAACGCATCAAGGTTGCGATCGAGCTCATGCGCCACGCCAAGCGTCCGCTGTTTTACACCGGCGGCGGCGTCGTCAATTCCGGTCCGGAAGCGAGCCATTACCTGCGCGAGCTGGTCAAGCTCACCGGCTTTCCCATCACCTCGACGCTGATGGGGCTCGGCGCCTACGCCGCCTCCGATCCGCATTGGCTGGGCATGCTCGGCATGCACGGCACTTACGAGGCGAACATGTCGATGCACGATTGCGACCTGATGATCTGCATCGGTGCGCGTTTCGACGACCGCATCACCGGCCGGCTCGATGCCTTCTCACCCGGATCGAAGAAGGTCCACGTCGACATCGATCCGTCGTCCATCAACAAGAACGTCAAGGTCGACATTCCGATCATCGGCGACTGCGCTCACGTCCTCGAGGACATGGTGCGGCTGTGGCGCTCGACTGCGATGCATGCCGACAAAGCGGCGCTCGACGCCTGGTGGAAGCAGATCGACAAGTGGCGTGGGCGCAAATCGCTCGCCTATCGGAATTCGAACGAGCTGATCAAGCCGCAATACGCCATCGAACGGCTCTACGAGCTGACCAAGGACCGCGACACCTACATCACAACAGAGGTGGGCCAGCATCAGATGTGGGCGGCGCAGTTCTACCGGTTCGAGCAGCCGAACCGCTGGATGACCTCCGGCGGTCTCGGCACCATGGGCTATGGGCTGCCGGCGGCGGTCGGCGTGCAGCTGGCGCATCCGAATTCGCTGGTCATCGATATCGCCGGCGAAGCCTCGGTGCTCATGACCATGCAGGAGATGTCGACGGCGGTGCAGTACGACCTGCCGATCAAGATTTTCATCATCAACAACCAGTACATGGGAATGGTGCGGCAATGGCAGGAGCTGCTGCACGGCGGTCGCTACGCGCATTCCTATACCGAGGCGTTGCCCGACTTCGTGAAGCTGGCCGAGGCCTATCATGCGGTCGGCATCCGCTGCGAGCGCCCCGGCGACGTCGATGGAGCGATCCGCGAGATGATCGGCGTGAACAGGCCGGTGATCTTCGATTGCGTGGTCGATCCCAACGAGAACTGCTTCCCGATGATCCCCTCCGGCCGCGCCCACAACGAGATGCTGCTCGGCGACGCCACCGTGAGCGTCGAGGACGCCATCACCGAGGAAGGCAAGGTGATGGTGTGAACCCGATTGCCTCAGGCGAAGCTGCCTCCCGGCCTCATGCTGAGGAGCATCGCAGCGCCCGCGAACTCATTGATGCACCAGCATGGAGGCGCTGCGATGCGTCTCGAAGCATGAGGGCGTTTACGCCCGTCTTCAACGCACAATGCGGCCGCCCTCGTCCTTCGAGACGGGCGCACGCAGCCTTGCTCGCGGAGCGCAATGACTTTGCCGCGTGGGCCCTCCTCAGGACGAGGGCGGAGCGGACTTTCAGGGCAAGGATGTTCGCGTGAACGCCACCCACTATCCCGCCGCGACCGTCTCAGAACAGATCGAGGCCCATACCTTGTCGGTGCTGGTCGACAATGAGCCGGGCGTGCTGGCGCGGGTGATTGGCCTGTTCTCCGGCCGCGGCTACAACATCGATTCGCTCACGGTCTCCGAAACCGAGCATGAGAAGCACCTCTCGCGCATCACCATCGTGACGCGCGGCACGCCCATGGTGATCGAGCAGATCAAGAATCAGCTCGACCGGCTCGTGCCGGTGCACCGCGTCGTCGACATGACCGTAGCCGGACCGCACATCGAGCGCGAACTCGCCATGGTCAAGGTGCGCGGCAAGGGGGAGCACCGCATGGAGGCGCTGCGGCTCGCCGACGCGTTCCGTGCCCGCGTGATCGACGCCTCGACCGAAAGCTTCGTGTTCGAGATCACTGGCGCGAGCGAGAAGATCGAGAGCTTCGTGGCGCTCATGATCCCACTCGGCTTGGTCGAGGTCTCGCGCACCGGCATCGTCGCCATCGGCCGTGGTCCGGAGGGGATGTGATTCAGTCGCCGGGCTTGTCGCGGCGTTTCATTGAACCTAGAAGCAGCACCGGCAGAGGCAGCCGCCAAGATCCGGCCCAAGCAGGGGGAGTAACCATGCGCGTTTATTACGATCGCGACGCCGACATCAATCTGATCAAGGGCAAGAAGATCGCCATCATCGGCTACGGCAGCCAGGGGCACGCCCATGCGCTCAACCTGCGCGATTCCGGCGTCAAGAACGTAGCGGTTGCGCTGCGCAAGGGCTCGCAAGGCGTGAAGAAGGCACAAGCCGAAAAGCTCAAGGTGATGGAGGTCGCCGCTGCCGCCAAATGGGCGGACGTGATGATGATGCTCACGCCCGACGAGCTGCAGGCTGACATCTATCGCGAGCACCTCGCCGACAACATGAAAGAGGGCGCGGCGCTGATGTTCGCGCACGGCCTCAACATCCATTTCAACCTGATCGAGCCGCGCGCTGATCTCGACGTGATGATGATCGCGCCCAAGGGTCCCGGCCATACCGTGCGCGCGGAGTACCAGCGCGGCGCCGGCGTGCCGGTGCTTATGGCGGTGCACAAGGACGTCTCCGGCAATGCCCACGATCTCACGCTCTCGTACGGAGCGGCCATCGGCGGCGGGCGCGCCGGCATCATCGAGACCACGTTCCGGGAGGAATGCGAGACCGACCTGTTCGGCGAGCAATCGGTGCTCTGCGGCGGACTGGTCGAACTGATGAAGGCCGGCTACGAGACCCTGGTTGAGGCCGGTTACGCGCCAGAAATGGCCTATTTCGAGTGCGTGCACGAAGTGAAGCTGATCGTCGATCTCATTTACGAGGGCGGCATCGCCACCATGAATTATTCGGTCTCGAATACCGCCGAATACGGCGAATACGTCTCGGGTCCGCGCGTCGTCAACGACGCAACGCGCGCCGAGATGAAGCGGATCCTCGCGGACATCCAGTCCGGCAAGTTCGCCAAGGAGTGGATGCTGGAGAACCGCGTGAACCAGACCTCGTTCAAGGCCATGCGCGCCAAGATGGCTGCGCATCCGATCGAGGAGATCGGCGCCAAGCTGCGCGCGATGATGCCGTGGATCAAGCAGCGCGCGTTGGTGGATCGCAGCAGGAACTGACCGACACACGTTGCGACAGGCTCGCCGTCATGCCGCCCGCGGTTGCGTTGTCGCAAGTGTGCGTAACGTTTCGGCTCGCCGCCGGGGGCGCCTATCCGGCGGTCGAGGGCGTCTCGTTAGCGGTGTCGGCCGGCGAGTTCGTGGCCATCGTCGGCCCCACCGGCTGCGGCAAATCGACCTTGCTCAACATCGCCGCCGGGCTGATCGCACCCTCGTCGGGCCGCATCGACGTCTTCGGCGCGCCGCTTTCCAGGCTCAACCGTCAAGCAGGCTACCTGTTTCAAGCGGAAGCGCTGTTTCCGTGGAAGACTGCGCTGGACAACGTTGCGATCGGGCTCGAGACGGCAGGGGTAGCGCGTCCGCTGGCGCGCGCGCGCGCGCAGGCCTGGCTTACTCGTGTCGGCCTTTCCGATTTCGCCGCG
>WNGF01002371.1_pt1 | contig 42805 bp, 46 predicted proteins | sample 5400641 | NCBI WGS metagenome assembly WNGF01 (sample SAMN13153371, study PRJNA577476) | soil metagenome | isolation source: 80 cm soil or saprolite under grassland replicate 2 | place: USA:California | collected 2016-06-15 | reverse complement strand
CCAAAACCAGCCCTAGCGGTCCCGCATGCCCGGACAACCGGCACGGTATAGCGCACCCGACAGCAGCGAAGCCGTCGTCCACGACCTTCCCCCCATCCGATTCGACGGACAACTGATTGCCATTCGTCTTCTGGTGCGCCACGCCGAGGACGGGATCTGGCGCGGCCGGATCCTGTACGGCGAGGCCGACACCGAGGGGGAGCGCTCGACCGCGGAGATCTTCTGCGCGACCTCGGAGCAAGACCTGTGGCAGTCGGTTCGCGATCTGCGGGATCATCACCTGCGCGACCTGTACCGCTCCCTCTTGTAGATGGCCGAGGCCGCCGACCCGCTGCGCCGGCTCCGGCACGAGTTGTCGAACCCCCTGGCGGCCGTCCTGGCCGAGACCCAGCTGCTGCTGCTCGACGCCGAGAAGCTGGGCGACGAAACCCTCGCGAGCCTGAAACGGATCGAGACGCTCGCCCGCAAGATGCAGCGCATCCTGGAAACCCTGGACCGGTGAGTCGGCGGAGCGACAGGGTCAGGGCGGCCCCGCCGGGGCTCGCTTGAGGTAGCTCCATCCATTTCGCAGGTACAGGACGAGGCAGAGCGCCGAGAGCGCGCTCGCGGCGTACTTGAAGCCCGGGGCCGCGTCGCTCGCGGACAAGAAGCCTTCGATCGCGCCCGCCAGGCACAGGAGCAGCGTCGCCGCGCCCACCATGCGGATGGCGGTTCGTCCGAACACCACGAGCGCGTCGCGGCGGGTCAGGTCGCCGGGCGCCACCAGCGCCCGTGCCAGCAGCAGCCCCGCCCCGCCGGCGATGAAGATCGCCGTGAGCTCGAATACGCCGTGCCCGGCCACGAACGTTAGGAGCCAGCTCGCGAGCCCGTAGTTCGCGAACAGGCCCAGCACCGAGCCGAAGAACAGGCCGTTGAACCCAAGGACGACGATCGTCCCCAGCCCTGCCGTCATGCCGAAGGCGAAGGCGGCGAAGGCGACCTGCAGGTTGTTCGTGACGATCGTGGACGCGACGATCGGGAGGTACAGGGAGGGCGCCTCGGCGTACCCGTGCTGCTCGGCCCGGCGCCGCTGCCCCGCCTCGGCGCGCGCGATCATGCCGTCGGGCAGGACCTCGTACGCGACCATCGGGCGCTCCCGGATGAGGAAATAGCCCGCGGCGGCCGGGAGCGCGAACACCAGGAGTGCGGTCACCACGTAGGCGCGCGCCCGCACGACGGCGGCCGGCAGCTCGCCGAGCACCACCCGCCCCAGCCGCGGCCGGGCGACGCCGCGGGCGCTGTACAGCGCGTTGTGGCCCGCGCCGACGACGCGCTCGAGGTACTCGAGCACGCGCGGATCCACTCCGTAGGTGCGCGCCCGGGCCAGGTCGGCCGCCACCTCGCGATACCGCGCGGCGAACGCCGGAATTTGCGGCGCGCCGAGGCTCCGCAGCCCGGAGCGCTCGGCGCCGATGGCGAGCGCCCGGAAAGCTTCCCAGGACGCTTGCTTGCGGGCGACGAACCGTTCGGCAAGGACGGACGTGCGCCCCGCGCCCGCCCGGCGGGCCGCGAGGCGGCCGCGCCGGCGGTGGAATTCCGCTGCGTGGAGCCCGCGCAGGAAGGCCTCGGGATCCGGGTCGCGCCGGGAGACGCGCGGCGCGAACCGGCGCGTCAACGCCAGCGTCAGCCGCGTCCGGCGCGTCTGTTCCAGCTGGTCCGCGCGGTCGAGGAACTGCTCGAGCAGCCGGAATTCGTCGTCAGCCAGCTCGGGTGGTCCCGCCTCCAGGGGCTCCTCCACCGCCGCCTCCGCGCCGCCCGCGGCCAGCCGCAGGTCTTCCGGACGGTCCCGCACCACGATCGTTCCGGCCGCGAGGTCACCGAGCCGCTTGTTCTGCGGATGGAAGAACACGAACAGCACCCCGATCCCGTACGAGAACAGGGGCTGCGCATCCACGATCCGTACCAGGTTGCGCGTCGCGGCCGCGGCGAAGGTGAGCGAGTGCCCCGTGTCCATCAGGACCCGGATGCCGATGTAGCGCTTCCCCGGCGTCCGGCCCCCGTTCAGCGCCTCGAACAGCAGGAAATAGCCCCAGCCGACGAGGAAGAAGAGGAGCACCGTGACGGCGGCGTACCAGCCTCGCCACCGGTCGCCCGCGCTGCCCTCGCTGGGTCCCGCAACCAGGACGGACACGAGCGCCAGGGCCACATACAGGAGCACGAGGATCAAGGCGTCGCACACGGCGGCTGCGACCCGCGACCCCAGTCCCGCGAGCTCGAGCTCGAGGACCAGGTGCTCCGGCGTCTCGATCGCCAGGCGGCGCGCGAACTGTGGCAGGGTCGGAGCGGGGGCTCGCGGGCTCGACGTCACCCACGCATCTTATCGCCCGGGAGGGCCCATGGCCACTTATGAGCTGCGTCCGATGTCGGTAGGCGAGATCCTCGATGGGGCGTTTGCGATCTTGCGGCGGCACTTCGGCGTGCTGAGCGGCGTCGGGGTGGTATGCCAGGGTGTGCCCCAAGCCCTTGGCCTGTACGTCCAGCTGGGCGGAGGGGTGACCGCTCGACCCGGCCTCTACCTTCTGTCCACGTGCCTGAGCATCGTCGGCTATCTCCTGGTGACCGGCGCCGCCATCCGGGTGGTATCGGAAGCGTACCTGGGACGCGAGCCCCAGCTGCGGGAGGCGCTCGAGTACGCCTTGAGCAAGATCGGGCGGACGCTGAGCGCGGGCTTCGCGTCGGGCATCCTGGTCGTGCTCGCGACGCTGCTGTTGGTGATCCCCGGCATTGTCGTGGCCTGCGGATTGTCGGTGGCGGTGCAGGCCGCCGTGCTGGAGCCGCTCCCGGCGGGCAGCGACGGCGTGGGGCGCTCCTGGGCGCTCACCAAGGGGTTCAAGGGCCGGGCCCTGGTCCTGTACCTCGTCGTCTCCGCCCTGTTCTTTCTCTTCGTTGTCGGGGCCGGCGTCGTTACGCTCGTGGCCACGCTCATCTCGCCGCTCGTGCTGGTACCGTCGCTGATTCTCTGGGTCTTGCTCTCCCTCCTAATCTATCCGTTCACGAGCTGCGTGTTCACGCTCTTCTACTACGACCTCCGGGTGCGCAAGGAGGCGTTTGACCTTGAGCTCCTGAGCCGTCACATCGGGATCGAACCCGCGACCGCGTGAACCCTGCCTTTCAGCAGCCGGCGCCCGACTCGCTGCGCGCGGTGCTGCGCGAGGTGTTCGCGGCGCGCGACTACGCGTGGCAAGCCCCTCGCCGCCCGCTGGGCTGGCTGGAGGATCTCTTTGAGGGCGTGCTGGACTGGCTGGACGCCCTGCACGTGGCGCATCCCGTCGCGTACTACCTCGTCCTCGGCGCGATGACGACCGTGCTCGTCGCCATCTTCGCGCATCTGGCGTACGTGATCGGGCGGGCGCTCCGATCGAAGCGCCGGCCGGACAGCACCGGCGCGGCGGCTCCGGTTCCGAACCGGGACGCCGCCTGGCATCTGGACGAGGCCCGCCGGTTGGGCTCCGCGGCACGCTACGCGGAGGCGCTGGCGCACCGCTTCATCGCCCTGGTGCTGGAGCTGGACGGCCGGCGCGCCGTGCAGTTCCGCGCTTCGAAGACGCCCGCCGAATACGTCGCGGAGGCGCGGTTCGACGACGCGGGCCGATCCGAGTTCGCCGACCTGGTCGGGCGTCTGTACCATCACGTCTTCGGCGGCGCCCCGTGCGGGCCGGACGACTGGGGCCTGTTCGACCGCCGGGCGAGCGCCGTGGCGGCATACCACGTTGCGACGCGGTGAGCTGACGCTCGTGGCGGGATCCGCGGCGGCGCTGGTCGTGGCCGCCGTGGTCGGTCTGCGCGAGGGGGCCGGGGGGCCCGGGACGCCCGTCGAAGACCTGCGGCTTTCGACCTACTCGACGGGCCCAAACGGCGCCAAGGGATTGGCGGAGGCGCTGCGTCGGCTCGGGGTGGCGGTGCGGCCGCGCCGCTATGCTCTGTTCGCCCTCGCGGAGGACACCGCCCGGCCCGACCCGCGGCGGCTGCTCGCCTTTCTCGACATCAACGTCCCTACGGCGCAGGAGATCGCGGCGGTGCGCGGCTACGTGGCGCGCGGCGGCCGGATCTTCGTCGCGGGCTACACCGGCATCGAGCGGTGTTTCGCCTACCGCAGCCGCCCGGTCGGGTGGCCGCGGTCCGGCGTCGACTCGATCCCGATCGAGCTGCCGGAGCCGGGCTGGCGCGCGCCGCGGACACGGCGCGTGCTCTGGCGGGTGCCGCCGGAGTCGTTGCGCGCGGGGGGCGGGGGCGCGTCGGCTGACGAGGAAGGCGCGGAGGCGTGCGCCACACTCGCGCCCGCGGCGCTCGATACGCTGCTCCGGGCGCGGGATGGCCGCCCCGTCGCGTTGCGGCTCCAGTTCCGCGGCGGGGGCGGGGCGATCCTGCTCGCCGATGCACGCTACCTTCGCAACCGTGCGCTCAAGGAGACCGACGCCGGCCTCGTGGTGGTCCCGTGGTTCCTCGCGGGGGGGACGCGCTCGGTGACGGTGGACGAGTACCACCACGGGTACGGTGACAAGAGCTGGCTGTTCTCCGCCGCGTGGCACTGGCTCACCTCCACGCCCGCCGGCTGGGCGATGCTGCAGCTCCTGGGCGTGGGTTTCGTCGCCGTGGCGGTGGCCGCCGTGCGGTTCGGCCCGCCGCGCCGGGTGATCGAGACGCGCCGGCGCTCGCCGCTCGAACACCTGGAAGCGCTCGCGGCCGGGCTCGAAGGCGCGGCCGGCGTGGACACCGGCGCGGCCGGCGTGGACACCGCCGTCGCGCTCACGGTCTCGGGGCTCCGGCGGCGGCTCGGCCGCGCCGGCATCCTGCGCCCCGACGAGCAGCGGTCGTGGCTCGCGGGGCTCGAGCTCGCGCTGCCGACGCCCGCGGGCCGCGACGCGGCGCGACGGCTGCAGGGGCTCGTGTCGCAACCTGGCGGTCCCGAGCGCGCGCTCGCGGCCGCCCAAGCTGCGGAGGACGTGTGGGAGGAGCTTCGCTCGCGGACGCGCGCGGCATCCTAGAGGCGGTGCAGCGGGTCGTGCTGGGGCAGGAGGCCGCCGCCCGCGACGTCCTCGTGTGCCTGCTCGCGCGCGGCCACGTGCTGCTCGAGGGGGTGCCCGGCACCGCGAAGACCCTGCTCGTGCGCACCCTGGCGCTGGCGCTCGACGTGAAGTTCCGGCGGATCCAGTTCACCCCGGACCTGATGCCCGCCGACATCACCGGCGTCTCGATCCTCACCGGGTCGCACGAGTTCACCTTCAAGGCGGGACCCATCTTCGCCGACCTGGTCCTCGCGGACGAGATCAACCGCGCGCCGGCCAAGACTCAGGCCGCGCTGCTCGAGGCGATGCAGGAGCGCACCGTCACGGTGGACGGCGTCGGGCATCCGCTCTCCGCGGTCTTCACCGTATTCGCCACGCAGAACCCGATCGAGTTCGAGGGGACGTACCCGCTGCCGGAGGCGGAGCTCGACCGCTTCATGGCCAAGGTGCTGATCGGCTACCCCGACGCCGCGCACGAGCAGGGCATTCTCACGCGCTACGTCGAGGGGTTCGAGGCCGACCGGCCGGCGACGTACGGCGTGGCGTCCGTGACGGATGGGGAGGGGCTCGAGCGGTTGCGCCGCGCGGTCGAGGCGGTGCGGGCGGAGCCGCAAATCACGGCGTACATCACCGCGATCGTGCGCGCCAGCCGCGAGGCCGCCTCCCTCACGCTCGGCGCGAGCCCGCGCGCGGGCGTGTCGCTCCTCAAGGCGGCGCGCGCCGCCGCCCTGTTGGACGGGCGCGACTACGTGATCCCGGACGATGTGAAGCACCTCGCGACCGCCGTGCTGCGCCATCGGATCAGCGTCGCCCCCGAGCTCGAGCTGGAGGGCGTGACGGCCGACGCGGCGCTCCAGGCGATCCTCGACAAGACGGACGTGCCGACGGCATGATCCTCTGCACCCGGCGCGCGCTCAGGCTGGGCGCGGCCCTCTGCGTTCTGGGGGTCCTGGGGTACCGGGTCTCCTGGGCCCTGGACGCGCTGCTCGGCGCCGACGCCCTGCTGCTGCTTGCCGTCTGGCTCGACGCGCTCCGGGCGGTCCCCGTGGGAGAGGGCCACTTGACCGTGGAGCGGGAGGCGCCGCCCGCCTTTTCGGTCGGACACACCGGGCGGGTGAGCTACCGTTGGGTCAATGCCTCGCGCCGGGGCGCACGGCTGCGGGCGCGCGAGGTGCGGCCCGATCTCCTGGGCGGCACGCAGCCGCCCCGCGAGCTCGTGGTTCCGCGGCGGGGCGAAACGCGCGAGACGCTCGCCGTCCGGCCGCGGCGGCGCGGGCGCGAGCGCGCGGGGGCGTTCGTCGTAGACTCGATCGGCCCGCTCGGCCTGGGGCTCAAGCGCGCGACGCTGCCCCTGCCCTGGGACGCGGGCGTATATCCGCCGCTCGTGACGATCCGGCTGCGGGCCTCGCTGACCCAGGCGCTGCGGCGTCGCGAGCAAGGCGTGAAGCCGATCCGCGAGCTGGGCGAGGGGCGGCTGTTCGAGAGCCTGCGGGAGTGGGTGCCGGGCGACGACCTGCGGCACATCGACTGGAAGGCCACCGCCAAGCGCACCAAGGTGATCACGCGGCAGTACGAGGCCGAGCGGCGCCAGCACGTGCTGCTCGTGCTCGACACCGGCCGGCTGCTCACCGCCGAGATCGCGGGCGTGTCCCGGCTCGACTACGTCGTGCAGGCCGCGCTCGAGCTCGCTTACGCCGCGGCGCAGCACGACGACAACGTGGGCGTGATGGCGTTCGCCGACGGCGTGCAGCACTTCGTCGCGCCGCAACGCGGCCGCCTCGGCCTGAAGCGCGTGCTCGACGTCCTCGCGGTGGTGGAGCCGAAGCTCGTCGAGCCTGACTACCCGGGCGCCTTCCGCTACCTCGCCGCCCGCAATCGCAAGCGCGCGCTCACCGTGCTCTTCACCGACGTGATCGACCGCTTCGCTTCCGACGCGCTCGTGGCGCACGTGGCTTCCTTGCGCCCGCGGCACCTGCCGCTCGCCGTCACGCTGCGGAACCCCGAGCTGGACGCAGTGGCCGCGCTGCGCCCGGGTGCGGTGCACGATGCGTTCCGGAAAGCGGCGGCCGAGGAGCTGCTGCACGCGCGCGAGGAGGCCCTCGGCCACATGCGCCGTGCGGGGGTGCTGGTGCTGGACGTGCCGCCCGAGCGGGCGGCGCAGGCGGTGGTGGCCAAGTACCTAGATCTCAAACGCCGGGGCCGGCTGTAATGCGCGCTGCGGTGGCCCGGGGCAGGGCGGGGGAGGCACGCTGGTTTGCGCGCGCGTTACCTCATGCCGCCTGACACACTCTTCACCACGTCCATTCAGAGACGCTTTATGACCGCCCCCGCCCCCGCCCCCGACGCCCTACTCCTGCGGCAAATCGCGCAGGAAGACCTCGCGGCCCATCGGGAGCTGTGCGCCCGCTACCGCTTGTTTGTCTATGCCGAGGCCTACGCGATCCTGTGGGACGCGGCGCTGGCCGAGTTGGCGGCCGCGGAGGCGTTCCAGGAAGTGTGGCGCTCCGCCGGCCACTTCGACCCCGGTGCGGGCACTGCCGTCGCCTGGCTCTCGAGAATCACGCGCTCCTTGGCATTGCGTCGTCGGGCCTCCGTTTGTGGCATGCCGATCCAATCTCCAGAGCCCTCCGAGTCTGGCCGGGGCGAACGAGGAGCCGGCCCCCTCTAGAACAACGGCCTTCTGTCGCATTCACGCCCTATCCTTGCAGCGACAACGCGACAAATCCACTGGTTGGTTGCGCCTCGACGGGGCGACTGCGCTCGACTAGACGGCACGCTTCGTGCGCCTCCGGCCATGCCAGCACGCAGACTTGTTGACGCAGCACCACACAGTCCGACTTCCAAGGAGGAAGACCACCGATGCGTCTCCGCCTTCTCGTCGCCGCCCTGCTTGCGGTGGCGGCCGCCTGCACTCCCGAGCGCGGGACCTCGCCCGCTCCCACCGAGCCGTCGTTCAGCGTGACGCCCGCTGCGGCGCGGTACATCGTGGTCTTCCGGGACAACGTCGGTTCGGCCGACGTGCCCGGCCTGGCCCGCGCGATGTCCCAGGCGCACGGCAGCGTGCCGGACTTCGTCTATCAGCACGCCCTGCGCGGCTTCGCGGCGGTACTTTCCCACCGCGCCGCCGCCGCGCTGGAGGCCGATCCGCGCGTGCGCTACGTCGAGCCGGACCAGGTGATGGAGGCGGTCGCGCAGTCCCTGCCCTGGGGCATCGACCGCATCGATGCCGACGTCTCCTCCACGCTCGCCGGCAACGGCTCGGGCGCGGTGACCAACGTAAACGTGTACATCATCGACACGGGGATCGACCGGAACCATCCCGACCTGAACGTGGTGGAGCACGTGAACTTCGCGGGCGGACCCAACAAGGACTGCAACGGGCACGGCACGCATGTGTCGGGCACCGTGGCGGCAAAGGACGACGCGCAGGGCGTGGTCGGCGTGGTTCCGGGCGCCCCGCTGCACGGGGTGAAGGTGCTGGGCTGCGGTGGCAGCGGCAGCACCAGCGGCGTGATCGCGGGCGTGGACTGGGTGACGCAGCATGCGACCAAGCCCGCCGTCGCGAACATGAGCCTGGGCGGCGGCGCGAGCACGGCGCTGGACGACGCGGTGCGAAACTCGGCGGTGAGTGGCGTGGTGTACGCGCTCGCCGCCGGCAACAGCGGCGCGGACGCCTGCAACTCCTCGCCGGCGCGCGCCGGCGCGGGCACGAACAACGGCATCATCACGCTCAGCGCCATCGACCAGGGCGACAACGAGGCGTCCTTCTCGAACTACGGAACCTGCGTCGACATGGCGGCGCCCGGGGTGAGCATCCTCTCGACCTACAAGGGCGGCGCGTACGCGACGCTCAGCGGGACGTCGATGGCTTCACCACACGCCGCCGGCACGGCGGCGCTGTACCTCTCGAGTCATCCCACCGCCTCGCCTGGCTCGGTGGAAGCGCAGATGAAGCTCGACAACGGCGGGCTGTCGAAGAACAGCAAGGACGGCTCGGGAGACCCGATCGTGTCTGCGGGGAAATACTAGACGCACAGCGGCACAGCGGCACGGGGGCACGGGGGCGCAGGGGCACCCCGTCGCCCCACCGTGTCATTTAGCGCGGCCTGCGTCGCGGCGAGCCGGACGGCGGCGCGACAGCCGTTCCGGCGTCGCGGCCCGGTCGAGCAGGCGACCGCGGCGCCGCATGCTCGCCGCATCGATCAGCATGCGCCCCGCCCAGCGGTACACGTTGAACTCCTGAATCAGCCCGCGCATCAGCCGGACGCGGGCTCGCTGACCCCCGGCGGGCATCGACAGCGCCATGTGGAGCGCCGCGGCGCACTGATCCGTGTCGTAGGGGTTGACGATGACCGCTTCGGGCAGCTCTCGTGCGGCGCCCGTGAACTGGCTCAGGATCAACACGCCGCGCTCATCGTCGCGCGACGACACGAACTCCTTCGCCACGAGGTTCATGCCGTCGTGCAGGCTCGTGACCATGCACACCTCCGCGGCGCGATAGTACTCGTAGATGTCCTGCGGCTGGTGGTGCTCCACGAGGAGGACGATCGGCGGATGCGCGGCGGCGGCGAAGCGCTCATTGATCCGCGCCGCCATGGCCCGCACGCGCGTGTCGTATTCCTGGTACTGCTCGATGCGGCTGCGCGTGGGCGCGGCGATCTGGATGAACGTGAACCTGCCGACCCATTCCGGCTCCATCTCCAGCAGCCGTTCCACCGCACGCAGCCGCTCCTCGATGCCCTTCGTATAGTCGAGGCGGTCGACCCCGACGCCGATGGCCTGATCCGCCGGCAAACCGTGGCGTTGCCGCACCTCAGCGCGACATTGCTCGACCGGCTTGCCGACCAGGGCCGGCGAAGGCGGCCACTCGATCGAAATCGGATAGCGCTTGACCGCCGTCAACTGGCCCCGGTACGAGACGGTGAACATCTCCCGGTCGACCCTCGCTTCCAGCAGGCGGTCGACGGTGTCGACGAAGTTGTTGCAGTGAAACTGCGTGTGGAACCCGAGAATGCTGGAGCCCAACAATCCGTCGAGCAGCTCCTCCCGCCAGGGACAGATCGCGAACGCCTCCGGATTCGGCCACGGAATGTGCCAGAAGGAAACGATGGTCGCAGCCGGCAGCGACTCCTGGATCATTCTGGGCAAGAGCGCAAAGTGGTAGTCCTGGACCAGCACGATGGGGTCGGGCGACTTCGCCTCCTCGACCACGGCGCGGGCGAACGTCCGGTTGACCGTGGCGTATTGCTCCCAATCGGACGTGCGGAAGATCGGACGCACGTGCGCGATATGGCACAGCGGCCACAGCCCCTCGTTCGCAAACCCATAGTAGTAGCCTGCCTCCTGCTCGGGCGTCAGCCAGACGCGGCGGAGCTGATAAGCCGGCTGCTCCGGCGGGACCGCTACGTGTGCGTGCGCATCCACCACCTCGCGGTCGGCGGAGCCGCTTCCGTGCGCAATCCACGTGCCCGAGCAGGCTCGCATGATCGGTTCCATGGCGGTCACCAGCCCGCTCGCGGGCCGCCACAGCGCGACGCTGTCGCCCCGGCGGACGTGGATGTAGGGCTCCCGGTTGGACACGACCAGCACCTCTTGCTCGGGCAGGTCGGTCCGGAGGATCGCGCGCAGGGTCTGGGGCGTCCAGGCGAGCTGGTCCTCGTCGCGCGATCGGTGATCCGCCTCGAGGTCTCGGATCAGGGCGCGCAGGTCGCTGGCGATGGGCCGCAGCTCCGGCAGCTCACGCACTCGGCGCTCGTCGGACCGACGCACCAGCCCCTCGCCCCGCAGCAGCGCGCGGAGACCCTGGACCCAGCCGCGCCAGCTCAGCTGGGCGATGACGACCGTGATGAGCGAGACCGTCGCCACCAGGCCGACGAAGAACAGGTACAGGTACTTGCGTGTCTCCGCGCTGCGGCGCGCGATGAAGCTCATGTCATGCACGACGATCAGGCGCCCGACCGGCACGCCCGCGGCTTCCAGGGGCCTCACCGAGACGAGGAGCGGTCCGTTCGCGCTGCGAAACAGGTGGCCTGAGCTGCCCGAAAACGATCGCAGCTCCGTGCACCGGATCTGGGGCGGCAGCGTCGGCGTGATCACCGGCTGGCCCGGGGCCGAGGGGCAGAACCCCATGGCGAAGAGACGCTCATCCTCCGAGATCCGGCTGAAGAACCGCAGCATCCGGGTCCGGTTGCCCGTCTGGATCAGATCCTGGAGGGGCTCCTGGATGGTGTTGGCGATCAGGCTGGCGCGGATGTCGAGATCCCTCATGAACCACTGCAGGGTCAGCTTATCGACGAGCGGCACGGCCGCGTAGGCGAAGGCGCCGAGTGCGAGGAAGAGGGGAATGATGAACCGGAGAGACAGCCGCATGAAGAGTTCCCTTCGACCGCTTACCCCAACATAGCGCGCGACGATCCAATCGGAAGGCGCGAAACCCAACGGCGCATCGCCTTCCAGTCGGCGCGCACCAACGAGTCGGCGGCCGTGGGCCACGGTATCTTCATCCTCACGCTAAAGTGAAGAATGGACACGGCACCCTCCATGATGCGCTCTGTCAAATTGGGATTGATGGTGTTATCGCCCTCTCGGGAGCCCGGGGACCGGGAGCGTCGCGGTCGCCGGCGGGTTCCGCGCCATGAGCAGCAGAGCCAACCCCTACTGCCACGCGCTCGGAATCCAGGTGCCGCGCCTGGAGGTGGCCAAGAGCAGCCCGGACGCGAACTACTATTCGCTGCTCATCGTCGCCCTGCTCGAACGCGGCGAGCCGATCACCCTGGAGGAGGCGGCGAAGCGCTTGGAAGAGGCCGGCGTCGCGGCCCCGGGTCACGCTCTCGCCTCACTCAAGCGGTGCAAGCCAGCAAGGCCACCCATCTACCGAGATGGGGACCGCTACGCTCTCGACCCCCACGACCACGAGGCCGATCTCTGGGCCTTTCGCCTCGGCCTGAGCCCGCCCCACACACCCGCGCTCCGGCTTGTCCGGCCGGATCCGCCCCCGCTCCCATCCGCCGACGAGCCGCTGACCGTTGCGGCCCTGGACGAGGCGTGGCGCGAGGGCATGTCGACCGCCTGGTCCGCACAACGGATCGCGATCTGCGTGCTCGACGCCCACGGCAAGCCGATGCAGCCCGATGAAGTTCGGGCCTTTGTCAGGGCGCGGAGCGGGCAGAACCTGCTCTCAGCCGACTCAGGCCTGTACTGGCGGCGGGGCAGTCCTCTTCGCCTGCGGCACGATGGGTTGTGGGAGCTTGACATCGGGCACGATGCCGTTCGATCGGCGAGGCAAGCGGTGCGAGAACGCATCGAAACGGTCCGACGCTGGGCCCACGTGCGACCCGATCCAGCGTTCATCGAGGCAAATGTCGAGCAGTTGGAGAGACAGCGCCGCGCCAACGCCGAGCGTCTGGCCGGGATGCGCCGGGTCCTGATCCACGCGTTCCCCGCGCGGGAGCCGCAGGCGGTGGTGCTCGTGGACGTGGGCCGGCGGGAAATCACCACGTTCATGGGCGAAGAGATCACGAGGGCCAAGGCGAAGCTCGCCGACTACGACATCATCGCTGCGGTCGAAGTGCGGGCGCTGCTGCGGGCTCTGCAGTTCGAGCCCGGGCGAGCGACGCCTGGCCGAGCTGGGGCCGCCACAGAAGACCAGGCAGCTCAACGAGCGAGGCCGCACCCTCAAGATCACCACCACCCTGCTCGTTCGAGGCTCGTGCGGCATCAGTCATCCCTTCGGCGACGAGAAGGCGCTACACACCTATCTGCGCGACGGGGAGTCCACCAAGCTGCGTCGCAGGCTCGAGGCGGACGCCAGGTCCCTCTACGCGCTCTACCAGTACGGGCGTCTCCACGGAGCCGTTCGACTCCGGTGGGGGTTCCTCGACGAAAGGCTCCCTGCACCGTGGGTCCATCGCGATGAGCACACTCTCTACCACCTCATGAAGCGCGCCTACGAGATCCCGGCGCCGCTCGAGGTCGTCGTTGGAAGTGCACCGAGCTGGGCGGATCCCTGGTCTCGGGTCCGACGGGCGTACGTCGAGCAGGACGAAGGGGGGTGGCGATCCTGGCTCGTCGACGAGCAGGGCTACGTGATCGACGAAGCCGACGTCCAATTGGCGCGCGTTGCCAAACAGGATCGAGCGACGATGTGAGCGGCTGTCGCCGGGCGGCGTTATGGTTTCGGGTTCGCCGCGTTATGGTGTATACACCATGATGTCACGAACCCAGCTCACGCTCGATTCTCGCCTGCTGCGGAGGGCCAAAGCCCGTGCCTCGGAGTTCGGGATCTCCCTGGCGGAATACGTTCGCCGCCTCGTGGCGCGAGATCTCCAAGGCCCGCCCCCGGCGGTCGATCCCTCGATCGTCTTCAATCTCGGGAACTCCGGAGGATCGGACGTCGCCCGGTCCAAGGACCCCATGGTCGCGGAAGCGGTGCACGCCGGGCGCGGCTCGCCACGGTCCGCGACCTGAGCCTGTTCGTAGACAAGTCGATCTGGTATGCGGCCGCGGACGCGGGCGATGCGAGCAATGGCCGCGCTCGGGAGTTGCTCGCTCGGGGCGATCCGCTGGTCACCACCGACCACGTGCTCGTGGAGACCTGGGCATTGCTGCGCCACCGCCTGCACCGCGCGGCCGCTGAGCGGTTCTGGGACGGCTTGCGACAAGGTGTCGCTCTCATCGAGCCTGTGACGGTGGCGGATCTGGAGGCGGCCTGGGCCATCGGCCAGGCTTTCCCCGATCAGGACTTCTCGATCGTCGATCGGACCAGCTTCGCGGTCATGGAGCGCTGGGGCGTTCACCGCGTGACCACGTTCGACGACGACTTCGCCGTGTACCGGTTCGGGCATGACCGCAAGCGAGCGTTCGAGGTCGTGCGGTAGGACGAACAGGAGGCCGCCGTCGATACGGCGAGCGAAGCTCGGGCGGTCGGTATCTTGCCGTGTCGGATGTCGGTCATTCACAGTCGGTCATTCACAGATGGAGGTGGCCCCGTGGTTGACGGAACCGAGCCAGGCGTCGTGACGGTGCGTGGGAGTGGGGAGGGATTCGCGCAGGAGATCACCACCGGACGCCACCGGCTGGTCGCCGACGAGCCGGTGGCCGCGGGCGGCACCGACCGCGGGCCCGGACCCTACGATCTCCTGCTGGCGGGGCTCGGCGCCTGAACGTCCATGACCATCGCGCTGTACGCGCGACGGAAGGGGTGGCCGCTCACCGGCGTGACGGTTCGCCTCAGCCACTCGAGGATCCACGCCGACGACTGCGCCGAATGTGAGACGAAACAGGGGATGCTCGATCGGATCGAGCGGGAGATCGCCGTCGCCGGCGAGCTCACGGACGACCAGCGCACCAAACTCCTCGAGATCGCCAACAAGTGTCCGGTGCATCGGACGCTCACGTCGGAGATCAATGTTCGGACGACCCTTGCTTGAGGCGCGCCGGGGGCGGGTCCACGACACTGCAAAAACCGGCTCAAAAGGCTCGTCAGTTCAGCGGCAGCCCGGCAGGCTTGGGCCAGAAGGCCACGCTCCAGAACACGGAGTGGCCGCTGGTTGTTGACCACCCACAGTGTCAGTGCTCCCCGGGTTCGAGTTGCCGAAGTCTGCGTGACAGGCTGCGACCGCGTTCAAGGGCCGCGAGTGACGGCCTGCGCGGCCGCCTGTGCGAAGGCCAGCGCCGACGGCCAGCGCTCGGCAGGGTCGGGGTGGAGGGCCCGCGCCACCACCTCCGCCAATTCGCGAGGGCAGATGGGGCGGAGCCAGTGCACCGGGATGAACGGGCGCAGCAGACGCTGGATCCGAAGCTCCGCGACCGTTGTCCCCGCGTGGGGGAGCCGGCGCGTGAGCATCTCGTAAAACACGACGCCCAGTGAATAGATGTCGCTCGCGGGACCTATGGCGTCGCCCAGCAGTTGGTCTGGGCTCATGTAGGCGAGGGTACCTGGCTGGAACCCATCGGCCGCCAAGACCCGGGCCATCTCGCGCGCTACTCCGAGGTCAAGCAGCTTCACGACGCCACCTGAACCCAGCATTATGTTCTGAGGTTTGACGTCGCGGTGGAGGATGCCGGCCCAGTGCACGTGGTTCAACGCCTCGGCCACGATGTGCAGCACCCGGATGGCCTCCGGGAGCGGGAAGGGGCCGCCGTGCTGCAGTCGCTGTGCCACAGTCTCACCCTCTACGTACTCCATCGCGAGGAGGAACTGGCCGTCGGGCCCGCGGTCGAAGTCGTACACCTGAGCGATGCTCGGGTGGCGCACCCGGGCGACAACAGCGGAGGACAGAGCACCTTGACAGCGGTGAGGCGGCCGAGGTGGAGGTGCTCGGCGAGGTAGACGGTCCCCATGCCGCCGGTGCCGAGACGGCGCAGCACCCGGTACCGCCCGGCTAGCAACTCGCCGACCCGGTCGCCAGGCGAGTTCGGGCGTTCGCGGACGTGGCAAACCGAGCCCTCAAGGTTGAGACCCATGACCCCCTCCAAGGAAGAACGGCGGCCCCGAATCCCGCTCGGGATCCGGGACCCCAAGCCACTTGCTAGCGGACGACGATGGTGCCCCTCATCGCCGCGCCGTGCACGGCGCAATCATACGGGTAGCTACCCGGGGCGGTGAACGTGACTGAGTAGCTGTTCCCATCGCCGGACTCGACGGCGCTGCTCGCGAAACTGGGCGAACCCTCCGACTCGACGCTGTGCGGGACCGATCCCGTGGCCGTCCAGGTCCACGTGACCGTGGTGCCGACGGCGACGGTGTCGAGCGCGGGGTTCTGGCTCCCATTGTGGGAGCTCTTGAACAGGATGTTCCCGACGACGATCTGGCCGGCCAGACCCCCACCACCGCCTCCGCCCCCGCCGCCACCCCCGTCGGGAGAGGTCGAGCCGCTGCAACCCGCGAGTGCAGCCAGCGCGAGCAAACCGACTACCGCTGTTCCTGTACGCATGTCCTTCTCCTCTGCTCGCGGTATTGCGCGAGCTCGAATTGCTCCCAGTTCATACCGAGAACGCACCGTGCGGGTGGAGCGTGGCCTCGCGGGGCGTGGGTCATTCGCGACTAGTACGGCTGCTTCCATCACGGGGGTAACCTTAGCGATCGCATCTCGACGGCAGTATCAGACGCGGCGCCTGTTGCGGGCGCGAAACAGCGGAACAGACCTGTCAGACGACGGACTACACGAAAGGGGAGGCGCTACCGGGCTCCGGGGAGAACGAAGGTGACGCGCGCCCGGCTTACGTGGCTACTGGAACGGTCCACGGGCCCGACGTAGTTGCGTCAGGCAATGAGGCCGTACCGGGCGGCATAGCGGACCAGGTCGGCGTTGGTGGAGACCGCCATCTTCTCGAGAATGCGAGCGCGGTACGTGCTCACCGTCTTGGCCGAGAGCGCAAGCTCGCTGGCGATCTGAGAGACGGTGAGGCCGCTGCCGAGCCGGCGCATGACTTCGAACTCGCGATCGGACAACAGCTCGTGAGGGGCTCGCTCCCCCCCGCCATCGAGATGAGTGGCCAGCTGCTCCGCCAGCGTCGGACTGACGTACTTGCCGCCGCGATACACCCGGCGGATGGCTTCCAGCAGCTGATCCGGCGAATGGTCCTTGGTGAGATAGCCCGAGGCACCGGCCCTGAGCGCCCGTACCGCCCACTCATCCTCCGGGTGGACGCTCAAGGCCAGCACCCGAATAGTCGGGTGGCGTGCGCGCACCTCCCGCAGCGTCTCGAGAAACAGGCCGCCCGGCATCGATACGTCGAGCAGCACCAGATCGGTGGCCGTGGTCTCGAGCGCGCGGAGCAGGGCCGCGGCGTCGTCCGCTTCACCCGAAATCGCCATCCCCGCGTCCGCCTCCACGATACGGCGGAGTCCCTGACGGACGATCGGATGGTCGTCCGCGATGAAGATGCGAATCTTCGCGATCGGTCTGGTCACGACGCGGCGACCGGAATCGTGACGGCGATGCCGGTACCCTGGCCCGGCTCGCCCCGAATCATCAGGGTCCCCCCACAGGCCAACGCCCGCTCGCGGATGCCGACCAATCCCAGGGACCGAAGCCCGCTCAGCGACTGGGGCGTGAACCCGACCCCGTTGTCCTCGACGCCGAGGATGATGAACGCCCCCGCCCGCCGCACCGACACGTCCACCCGGGTAGCCTTGGAATGCCGCGTGACGTTGGTCAGCGCCTCCTGGATGATCCGGAAGGCGTGGCTCGCGATCTCGTCGGGGAGCCGGGGAAAGTCGTCGGCATGGAGAGTGACCGCGATGCCGGTCCGTTGGGCCGTGTCCCGCACCAAGAACTCGATGGCGGCCTCCAGGCCGAGTTGATCGAGCACGCTGGGCCGAAGCTCGCTGGCGATCCGGCGCACGATCTGCATCGTTTCATCGATCCGGGCGGTGATCGACGAATCGATCACGCGCAACGCTCCGGAATTACCCCCCCCTCTGGGCCGCTTGGACCCGAGCCATGCCAGGTCGAGCTTCAAGGCCGTGAGCGCCTGGCCCAATTCGTCGTGAATCTCGCGCGCGATGCGGGTCCGCTCCTCCTCACGGATCGCCTGGAGCCGGGCCGCGAGCGCCCGCAGCTCGGCCCGGGACTGCTCCAAATCCTCCGCGGCCCTGACCCGGTCGCTCACGTCCCGCTGAATCCCGAAGTGCCCGGTGATGCGGCCGGCCGCATCGTAGAAACACATGTAATCGCCTTCAACCCACATCGTCGATCCGTCGAGCCGGCGCTCGTTGGTGATGCTGTGGGTGTGTCCGGAGTCGAACAGCGCCCGCCAGCCTCGGCGGCCGGCCGCGGGGTCGTGCCGGAAGAAGTCACTCGGCGTCAGACCGATCAGCTCCGCCGGCCGAGCCCGGAATTGCTGCGCCATCGCCGGATTGACCTTGGTCATGCGTTGGTGGGAGAAGACGTAATCCAGCACCGCGTCCTTGTCGACCTCCGGCCCCCACTCGACCGGCTGATCGAGCATCATGAAGAAGAACCCGTCCTGGGAGCGCTCGAAGAACGCCTCCAGGAGCGCGGGGGTATTGAGCTGGGTCGGTTCCGGCAAGGCTGACGACATCGAATCTCCTGGCCCGGAAAATGGGGGAGGATGCCGCCTCCAAGGAAGGAGGTGAACCAGCCCAGGCGGGGACCGCGAGCCCGGTCCCCGAGGGTCGTGCCGCGTGTCACGGCCTGGGCCGCGGCTCGCCGTAGACGAAATCGTCCATCACGACGAGGTCCTTCGTGCCGCCCGCACTCAGATCGGTGACTGTCGCGCTCAAGGCGGCCTCGCCGCTGGTGATCAGCACCCGGGCGACGATCGGCGAGTCGAACACCGCGCCGATGAACGAGAAGCCCTGGGCGCCGCTATGGGCGGGGGCTTCGAGGTTGGCGATCCGGACGCCGGTCGCGTCGAAGTATTCGATCCGCGTGGAGCCCGCGCGGTCGACGTCGGAGAAGACGACTCCGAAGCCCTTGACCAGACCGTTGGTCGCGGTCCCCGCCAGCTTGAAATCGACCTCGACCTGATTCGAGCCGACGGCCGCGAACAGTTTCTTGGGCGAGAACGCCCTGAACTGGGTTGCCAAGCCGGCGTTGAGCGAAGCAAAGACGGTGCTATCCACCCGAAGGCCGGTACCGGGTGTGGACATCAGGACACCCCGCTTCGAGTTGACGTTGAAGAAGGTCGCCGGGAAGGTGTCGACGTTGGTCACGGCGGCGGGTACGCCGTCCCAGTTGATCTCGCGCCGGCCGCTGTCGGCGGGCGGCGTGTTGGGCGCGTTCAGCGGGCCGCCGAGCGCGGCCCGAAAGGCGTCCAGGTTGTCCGCAATGGTAAAGGTGTCACCCTCGGCGCGGAACGTGGTGAAGCTGGGCGGCGGGGGCGGTGTGTAGCGGGGCGAGTAGAGATTGTTGCACGCCGCCAGAGCCGCCAGGCCCAGGAAGGCTGCATGAACCGTCGGTTTCATCGCGTTCTCCGTTGTGAGTAGGATCGATCGCTGAACGAAGGCAATGGTAGCCGTCGGTCATCGGCAGCAGTATCAGACGCGGCACCGTGGGCACCTGGAACGCAGCGGAAGAGAGCTGTCAGACGGAGGACTACAGGACGAAAGAGTCCTCACGGTTCTCCTCAGTTCGCGGGCTCCTTCGAGCCGGACTTTTCCCAGTTGACGAACAGGAACCCGCCGGGTGCGTCGAGGGTCGGCTCGCCCGGTCCCGGTAGGATTTGGAGCTGCAACTCTTCGATCTTGTTCTTCGAGCAATCCCAGCACGCGAGCGCGAAGTCCCCGTCGCGCCGGGTGCGGGACAACAGCATCACGTGCACCATGGCGTTGTCGGTCACGAGCGCGCCGTTTCGGTAGAGGTGCCCGAACGCCCACAGTGCCACCGCGCTGTTGATCGTGGGCACGAGCGGCGTGTGCACCGCCGTGTTGCCGTGGTAGTAGAGCCCCAGGATCACCCCACCGAACCGCGGATGGTGAGGGACATCCTTCGTCTGGACCCGGTCCATCACCAGCTTCCAGCGCGCGTCCTGGGTGGTGAACTCGGCCACCCCATCCACTGAGTCACGCACCGCGCCTTTGTCCCAGGCGGTAAAGGAAAAGGTGCCGGAAATCGCAGTCACGTTGTTCGAGTAGGGTCCGTTTCTCACCTGCGACTCGAGCCCCTCCCGCTCAGCACCGAACTGCTTGAGGATCGGGGCCGCGCTGTCGGGGAAGGGAAACGGGCCGGGGAGGATCTGGATCGCGGGCCCGCCGCTGGTCACCCGGATCGCTTGCACGTTCTCCCCTATCGCAAGCGACTCGCGCGTCTGGGACGAGTAGCGCCCTCCCATGTCGGAGTCGCCGTGCCCCGGCGAGCCCGAGCGCGTCGCACCCACGACCGTCAAGTGCGTCTCCATGCCGAGTTTCTTGTGCGAGTCCTCGCCCACGGGGCAGTACACTTCGTAGGTCCCGGGCTTGAGCGCGAGCGTCAGGGTGGCGCTCGAGCCCGGCTGGATGATGGGGGTCTCCTGCTCGATCCCCTGCCCCTCGACCTCCAAGGCGTGCGGGATGCTGCCGACGTTCGCGATCGTGAAGGTCACGGTCCCGGCGGCGATCGTGTGCTCCGAGAGCTCCAGCTGCCACTCGGATAGCTTGGCGCTGAGTGTGGGCGGGTTGCCCGGGCGGCGGTCCGCCGGAGCGCCGGCGAGCGCGAGGGTGGCGAGGAGCACCCCCGCGACGTTCCGGGACGGCATGGCGTGCATGTCAGTCATACGCGATCTTCCTCCTCTGAGAGTGTGACGACAGTCTGGTTCGATGTGGGAGACCCCGCGCACCGCCGGATTATTCCGCCGGGAATAATCCCGCCGCCCGCGCAGTCTTGTCCCGAAGGCCTACGCGACGTCTTGAGGGCCGGTTGGAGTCAAGCGAGCTGGCGCGATTCGAAGCCGTCGTGTTGCCGCACCTGGACGCCGCGTACACGCTGGCGCGCTACCTGACGCGGAACGAGCACGACGCAGAAGACGTCGTGCAGGACGCCTGCCTGCGCGCGCTCAAGTACTTCGACGGTTTCCGTGGGGAGGAGGGGACAAGCGCGCGCGCCTGGCTGCTTGCCATCGTGCGCAACACCGCCTTCAGTTCGCGGCGCCGCCAGCGCCCGGACGCGGTCGTGTTCGAGTTCGATGAGGCGCAGCATAGCGGCTCGGTGGCGGATGAGCACCCGGAGGCAGCGTTGCTCCGCGGTGCCGCCAAGGAATCGCTCGGTCGTGCGCTCGACCGCTTGGCGCCGGAATTCAGGGAGGTGATCGTGTTGCGCGAGCTCGAAGGGCTGTCGTACAAAGAGATCGGCGACGTCGCGGGCGTACCGGTCGGCACGGTGATGTCACGGCTGTCGCGCGCCCGCACGCGCCTCCAGCAGGCGCTGCGTGAAGAGGGGGAACGCTGACGTGACCCATCCGGGCTTCGAAGCCCAGCTGGACGCCTACTTGGACGGCGAGCTGGCCGCGGGCGACGCGCGCGAGCTCGAGGTACACCTTGCCCAATGCCCGGAGTGCGCGCGGTTCCGGGATGGACGGCTCGAGTTGCGCGCGGCGATCACCGCACGCGTCCCCGTGTTCCCGGCACCAGACGCCCTGCGCGAACGCGTGCGGGCGGCGGTCGGGGCGGCGCGGGCGCGCGCCCCTCACCGCTTCACCGCGCGGGGCGTGTGGCGTCCGCTGGCACTCGCCGCGTCACTCGCGGTCGTCGCGCTCGGGAGCTGGCGCCTCGCGCTCCAGCGTGCGGCCGGCGAGACGCTCGCCGATGAGGTGCTCGCGAGCCACATCCGCTCGCTCATGCCCGGCCATCTCACCGATGTGCTGTCTTCGGATCAGCACACCGTGAAGCCGTGGTTCAACGGCAGGCTCGACTTCTCGCCCCCCGTGTACGACTTCTCCGCGCGCGGATATCCGCTCCTCGGAGGTCGGCTCGATTACGTCGATGGGCGGGACGTGGCGGCCCTCGTGTACGGGCGGCGTCAACACCTGATCAACGTGTTCCTGTGGCCCTCGGCGCGCGGCCCCGCCGCCGCTCCCGCGACCCGTACGCAGCAGGGCTATCACCTGCTGCACTGGACCACGGCGGACTACACCTGCTGGGTGGTCTCCGACCTGGGCTTGGCGGAGTTCCAGGACTTCGCGCAACTGATGCGGCAGGCGGATTCGACGGGCAGCGGACGGCGTGGCGCGGCCGGTCTCCGTTGAGCGAGGGGGGGCACGGGCGACCCAACGCGCCGGCCGGTTCGAGAAGGGGACCTCTCCTACGCCAGCTCGATCCGCGACAGGTCGAACGAGGGCTTGGGGAACCTCATGTCGCAGCCTTCGAGAGTCTCCACGAGAAGGTGCGACACGGCGAGGTTACGAAACCACTTCTTGTTCGCGGGGACGACATACCACGGCGCATCCTCTCTGCTGCAGCGAGTCAGCGCGTCTTCGTACGCCGCCTGATAGTCCCCCCAGTATTTCCGGTCCTCGAAGTCGCTCGGTGAGAGCTTCCACTGCCTGGTAGGATCCCGCAGCCGCTCCTCGAAGCGCTCCCGCTGCTCGTCCCTACTGATGTGCAGGAAGAGCTTCACGACCATCACGCCGTTCTCGGTCAGCAGCTGCTCGAACCGGTTGATCTGCTCGTACCGTCGCGACCACACATCTTTCGGCACGAGCTTCTGCACACGCGCAATCAGGACGTCCTCGTAGTGCGAGCGATTGAAGATCGCGATGTCGCCCCGCCGCGGAACGACTTGGTGGACGCGCCACAAGAAGTCGTGCTCCGCCTCCTCCCCGGCTGGCGCTGTGAACGCCGTCACCCGACAGCCCTGCGGATTGAGGCCCCTCATCACGTGGCGGATCGTCCCGTCCTTGCCGGCGGCGTCCATTCCCTGCAGGACGATGAGCAGCGCGCGCCGGTGCTCCGCGTACATCAGGTACTGGAGCTCGTCCAGCCGCGCGAGGCTGCGCTGAAGCGCCGCGTCCGCCGCGTCATCCTTCTTGAACTTCAGCGTGTCGTCGGGATCCCACTCGGCGAGCTTCACGGGCGTGCCCGGCCGGACGAGCAGTTTCTCACGTAGCTTCATCGCCGTAGCCCTGGGTGAGGAGTCGCTGCGAAGCTACGCGGTCGCGGGCGCGGCGGCTGCATCTCATGATGGGGCAAGACGTTGATTCCGCGACACGATCATTGCGCGGTCGTTACGTAACCTGATAGAATTCCAGCCATTAGCCGAATGTCCCCGTGGGCGTGCAGCTCGCGCCTCCTCTCCAGCCACGGTTCGACCAGATGGTCAGCACCGCAGCCCCGATCGCCCCGAGCCCGGCGGTGAAAAGCCCGGCTCAGGCAATGCCGCCGGCCGAAGCACTTCCCCTGCCACGCCTCGCCGCCGTGGACATCGGCACGAACTCCATGCGCCTCGTCGTCGCGGAAGTTCAGCCCGACGGGTCCTACCGGGTGCTCGACGAGGACCGCGACATGACGCGGCTCGGCCAGGGGCTGTATGGCGCCGGCCGCATCGCCGACGGACCGATGGAGCGGTCGCTCCAGGCGCTGGGCAAGATGAAGGCGATCGCCGACGGATTCAGCGTCACCGAGCTGCGTGCCGTGGCGACGAGCGCCGTGCGCGAGGCCTCCAACGGCCGCGACTTCGTGCGGGAGGCGTGGCGGCGCTATCGCGTTCACGTCGAGGTCGTGCGGCCGGAGGAGGAGGCACGGCTGGCGTTTCAGAGCGCCAGCCGGCACTACGACCTCGACGAAGGGTTGACCGCAATCGTCGACATCGGCGGCGGCAGCGCCGAGGTCATCCTCGCGGCGGGCGGGGTCGTCGAGCAGATCGTGTCACTGCCGCTCGGCGCCGTGCGGCTCACGGAGCGCCACTCCGAGTCCGATCCCTTGCGCCCGAAACACTGGAAGGCGTTGCGTCGCGAGATCGACCAGGTGATCACCGAGGGGCTGGGCAAGCCGCCCTTCGCCGCCGCACTGATGATCGGCAGCGGCGGAACGTTCACCAACCTCGCCGAGATCGTGCAGGCCGAGCGAGACGGAAAGGTCACGCACGCGCGCGATTACGCGGTGAGCCGCGCCGAGGTCCGGCAGCTGCTCGACCGGCTGCGGGAGACGCCGCTCGCGGCGCGCCGTCAGATTCCCGGCCTCAACCCGCAACGGGCCGACATCATCGTCGCCGGCGTCGCAGTCGTCGCGCGGCTCGCCAAACGGCTCGGCACCCAGAGCATCGTGGTCAACGACCGCGGCGTGCGGGACGGCGTGCTGCTTTCGATGATCGACGAGCTGTCCGGAGCGGCCCCGGCGACGCGGGCCCCGCCGCTGGACCGGATGGAGTCGGTGCGCCAATTTGCGCGCAAGTGTCGCTCGAACGAGCGGCACTGCGAGCACGTCGGCACCCTCGCGCTCGAGATCTTCGACGCGCTGCGCGACGCCTACGCCCTGCCGCCCGGAGGGCGCGACATCCTGCGGGCGGCGGCTCTGCTGCACGACGTCGGCTATCTGATCAACCACGAGCAAAACCACACGCACGCGTACCACCTCATCATCCATGGTGATCTGCGGGGCTTCTCGGCCCGCGAAATCGAGTTGATCGCGAACGTCGCGCGCTACCACCGGCGGGCATCCCCGAAGAAGACGCACCCGAACTTCGCCCGCCTCGATCGGGGGGAGCGCCGCCTGGTCCGGCGGCTGAGCGGCATCCTGCGCGTGGCGGACGGACTCGATCGCGCCCACGGCCAGGTGGTCAGCGGGATCCGCTGCCGGATCGGAGACGGCTGGGTGCGGATGGTGGCGACTGCCACACGCGATCCGGCGATCGAGCTGCAGGACGCCAAACGCAAGGCCGGCCTGTTCGAGAAGGCGTTCCGCGCCGAGCTGACCCTGTCCCGTCCCCGGTCGGGGAAGTAGACGTGCCCGAGCGCGCACCGCCCGCCTATTCGCCGGAAAAGTATCTCAACCGCGAGCTGTCCTGGCTCGAGTTCAACGCGCGCGTCCTCGAGGAGGCGGCCGACCCGGCCAACCCCTGGCTCGAGCGGCTCAAGTTCCTCGCCATCTTCAGCTCGAACCTGGACGAGTTCTTCGAGATTCGCGTCGCCGGGCTGCAGCAGCAGGTGTACGCGGGAGTCGAGCCCCAGGACTACGGCGCCGACGGCATGGCGCCCGCCGAACAGCTCGCGGCCATCGAGCGGAGGGTCCACGAGCTCGTGACCGAGCAGTATCGGCTGCTCGGAGAAGACGTGTTCCCGGGCCTCGCCGCCGGTGGGATCGAGCGCGTGCGCTCCGACGACCTGACGGAGGTCGAGCGCGGTCACGTGGAAACGTTGTTTCGCGCGAGCGTTGCCCCCGTACTGACGCCCCTCGCCATCGATCCCGGCCACCCCTTCCCGCACGTGCACAACAAGAGCCTCAACATCGCGCTCGTCGTCGAGCGCCAGAACGGGGACGGAGGTCACGCGCGGCAGCACTTCGCCGTCGTGCAGGTTCCGGCGGTGCTGGACCGTCCGGTGGTGGTGTCGCGGATGGACGGTCGGGTGCGCTTCATTCTGTTGGAGGACGTCATCGCGCACCATCTGGGCGAGCTGTTCGGCGGCCTCCGCGTGGTGAGCCACGCGGTGTTCCGGGTCACCCGGAACACCGACCTTTCATTCCAGGAGGAGGACGCCGAGGACCTGCTCGAGACGATCGAGGAGAGCCTGCGCCAGCGGATCCGCAGCGATCCGGTGCGCCTCGAGGTCTCGGCCGACGCGGACGACCTGTTCACGGACCTGCTGACGGGGGCGCACGACCTCGAGGCGCGCGACGTGTACCGGGTCAACGGCCCCGTCGACCTGACCGCGTTGATGGGACTGCACCGGCTGGACGGCTTCACCGGGCTCAAGGACGAGCCCCTGGTGCCGCGCACGCCCCCGCCGTTCGCGTCAGGGCGCGACGTCTTCGAGGTGATCCGCGCGCACGACGTGCTGGTGCACCTACCGTACGAATCCTTCGGGTGCGTCGTCGACTTCATCGAGCGGGCGGCCGACGATCCCGACGTGCTCGCCATCAAGCAGACGCTGTACCGCACGAGCGGGGCGAGCCCGATCATCGCGGCACTGGGGCGCGCGGCGCAGAACGGCAAGCAGGTGACGGCGCTGGTCGAGTTGAAGGCCCGGATGGACGAGCAGAACAACATCACCTGGGCCCGCACCCTCGAGCAGACCGGGGTCCACGTCGTGTACGGCGTCGTGGGCCTGAAGACGCATTGCAAGGCCTCCCTGGTCGTGCGGCGCGAGGGCGAAGGCATCCGGCGCTACGTGCATCTCGCGACGGGCAACTACAATCCGACGACCGCGCGCGTCTACACCGATCTGGGTCTCTTCACCGCCAATGCCGAGGTGGGCGAAGACACAAGTGCGCTGTTCAACCTGCTCACCGGATACGCCGAAGGCTACCAGTGGAAGAAGCTCCTGGTCGCCCCGCTCAGCCTGCGGGACCAGATCGTGGCCCTGATCGAGCGCGAGCAGCGGAACGCGCAAGCGGGTCGCCCGGCACGCATCGTCGTGAAGATGAACGCCCTGGTCGAGCCATCGGTGATCGACGCGCTGTATCGGGCCTCCCAGGCCGGCGTCCCCATTGACCTGGTCATCCGAGGCATCTGCTGCCTCCGCCCCGGCCTGCCGGGTATCTCGGAAGGCATCCGCGTCACGAGCATCGTCGACAAATTCCTCGAGCACAGTCGGATCTTCCTGTTCCAGAACGGCGACGACCCTCAGGTCTTTCTGGCCAGTGCCGACTGGATGCCCCGGAATTTCTGGCGCCGAATCGAGACGGTGTTTCCCATCGACGACGCGGCCCTGAAAGCCCGCATCGTCGATGTCCTCCAGGTGGTCCTTGCGGACAACGTCAAAGCCAGGGAGCTGCAGCCCGACGGCACCTATCGCCGCCGTGCGGCGGGAGCGGACGGCGCGCCACCGGTCCGCTCGCAGCTGACCTTGCAGCATCTGGCGCGCGAGGCGGCCCGCGAAAGCACGGAATCGCGCCCGCCGTTCGTTCCTATCGTGCGACGGCGGGCCTCCGACCAGGGCGAACCCGCCGCGGGTGGCGAGCGCGTCCGGACCCCGGTCTGAATCGCGCCGGCTCGTGCGGCTCGTCGTCGTCCGTCACGCCATCGCCGAAGACCGCGTCACCTTCGCCGCCTCGAGCCGCGACGACTCGACGCGACCGCTCACTTCCCAAGGCCGCCGCAAGATGGAGCGCGGTGCCCTCGGGTTGAAACAGCTGGTCCCCGAGGTCGACCTGCTGGCCACGAGCCCTTTCAAACGGGCGTTGGAGACCGCCGAGATCATCGCACGCGCGTACGGTGAGCCGCGCGTTGAGCGTCTGCCGGAGCTCGCGCCCGGCGCGGGGGTCGATCGCGTCGTCGGCTGGCTCAACGGCCAGCGCTCTCGAGGCACGGTCGCCGTCGTCGGGCACGAGCCCGACCTGAGTCAGTTGGTGTGCGCAGTTCTTTCAGGCGCCAACGGACCATTCCTCGAGCTTGGCAAGGGTGGCGCCTGCCTGCTGGAGTTCGCGGGTCCGGTAGGTCGGGCCAGCGCGACGCTGGATTGGCTGCTCGGCCCCAAGCACCTGCGCCGCATGTCCGGCCGTGATTAGCCGCTCCGCCGACCTCCTCTCCGGCTCGGCATTCGCCGCCGCGGCGCAGCTCAGCCTCACCTTGCTGGACGAGGCACGTCAGGGGTGCGGCCGCCTGGGTGACCCGGGGGACGCCGAGGCCCTCCACGACTTCCGTGTCGCGCTGCGCCGCCTGCGCACTGTGCTCCGCAGCTTTCGCGAAACGCTCGGTCGCACGGTCCCGAAAAGACTGCAGCGCCGGCTCCGCGACGTCGCCCGCGCCACGAACGCCGGCCGCGACGCCGAGGTGCAACTGGTGTGGATCCGGAGCCATCTGGCCGAGCTGGGAAGTCGCCCAGGTCTGCCGTGGTTGGTTGCTCGCCTCGAGGACCGGCGCGATCGGGCCTACGCGGAGCTCCAGCAAGAGACCACACAGGAGTTCCGACAGCTCGAGCTTCGCCTGCGTCGCGCGCTCAATGCGGCGCGCGCCGACGGGCGCGCCTCTGAGCCTCCCTTCGCGGCCGCGGTGGCAATGTTGATCCGTGAGCACGTCGCCGCGCTCGAGCAGGAGCTCGCCGCCAGCCATGCGGCGCGTGACGACGAGGCCATCCACCGCGCGCGTATCGCCGCCAAGCGACTCCGCTACCTGCTCGAGCCGCTGATGGACGCAAGCCAGCCGGCGCACGCCGCCGTCGCCCGACTGAAACAGCTGCAGACCTTGCTCGGCGAGCTGCATGATCTCCAGGTCCTGGTGGCCGAGCTGGGCGAATTGGTCGGCGAAGCGGCGGCCGAGCGTGCGCGCGGGTTGCACGCGGTCGCGCTCGACGCGACCAAGGCGCAAGGCCGGGCGAAGCAGGCCGGACCGCGACCGGCGACAGCCGGGTTGCTGGCGCTCGCGAAACTCGCCGGCCGGTCACGAGACGAGTTGTTCCAGCGTTTGCAAGCGGAGTGGAAAGCGGGGCCGCTGGCGGCGCTCGCCGAAGACTTGCGTGCGCTCGCGGACAGCCTCACCGCCGCGGCGATTCCTCCCCCCGTTCTGCCGGAGCCGGCGGCGCCGCTGCCGAAGGTTGACAAGCCGAGGATTCAGAAGCCGAGGATTCAGAAGCGGAACGTTCAGAAGCGGAAACTTCAAAGGCCGAAGGCTCAGAAGCGTAGCAGGAGAGGCGTCACCTAATCCCTCTGGTTGGGCCTCCCACGGCTCCTTCTGGCCGACGCTCGTCGGTCAGCGCGCGACGAGCGAGTTCCAGAATTCCAGGGTGAGCCGGTGGATCGGCCGGCCGCGGCGCAGCTGGGACCGCATTTGCTGCGCCACGACCTCCCGCAAGACGGCGTCGCGGTCCTCCGGCACGCGTTTGGCAAGCTTGTCGCGCTGCTTGCGGCGGCTCCTGCGGCCGGGCTCGAGGAAGTCGGCGAGGAAGAGCATCTTCCCCACGTCATCCCACCCCGCATAGCCCACGCTGTGATAGCGGACGGCATCGAGCACGCCGCGGTCGGCCTCGCCGTCCGAGGCGGCCCGGTCGGCTGCCGCGGCGCCGTGCGTCGTCCCTTTGCTGAGCCGCGCATCCCGCAGCGCGTCGTGCAGCCAGGCCGCTCTGAGCCAGCGGCTGCGCTCGCGCCGCGGCACGGCCATCTCCTCCGCCCATTCCTCCAGGAGCTCCGCGACTCGCTCCACGTGGGCGCGGCGCCGCTTCCCGGTTTGCGCCCATGCCGGCAGCTCCTCGGCCGCCGGCGCGGGCCGCGCGCCCGGCGCGCGCCGCTCGCCCTGCGGCCGGGCGGCCAGGCGCGCCAACCGGGCGGCGAGGCGCGCCAACATCGTCCAGGCACCAGTTACCACGGGTCGCTTCTCCGTCAATGTGTTGGAGCAGCCCGCCCCGGACGTGCATCAGAGGATCGCTCCGTCGCCCTGGATCGCTGCTCAATGGGAATCTGTGCGCTCTAGAACTCGGAGGACGGGGCGACCGCCGATGTTGGCAAGGGGCAGGTAGACTCTGTGCGTGTTGGGATCGACGGCAACCGAGTGCGCCCCCGGAGCCCGATACCACCCGAGCCGGGCGAGCGTTCCGTCCCGCTCCTCGAAGACCGCCACGACGCCGGACTCGGCGGCTACGTACAGCCGTCCGAGCGCCGGGTCGAACGCCAGGACGTCAGGATCGCTCCCGATGAGAAGCACCTGACGCAGCTGCAGGGTGTGGAGATCCAGCACGCCCAGCGTCCCGCTCTCTTGGCCCGCGATAAATGCCAACCGGTGCGGCGCGTCGATGTAGACGCCGTGCGGGTACCGGACTGCCTCGTCGAGCGTGATGCGCCGTACGACTCTGGCGGTCGCTGGATCGACGATTGCCAATTGGTTCGTGGTCTGGACCGCCACAATCACGCAGTGCGAGCCGGTGTCGTACTGCGTGTTGCCTGCCTCCCCATCAAGCTCGATCCGCGCCACCACGGAGTTCGTCGTCGCATCGATCACAAAGTCCCGCCGCCCCGATTCGTCCGAGACGAACACCCGCCGCTCCTCTGGAGCATACGCGATCCCGTCCGGGAACTGCGGCCCCGGGACTAGCGCCACAATCTGGAGCGTGGAATCGTCGACGACCACGACGGCGTGGTCGCCTGTCGCGGAGGCATACACCCGGTGTTCGGCCGGCACGGCCAGGACGCCCGTGACCGTGGGGAACCGGTCCAGATTCGCGATGACGCGCCCAGCGCGGACGTCGACTACGACGAGCTGCCCGGCCCCCATGTGCGAGATGAACAGCCGCCCGGTGGCTGATTCGAGGCTCTGATAGTCAAAACGGGAGGCGCTTCCGGGCAGAGGGAGGTCCTCAACGAGCTGGAGTCGTGCCGGGGCGGTCGGCGCTCCTGGAATACTGCCAGTCCAGTGAGTTTCGACCGAGGGCCCGGCGAGCGTGCAGGCAGCCGGCGGCGCCTGTCGGGCGGCGACGAGGATGAGCGCGGTGAGCCAGAACGCAAGCATCAGAATGCCTTTCTCATGGCGCAAGGCGGTGGACGATCTTCAGCATGAGTGCGCCGTTCAAGGGCTGAGCGAGCGATCGGGCCGCGGGGAAGCGGTGGGTCGCTGCGCGGTTGGTCGTGTACCCCGAGTTCCAGACCAGGAAAACGTCGTCTCCGATCTGGGGAATCCAGTGGAATCGCAGGTTGAAGTCCGCCCGCTGCGCGTCGTTGTTGTATTGCACGAAGCCAAGAAAGCTGGTCCGCGTATTGAAGTCGTACTCGACGCGGCCCGCGGCCAGCAGGGCGGTGAACGCGCCGGTGGGCAGCCGCGCGGCCGTGCGGGTCACGTCGACGCTGACGATCACGTGTCCGCCGCCGCGCCACACGCCCTGCAGCTCCACGTCCGCGCTGCGCCCGCCATAGAACCCGCCCCAGTTCGCGAACGCGCCGAAGCCCAGGGGCCGACCCGAGGACATGAAGTACTGCAGCTCGTAGCGTGACCACCAGTATCGGCCGGGTGGGATCTTCACCTGCCGGAAGATGTCGAACGTGTCGGTCGGCGCGTCCAGGAAGCGCTGGACGTTCACCTCGAAGCGGTCTCCATTCTCCCGGTCCCCACCGAGGAACCGCCACTCGAACCATGCCGTTTGCCAGTCCTCCGGGCGGCCGAGCGAGCCGGTCGCGTTCGCGATGATGTCCCATTCGGGGATCAGCTTAAAATCGAGCTGGCGGATGCCCAGGGCGTGGGGCCGGGGCATGAAGTTGGTGTGGCCCGTCGTCTCCCAGATCCCGGTGCGACGCACGAACCCCAGCGGCGGCGTGAACCCCGGGTCGATCCGGTACAAGGACACGAAGTTGTCGAACAAGTCGTTCGGGTTGTCCGTGGAGAGGCGCCACGCGACCGGGGTGCCGGGCACGCCGGGCGTCCGGCTGCCCGCGATCCAGAACTTGGGCTCCACGTTCTGTCCATGGACCACGAGCGGTAGGTCGACATCGAGGCCGCCGGCAGCCTGAGCGCCGCCGCTGGAGACAGTCCGCAGACTTCCGATGGCGCCGATATAGGATCGCGCGAACAGGTCGTGCTGCACCCGGAGTACCGCGTCGTTGGCCAGGTCGGCGCCGCCGGTCTGAGCGTCGAGCAGCCCGAGGCGCCACGGCCCGACGCGCCCGGTCACACGCCCCCCCGCGATGATCGGAACCGCGGCACCTGCCGTATCGAGTCCAATCCGCCTCGAGTAGAACACCTGCACCCGACTCGGCGTCCCGAAGTCGAACAGGCCGCTCGATTCCAAGAAGAACTCCCGCTTCTCGGGGAAGAAGAAAGGAAAGCGGGTGAGGTTGATCACCTGCTGATCGGCCTCGACCTGGGCGAAGTCGGTGCTGGCGGTGAGATCGGCCGTCACGGTCGGCGTCACCGGGACCTTCACGTCGAGGCCGGCCTTCCCCCCAAGAAACCCGTCCCCGATCTTCGCGCCGGCGCTGTCGTGGTCCGCCTCGGTCGCACGCGCCAGGAAATACGGGTACGCTTCGATGTCGCGCACCCGGTCCAAGGCGCCCAGCTCGGTCAGCTCGCCTTCCTGCAGCAGCTGGTACAGTCCCTCGGCCCGGCCCCAGGCGCGCCACAGGTCCTGTTCGTTCTTGCGCCGGATGAACCGGCGCACGTTGAAGCCGAATCGCAGGTCGCCCCCCCGATGGAAGCGAAGCGTGCGGAACGGGATTCGGAACTCGGCGGTCCAACCGGCTGAATCTCGCGTTACGACCACGTTCCAGATGCCGTTCCAGTCTTGGTTGAGATTGTCGATCCCGACGAGCTGGGCGTCCCACATCGCGCCGTTCGGATTGGTGCCGAAGACGAAGGCCCCACGGCGGTCGCGAAGGCTGTCGATCACCAGCTGGACGTTGTCGTCACTCGACAAGTCCGCGTCACGCCGCAATTCGCTGGCCCGCACGTGCCACCTGTCGCCGTCGTACGCGCGCACCGCGATGTACAACGCCGCAGCGTCCCGCAACACCTTGACCACCGTACGCTCGCTCGCGGGAGCACCTGCCGATGGCTCGCGCTGCCGGAAATCGGTGATCGAGTCCGCGCTGGCCCACGCTGGGCTGCCGAGGCGACCGTCCAGGGAGAGCGGGACGGTCGCGGTGACGACCCGTAGGCGCGCCGCCGCCTCCAAGTCGCTCCTCGTCTGGCCAGTGCGAGCCTCAGCGATCTGCTGTGCCGCCATTCGGACCGGCACCAACAATGCCAGTACGAGAAAGGCCCGCATCAGGGCGCGAGCGCGGTGGCGGTGAGGTCGTCGAACAGAGTGTGAGAGTCGGCTTTTGTCCACACGCCAACCTTGCCCGGCGCAGTGAACCGTGAGTCGTGGACGTCGATCACCTTCTTGCCGTTGAAGTAGACCTCGACGTGATCGCCGCGCATGTCCGCGCGCAGCGAATGCCAGACCCCCGATGCGACGGGCACGTGCACGCGCTTCACTTCGATGCGGCGGCCATGCTGGACGTAGTACCAGCAGACGTTGTCCTCGAGAGCGTTCGCCCGCGTGAGGTAGTAGGTGCTGTCGTCTTGGTACCGCCACACGATGCCGCACGCGCGATCCACCCGACCGCTCACCGGCTTGCACCGGACCGCGACGCTCACGTCCCCAAACGTGGGCCCATCAGCGACGGCGATGGGGAAGCGGTAGTCTGTCCGGTCGCTGTCTTCCTGCGCGAGCACGTTGGGCCCGCTGGGTGCGTCGGCTGCGGCGCGGACGACCCACCGGCCGGGGCGCCCCGACCCGGTCCGACCGAACGAGAAGCCGGCGGGTGGCTGCCCGATGCTCGAGCTGTCAAATGTCCAGATGGTGGCGGCCTGCACGGCGCCTGGCGCGGGATTCAGCGCGGGAGCCGGGTCGTCGTCATCATCTTGGTCGGCACTGCGACTCGTGCACCCTGTGGCCCTCGCCCCGATCAAGGCGAGGCTCAGGGCCACGAGAATCGGGAGACTGGCGTCTGTCGACCTCATGGTCCGTGCCCCGCATCGACTGCCGCCCGCAGTCCGCGCAGTAGGTCCGGGAGCGGGCCGTCGGCCCAGAAGTGGATGTAGTTCACGTGGGGCGAGTCCCCGATCATGTGGCTGTGCACGGCGGTGGCGGTGATCCCGTGCGCGCCGAGCGCACCGACCACGCCGGCGACGCTGGCATCCAGCACCGCGAAGTCGCCGGTGGCGACGGCGCGCGATTGGCCCACCATCTGGATGTTGACGGGCGAGCCGTAGGCGAGGGCCGGGGCCAACGTGCGGCCGCTCATGGTGACCGTCCCCGGGACCAACATGAATCCGACTTGCGCGACGTTGCCGCGCGCCGTGCCGCGACGCCCCAGGGCCTCGAACACGGCGGCCGTGTCAATTGTTAGCGCGGCCGCTGGTGCAGCGGCGACGGGTCGCGGCGTGCCGGTTCGGGTCACCACGCGATCCAGCCGGGTCGCCAGGTCGAGCGCGTTCCCCTGCCCGAGGAAGTGGACGTAGACAATCTCGGGCTGTTCCCCGACGAGGTGATTATGGACCGCGGTCACCGCGATGTTTTGGTGCGCCAACTCGGCGAGCACGGGGCCGACCTCGGCCGCCGTGAGCACGAGATCGCCCATCATGGTCGCGTCACTGGGCGCTCCGCTGAACCCGGCCCAGGTGCCGAGCGCGAGGGCCGGTGCCACCGTGACGTCTCCAATGTGCACGGTGAGATCGCGGCGCGGCAGGTTGAAGCGGATGTAGCCGGCCGCGCTCGTCGCGGGCGTTCCGAGGATACGGCCGACCGAATCCCAAACGGCGGCGGGCTGCTGTTGCGCGAGCGCCGGGGTCGCTCCAGCGCCGACGAGACACAGGAAGACAATTCCCTTCAGGACCGTTCTCACAGAGAATCTCCTCCGTTTCCGTGATGGCTGATGTTGCCCCTACAACGCACCCTTCAGGAGCAGGCCGACAACTCCGGACGCCGCGATGAGCGCGGCTTCCGGAACGCGCTTCATCCTCACAATGACACCGAGCGTGACCGTGCAGATCAGGACCGTCGGCACATCGACGAGGGCGCGCCGGCCGAGCACGATCACCGCCCCGGCGATCGCACCGGTGGCGGCCGCCGTGACTCCGTTGACGAACGCCTTGATGCGCGCGCTCTCGGCAAATCGGCGAAAGTGTGGTGCCGCAAGGACGGTCACGAAGTACACCGGCGCGAACACACCAATGGCCGCCACGGTCGCACCCAATGGTCCCGCAACGAGGTAGCCGATGAACGCCACGGTGATCACGACCGGACCCGGCGTGATCATCGAGACGGCGACCGCGTCCAGGAACTGCCGCTCCGTGAGCCAATGAAACTGCTCGACAACGCCTCCATGGAGGAACGGCACGATCGCGAGCCCACTCCCGAATACGAACAACCCCGCTGCGGCGAAGTACCAGAACACCTTCGAGAGCACGCCCCCGGATGCTGCCCCGACGAGCCCCGGCAAGAGCCACGCTGGCCACGGCGCGACGAGCAGCGCCTTGGTCGGTGCTGACGGGCGTAAGCGGGCGCGGGCGAGCAGCGGGATGAACCCCGAAGCCACGAGAATCCAGATGATCTCCCTCGCCGTCCAAGCGGTGACCGCGAGGCTCACAGCGAAGACTCCCCAGAGCAGTCGGTCCCGCCCCAGCGTCGTGCGCGCGAGCCTTACGCCGCTCCACGCGATAATTGCGATGACCGCGGCTCCGATGCCGTAAAACAGCGCCTGCATCCAGGCGAGCCCACCGAACTTGAGGTACAGCGCCGAGAGGACGACCACCATGAGGAACGACGGCGCCACGAACGCGATCCCTACCAGTGTCGCGCCCACTACGCGGCCACGCACCCAGCCGAGGTACATGGCGAGTTGGGCCGCGAGCGGGCCCGGCGCGAGCTGCGCGAGCGCGAGCCCCTGCTTGTAGTCGTCTGGCGCGATCCAGCGACGCTCGTCCACGAGATCGCGCTGCATGTAGCCCGCAAGCGCGATCGGTCCGCCGAACCCCAACGTGCCGAGCTGGAGGAAGTAGAGGACGAAATCCCAGAGACCTGCGCCGTTCGCCGCGGGCTTCATCGCGATGATTGATAGAGGTTGTCGAACACGGCCGTTCCGCGTCGGAGCCGCGTGGCGTCGGTGGCGTGCTTCCGGGCGATTCCCGCGAGCAAACGCTCGACACCTGTAGCCTCCGCGCGGCCGAACTTCGCGTCCTTGCAGTCGATGTCGTGCACGATCTCGCCGATCGCGCGCAGCGCGGGGTCGCGCAGCCGAAACCGCCGGGCCAGCGTCTCGAAGGTGCAGCGGTCGCCCTCGTGCGTGTACTCGGCTTCGAACATGTCGAAGCGCAGCTCACCCTTGCGTGGGGTGTAGCCCTCGGGAGCCACGAATTTGAACCGGGCCGCCGGGTCGATAAAGCGCTTGATCAGCCACGCACTGGCGATGCGATCCACGAAGACGCCCCGACGAGTGACCCAGGTCCGCCCGTGGGTCCGCCCGGCTCGGAGACCAGCACGGGCGCTGCGATCGCCAGCCGGTTCGGCCCGGCGCGCGCGCGCTTCGAGGCGCGTCACCACCCGCTCTGCCGCTCGCCGGTTAGGAGCGTTGTAATAGTCGATCGCTGCGACCTCGGCCAGCCTGTGATTGAGACGCGCCACTTCAGCGTGCGCCGCCTTGCCCGCAAGGGACTTCACATCGCGCGCGATGGCCGCGTAATCCGCGGCGCGAGCTTTTTGGAATAACCGTTCGACATCGCGGTCGCTCAGGCCGTCCACGAAATCCCCTCGGCACACTGACCCCTCGCCACCACCTGCCACGATCTCCTGCAGCAGCCAGCGAAAGTCCTCGACCGCCTGATCGTTGTAAGGGAGGACCCACACCGAGTTCTTGACTGGCACCGCGCCGATGCGCTGCAGCCTGCGCCACACCTTCACCCGGAAGTAGTCGGGCTTCGGCGGAATCTGGTGGAACAACAGGAGCCAACGCCCGGCCGCGACGTCTTTCATTACATCAGGCGGGGGCGGGGACGCGCTGCGGGTTCCAGGTATGACGCTCCCCCTTGGCGTGCTGGAGCCATGCATGCAGCGCGTCGTAGATGACGAACCCACGGGCGAGCAGCTCGTGATCATCTGGGAAGAGGTGGGACAGGCCCAGGGAAATGGCGAGCAATCCCGCCGCCTGCGGTGCAATGTCGAGGCGGTCCGTGTCGGCCCCGCGGACGATAACCGCCAGCTCGTGCAAGGCCGGATCCGTCAATGCGTACTTGTGGAGGAAGGCGTCGAAGCTGCAGCGGGGCCCATCGTGAGAGAGTTCCACGCCTTCTACATCGTACGGAATCGCATGGAGTTCGGTGGCGCGTACGAGGACTTCTGCAGATGGTGCAAAGAGAAACTCGGCCTGCGGGTCGATGAATCGGGTGATCAGCCACGGGCAGGCCACGCGATCGATTTTCGGACGCTCACGAGTAATCCATCGCATGGGAACCTCGCGGCTCGGTGGAAAGCACCGTGGTTGACTATAACAAGTGTATCATTGATAGTTCGAGAGGGCTAGGGCATCAGTTCACGACACCGAGATCGGGGGCATCACATGAACACGACGAGGACGGCATGGCTTGTCCCGGTTCTGGCCGCGGCAGCGGTGGGCTGGGGGAGCACGCTCGCGGCCCAGGACGAACACGAACAGGAAGGGAACCAGGCTGCGGTGGCAAAGGCGGCTCTGAGTGCTCGGGTGTCCCTCGCGCGTGGGCTGGCGGCGAGCGCTAGTCATGGCCAGGCGATTTCCGCCAAGTTCGAGATGGAAGAAAGCAAGTTACAGCTCTCCGTCTATACGGCGACGGGTGGAAAGTTCTTCGAGGTGGTTGTCGATCCCAACAGCGGTGCGGTCGTCAAGACCGAGCCGATTGGAGAAGGCGAAGATTACACCGCCGCACAGAGCCAGAGCGCGGCGATGGCCAAGGCGAAGGTTTCGCTGCGGGCAGCGGTGGCGCAGGCCCTGCGAGGCAACGCCGGCTTCCGCGCAGTCAGCGTCACACCATCGTTGAGGGATGGCCGCGCCGTCGCCGAAGTCGCGCTCGCAAAGGGCGAGGAGCTCAAGACTGTTTCGGTGCCGTTGTAACGAATCGCGTGCTGTGAGTAGCGCAGCCCCGCCAGCGCCTGGGCATGACGGTCGGCGGTTCCCGTCACGGCCGGCTCCCGCGCACGGCGGTCGCGACGAGTCCGATGCCGCCCCGCACGTTCTGGTGCACCTCGACGCGGAGGGTTCGCGGCTGGATCGCACGAACGATATCGTCGGCGATGCGGGCGGCGAGCGCCTCGCAGAACGCACCCTCCTCGCGGTATGACCAGAGATAGACCTTGAGGGCCTTGGATTCGAGACAGAGCTCCGCGGGCGTGTACTCGATGACCACGCTCCCGAAGTCGGGCTGCCCGGTACGGGGGCAGACGGCAGTGAACTCCGTCGCCGTGAAGACGACGCTCTGCACGTTGGGCGCCGCAAACGCCTCTGCCTTCAGGTATTCACGCGCCTCGGCGGGGCTGGTTGGACGCGGCAGCGGTCCAGTCCGCGGTAACCGCGGCGCTTCTCGACTCCTGGATGCGCTCATAGCTTTAGGGCTAACCATACGGCCCATCCCGTGAAATCTCAAACGTGTCCCCCCCCCAAGGCGGTCGTACTGCTCAGCGGGGGGCTCGACTCCGCGACGACACTGGCCCTCGCTCGGCGCGACGGGTTCGCCCTCCACGCGCTGACGATCCGTTACGGCCAGCGCCACGCGGCCGAGGTAGACGCCGCGCGCCAGATCGTGCACGATCTGGGCGCCGCCCAGCACGCGATCCTTGACCTCGATTTGCGACAGTTCGGCGGCTCCGCGCTCACCGACGACGCCATCGTCATCCCCAAGGACCGCGCCCGCGACGAGGGAGGGATTCCCGTCACCTACGTCCCCGCCCGCAACACGATCTTTCTCTCGCTCGCACTCGCGTGGGCGGAAGTCCTGGCCGCCAGCGATGTCTTCATCGGCGTCAACGCGCTGGACTATTCCGGCTATCCCGACTGCCGGCCGGAGTACATCGCCGCGTTCCAACGGATGGCGGACCTCGCGACCAAAGCAGGCGTGGAGGGGCGACAGCGGCTCACGATTCACACGCCCTTGATCGGTCTGTCGAAGCGCGAGATCATCGAGCAGGGGCTTGCGCTGGGCGTCGATTACAGGCTTACCATAAGCTGCTATGACCCGTCGCCTGGGGGAGACGCGTGCGGGCGCTGTGACGCGTGCCGGCTGCGCCAGAGGGGATTCGCGGAGGCGGGCCTGCGCGATCCCGCGCGCTACGCCGCGGATGCGGTGCCCGACCGATGAGCTACGCCGTCAAGGAGATCTATTACACGCTCCAGGGCGAGGGCGCGAACACCGGCCGCCCGGCGGTCTTTCTCCGGTTCGCCGGCTGCAACCTCTGGTCGGGGCGCGAGGCCGACCGCGCCGATGCGGTCTGCGGCTTCTGCGATACGGATTTCGTGGGTATGGACGGCCCGGGAGGGGGGCGCTTCGACACGGCCGCGGATCTCGCCGGTGCGGTCGCGGCGGCGTGGCCCGGTGATGGGACCGCGCCGGCACGGCGATTTGTCGTTTGCACCGGCGGCGAGCCGCTCCTGCAGCTCGACGTGCCGCTCATCGCGGCGCTGCACCGCAACGGGTTCCAAGTGGCTATCGAGACGAACGGGACGCGTGCGGTCTTCCCCGGGATCGACTGGATCTGCGTCAGCCCCAAGGCCGGCGCCGAGCTCGTCGTGCGAAGCGGCGACGAGCTCAAGCTCGTATTCCCTCAACGAGGCGCCGAGCCCGAGCGCTATATCGCGCTCGCCTTCGGCCACTTCTTCCTCCAGCCGATGGACGGGCCCGAGCGCGCGCCCAACACGGCGTTGGCAGTGCGCTACTGCCTCGCGCATCCCCAGTGGCGGCTCAGTCTCCAGACGCACAAGGTGCTCGGGATCCCCTAGCCGGCGACACGGGCGCCACGTGCTGTGAGTCGCGTTGTGATGCTGCTACGATTCCCGGTTGATCTTCGGGGTCCGAGTCACAGCGCCGATGCCCAGAACACTGCACGAGTGCTACAGTTGTCGTAACTCGCCCGAGTAACGATCGCATGGGGTTTAGGGGGTCGCGCGTTCAAATCCCGCCGTCCCGACTGCTCGAAGGATCCGCCGCGTGCTTGGAATTACGGGTCGTTCCGCATCGGGGCTGATCTGGTCCTGTTCTCGGTCCTGTTCTTCGTAACTCCATGCGCCAGGCGGGATTCGAACCCACGACCTTCGGCTCCGGAGGCCGACGCTCTATCCAGCTGAGCTACTGGCGCGTCTCAATTGCGGATTGGCGATTGCGGATTGCGGATTGGTGAGCTCGACCTGCTGTCCGTTCCTGGAATCCGCAATCCACAATCCGCAATCCGCAATCCACAATTGACGAGTCGGGGCGAGTGGATTTGAACCACCGACCTCCTGGTCCCGAACCAGGCGCGCTAACCGGGCTGCGCTACGCCCCGAACTGCCACACACCGCCCCACACCGCCACACCGATACCAGACCTGTCAACCAGCCGTGTTCAGTCCCAGACCCAAGCGGTTTTCAGTGGCAGGAGTTCGCCGGCGGACACGCGAACGTCCCGACCCGGCGCAACCTGAAACCTAGAAGCAGACGAAACCGAAGGAAAGGGGAACCGTGAGACCAGATGGTGTGTTAGAGGCGTCATGACTCGCATCGCGCACCCCGGGGCTCTGTTCATCGCGATCGGCCTGCTCGCCCTCGGTCTCGGGCCGGCGACCGGTCCCTCGACGCAGAGCGTGCGGCTGCCGTTCGCGGCCACCTTCGACGGGGTGAGCAACGCCGGCTCGGCGTGGGCCGGGCAGGTTCGCGGCCAACCGGGCGGACGCGTGCGGGTGACGTTGCATCAGGTTGAAAGCCCACTCGAGGCGGCACGACCGGTTTGGCACGTTCAGGCGCGCTGGACCGTCGAGACTGGGTCCGCCATGGGTTCGTTCACCGGCGACCTCGAGGGCATGGTGGATTGGAAAACCGGCGCCACCCGGCTCGGCGGAGTCGTCACCTCCGGGTGGATGAAGGGCGCCTGGGTCCAGCAGACAGGTCGGTTCGTGAACGGCGACCTGTCGGGGATTCTGGAAATCACACCGTCCGTCGCGGGCCGATAGCGCGGTGGAAACCTGACCGGACCTCGATGCCGCACACCCACAACTCCTGGGCGGAGGGTGCCCGGCTCGGACTCGTCGTCGCGACCGGCATCTGGCTGTGGATCGCGGGCGTGGACGTGGTGGCGGGTGAGCCACTGCACACGTTCACCGTGCTCGGCGGTGTCGCCGGGTTTACCCTGGTGCACTACTTCCTCAACGTGACATGCGGGGTCGCCGTCCTGTCCGCGATCCACCGCGCGGAGCGAGAGCTGAGTCTGGTCAGCGCGGTGGCGCTCGGGTTTCTGATCGTCGAGTTCGCCTTCGCCATGCTGACCGTGCTGCTGTCCCATCTCGGCCTCGGGCAGCTCGCCTGGGTACGCATCCTTGGCGGAAACCTCGTCGGCGTGGCGATCGCTCTCCTGGTGCTCTCGCGACGACACCCCCTGGCGGCGGAGCTGCGCAAGGCCGAAACACACGAAGAGGAAAACGAGTGAAGACGGAGAACGGCGAGGTCGAAGTGGCGTTCCCCGGCCAGCCCGGCGAGCGGCACGCTACGCGAAGCGGATGCGCCCAGGAGGACTCGAACCCCCAGCCTCTTGATCCGTAGTCAAGCGCTCTATCCAGTTGAGCTATGGGCGCCGGGGCTATTGCGGATTGGCGATTGCGGATTGCGGATCGGGTGTCTGACTGGCGGGAGTCGACTCAGGCACGCCAATCCGCACTCCACACTCCACACTCCGCAATCCGCAATCTCGAGCAGTGGGCGGTACTAGACTCGAACTAGTGACCTCCACGATGTCAACGTGGCGCTCTAACCAACTGAGCTAACCGCCCTAACGAAGGCGGTCAGGCGGTCGGTCGGACGGGCGGACAGGGGCTCCGGATGAACCGGCCGTTTCCGTCCGCCAGACCGCCTGACCGCCTGACCGCCCTCAGTAGCGGGGGTGGGATTTGAACCCACGACCTCCGGGTTATGAGCCCGGCGAGCTACCAGGCTGCTCCACCCCGCGTCGGTTCCATTGCGGATTGCGGATTTGGGATTGCGGATTGCGTCGTGATGTCGGTGGCGCGACGCCTCAGCCAAGCGCCCCTCACAATCCGCAATCCGCAGTCCGCAATCCGCAATCGGCAGAGCGGGAAACGGGACTCGAACCCGCGACCCCAACCTTGGCAAGGTTGTGCTCTACCAACTGAGCTATTCCCGCGAGACAACTAGAGGCACAGAGGCGCAGCGGCTCAGGCGCCCACGCCGCCCGTCCCGTCGCCTCCCCAAAATACATCCCTCACCGCTCGGTTGGGTAGCATGTCCGCCAGCCGCGGTCTTGTGTGCCTAGCAGTTATGGAGGCGAGGGGGATCGAACCCCTGACCTCGTGAATGCCATTCACGCGCTCTCCCAACTGAGCTACGCCCCCATTATATTGGGCCCCCCAAGGCGTCCCGGCCGGAACACGGCATCTTATCGGGACGTTCTGGGGATGTCAAGCGTTTTCAGGCTTTTACGTGAACTTTTTGCCCCCCCGGCGGGTATCAGGGGGCAATTTCGGACCATACCCAATGGCCAGGCACAGTCGACGGAAGAAGACCACCTCCCCCGCCCGGGCGAAGCCCCGTGCGGCCACCCGGTCCGCCACGGCGGTCGCGGCGGTCGTCGCCGCCCCGGGGGCGAAGCCCAAGGCTGCGAAGCAGCGCGGGCGGCGCCGGGGTCTGCTCTCCGACCTCGCCCACCACGAGCACGAGCGCGACATCCTCGACCAGTACCTCCACGAGGTGTCCAAGACGCCCCTGCTCACCCAGAAGGAGGAGATCGCGCTCGCCCGCAAGGTGCGCGCCGGCGACCAGGACGCCATGCAGGAGCTCGTGAAGCGGAACCTCCGCTTCGTGATCTCGGTCGCCAAGAAGTACCAGAATCGCGGGCTCCCCCTGACCGACCTGATCGGCGAGGGGAACGTGGGGCTGCTCACGGCGGCGCGGAAGTTCGATCCGGACCAGGGAGTGAAGTTCATTTCCTACGCGGTGTGGTGGATCCGGCAGGCGATTCTCGCCGCGCTGGCGCGGCAGGGGCGCACTGTGCGCGTGCCGCTCAATCGGACGGCGGATCTGTCGCGCATCGTGCGCACCGCGGAGTACCTGCGGCAGACGCTGCGGCGCGAGCCCACGCCGGAGGAGATCGCCGACGCGACCAAGCTGTCGCTGGAGGTGGTGCAGTCGCTCGCCGCCCTCAACACGGGCGACGTGCGCCTCGACGCGCCGCTCGACCCCGACGGCGACCGCTCGCTGATCGAGCGCTTCATCTCCGAGGAGGTCCCCGACACGGAAGAGAAGGCGATGGACCGCTTCCTGTCGGACGAGATCGAGACCGCCCTGAACACGCTGCAGCGCCGCGACGCCAAGGTGCTGCGGCTGTACTTCGGGCTCGACGGCGGCCGCGAGCACACGCTCGAGGAGATCGGCGGCATGCTGGGCGTCACCCGCGAGCGGGTGCGGCAGCTGCGGGATCGCGCGCTGAAGCGGCTGCGGGACGGGGACGTGGGGAAGGCGCTGGCGAGTTTCGCGGCCTGAC
>WNGF01001113.1_pt1 | contig 42919 bp, 54 predicted proteins | sample 5400641 | NCBI WGS metagenome assembly WNGF01 (sample SAMN13153371, study PRJNA577476) | soil metagenome | isolation source: 80 cm soil or saprolite under grassland replicate 2 | place: USA:California | collected 2016-06-15 | reverse complement strand
CGAGCCCAGCGCGGCGGCGAGCGTCGCAAATTGCGCAAGCATGAGCTGGAAGACTCGTTGGTCCAGCCTGCGGATGTCTGCCCTGAACTCCTGTCGCATGTCTGCGACGTCCGTCGACAGATGAGCGACTGTCGCCCGAAGCTCGGCAAGGACCTCGAGCGGAAGCTCACGCGGCTGCTCCACGAGGGAAGCGTACTTCCCGCGCCTGATGAGTTGCTAGTGACGGAAGTGGCGGCGGCCGGTCAGGACCATCGTCGCGCCGGCCGCTCGCACGGCCTCGATGACCTCGTCGTCTCGTTTGGCGCCGCCCGGCTGGATGATCGCCGTCACGCCCGCCTCGAGCGCTGCCTTCGGCCCGTCCGGGAATGGGAAGAACGCGTCTGAAGCAAGCACGGCGCCGTTTAGGTCATGGCCGTGCTCACGTGCCTTCTCGAGTGCGAGCCGGACCGAATCCACGCGGCTCGTCTGGCCACCGCCGATCCCGATCGTCGCCAGATCGTTCGCCAGCACGATCGCGTTCGAGCCCACGTGCTTGCACACGCGCCACGCAAAGACAAGATCGCCCCAGCACGCTTCGTTCGGTTCGCCCGACACGACCTCCATGCCCTCGCGGTCGTCGACGTCCCAGTCGCGGTCCTGTACGAGCAGCCCGCCGAGGACTCGCCTGAAGTCGCGCTCGCCGGCCGGGAAGCCGCGCCGCTCGCGGTCGCGCAGGATCCTGATCGCCTCCTTCTTCTGGAGCTCCGCGAGAGCCTGCTCGTCGTAGTCCGGCGCGAACACGACGTCGACGAACCGTTGCGCGAGCGACTCGCCCAGGCCCGCCGTGACCGGCCGGTTGACAACACAGACCATCCCGAACGCCGAGACCGGATCCGAGGCGAGCGCCCGCTCGTAGGCCTCTTCGATCGTCCCGGCCACGGCGACGCCGCACGGATTTGCGTGCTTGACGATCGCACAGGCGGGCAGCGCGAACTCTCGCAGTAGCAGCCGCGCGGCCGAGAGGTCGAGCAGGTTGATGAGCGACAGTTCCTTTCCGTGCAGCTGCTCGACACGCGACAGCAGGTGGACGCGTGCGCCCTGCTCGGCGTAGTAGGCACCCCGCTGGTGCGGATTCTCGCCGTAACGGAGATCCATCACCTTCTCGAACGCCGTCACGAGCGTGTCCGGAAAGGCTTCGACATCGCCGAACCAACGGGCAATCGCCGTCTCGTAGGCGGCCGTCGTGGCGAACGCCTCTGCTGCAAGGGCGCGCCGTGTTGCGAACGAGAGGGCGCTTGACTCGCGCAGCTCCGCGATCACGGAGTCGTAGCGCTCCGGTCGGCAGATCGGCGCGACGTGAGCGAAGTTCTTCGCCGCTCCTCGCAACATGGACGGCCCGCCGACGTCGATCATCTCGACAGCTTCCTCCTCGCGCACGCCGTAGCGGCCTGCGACTTCGTGGAACGGATAGAGATTCACGCAGACGATGTCGAACGGGCGGATCCCCTGCTCCTCGAGAGTGGCAATGTCCTCGGCATGGTCACGTCGCGCGAGAATGGCGGCGTGGATGCGCGGATGGAGCGTCTTCACGCGACCGCCGAGCATCTCCGCGACACCGGTCAGCTCCTCCACGCGCTCGACGTCGAGGCCGACCTCGGTTTCGAGGTAGTCGGCTGTTCCGCCGCTCGCCACGAGCTCGCAGCCAACCTCTGTGAGCCCGCGCGCGAACTCCTCGAGGCCCGTCTTGTCGTAGACGGAGATCAGCGCGCGCACAGTTCCCTCACCACCTCGGGGAGGATGCGGTGCTCGACCGCATGAATCCGGTCGGCGAGCGTGTCACGCGGCTCGACCGCGACAGGCTCCTGTCGGATGATCGTCCCGCTGTCGACTCCCTCGTCGACGTAGTGCACGGTCACACCTGTCATCGCGACTCCAGCCGAGAGGGCATCCTTGATCGCGCTGGTGCCGGGGAAGTCGGGGAGCAGCGATGGATGGACATTCACGATGCGGTTCGGAAAACGGTCGAGGAACGCCGCGGTGAGCAGGTGCATGTATCCAGCGAGCACGACGAGGTCGACACCACGAAGAGCGAGCCAATCCGCAATGTCGCGATCCCGGGAGTCCCGGTCGCGATAGCCCGCGAGCTCGAAGACGCGCACCGGGATTCCGGCCTGTTCCGCGCGCTCGAGCGCGCGTACGCCGCGCTTGTTGCTGGCGACGCACGCAATCGGGAGGCAGCCGTCGATCAGCGCCTGGAGATTCGACCCTTCGCCGCTGACGAGGACGCCGATCATGTGCGCTCGATCGCGCCGATCACGAGCGCATGTGACGGCGCTTCCGGGACGACCGCGCAGAATCCGATCCCGAGATTGAAGACGCGACGGAGCTCATCCTCGGCGACACCCTGCTCGGCGAGCCACTGGAAGACCGCCGGCCGCTCCCAGGAGTCCCACTCGATGTGCGCCTCGAGGCCGGGAGACAAGACGCGCGAGAGATTGCCGAGAATGCCGCCGCCGGTGACGTGCGCGAGCGCACGCACATCTGCGACGGCGCGCAGCTCACGGACAGGCTCCACGTAGAGCCGATGAGGCGTCAGCAGGAGGTCAGGATCGAACTCGCCGTCGCCGACGAGGGCCCGGACGAGCGAGAAGCCGTTGGTGTGCAGCCCGCTCGAAGGAAAGCCGACTACGAGGTCGCCGGCCTCGCACCGCGAGCCGTCGATCAGCCGCGCGCGCTCGACGATCCCAACGCACGTGCCGGCGAAGTCGAGCTCCTGTTCCTGATAGATCCCCGGTAGCTCTGCAGTCTCTCCGCCGACGAGCACGCAGCCGGCCTGACGGCAGACCTCCGCTGCGCCCTCGATGAGCTCGAGCACCTGCTCCTGGTCGATGCGGTTCGCCGCCACGTAGTCGAGCAGGAAGAGAGGCTCTGCGCCGGTGCAGAGGACGTCGTTGATGCAGTGAGCCGCAAGATCCATCCCCGCCCAGCGCAGGCGCCCCGCGCGGCGCGCGAGCATGAGCTTCGAGCCGACGCTGTCCGTGGACGCGGCGAGGAACCGGCCCTCGTCCAACGGGTAGAGCCCGGCAAAGCCGCCGAACCCCTCGGCTCCTGTCGACTCGACCGCGGCCCGCAGGCGCTCGACGATCCCCTCGGCTGTCGCGAGCGAGACGCCGGCTCCCTCGTACGTCTTTGGTTGGCTCGTCAGAGGCCGAAGTCTAGAGCCCCGACCGGCTGCAGAAGCGCGATCGAGGCTCCGACTTGTCCTGCCTGCTCAGTCGCCGATCTCGATAGTTTGGCTGGCGCTGGCCGACCCGATCGTGAAGCCGGACCCGGCAACGCCCCGTAACAGAAACGCGTTGTTCTCGACACGTGTTCGCTTTCCATTCGCTTCGGCGTACGTGTGTCCGTCCCCGACGAGTCCCACGACCTGCCGCGAGCCGTCCTCCTGCCGATCCGCCATGTAGATGCTCCCGGTCAGCAAGAGCGTGCGGTCTGCGCACGTCCCACCGGCGGTCTTCGCAACGCTGTCGACCTCGATCAGGCACAGCATCCCGCCCCTGCCCGGTACGGCGTAGAGCGTCAGTGACTCGTGAGTCGTGAGTCGCCTGGACCCCGCTCCAGATGGATTCGCGAAGTTCCGGGCGGCGAAGGGATATTCGAGGACGCTTGGCGGCAATGCGTCTCCTGCGCGCGCCGCACGACTGAGCTCCGACACCGATCCGTTTCCGATCTGCACCTTCCCGCTGCTGCCGAGACCCACCTGCGAGAGGATCGTCACAGCAAGCGCGGCGCCGCCGATCACTAGACCGATGACGATTGTGCGTGACCGCGTCTTGCGCGGTTGCAACTCACTCGCCATCTCTACCACCTATCCATGCACTCGTAGACGAAGTGAGCTGTCCCGTAGTAATCACGGTTCGCGCAGTACACGTCGGTGTAGTAGTAGCCGGGATGCGCGTTGAAGCAGTTGCCGACGCAGTTCTTGTCGAAGTGCCGATACCCGGCCGGCGTCACTTCCCAGAGCTCGCTCCTCCAGCCCGCGTTCGGGCCGAAGTACAGCTCGTTGTACGTGTGATTGTGTGTCATGCGGTCGTAAGCAGGGACATTGGCTGCCATGTTTCGCTGCCACCAGTAGATGTACGCACCCGCTCCGGCCGTCGGCACCAGAGTGAGCGCCAGCGCTGCGACGAACGCTGCTGCGACCGCGCGCCGCCGTTGAACTCTCAACTGCACCTCCCACATCCTTTCTCGCGTTCCAGAAGTGACTGAAGAATCCGGTGGCGGCGCTCCTGCGTCAATTCGCAGTTTTGGACAGTGCTGCGAGCAGGCGAGGCTTAGATGAACAGCTCTGCGTGGAGCTGCGGCCGTCCCTGCGGGCCCTGCGGGACGAAGCGGACGAGCGTCTCGCCGATCGAGACGGTGTCCTCCGTGTGTGGCGTCTCGAGGAGCTCCCCCAGGGCCTGCGCCTTCACCTTCGGATCGTCGGCGCGCAGGTGGAGCTCCGCCAGCTTGAGCTCCGATTCCTGCGCGATCAGGTCGTCGAGCCAGTCACGCGGCGGATGCAGTTCGAGTCTGTAGCCGGCATTCGTGGAGACGAACGTGCGCCGGCCGCCGTGTTCCTGCACGCGCAAATCGTGGGCCTGGGCGCGCGCGAGTGTGGCGATGAAGTCCTCCTCGTCGAGGGCGAAGCCCACGTGATCGACCCGCGGCAACTCCCACTGCCCGGGCTGGACGACGACGTTCACGGCGCCGCGCTCCACTTCGGAGAGGCGCAGCTTGAATCCCATCCTGTCGAGTTCGTCCCAGCCGTAGCCCGATTCGAAGGATGTGGTTTCCTCGCCGATCCGTCCGTGCCGCGCGATCAACGTGAAGCCGAGCTTGCCGATGTAGCGCGCCTCGACCTCGCGCACCCTGCTCGTCACCAGGTGGTAATGGAAGAGGTGCACCAAGGCAGACTAGTGGAGCCATGATCGCCGACCTGTCGCCCGACACGAGCTGGACGTTCGATCCGCTCCAGGTGGCCCCGGCCCTGCTCGTCGCGTTCCTCTACGGCCGACGCGCTGCGACCCTGCGCCTGCGCGGAACACCGGTCCCGCGTTGGCGGGTCGCCCTATTCGCGACGGGGATCGCGACGCTCCTCGTCGCGCTGGTGTCGCCGGTGCACCAGCTCGGCGAGCAGATGTTCTCGTTCCACATGCTCCAGCACGTCCTGATCGGCGACCTTGCGCCGCTCGCGCTGCTCGCCGGCCTGACGGGCCCGATTCTGCGGCCCGTGCTGTCCGTGCTCTACCGGCTGCGGTTTCTCGCGCACCCGCTGGTGGCGCTTCCTCTTTGGGCCCTCAACCTCTACGCCTGGCATCTGCCGTACCTCTACGACGCCGCGGTCCGGCACGACTCCGTGCACGCACTCGAGCACCTCTGCTTCTTCACCGGCGGGACGATCATGTGGCTGCCCGTGCTCGAGACGCTCCCCGCGCCGGAGTGGTTCGGGACCGGGGCGAAGCTGGGTTACATCGCCGTCGTCCGGGCGGTCGAGACCGTGCTCGGGAATGTCTTCTTCTGGTCGGGGACGGTCTTCTACAGCGTCTACGAACATCAGAACCGGCTCTGGGGGTTCTCGGCGCTTGAGGACCAGGGGACCGCCGGGGCGGTGATGATGATCGAAGGCTCGATCGTGACGCTCATCGCACTCGCCTGGCTCTTCCTGCGCATGGCCGGTGAGGGCGAGCTCCGGCAGCAGCTGCTGGAACGCGGCCTCGATCCGAGGACGGTGCGCCGTGCCGTGCGCTACGGCAGGGCAGAGGATTTGACCGGATCGCGCTGAACCCGAGAAGCGCCAACCTTGCGCTCCACGGGCATTCATCACCTCGACCTCGTCGTCTCCTCGATCCAGCGCAGCCTGCCCTTCTACACACAGCTGCTCGGCCCGCTCGGCTTCCACACTGTCTCCGAGGTCGAAGGTGAGCGCGGCGAGACGATCTGGTACATCGCCGGCCCGGGGACCGCTGTCGGCCTGCGCGAGGCGTTGTCGGATTCGGAGCCGTACGACCGCTACCGGGTCGGCCTGCACCATCTCGCTTTCGAGGCCGACTCGCGGGCCCAGGTGGACGAGCGGGCTGAGTGGATTCGAAGCCAAAAGATGGAGCTGGAGAGCGAGCCACAGGAGTACACCTACATCCCCGGGTACTACGCCGTCTTCTTTTACGATCCTGACGGTCTCAAGCTCGAGATCGTCCACGTGCCAGGCCTCGTCGCGGCCTGACGAAAGGAGAAGGATGTCCACGACACCACCCGAGCAGCCCACGAGCCCACAGCAGCCCAGTGGGTACGACCGACCCGGCGGTGGGCCGAACGTGAACGTCAATCTCGCGGCCCTCATGCCGACCCCAGGGAACGCGGAGATTGCGGTCTACGTGATCGCGACCATCGTCGTCGGCATCATCACCCTTGCGAGCGACAGCGTCGATGCGCCCTCGTTCGTGACGGCGTTTACGGCGATCACGTTCGCGTATCTGCTCTCGCGGGGGATCGCGAAGGCGAGCCGCGTGCTCGAGCGCTAGAGCTGGTTCTGATTTTGATTTGCGGGCCGCGCGGATCGATCCGCGCGGCCCGTTGAGTTAGACAGGCTCGAACTGCAGCTTCTTCGCATCGCGCGGGATCGCGGTGGGGTAGTCGCGCGTGAGGCACGCGCGGCAGAACTGCGATTCCGGCCGTCGCGTCGACGCCTGCAGCCCTTCGAGCGAGAGATACGCGAGTGACGTCGCGCCGATGTGGTCGCGAACCTCTTCGACTGTTTTGCTCGCAGCGATTAGCTCGTCAGTGTCCGCGAAGTCAATGCCATAGAAGCACGGCCCGATTATGGGCGGGGAGGAGATCCTGACGTGCACCTCGGCCGCTCCGGCGTCGAACAGCATCTGCACGATCTGGCGGGTCGTGTTTCCGCGCACGATCGAATCGTCCACCACGACGACGCGCTTGCCCGCCACCTCGGCGAGCGGGTTGAACTTGAGCCTGATCCCCTGCTCGCGCAGACCCTGATCGGGCTGGATGAAGGTCCGCCCGACGTAGCGGTTTTTGATCACGCCCTCGCTGAACGGGATGTTGAGCGCGCGCGAGAAGCCGATCGCCGCTGGAGTGCCGGAGTCCGGGATCGGCATGACGAGGTCGGCCTCCACCGGGGACTCCTCTGCGAGCCGCTTGCCCATGCGGACCCGCGCCCCGTGTACCTCAACGCCCGAGAGCCGCGAATCCGGACGCGCGAGGTAGAAGAACTCGAAGATGCAGAGCGCGCCGTCCTTGTCCTGCGGGACGGCCTGCCGGGCCTCGACGCGCTCGTCGATGACGATCAGCTCTCCGGGGCGGACCTCGCGCTCGAGCTCCGCACCAACGAGGTCGAGGGCGCACGTCTCCGAGGCGACCACCCAGTCCCGGTCGAGGCGACCTAGGCAGAGTGGCCGCATCCCTCGCGGATCGCGGAAAGCGATCAGCTTCCCCTCGCTGAGCGCGACCACCGAGAAGGCGCCGTCGAGCTTGCGCATCGCGCCGGCGACGGCGTCGGCGAGCGGCGCGGGATCGTTGGCGATCAGCGCCGCGATCACCTCCGTATCCGCCGTCGTGGCGAGGCGGTGTCCTTGCGCCGCAAGCTCGGCTCGCAGCTCTGCCGCGTTCGTGAGGTTGCCGTTGTGTCCGAGAGCGATCGTTCGTGCGCTGCCGTGCTGAACGAGCGGCTGCGCGTTCGACCACTGTGACGAGCCGGTGGTCGAGTAGCGCGTGTGTCCGATCGCGAGCTCGCCGCGGAGGCCGCGGAGCTTCTGCTCGTCGAAGACCTGCGTGACGAGACCCATGTCCCGCAGCGCAGTGAGGTGGCCCTCGTCCGAGACGGCGATCCCGGCGGATTCCTGACCACGATGCTGGAGGGCGAAGAGCCCGAAGTAGGTGAGCCGCGCGACGTCTCGCTCGGGCGACCGGACTCCGAAGAGGCCGCACATCTCAGCGCACCACGCCGATGCGCTGAAGGCCCTTCGTCCCGAGCCGTTCGACGTCGTTCGGGGCACAGGCGAGCAGAACCTGCCCGCCGGGCGCGGGTTCCGGCAACTCCACCTTCGCCTCGATGCCGCTGTACTCCGCGGCCTCGCGCAGCGCCTCTTCGATGCCGCCGTCCGACACGTCGTGTGCGAGCGTCAGCACCGGTGCAGCCTTCCAGACATAGCGGACGAGGGCTGCTTCGGCCGCGAGATCGAGCTCCCCCGGGGCCGTCGCCACAAGGACGAAATCACCACTGCGCCAGGCGTCCGCGACGAACCGGACATCCGCGACGAGACCCACGCAGCCGACGACCGGAGTGGGCGGGATCGGCCGGCCGTCGGTCTCGTTGTACAGCGAGACGTTCCCGGAGACGATCGGAATGCCCAGCGCCTCTGCAGCTCGTGCGATCCCCTCGATCGCCTGCTCGAGCTCCCAGCCGATCTCGGGCTTCTCCGGGTTGCCGAAGTTGAGGCAGTCGGTGAGCGCGAGTGGCTCGCCGCCCGCGCAGGCGACGTTCCGCGCGGCCCCGAGGACCGCGAGCACGCCGGCGAGGAACGGATCGCGCTCGCCGGGCGGAGGGCCCTGCAGCGAGACCGCGAGACCGCGGAGCAAAGGTCGCAAACGCAGCACCGCAGCATCGAGGCCGGGCCGGCGCACCGTGCGCGAGCCGACGAGCTGGTCGTACTGCTCGTAGATCCATCCCTTCGGCCGGGTGTTGTGCGGCGAGGGAGGGACGTTCTCGATCTCCTGCGGCGTGCGCGTCACCTCATGTCGAGGACACTCCTCAGTGAGAAAGGCGGCCGGGATCGCGCCGACCGGATCCCCCTCGAAGAATGCGCGCAGCTCGGCCGTGTCGGTGACGTCGCCGATCGCCGTGCAGGGCAGTTCCCACTTCACGCATACGCCTCGCACGGCCTCGAGCATCTGCGGTCGCACGACAGCGACCATTCGCTCCTGCGACTCCGAGATCATGATCTCCCAGGGCTCCATCTCGGTCTCGCGCAGCGGTACCCGGTCGAGGTGCACGTCGATGCCGGCGCCGTCGCGCGCCATCTCCGCGAGCGCCGAGGCGAGCCCGGCAGCGCCGCAGTCCTGCAGGGACTCCACGAGCCCGCCCTCGACGAGCTCCAGCGATGCCTCGATCAGCTTCTTGCCGGTGAACGGGTCGCCGATCTGCACAGACGGCCGCTTGTCCGGATCGTCTTCGCCGAGCTCGGCGCTCGCGAGCACCGACGCGCCGCCGATCCCGTCGCGCCCCGTCGTCGCACCGAAGAGGACGACGAATGCGCCGATCGCCGTGGCGCGGGCCGTCTGGACCCGTTCGGCAGGGAGAAGGCCGACGCACATCGCGTTGACGAGGCAGTTGTCGCGATAGGCCTCGTCGAAGACGGCTTCGCCGCCGATCGTGGCCACGCCGACCGAGTTCCCATATGCGCCGATACCCGCAACCGCGCGGCGGAAGTGATGATCCGGCTCGGCGAAGCGCAGGGCGTCGAGGATCGCGATCGGGCGCGCGCCCATCGCGACGATGTCCCGGAGGATGCCGCCGACCCCCGTCGCCGCACCCTGGAACGGCTCGACCGCGGAAGGATGGTTGTGCGACTCGACCTTGAAGGCGACGGCCTCGCCGCCGCCGAGATCGATCACGCCCGCGTTCTCACCGGGACCCTGCAAAACGCGTTTCCCCTCAGCAGGAAGCCGTTTGAGCAGGAGGGCCGAGTGCTTGTAACCACAGTGCTCCGACCAGAGGAGCGAGAAGACCGCCAGCTCGAACCCGTTCGGGTCCCGCGCGAGCAGCTCCCGGATGCGATCGAGCTCCTCGTCGGTCAGGCCCAGGGCGCGGTGGAGCGGCTGTTCCGGCGCGACCTGCGTCAAGAGCTCGAGTTTACCGAGGGCAGACGACGGGTCCCGGCTAGGTTTCCACTCCTGTGAGCCGCCGTCATCTCGGGATGCTGATTGTCCTCGCGGCGATCTGGGGCTCGTCCTTCATGTTCATCAAGGTCGCGGTGAGGGAGCTCGAGCCGGGGGAGGTGGTCTTCGGCCGCGTGCTCGTCGGCGCTCTTACGCTCTTGCCCGCGATCCCATTCATGTTCGGCTTGGGCCCCATGGTCACAGAGCTCCGGCGGTACGCCGCGCCCCTTGTCGTCACGGGTGTCCTGAACGGGGCTCTTCCGTTCTGGCTCCTCGCCTGGAGCGAGAAGCGACTCGACTCAGGCCTGTCGGCCGTGCTGCAGGCGTCGACTCCGCTGTTCGTTGCCATGCTGGCTTTCGGGTTCAGCCGGAAGGATCGGGTCGCGGGGGCACCCCTTGTCGGCGTGATGATCGGCTTCATCGGCGTCGCGCTCCTCGTCGGCGCTCAACACAAGGGCGACGTGGTCTCCGCGCTGGCCGTCCTGCTGACTGCGCTCTGCTATGCGGCTTCGGCCCTCTATGCAGGAAACCGTCTGCGTGATTCTCCGCCCATCGTCACGTCATTCGGCACGCTGGTCGCCGCCACGGTGCTGACCTTGCCGCTGGGAGTCGCGCAATGGCCAAGTCATACCCCCAGCACAAAGGCGATCGGCTCGGTTGTCGCGCTTGGGGCACTTGGCCTGGGGGTCGCGTATCTCCTCTACTTTGGCCTGATCGCGGGCGCGGGAGCCTCGTCGGCAGTCCTCGTCACCTACCTGGTGCCTGTGCTCGCGCTCGCCTACGGCTCGAGCTTCCTCGATGAGCCGGTCACCGGATTCGCTGTCGGCGGCCTCGTCCTCATCCTCGCCGGTGTGGCGCTCGGGACGGGCTCGCTACGTCTGCCCCGCCGCACACCGGTAAGCGAGATCCCGTGATCACGATCCGAAGGGCGCGGCCCGACGATCTCGAGTTCCTTTTCGATCTGGTCAACCACAACGACGTCGAGCCGTTCCTCGGAGGACGCGCTGTGCTCGATCGCGCGAGCCTGCTCGAGGAGATCCGGCGGTCGGCGGCGGAGTCCCAAGACTACGGCCGCTTCGTGATCGAAGTGGACGGCGAACCGGCCGGCGCGATGGGCTTCGAGGTCGCGAACCGGCCCTCGAAGATCGCACAGCTCGAGCGGCTCGCCGTTCACCCTGACTTCCGCGGCAAAGGCGTGGCCGACGAAGCGGCACGGCTCTTGCAGCGCCAGCTACTGCTCGAGCTCGGCTATCACCGGCTGCAACTCGAGATCTACGCCTTCAACGAGCGTGCGCTGCGCCACGCGGAGCGCTCCGGCTTCGTGCGCGAAGGCGTCAGGCGCAAGGCGTACCTCCGGCACGGCGAGTGGGTCGACGCCGTCCTCTACAGCTTTCTCCGCGAGGATCTCGATGAGTAGGGTCTGCGAATGAGCGAGCTGCTGCGGGAGCACGTCGAGCGCTTCAATGCGGGCGTCCGGAACGGCGATTGGGGGCCGATGCTGGAGCAGTTCGACGAGGACGCGGAAATGGAGTTCCGGGGGATCCCGGTCGGCCCGTACGTGGGGAAAGAGGCGATCGCCGCGGCGTATCGCGAGCAGCCGCCCGACGACGAGCTGCGTGTCCTCGAGCTGCGCGAGCGGGAGGACGGCGTCGACGCGCGGTACGCCTGGCTCGCCGAGCCGGAGATCGCCGCCGGGGAGATGCTCCTCACGGCCGCGGAGGGCCGGATCTCCAAGCTCGTCGTCACCTTCGATCGAGGGGTCGCCTGGAGCTGAACGGGCGGGACGTCCGTACAATGAGGGCGTGTACCTGCCGCGCTTCGTCGTCGCCTGGGCGATCAACCTCGCCGCCCTGTGGGTGGCGGACGCGCTGTGGGACGGAGTTCAGATCAACGGCGCGGCGGCCTACCTGATCGGCGCGGCCGTCCTCGGAATTGCGAACACGGTCATCAAGCCGATCCTGACGCTGCTGACCCTGCCGCTGATCATCGTCACACTCGGCCTGTTCCTGATCGTCGTCAACATCGCGATGGTCGCGCTGGCGGAGTGGGTTGCTCCCCACTTCTCGATCGACGGCTTCTGGTCCTACGTGGGCACCGTCGTGATCGTCTGGGCCGTCAACTGGATTGGCCAGTCCGTCCTCGACTCCGCCGAACGTCGCCCGCGCGTCGCTCTCCGGTAGCCGTCGCCAGAATCCCGCCACCATGGCCAAGCTGATCTACTTGGCGATCACGTCGCTCGACGGCTACGTGGCGGACGAGGATGGCAACTTCGACTGGGCTGCGCCCAACGAGGAAGTGCACAGCTTCGTCAACGACCTCGAACGACCGGTCGGCACCCACCTCTATGGGCGCCGGATGTACGAGGTGCTGGTCGCCTGGGAGACCCCGGAGACCTTCGCCGACCAGTCGCCCGTCATTCAGGACTTCGCGGAGATCTGGCAGGCGGCCGACAAGAACGTGTACTCCAAGACGCTGGAGACGGTGTCCAGCGGCAGGACGCGGCTCGAGCGAGACTTCGACCCTGAAGCGATCCGGCAGATGAAAGCGTCAGCGGGACCTGACATCACCGTGGGCGGTCCGGACCTCGCCGCCCAGGCGATCAAGGCCGGGTTGGTCGACGAGTATCACCTGTTCCTCGCGCCGATCGTGGTGGGAGGCGGCAAACAGTCCCTCCCCGACAATGTCCGCCTGAAGCTCGAACTGCTGGACGAACGCCGTTTCGGCAACGGCGTCGTTTACCTCCACTACCGCACCAGGACGTGAGGAGACGGCAAGGCTCTGCCCGGTCGACGCTCCGCGTTCGACTTGCCTCCGGCCCCACTAGGATGCCGGCATGGCCGACTTCCTGCACACGATGGTGCGCATTACCGACCCGGAGAAGAGCCGCGCCTTCTACCAGGCTCTGGGCTTCACGTTCAGCCGCGACATGGACATCGTCCGCGACGGGCAACTGGAGGCGACGAACTACTTCTACTCAGTTGGAGACAGTGAAAACGTTCTCGAGCTCACGTTCAACCACGATGGCCGTACGTACGATCTGGGCACCGGCTACGGGCACATCGCGATCGGGGTGGACGATCTCGACGAGACACTCGGGCAGCTGAAGGAGCAGGGCATCGAGGCCGAACGGGAGCCGTATCGCGTGAGCGAAGGCGGCTCGCGAATCTGTTTCGTCCGTGATCCCGACGAGTACCGGATCGAGCTGATCGACCGCAGCGGGAAGTAGCTGCGGATCGGGCGTTGGAGTCAGCGGGTGACCGTTGACTGGGGTTGGTCGCGGATCGTCTTCGACCATGTGAAGGTGGGCGTCCGCGATGCCGAGGGCATGAATCTCCATCAACCGTGGCCGGGCGCCAGTACCGGCTCGGCCGTGAGAGCCCCCACGGCGAGTTCGACGCTCGAATCGCAGGCGCTGTCTCCGCATTCGCACACGAAGGTGCGGACGACCGAGTCGGGGTCTCCGTCGGCCCAGGGGCGCGCATAGTAGCCACGGACCTGGAACGCGATCGCTGCGTTCGCGTCGCGTAGCAGCGCCCGGCGATCAGCGCTGGTCTCGGCCCGTGGGCCCGCGGCCAACGCGCTCGCGAAGAGATGCTCGACGGATGCGACCAGCTCGTCGATACTCCGCGACCCGTCGACGGTCAGGATCGGCACGGCGTGATCCCTCGCCTGTCGCTCGATCGCTGCCGCGAGGAGGCGGTACAGCTCATAGGGCCCTCGCGAAAGCTCCAGCTCCTGTAGCTGAGCGCGGTGGAACTCAGTTGTCGGGATGAGCCACACAACTCGATTCGGGTCGGCCATCCTGGACGACACGACAGCGGGCGAGATGGGCGAACCTTCCGCGACGGTCAGCGGCGAGGTCGGCAGCAGCCGCAGGTCGTCGACGACCATCGGCCCGCGCTCCGTGTGGAGCGACAACTCGAGCATCTCGGACGGCGTCGCCGTCACCCATCTTTCTTCCGGCGTCATTCCCTCCCATCGCTGTGCCGCCGGATGCCCCGCACGAAGTGCACGGTCGCGGTGTGCCCACGTCTGCGTATCCGCGCCGTACCAGCGAAGGCCGTGACTCCGGGCGATCCGCATGGCGACCGTTGTCTTACCCGAGCCTGGCGGTCCGCCGATCCAGAGCACGTGTTTCAGCGTCTGCATTTCGCTCCTGTTCGAGAGCATGAGAGTAGTCGGCAACCAGGAACACACTGGTGGCGCTCCACGTTGAAGGGAGCATGGCGGAGAGTCCGGTGCGGGAGCTTCGGCTCGCGGTAACGGTCGAGGACTACGGCGCGACGCTCGAGTTCTATCGCGGCGTGCTCGGGTTGCCCGTCGTGGAGGCGTGGGAGTCCGCAAGCGGGAGCGGCGCGATTCTCGATGCGGGCCGCGCGACGCTCGAGCTCCTTTCGGTCGACCAGGCAGAATTGGTCGACCGGATCGAGGTCGGTGAACGGGTCGCCGGCCGGATTCGGCTTGCGCTCGAGGTCGAGGACTCGATCGAGACGGCGAAGACGCTTGTGGCGGGCGGGGCGAAGCAGCTCGCGCAGCCCGTCGTAACGCCCTGGTCGCATCGCAACGTGCGACTGTGTGCGCCGGACGGAATGCAGCTCACGTTGTTCACGGTGCTCGACGAGGAAGAGGCTTCCCGGCTGAACTGATCGGTCGAGTGGCCGAACCAACTACGCCCGGCGCGCCCGAGCGACCTTGGAAGCGAGCGTACCGCCTGATCGCTGCCATTCGGTCCCACTGACGTTCCTCCGCGGCGCACTTTCGTGACAAACACGTCACAGCGTTCGCGCTACGTTGCCTGTCATGGCGACATCAACAGCAGCTCGCGCGAAGACGATCGCAACCCCGTGGGGACCGGCCCAGGCAGTGGAGCAGCTGACGTTGCCGCAGCGCGTGGGGGAGAAGCGGTTCGCCGCGGTCGTTCAGCTGCTCGAGACGGAGAAAGGTGATCGTTTCATTCGATTCGCGTACACCACCGGCGGAGTTGCGCGCCGCGGGCCGGTGACGCTTCGGCTGCGCGACCTGGAGCGCCTGCGTTCGGCTCTCGCCGAACATCCCGCGCTGGCAGAGGCGTTCGGCTTCGGCGGTGGTGCCTAGACGGCTGCGAGTGCGCGCTCGCGGGCTGATTCGACGAGCGAGGAGAGGATGAGGGCGCCGTCGGCCGATCCGAGCAGAGGATCGACGGCGTGCTCCGGGTGCGGCATCAACCCCAGCACGTTTCCCTTCTCGTTGATCACGCCCGCAACGTCATTTCGAGAACCGTTGACCGGCTCTGCGTAGCGGAGGACGATCTGACCCCGCGCTTCGAGCTCGGCGTAGAGCGTGTCGTCGGCGTACCAGCAGCCCTCGCCGTGCTTGACCGGGATCGTGAGTTGCTGGCCTTCCGTGCAACGGTGCGTGAACGGTGTATCCGTGCGCTCGACCGCGAGCGCGACGTCGCGGCACACGAAGGAGAGCGACTCGTTCCGCCGCAGGACACCCGGCAGCAAGCCGGCCTCGCAGAGGATCTGGAAGCCGTTGCAGATCCCCAGCACGAGCCCACCCTCGTCGGCGAACCCCGCGACGGCGGCCATCGCCGGTGCGAACTGGGCAATCGCGCCGCAGCGCAGGTAGTCGCCGTAGGAGAAGCCGCCGGGGAGGACGACGGCGTCGAGGTCGGGCAGCTCGGTCTCGGCGTGCCAGACGAGGACTGCCTCTGCGTCGAGCGCCGCGAGCGCCCAGAGAGCGTCTCTGTCGTCGTTCGAACCGGGGAACTGCAGGATGCCGACGCGCGGTTGAGGGCTGCTCACTCGTGTCCCTCGACCAGCTCGATCTCGTAGCTCTCGATCAGCGGGTTCGCCAGGAGTTGCTCGCACATTCGTTCGACCTCCGCGCGGGCGGTCGCAGCGTCGGTCGAGTCCACCTCGAGGTCGACGACCCGGCCGACCCTGGCCTCGTCGACCGAGAAGCCGAGCTGGCGCAACGACGATTCCACCGCCTGGCCCTGGGGATCGAGGATTCCCTGCTTCGGGCGGACGACGACGGTCGCCCTCATCGCAGCACCAGCTCCGGATCCGCGAGATAAGCGTCGAAACGAACCCCGCTGATCCGCTCGAACGCCTCGACGTACCGCGCGCGGGTGCCGGCGACGACCTCCTCGGGGAGCTCCGGCCCTGGCTCGGTCTTGTCCCAGCCGAGGGCCTCGCAGTAGTCGCGCACGAACTGCTTGTCGAATGAGGGCTGCGAGCCGCCGGAGCGGTACTCGTCGGCGGGCCAAAAGCGTGACGAGTCTGGCGTCAGCGCCTCATCTGCGAGAACGAGGCGCTCCTCGTCGTCCAGTCCGAACTCGAACTTCGTGTCCGCGATCAGGATCCCGCGTTCTCGTGCGTGCTCTGCGGCGAAGCGATAGAGCGCGATCGAGACGCGCTCGACCTCGTCGAGCCGCTCGGGCCCGACGAGTTCAGCGGCGCGCTTGCGGTCGATGTTCTCGTCGTGCCCGGTCACGGCCTTCGTGGCCGGCGTGAAGATCGCTTCGGGCAGCTCTGCAGATTCCGTCAGGCCGACGGGCAGGGCGTGACCGCAGACGGAACCGGTCATCCGGTAATCCTTCCAGCCCGAGCCCGCGAGATAACCGCGCACGACGCACTCGATCGGGAGCATCTCCAACCGGCGACATTCCGTCGAACGCGCGTCTGCTCGCAGGCTGAGCAGGTGATTCGCACAGAGCTCGCGCGTCCGGGCGAACCAGAATCCGGACAGTCCGGTGAGGACGCACCCCTTGTCGGGAACCTCGGTTGGCAAAACGACGTCGAACGTCGAGATGCGGTCGCTCGCGACGAGCAGCAACCGTTCCTCATCGAGCGCGTACAGATCGCGGACCTTCCCGCTGCCGACATGGAGCGCGGTCTCAGGCATGGACTGGTTCCTCCTTTCCGACGAGGGCATGCAGCCTTTCGAAGACCGTGCCGACGTGTCGCACGGTCGCCTCGAGGTCGAAAACGGCGTCGAGATCGACGCGATCGGCGATCTCCGGATCGGCCCGCACCAGTTGACGGAAGTCGCGCTCCTGTTCCCAGGCCTCCATGGCGTGCCGCTGGACGAGGCGGTACGCGTCGTCGCGGGCAAGCCCGGAGTCCACGAGCGCGAGCAGGAGGCGGTGGCTGAAGGCGAGACCGTGGCTGGAGTCGAGATTGCGACGCATGCGTTCAGCGTGGACGACAAGCCCCTCGACGATCCAGCAGAAGCGGTCGAGCATGTAATCGACGGCGAGGAAGGCGTCTGGAATCGCAACCCGCTCGGCGGCGGATTGCGAGATGTCCCGCTCGTGCCACAAGGGGACGTTCTCGAGTCCGACGAGCGCAGCGGCGCGGACGACGCGAGCGAGGCCGCAGATCCGCTCGGCGACCTTGGGGTTGCGCTTGTGCGGCATCGCGGACGACCCCTTCATACCCTTGCCGAACGGCTCCTCGACCTCGCGGACCTCCGTGCGGGCGAGGTGGCGAATCTCCGTTGCGAACCGCTCGAGTGAGGTCGCCGCCAGCGCGAGCGCGCAGAGCAGCTCGGCATGGCGGTCTCGCGCGATCACCTGCGTCGAGAGCGGGTCCGGTTCGAGGCCGAGTCGCTCGCAGGCGATCCGCTCAACCTCCGGCTCTACCTGTGCGTACGTGCCGACCGTGCCCGAGAGCTGGCCGACGCGGTTTGCCTCGACGGCTCGAGCGACACGCGTGCGCGCGCGGTCCAGCTCGAACGCCCAGCCGGCGAGCTTCCAGCCGAACGTCGTCGGCTCGGCATGAACTCCGTGCGTTCGACCGGTGCAGATTGTGTGCCGGTGCTCTTCGGCGCGCGCCGCAACCGCGGTGAGGGCGCGGTCGATGCCGCCGAGCACGAGCCGGCCGGCGTCCTGAATCTGGAGCGACAGGGCACTGTCAACCACGTCGGAAGAGGTGAGGCCGTAGTGCAGCCAACGTCCCTCCGGGCCGAGCTGCTCGGCAACTGCGTCGACGAATGCCGCCGTGTCGTGATCCGTCACGCGCTCGATCTCCGCCACGCGCTCTGGCGTCGGCGGAGTCGCCCGCGCTCTGATCTCGCGCACGTCTTCGATCGGAACCGCGCCGAGCTCGGCCCAGCCGTCGAGTGCCGCCAGCTCTACGTCCAGCCACCGCGCGAGCTTGCTCTGTTCCGACCAGATCCTGGCCATGCCCGGGCGGGAGTAGCGCGGGATCACTGGCTCGATTCTAGAGAGGGGTCAGGCGGTTGGCCCGAGGATTCGGGCCGCGAGGACCGCCGCGTTCTTGGCGTTGTCGACCCCGACGCACGCAACGGGGACGCCCGGTGGCATCTGGACGATCGAGAGCAATGCGTCGAGACCGTCCAGGACGCTCTTCGACGAGCGCAAGGGAACTCCGATCACCGGCAGATCGGTGTGCGCGGCGAGCACGCCGGGCAGCGCGGCTGCAAGGCCGGCGCCGGCGATGAGCACCCGTATCCCGCGCTCGCGCGCGCTTCGGCCGTACTCCGCGACCGCATCGGGCTGCCGGTGCGCGGAGCGGACCTCGAACTCGTGGGCGATGCCCCGTGCCTCCAGCTCGTCCACTGCGGGTTGCATCCGTTCGCGGTCGGACTCCGACCCGACGACGATCCCGACGAGTGGACTAGACATGCGTGACGGCGGCGATGTCCTTCCGGTATCGCGCGCCGGGAAAGGAGATCCGCTCGCACGCGGCGTAGGCCCGTTCGCGAGCCTCGGTCACGGTGTCGCCGGTTGCCGTCACGTTCAGGATCCTGCCGCCGTTCGTCACCAGCTGGTTGCCCTTGAGCGCGGTGCCGGCGTGGAAGACGTGCGCGCCCGTCTCCTCGGCCGCCTCGATCCCCTCGATCGGGGAGCCCGCGTCTCCGCTCGCAGGGTAGCTTCCCGCCGCGAGGACGACGGTGACCGCAGCGGCTTCGGAGGCTCTCAGCTCGACGTGCGAAAGATCGCCGGCGGCCGCAGCGGTAAGCGCGCCGAGCAGGTCGCCGTCCAAGCGGGGCAGGAGCGATTGCGTCTCGGGATCTCCGAAGCGGCAGTTGAACTCGAGCACGCGCGGTCCATCGTCCGTCAGCATCAGCCCGGCGAACAGGACGCCCACGAACGGCACACCGCGCGCCGTCAGCTCCTCCACCACGGGGCGATGGATCGCGTCGACCAGCTCCTCGGTCTCGACTGGGCCGAACCCGGACACCGGTGAGTACGAGCCCATTCCCCCCGTGTTCGGGCCGGCATCGCCCTCCTCGGCCCGCTTGAAGTCCTGAACGGACGGCAGGGCCAGAGCACGTGCGCCGTCGCAGAGTGCGAACACGGAGATCTCCTCGCCCTCGAGCAGCTCTTCGATCACGATCGCATCGCCGAGGGCGGTTGCAGCGTGGAGCGCGCTGTCGAGCTGCTCCTGGTCGCGACAGATGAAGACGCCTTTGCCGGCCGCGAGTCCGTCTGCCTTGATCACGCACGGGGGTCGGGCGATCGACAGCGTCTCGGCCGTGGGCACGCCGGCGGCGCCCATGACCTCTTTGGCGAAGGCTTTCGAACCCTCGATGCGTGCCCCCTCGGCGCTCGGGCCGAAGACCGGAACGCCGGCGTGTCGCAGTTCGTCCGCGACGCCCGCGACGAGGGGTGCTTCGGGGCCAACCACCACGAGATCTGATCCGAGTGATCCAGCAAGCGCAAGCAGGCCCTCGGCGTCCTCAGCACGGACGGGATGGCAACGGCCAATTGCCGCGATGCCTGGGTTGCCGGGCGCGGCGTGCAACTCCTCGAGCTCCGGCGCCTGACTCAGCTTCCAGGCGAGCGCGTGCTCGCGTCCACCCGACCCCACCAGCAGCACCTTCACACGGAGACTTTAACGAGCAGGGTCGGCGGGTTTGAAAGCCGAGCCGCCGGCGCAGGTAGGAAGCGATGCAAGAGCCAGGGCTCAGCCGGCACGAGTGGGAGAGCGAGTGGGCCGCGCTTCAGGAGCAGCTGGAGGACTCACCAGCTGAGGCGCTCAGCGAGCTCGACGATCTCCTCGAACGGATGCTGAACGAGCGTGGTTACGCGCTCGACGATCCGGTGGCGCGAGAGGGAGACGAACGCGAGGTCGTCGCTGAGTTCCTCGCCGCGCGCGAGATCGTGCGGCTCGTGGAGGCAGGATCTGACGGCGTCTCACCCGGGGACGTCGGCGCCGCAGTCAACGGGTACCGCTCCATCTACGAGTACCTGATCGTGGAACGCAGCACCCCTTAGTGCGCGCACGCGAGCCCGCGGACCCCGAGCGCCTCGAGCTCGAGATCGTGCCGTTCGAACCGGAATACGCGGACGGCTTCCGCTCGCTCGTCGCCGACACGCTGCGCGAGTTCGGATTCGAGCCCGATCCGGAACTCGATCCGGACCTGGTCGATGCAGCTTCGACGTATACGGCACTCTGGGTGGCGCTCGCCGGGGGCGAGGTCGTCGGCTCGGTCGCGCTCCGCGACTTGGGGGACAAGGAGCTCGAGTTGAAGCGCATGTACCTGCGCCCCTCACACCGCGGACGCGGGCTCGGCAAGCGGCTGCTGTCGATTCCGTTGAAGTGGGCACGCGCGAACGGCGCGACGGTGATCAGGCTCGACACGAGCGAGCGCATGGAGGCCGCCCGTGGTCTGTACGAGGCCCACGGCTTTCGCCGCGTGCCTGGCGAGGCGCCTCGCCAGGGCAAGCGGCGACTGCTCTACGAGCTGAGGCTCTAGCGGGCGCTACCGGAGCGCGACGACCCGGTCGCGTTCAGCTCCGGTTCCGACGAGCGAGATTTCGACGCCGAGTGCGCGCTCAATGAACGCCACATACGCGTGTGCTGCGTCCGGTAGCCCATCCGTCAACGGAGCCGCCCAGCCTGCGAGCAGCTCGTACACGGGCCGGCAATGGTGGAAGTCGCTCTGGTGGGCCGGAAAGTCCTCCGTGATGCTCCCGTCCCGCAACTCATACGCAACACAGATCGGCACCTCCGGGAAGTGTGAGAGGACGTCGAGCTTCGTCAGCGCGAGCGAGGTGATCCCGTTCAGCCGCACCGCGTAGCGGAGCGCGACGAGATCGAGCCAGCCGCAGCGCCTCTGTCGCCCCGTGACGGTGCCGAACTCGCCACCGAGCTCGCACATCCGCTCCTGGTCCGGGCCTTCGATCTCGGTGGGGAACGGGCCCTCGCCGACGCGGGTGACGTAGGCCTTGGTGACGCCGATCACTCGGTCGATGCGGTTCGGTCCAATCCCAACTCCCGTCGCCGCGTTCGCCGCCACGGTGCTCGACGATGTGACGAACGGATAGGTGCCGTGATCGAGATCGAGCAGCGTTCCCTGCCCGCCCTCGAGCAGCACGTCCTTGCCCTCGCGGAGCGCGCGGTCGACGAGAAGCGACGTGTCCGCGATATAGGGACGCAGGCGCTGGGCGTACTCCTCGAGCCGCCCTGCAAGCTCCTCGAGTTCGAGCGGCTCGACACCGTAGACGCGTTCCAGCCAGACGTTCTTCTCGGCCAGCGCGACCTCGATCTTCTGGCGCAGGATCTTCGCGTCCAGGAGATCCTGGACGCGGATGCCGAGCCGCGCCGCCTTGTCCGCGTAGCAGGGGCCGATCCCGCGTTTCGTCGTCCCGATCTGGAGCTTGCCGAGCCGTCGCTCCATCCCCTGGTCGATGGCGAGGTGCCAGGGCATGATCACGTGGGCTTCGCCGGAGATGTGCACGTCGGCCGTCGAATGGCCCCGCGCCTCCAACGTGTCGACCTCGCCGAGGAATACCTCCGGGTCGACGACGCACCCCGCGCCGATCACGCATGTCTTGCCGCGGATGACGCCGCTCGGGATCTGACGGATCTTGTACGTCTCCTCGCCGACGACGATCGTGTGCCCGGCGTTCGGGCCGCCCTGGTAGCGGCACACGACGTCGGAGTCCAAGGCGAGGAGGTCGACGATCTTGCCTTTGCCTTCGTCTCCCCACTGCGCACCCACGATGACGGTGGCAGGCACAGCAACGAGTGTGCCAGAGCAGGCGGCTAGGCTCCGCGGGTGCACGAGGTGACGCACTTCGGCGCGATCGTGCTGCTCGTTTCCGGCACTTTTGCGGTTGCCGTCTTCTCCAACAAGCTCAGCGAGCGGCTGCGCGTGCCGACCGCGGCGTTCTTCCTGCTCGCGGCTGCAATCGCTTCGGACATCTGGCCAGATCTCGCCGACGCGCTCTCGATCCGCGACGTCGAGCGCATCGCCGTCGTCGCTCTCGTCGTGATCCTCTTCGACGGCGGGATGCGCGTCGGCTGGCGGCGCTCGCGGCAATCCGCCCTGCCGATCATGTCGCTCGGGTTGCTCGGGACCTTCGCGACCGCGGGCTTGATGGCGCTGGCCGCTCACTATCTCCTGGACTTTCGGTGGGAGACGGCAGGCCTACTCGGGGCGGCGCTCGCGCCCACCGATCCGGCCGTCATGTTCTCCGTCTTCGGCCGCAAGGAGATCGCTGGGCGCACCGGGACGATCCTCGAGGGCGAATCGGGTGCCAACGACCCGGTGGGCATCGCCCTCATGCTCGCGGCCGTGAGTCTTGCGCAGGCGGACCCGACCTCGGTGGCAAGCGCCATCGGCGAGTTCTTCCTCCAACTCGGCGTCGGAGTCGTCTTCGGTGTCCTCGGCGCTTACCTGCTCATGCAGGTCGTGCGGCGAATCGTTCTGCCGAACCCTGCGCTCTACCCTCTCCGCACGCTTGCCTTTGCCGGCGTGATCTACGGCCTCGCCACCGTCGCGCACGGGTCCGGCTTCCTGGCCGTCTACATCGCGGGGATCCTCATCGGCGATGCGGACATTCCGGCGAAGCGTGGAATCGAGCGCTTTCATACGTCGCTGGCGAGCCTCGCGGAAATCGTGGTTTTCGTCGCGCTCGGGCTCACAGTCGACCTGACCGCGCTGGGGGAGAACAACCGCTGGCTGGACGGTCTCGTGCTAGCGGTCGTGCTCGCGCTCGTCGCGCGTCCGCTCGCCGTCGGCCCGCTGCTCATTCCCGCCCGTCTCACAAAGGGGGAGCGGCTTTTCGTGATGTGGGGCGGACTCAGGGGAGCGGTTCCGATCCTGCTTGCATCCTTCGCGGTCCTCGGCGAGGTGCGTGATGCCGAGCGGATCTACGGGATCGTCTTCGTCGTCGTCGCGTTCTCGGTTGCGCTGCAGGGGGCGACGATCCCGTATGCGGCTATGCGCCTCGGGGTGCCCATGCGCACCGGAACGGCGGGTAGCTAGCGCCCTTCGCGCTCGATGCGCAAGCGGTGGCCCCGCGCGCACTCGACCGTCCCGCGCAGAACGTCGAGTGCGAGATTCGCCTGCACGACAGCCGCGCCGTAGCCGTCGCCAAGCTCGAGCTCCATGCATGCCTGGCAGACGACGCTGAACGAGGTCGCGCGCGGCGAGATCCAGACCGTCTGCTCTTGCATGAGCGCCCAGGACGCCACGATCAGGCCGCCTCGTTCGCGTCTCGCGCCTGACCGCGCAGGACGTGATCGCCTTCTATTGCCGGCAGCTCGAGCGCTGGAAGAGCACGGCGGCGTGTCGCGAGGGTTGCCGGTTCTTGCGCGGCACCGCAGCGATCATGGTCGACGCGCACATCGTCGCGCGGGCGAGGACGTACGCGGTCGATGCGGATTACGCAGGCGCTCAAAGCTAGGACGCCAAGTCTGCGAACTTCGCGTAGCGCTTCAGGAAAGAAAGTCGCTCGATCCCAGTCGGCCCGTTGCGGTGCTTCGAGAGGATGATCTCCGCGAGTCCTTGCTGGTCCGTCTCTTCGTTGTAGTACTCGTCGCGGTAAACGAACATGACGAGATCGCTATCTTGCTCGATGCTGTTGTGGACGACGATGTTGTCGGCGACGAAGTTGTGCAGGCCGTCAACGGTCAGGTCGTAAACCTCTTCGACGTCGTCTTGCTCGATCGAGACGATCTCATCCCAATAGACGTCGCTCGTGGCGAGGAGAGCAAGCTCGTCGGAATCGACTGCGTCCGCCACGCGCAGCCCGCGCTCTCGGCCCAGGCCGACCTTATACAGAGTTGAGCCGCAGTAGCGCGTCTCGATCCGCGCCTGAAGCGCACGCGTCGTCAGACCTTGCGCCTCCATGGCTGGAATGACGACTGAGCGCCAGACCTCCTTCGGCAACGCTTCGCGGTTGGTGTTTTCCGTGCGGCCCTCGAACCACTCGAGAATGTCCACCCAGGCGCGTCGCTTCCGCGCACCGACGGCGCTGACACAGTTGAGAAAGCGGATCGCGTCGCCGCGGCCCTGGACCTCAAGGCGGTAGTTGGTTCGCCCTTTGCTTCCCATTGAAACGGGAAACGTGCGCGCGTTGATGCCGAGCCGCAAAAGAAGAGACTGGACATCGCGGCTCAAGCGTTCGCTGGTCGAGTCGTACCGGATCACCGGGTAGTGCTTGCCGGCGCTTGCGTGGAGGCAGCCGTCGGTCGACCAGAGGTGGCGCAAGAAAGTCGCGATCAACTCCGGCGGTTGCGCGAACACCTTTGGAGGAACATGTTTCTCCCACGAGCGCAACCCGAAGACGCCTAGATCGTCGAGCCATTGTGCGATCGGGTTGCGAACGCGGTGCGTGAGGTGCTTCGACGATGGCAGGTAGACCTGGAACCACGTCCGCTCCGCTTCGATGCGCGGGCGCACTGCGTCGCCGAACACGTCCGTCGCGAGCGAAGCAACGAGCTCGGCGAGATCGCGGTCCTTCGACGTGTACTGGATCGCGTGGCTGGGCAAGGTGCACCCATCGCCGATCAGGTGTCCGAGGAGGGCGACCTCCGGCTCGCTCATCGTCGACTGGCCGTGTCCCTCGGTCCGCCGCGGCAGCGCGATCCGCGCACCGGGGCCGAGATCGTCGAGCCGGCGCCAACCACTGAAGGACAGGAACTTGTGATTCCCGGTTGCGCGAATCGTGCGGCCAAGGCGCGTGCGTAGCCGGTAAACGGGTTTGCGGCCGGTAGAAAACGCATTGGTGACGGCCCGCGGCTCGAGACGCCACCTCTCCGTGTTCACTGCGAGAACCCGGAAGCCGCTGCGCCCGACGAGGTCGCGAATCGGACGGTAGACACCCTCGTCGGGGAGATAGACCCGCGAATCGCCGGTCAGGCAGCCGGACTCGCGCAAGTCCGACAGGATCGGCCGCTTGTCGTGGCGCTGCTCCACGGCGCGAGAGAGCTGAGACATCGCCAGGATCGGCACGTCGAGGTCGCGCGCGAGCACCTTGAGGTTGCGCGAGATCTGCGAGACCTCCTGGACGCGGTTCTCCGCCGTCGTCCCCGAGGTCATCAGCTGGAGATAGTCGACGATGATCAACCCGAGCTTCGGCTCGCGCGTCTTCAGCCGCCGCGCCTTCGAACGGATCTCCATCATCGTGATGGAGCCCGTGTCGTCCACGTAGATCGGCGCCTTCATCAGCTTGTCGCCCGCAGCGACGAGCCGGGGCCAGTCGTCCTGGGCGAGCTTCCCGGTGCGCAGCCGCTGGGATTCGACCTTGGCCTCGCTGCAAAGAAGGCGCTGCGTTACCTCGGACTTCGACATCTCGAGGGTGAACAGCGCGACAGGGATGTCGTAACGGAGCGCGAGGTTCGCCGCGATGCAGAGCCCGAGCGCGGACTTCCCCATGCTTGGGCGCGCGGCGATGATGACGAGGTTCCCGGGCTGGAAGCCCGACGTCAGCCGGTCTAGATCGCGGAAGCCGGAGGGAACTCCCGTGACATCCGCCCCTGCCTCGTACAGAGCCGTGATGCGCTCGAAGCTCTCCTTGAGCAGTTCCTCGATGTGGCTGAACTCCGTCGAGACCCGGCTCTGCGAGAGCTCGAAGACGACCTGCTCGGCGCGGTCGACGAGTATCTGCGTCTCACCGGGCCGCTCCCACCCGAGCTGGGCGATCTGCTGTCCGGCCCCGATCAGGCCACGGAGCGTTGCCATTTCACGGACGATCCGCGCGTAGTGGGCGGCGTTTGCGGTCGCCGGGACGAGGGCTGCCAGCTCGTGCAGACGCACCCGCCCGCCCACGCTTTCGAGCTCGCTGCGCTCCTCCAGCTCGTCGACGAGCGTGATCGCGTCGACCGGCTCGCCCTTCGCATACAAGGCGAGAGCCGCCCGATAGATCTTCGCGTGGCTCTCGCGGTAAAAATCCGACGCGTCGAGGACCTCGCTTACCGCCCCGATCGCGCCAGGGGAGAGCAGCATCGCCCCGAGGACGGACTCCTCGGCCTCGAGGTTCTGGGGCGGCGCGATCGGGGCGGCTTCAGCGAGCTGGGCGACAGGTGTCACTTGACGTGAGTCAAGCACTGCCCGTGCGGCGATGCCAGATCTGGACGACTCGGTTTTCGACATGTGGAATAGTGTGATTTGCAGGGAGAGGGGAACACATGTTCGCAGACCCGCCGGACGGAACTGTGGACAGATCGGACGCTCCGAGCGGGAACTTCCGCGACGATTCCACAGCGGGTGGATGGTTGTGTGGATCCCTGTCCCCACGATGTCCACAGGGGTGCCTGGACGCGGCTTCGCAGGGCGGGTTTGATTGGGGAAATGACTGGAGCGCTCGGGATCGTCGCGGCCGCATCGCTGCTGGCCGCGCCTCTGCCGGCATTGCCGCCCCAGGGGCTCGTCCTCGCCGAAGCAGGCGGCGTCACGTTTGTGGATCTCACCGGAAAGCGACTCGGGCGCGTGGACGGACTTCGGTTCGCGTGGGAGGACACGAACGTGGCCGCCGGGTTGCCCCGCTTTCGCGACCGGGCCGGAAACCTGTGGCAGCTTGACCTGCAGCGCCAGCGTCTCGTGCACGCGCAAACCGGTACACCTCTGGCCGGCGGGGCCACGCTCGCATTTCGGCGGCAATCACAAACCTGGATCGTCCGCAGTGCCGGGCGCCTGATCCTGCGAATGCGAATCGGGCGAGAGTCTCCATTCCTGAGTGAGGATCGAGACGTGGTCTCGACAGCTCGCCGTGCGCTCGATCTCCTGAGCCTTCGATTCGTCGACCTGCCTCGAGGCTGTTCGGTCGCGAGCCGACGGGCCCGGCACTGGATCTTGTTGTGCGGCCGGATTGCCTCCGGAGCCCTCGTCCCCACCTCGATCGAGGAGCTCGTGAACGGCCGTCGCCGGCTGATTGCGGGTCCACCGGTTCGTCGCGGACCGGACGGCCGCGTCCACGGTCACTGGGTCTACGCCATGGTTTCGCCTGACCGGCGCAGGCTGCTCGCGCAGTGGTCCGGCGAATGCGAAATTCCGACCGCCTTCGTGGTCGAAGATCGCCGCGTGCGTCCGTTCGGCGCGGCGAGCTACGCAGGATCCCCGGAGTCCAGCGCGGTCGGCTGGCTCCGGAACGGCACGGCGGTCATCCACTTCCCGGTGGGCGCGTGCGGCGGGTCCATGCGCACGCCCGGCGCATACCTCATACCCCGCCTGGGCAAGCCGCGCCTGTTGGTCGCGACGCGCAGGCTGACGTCCGTCGCGATGTGGGGCGGCTAGCGCGCGTCGGTGCCGGCGTCGACCGCGCGGTCGAACTCGTCGGCCGGAAGCTCGCCCTCGACGTCTTCGCGTGAGGGCTCCAGCTCGTTGGTGGTGCTTACCTGCGGGTCCTGCGCGGCGACCGCTGCATCGAGCGCGTCGAAATCGAGCTCTTCCTTCGCCTCGGCCTCGGCCTGGGCCGCCTGCTCCGCCGCCTCCATTGCTTCGAGCTCCTCCTCGGGGGGCAGCTCGCCGCCCTCGGGCACGACCAGCGTGCGCACCTCGGTAGTCAGGTCCTGGAAGAGCTCGATCGGAACCTGGTAGCGCCCGATCCGCTTGATTGTCTCGGTCCCGATCTTGCGCCGGTCGACGCGAACCTTGTGCTTGTTCCAGAGCTCGTCCGCGATGTCCGTCGGCGTGACCGAGCCGAACAGGGACCCGGTGGGCCCGGCTTTGACGTCGAAGCGGAGCTCGATCTGCGAGAGGCGCTCACCGATCGTCTGCGCGTCCTCGAACGTCTTCGCCTCTTGCTTCGCGCGCCGCTCCTCCACCTTGCGCAGCTCCGTTACCCGTGCCTTCGTTGCCTCGTCGGCAAGCCCGCGCGGAAACAGGAAGTTGCGCGCGTAGCCGCGGGCGACGTTCACGACCTCGCCGCGCAAGCCGACCTTGTCGATGTCCTGGCGGAGGATGACTTCCACTAGTGCCCAGTGCCCCTTAGCGACCGTCCGCGACATAGGGCAAGAGGGCCATCTCACGCGCGCGCTTGATCGCTACCGCGACCTGCCTCTGGTGGCGTCTGCACGCTCCCGAGATGCGCCGGGAGCGGATCTTTCCACGCTCGGAGATGTAGCGGCGCAGCTGATTGACGTTCTTGTAGTCGATCTCCTCGACCTTGTCCTTGCAGAAGAAGCACGACTTCCGCCGGATCGGTCCGGCGGCGCCGGGCCGCTTGCGCCCGGTCTGCCTCTCCCTGTCTCGGTCTCCTCGCGGCGGCATCAGAAGGGAATGTCGTCGTCCGCAGAGGCGGTGAAGTCTTCGTTGCCGGCGGTCGCCGCGGCCGGGACGAACTGGCGTTCACCGTCGCCTCCGCCGCCACCTTCGCGGCTGCCGAGAAACTGCACCGAGTCGGCGATGATCTCGACGGCTTGGCGCTTCGTGCCGTCCTGGGCTTCCCACTCGCGCCAGTCCAGGCGCCCGTCCACGCCGACCGGGCGACCCTTGGCGAGGTACTGCGCGCAGCTCTCGCCCTGGTTGCCCCAGACCGTGACGTCGAAGTAGTTGGGCTTATCGCCCCAATTTCCCTGCGGGTCCTTCTGGCGCGTGTTGACAGCGAGCCGGAGCTTGCAGACCGCAGTGCCGCTCGGCGTGTGGCGAAGCTCCGGGTCCTTGGTCAGGTTTCCGACGAGCACGACGCGATTGATGTTGGCCATGTTCTACTCCTCTTCCGAACGCATGTTCGCTGCAGGATACGCCGGCGCGGGGACGGACTGCGGCTCGGGCTCCGGCGGAGGCGGGCCCGGGGCAGTGCCCTCGATCCGCCGCACGGCGAGATGTCGCATGACGCCGTCCGTGATCCGCAGGATCCGTGAGAGCTCGTCGAGCGTCGCAGGCTCCGCATCGAAGTTCAGGAGGTGATAGGTCCCCTCGTGCTTGTGATTGATCTCATAGGCGAGCCGGCGTCGCCCCCAGGCGTTGTGCCCGACCCACGTGCCGCCGCTGCGCTCCACCAGCTCGCGGGTGCGCGCGACGATCTCGTCGTGCCGCCCCTCGGGCAGCTCTGGATCCAGCATGAGCAGGATTTCGTATGCGACCACTTGTTTCCCGAGACCTCCCTTCCCTTGGTCTGAATCGGCCTCGCCGGCTGGCGCTGTTCGGGAACACGCGGCGCGATGGCGAGGCAGGAAGCGGCGGCCAGTGTAGCATCGCCCCTATGAAGCGCCTGCTCGCCTGGCTGCTCGGCGGGTTCGCGCTCTTCGGTTTTCTGCGCCGTCGGCGCGAACCGCCTGCCGTCGCCGATCCACGCGCGGAGGAGCTCCGGCGCAAGCTCGAGGAGTCGCGCTCGATCGTCGAAGAGCGTGACGAGTTCGAGGGGGGCGAGACCCCGGTCGATCAGGTGGAGCCCACGCCCACGGATCCCGAGGAGCGGCGGCGCGCAGTCCACGAGGAAGGTCGCGCCGCAGCCGAGCGGATGCGCGAAGGACGCTAAATCAGTGTCTTCGGTCGAGCTCGCCGAGCTCATCGGGCAGGTGGGCCTATGACGCGGTCGAGCAGCCGTGGGGATCGATCCCGCTGATCGCGGCGGCGCGATCGTCGTTCACCGACCCGAGACGACGAAGCGCCGCCCGGCCTCGGACGCGCTCTCGTCGTGGTGCGTTCGAAGCCTCCTGGCTGATCCTTCAGTGCACCTAACGGCGCAGCGCGGCGGCGGGCTCCGCGAGCAGAACGGCGGCGGCGGCCACGAGCACGGTCGTTCCGCCGGGCGGCAGGTCGGCGTAGTAGGCGATCGTGATCCCGGCGAGCACCGACGCCAGACCGATTCCCATCGCAAGCACGATCGTCGAACGCATGCTCCACGCGAGTCGGCCCGCAGCCACCACGGGCAGCACCATCAGCGCCGCGATCAGAAGGATCCCGACGACGCGCATCGAGACGGCAATCGTGACCGCGGCTAGCGCGGCCGTGAGCGCGTTCAGCCAGCCGACCGGCAAGCCGGCCACGCGGGCCCCCTCCTCGTCGACCACGACCGCCACGAGGGCGCGGTAAAGGAGGGCGATCACGGCCAGCGCTGCGGCGCCGAGCGATGCGATCACGACGAGGTCACCCCGCGTGACCGTGAGGATCGACCCAAACAGGAAGGCGAAGAGGTTGACGTTCAGTGCGCCCGCGGCGGAGACGAGGACGACGCCGCCCGCGATGCCTGTGTAGAAGACGAGCGCGAGCGCCTGGTCGCCGGCGGCCCCGCGGCGCGCGCGCAGCGTCTCGATCGACAGCGCGCCGACGATCGAAACGGCGAGCGCGGTCAGGACGAGCGGGAGATCGAGCAAATATCCGAGTGCAACGCCCGCGAAGGCGACGTGGCCGATGCCGTCGCCGATCAGGCTGAGCCGACGCTGGACGAGGAAGAACCCGACCGCGGGCGCGAGCAGGCCGACGACGATCCCGGCGCCGAACGCGAGCCGCATGAACTCGAGATCAAGCATGGGCGTGGGAGGGGTCGTGCCACATGCCGGGGAGGTCCGAGGGAGGTCCGTCGAAGACGACCTCGCCGCGGATGAGCACGATCCGTTCGACGAAGCTCTCGACGGCCCCGAACTCGTGCGAGACGTAGAGGATCGTCACGTCGAGCTCGCGATGCAGTTGCTCCAGGAGCGCGCCGAGCGATTCCTGCGACTCCGCGTCCACGCCCGTGGTCGGCTCGTCGAGCACGAGTAGCTCAGGCTCCGCGGCGAGCGCCTTGGCGATGAACGCGCGTTGCTGCTGGCCGCCCGAGAGCACGGAGAGGCGCCGGTCGGCCTGGGGGAGAAGCCCGACGCGGTCGATCGCCTCGCGAACGGCTTCGCGATCGTCTCGTCCGAGTGGACCGAGGAGTCGCGTGCGGGGGGCTCGCCCTGCTGAGACGAGCTCGCGCACCGTGAGCGGGGCATCGACACCGGCCTGCGCTCGCTGAGCCAGGTAGCCCAGCCGCCGTGCGTAGAGGTCGACGCGTCCGGTGCTCGGCTCTTCCAGGCCGAGAATCAGCTTCAGGAGCGTCGTCTTGCCGCCGCCGTTCGGGCCCGCGACGGCGACGAACTCGCCACGATCGATCTCGAGCGAGACGTCGCGAAGGACTTGCGGCCCGTGCCCGTACGCGAAAGAGACGTGCTCGAGCCGAACGGCTAACGGCATGCGAGCGCCCGTCGAAGCGCGCTGAGATTCTTGCGCATGACCGAGAGATAATTCTCGCCGCGCGCCTGCTCTGCAGGAGTGAGGCCTTCGATCGGGTCGAGCACAGCCGTACGGGCCCCTACCTCCCGCGCGACCGTCTGGGCGAGCCGCGGCGAGACCAGCGTCTCGAAGAAGACCGTAGTGGCATGGGTTCGACGCACCAGCTTCACGACGTCCGCGAGCTGCCGCGCGGTCGGTTCCGCCTCGGGCGTAAGTCCGGTGATCGGCACCTGGGTGAGTCCGTAGCGCTTCGCCAGGTAGCCGAAAGCCGCGTGACTCGTCACGACCTCTTTTCGCGCGCAATGCGCAAGGCCGCTGCGGTATTCGCTGTCGAGGCGCTGCAGGTCGGCCACCAGCGCGTCGGCGCCGTCGGTCGCGTGGAGCACGTCGCCGATCCGCTCGACGATCCGCGCGAACAGGATCGGGTCGAGCCAGACGTGCGGGTCGGCGGTTAGTCCTCCTTCTTGCTCCGCCGCCGGGGCCGCGGTCAGAGGGAGCCCCGTGAGGACGTCGACCGAGTCCCCCTCTGCCTGCTTCACAGCGGCGGCGACCGCGGGCTGGAAGCCGTGCCCGAGATAGAGGACGACGTCTGCGCGGAGGATACGCGCGACCGTTTTCGGCGCCAGCTCGAGATCGTGCGGCTCGGATCCGGGCGGGGTGAGGTTCTCCACGGCGACCTCCGCGCCACCGACCCTTTCCGCCGCATAGGCGAGGGGATAGAAGGCCGCCACTACCGTCGAACGGCCGTCCTTCGCGGAGTTCCCCCCGCAGGCCGAGATGAGCAGGGCACAGACGAGAATGAGAACGATTCTCGAAATCACGCCTGGGAAGATACACTCTTCACGTGTCCTGGACGACCTACGCGCTTGACGCCCTCGACGGGGCCGGCTATCGGCGCGGCGGCGCCCGCCGTGCAGTCGTCGAGCTGCTCGGCCGCCAAAACTGCTGCATGAGCGCCCAGGAGCTCCACGACCGGCTCCGTCGTGCCCGCCGGCCGGTCGGGATCGCCTCCGTCTACCGCGCCCTGGAGACGCTCGCCGACCTGCGCCTCGTCAAGCGGATCGATGCCGGCGACGGCATTGCGCGCTACGAGCCCTCGCGTCCGGACGGCGACCACCACCACCATCTCGTCTGCCGCGACTGCGGGAAGGTGGAGGCGTTCAGCGACGACCGGCTCGAGCGTGCGATCGACAAGGTGGCCGGCGGCCTCGGCTACTCCGTCGACGAGCACGAAGTCGTGCTCACCGGCGCCTGCGCGGACTGCTCTTAGGCCGGGCGAAAGCTGCGCTTTCGCCCGGAGATGGGTACGCCGCTTCGCGGGGAACGTGCGCGGGCCCAGCCCGCCACTCCTACTGGGGCGCCGCCTGGCGAACGGGCGTGGTGCGCGCGCAGCGGCGCTTCGCGGTCGCTGCACGCGTGAGTTCGGCCTGCGGTTAAGCGGCTCCGCTCGCTTAACCTCCGGCCCTAGGATCTGGGGAGTTCGGAGCGGCTCAGGTTTAGCCGCGCAGAAACGCCGCGGCGCCGGCAGTTAGCCCGCGCACGATTTTGAGTTGATACGCGCTCGACTTGAGCAGCCGACGCTCGCCCGCGTTCGACATGAAGCCGGCCTCGACCAGGATCGCGGGCACGTTGGCCCAGTTGAACCCGGTGAGGTCTGCGCGAGGCATGAGACCGAGGTCCCGCGCGCCTGTGCTTTGAACGAGTGAGGTCTGTGTGCTCCGTGCCGCCCGGAGGCTGGCGGTATAGATGTCGTCGGTCCAGCCTCGCCGCAGCGCGGGAAAGAGGGTCCTGATCCCGTGCAGCGACGTGTCGGCAGAGCCGTCCGCATGGATGCGGATCATCAGCGCGGCGTGGCGCATGTTGCAGAAGCGCGCACGTTCAATGTTGCCGCCGACATAGGTCGGACCCGCCCGCGTCATGGCGACGCGGAAACCGTCGCGCCGGAGGAGCGTCCGCGTCTTGAGGGCGATTGCCAGCGCCACCGGAGCCTCGCCCGGCGCTCCGCCGCCGTCCCTGATCTTCCGCACCGAGGAGCCGGGCCCGATCGGCTCCGTCTGGCGGCCGATCGCCGGAGGCGTGCCGTGGCCCGGGTCCAGGCAGACCAACGGAGGCGGAGCCTCGACGAGCATGCGGCAAGTGTGCCTAGGGTAACGGGCACGCAGAGAGAGGCAGCTGCGTGCTCGTGGCGAATTGCAGCACGTGCCCAGGGTCCTCGGTCGACCAGCTCTCCCCGGGATGACCGAGATGCGGCGTGAGCCACAGGCGCCGCGCCCTGGGCACCTACCCATAGCGCAAGCCCAGGGTTGAACATGCATCTCATCGTCAGGAGCCCGGGCTGCTCTTGCCAGGGCCTGACGGCCTCTTACGGGGAGAGGGCGGTCAGTTCGGGCTCCTAGTCCAAGTTGCAAATTCGTCGCCCCGGGCAACAGACCCGCGATGTCGTCCCGACGAGAGCTTCCTGCTGACGTCGCCGCAGCGCTCGAGCGCGTACCCGAAGCGCGCGACCGCTTTGCGGCGATGCCGGCGCGGCAGCAGGCCGAGTGGCTGAACTGGATCGACCGCGGCCGCGGCCGCCGGGGACGCGCGGCGCGCATCGACGAGGCGATCAGGCGGTTGCTCCCTGCGGCAACCGCTGCGGAGGAGGAGGTCACGGAGACGGCCGGCCCGCCGCCCGAGCGGTACTGGTGGGTCTGGCTCCTCCTGCTCCTCCTACTGGTCATCGGCGCTCTGCTCGCCTGGTACTTCCTCACGCGCGGTGATGACAAGTCCACCGTTCCCAACGTGATCGGACTGCGCTCGGAGGCTGCAGCGAATCGCGTTCACGACCACGACCTCGAGGTGCTTCCGCGAACGGGCCAGAGCAACCGCCCGTCCGGGGTCGTGTTTGCGCAGAAGCCCGGGGCCGGGACGCAGCTCGACGAGGGTCAGACGGTGACGATCTCGATCTCGAGCGGGCGGCTCGCCGTGCCCGACGTGACGGGCAGACCCCTGACGACCGCGCAGCGGGAGCTGACGACCCTGGGGTTCAGGAGCGAGGTGAAACGCGTGGCCTCCTCGCGGCCGAAGGGGATCGTCCTCGAGCAGGCGCCGGCCACGGGGGTGACGGCTGAGCGGGGTACGACCGTCACGCTGGATGTCTCGAGCGGCGTGAAGCCGGTGGTGGTTCCGCGGCTGATCGGCCAGACGCAGGGAGCAGCCGTGTCGACCCTGACGAGCCTCGGCCTCGAGGCCGTTCTCAGAAATGTGCCCTCCGCCCAGCCGGCCGGTCTCGTCGTCGCCCAGAACCCGCCGGCCGGCAAGGAGGTCGACAAGGGCTCCTCCGTGACGGTGAACGTCTCCAGCGGGACCGGCCAGGCCACAACGACGGTCTCGACCACGACGACCACGGCGACCGTGACGACAACCGCGGCCCGTGTCCGCGTGCCGACGGTTGGGGGCCTCGCCGTGACGACGGGCCTGCGCAGGCTGAACGCAGCGCAATTCCGCCCGGTGGTTCGGTACGTCGCATCGTCCCAGCCCGCGGGGCGGGTCGTCTTCCAGGCTCCCGCGGGCGGTACGGCCCCGCGTGGGTCGCACGTCCGCGTCAACGTCTCGACGGGGCCGAATCCGGCCGCTGCGTCGACGGTGCCCGACGTGGTGGGCGAGGATCAGGCCGGTGCCGCGAGCGCTCTCCGAGAGGCGGGCTTCCGCGTCCTCGTCCTCAACCGCAAGGCGGCCGACCAGAGCCAGGACGGGCTCGTCCTCGAGCAGCAGCCCGGGGCCGGCGCAAGCATCCCGCGCGGCTCGTACGTGGCGATCTTCGTCGGCCGCTCGGCCTGAGCGTCGCGACGCAACGGAGCCCGGCGCAGCCCTGCCGGTGTACCGGCACCGCAGTCAGAGCGCGCCAGGCTCCGAAGCGAGAAGACCCGCGACGCGGGCGAAACTTGCTGGGGAAAGGCGCGACTAGAGTCGGTTCGTGAAGCGAGGCGCTCTGATCCTCGTCCTTGCGGCCCTGGCTCCCGGATGCGGGAGCACGAAGACCGTTACCAAGACCCTGACCGTCAACGGGACGGCCAAGACGGGAGTCGGAGCGCCCGGCGAGCAGGTCCAGTTCGGCTACGTCAAGTCACTCACGCCCAAGGGCACCAGCTTCGAGCTGCGCTTCGATCCCGCTTGGTTTCTGAGCGGCGAGACGGCGAACGTCGCTGCCGCGGAGGACGGAGCGGTGGAGCCCGGTGAGCCGGTTCCGAACGACAACTACGTCGTCAACGAGAGCCACCGCCTGTTCACGTACGTCGTCCCTGCAGACGCGCGCGTCACCGTCCTCACCAAAGGCGTCAACGGGTCGCGGATCACGATCGCGCAGCTGGCCGAGCTCGTCCGCGGCAAGAATCCGCTTCCACGCCCGCTGTTCGAGCCGCTGACCACCGGCTTCTGGATCCGGATCGACCTCGACACCGTGCGCGCGCTCGATCAGCAGTACCGACCCTGAAACCCACCGGAGGGAGCATGACCATGGCGGCTGATCGAACGCCCAGAGGGCGTTCGTGCCCGACTGTGTTCCGCTGATCAGCCTGTCGAGACGGCCATCCAGCGGAGCGTGACCAGGAGGCTCACGAACGGCAGGAGGGCCAGCGGGAGAGCGACTGCCATGGGGAACATCAGTCGGCCCCCGTCCCGAACATCACGCCGTAGAGCGCGAGGAGGAGCGCCGCCAGGACGAGCCCGGTAATTAGCAGTCGCTTCTTCATACGTCGATACTCCGTCACGAGCGGCTCGATCGCGCTACGGGCTGCACTACTCTGCCGGGCGGCGCACCTGTGTATCTATCCGCCGCTTTAGCGAGCAAGCCCGCAAATGCCGAGCTTTGTGGCGCAGAGTTCGGGCGGAGGAGAAAGGCGCTGCGTCTAGGGTCCGACGCCGGTGGACGAATCGCGCGCGACCAATCCCGAGCGCCTGCGGTGTGAGCGCTTCCTGCTCCTCATCGGAGGCGGGATCATCGCCGCCGGCATCGCCGAGCGGCACGGCCTCGCACCGATCCGGGAGCGGGTCGAGGAGCTGCCGGGCCCATGATCCTGGCGATTGACCAGGGAACCACGGGCACGAACTGCCTGGTTGTCGACGAGGAGCTGCAAATCCGGGGCCGCGGCTATTGGGAGCTGGCGCAGCACTTCCCGCGCCCGGGCCGGGTGGAGCACGACCCGGAGGAGATCTGGGAGAGCGTGCTCTCGGCCGCGGAGGAGGCGCTGCGGGCCGCACGGGTCGGCGCTGCCGACCTGCGTGCCGTCGGGATCACGAACCAGCGCGAAACGACGATCCTCTGGGAGCGAGCGACGGGGCGGCCGGTAGCGCCGGCGATCGTCTGGCAGGACCGGCGCACCGCACAGCGCTGCCGTGAGCTGCCGGCCGACCTCATCCGTGCAAGAACCGGGCTCGTCCCGGATCCGTATTTCTCGGCGACCAAGCTCGAGTGGCTACTTCGGCGGACCGACGTGCCGGCGGGTGGGCTGGCCTTCGGGACGGTCGACTCGTGGCTCGTCTGGAAGCTGACCGGCGGCTCCGTTCACGTCACCGACGCCACGAATGCTTCGCGGACGATGCTCCTCGACCTCGACTCGCTCGAGTGGGACGAGGAGCTGCTCGAGCTCTTCGGCGTCGCACCTGCGCTGCTCCCGCGGCTCGCAGGCTCGTCAGAGGTCGTCGGCGAAGCGGCGCTGCTCGGCGCGGTACTGCCGATCGCCGGGATGGCCGGCGACCAGCAGGCGTCGCTCGTCGGGCACGGCTGCTTCCGCCGCGGCGAGGCCAAGGCAACGTACGGGACGGGCAGCTTCGTCCTCGTTCACGCAGGCGACGTTCGCGAACGAGCACCCGAAGGCCTGCTCGAGACGGCCGCGGCTCCCAGCGGCTATGCGCTCGAGGGCGCGATCCTTGCGAGCGGCGCCGCCGTCCAGTGGCTCCGCGACGGGCTCGGGATCCTCGCCGAAGTGGCCGAAAGCGACGCGCTGGCACGGGCGGTCGAGTCGACCGGCGGCGTCTACTTCGTGCCGGCCTTGGCGGGTCTCGGCTCGCCGCACTGGCGGCCCGATGCGCGAGGGCTCGTGACCGGCGTCACGCGAGGGACGACACGCGCCCACGTCGTCCGTGCCGCGCTCGAGTCGATCGCGTTCCAGGTCGCGGATGTCATCGACGCGTTCCCGAGCCGCCTCGAGGTGCTCCGCGCCGACGGCGGCGCGAGCGCGAACGGGTTTCTGATGCAGTTCCAGGCCGACCTGCTCGGCTGCCGGGTCGAGGTGGCGGCGGAGCGCGAGACGACCGCACTGGGCGCCGCCGCGCTGGCAGGCCGCGCGATCGGCCTCTGGCCGGACGACGACGCGATCCGGGCCAGGATCCGGCGCGGTGCGGTCTACGAGCCTGCGGGGGACGCCGCGGCGCTCGAGGCGCTTCGGGCCGAGTGGCAGTTGGCCGTCCGTCGTGTGCTTCTGACCTGATGCTGCTCCGTCAAGCTCGAGCAGGAGTGGCGGCGGTCTGGGGCGGGCTCCGGCAGCGTCCCGTCGAGCAGTACGTCGCCAATCGCGATCAGATCACGCGGCACGCGGCGCAGGATCCGACGCCGCGGCGACGAGCAGCTACCCTCAGGCGGTGATCGCGAAGGCGCCGTTCGGGAGGACCGGTCACGAGAGCACTCGCACGATCTTCGGCGCCGCGGCGCTCGGCTCGGTCTCGCAGACCGAGGCGGACCGTACGCTCGAGACACTCCTCGAGCATGGCGTGAACCACATTGACACCGCTGCTTCCTACGGCGATTCGGAACTCCGGGTCGCGCCGTGGCTGGCCCGCCATCCCAGCGGTTTCTTCCTCGCGACGAAGACCGGAAAGCGTGACTACAGGGGCGCGCGCGAGGAGATTCGGCGATCCCTCGAGCGTCTCGGCGTCGAACGCATCGATCTGCTCCAGCTGCACAACCTCGTCGACGTGATCGAATGGGAGTTCGCGCTGCGGGAAGGCGGGGCACTCGAAGCCGCGGTGGAGGCGCGCGACGCGGGACTCATCCGCTTCATCGGCGTCACCGGGCACGGGCTCACTGTCGCGAAGATGCACCTCCGCGGCCTCGAGCGCTTTCCGTTCGACTCGGTGCTGCTCCCGTACAGCTACGTCCAGATGCGCGACCACCGCTACGCCACCGACTTCGAGGCGCTCACGGCCGTCTGCGCCGAGCGCGGCGTCGCCGTCCAGACGATCAAGAGCATCAGCCTGGCGCCCTGGGACGGCCGCACGCAGACGGCGTCAACATGGTACGAACCGCTCCGCGAGCAGGCAGACATCGACCTGGCGGTGCATTGGGTGCTCGGTCGGCCTGGGGTCTTCCTCAACACGGTCGGCGACGTGACGCTGCTCCCGAAGGTGCTCGACGCGACGCGACGGTTCGCATCGCGGCCGCAGGACGAGGCGATGGATGAACTCGCCTCGCGGCGCAAGCTCGTCCCACTCTTTTCCTAGAGCCAGCTCGCCGTGAATTTCCCACGACGTCGGCTGCCGGGCTGTACAGCTTTCCGCCCCGGCGGCGGCGAAGTGGTCGAGCATTCGTAAGCTCTGGTGAATGGACATCGCTGCGTACCAGGGCGAGGCGGGCGCCTTCTCGGAGGAAGGCGCGCTCGCGCTTTTTCCTGAGGCGGAGCACCGGCCGCTGCGGTCGATCCGCAAGGTGTTCGAGGCGGTCGAGGTCGGCCGCGCACGCTGGGGGCTCGTGCCGATGGACAACTCGCAGGCGGGGAGCATCAACGAGACGTACGACCTCTTCCTCCGGCACGGGCTGCACCTCGTCGGCGAGACGGTCGTGCGCGTCGACCACTGCCTGGTCGCGCTCCCCGGCTCGACGATCGACGATCTGCGCGAGGTGATCTCGCATCCGCAGGCGATCGCGCAGTGCGAGGAGTTCCTCAACGCGCTCGAGATCGATGTGCGCGCCGAGTACAACACGGCGGGGGCGGCGAAGCGGATCACGGAGGAGCGGCTCGACGGGACGGCCGCGATCGCCTCGCGGCGCGCGGCCGAGCTGTACGGGCTCGAAGTGCTGGCCGAGCGGATCCAGACGTATCCCGACAACTCTCGCCGAGCGGCACCTGAACCTCACGAAGCTCGAGTCGAGGCCGCGGCCCGGCCGCCCCTGGGAATACGTCTTCTACGCGGACGTCGAAGCGCCGGCGCACGCGCCGGAGATGGTCGAGGCGCTGGCGGCGTTGAGCGAACACGCAACGTCCACGCGTCTACTCGGCTCCTACGCCGCCGCGATCCAGCGGCGACCTTGAATCGCGGCCCGCAAGGTGGAGAGAGCCGGCCGAGAATCACTCGTGCCAAGAGCCGTGCGGCGATCGGACCTCTGCCAGCGTTTAGCCGGCTCCGACGGAGGTCGGAATCCGCTGGAGACGAGCATGGCGAGCATCGCCTTCTAACCAGCCGCAGCTCGCCTGGGCATCGTCGATCGTCAGGTGATCACGCGGATGCACTCGACCATCAATCGGGCCGGTGGCACACGGCCTCGACGTTGTTGCCGGCCGCGTCGTGGACGTAGGCCGCGTAGTAGCTCTCGTGATAGTGCGGGCGCAGGCCGGGAGCGCCGTTGTCCGTCCCACCCGCCGCTATCGCGGCCTCGTAGAACGCGTCCACCGTCTCGCGATCGCTCGCACCGAACGCGACATGGGCCGCGCCGCGCTCGGGACTCGAGCCGATCCAGAAGTCGGGGATCCCCGCGCCGGTGCCGAAGCCGGCGGCGCCCGCGAACTCCATCTGCACCGAGTAGCCCAGCGGCGCGAGCGCCTGCTCGTAAAAGCGCTTTGCCTGCTCGAAGTCACCGACGTTCACGGTTACGTGGTCAAGCATCATTCCTCCCTTCGGCCGACTCGAGGTCCCAGCGCGGCGCCTGTGGCCCCGCGAGCTCGGGATCGGCCTGGTCGTCTACTCCATTGTTAGCGCAGAAGCCGCCGCACGCGGGTCCGCTCCGCGTTTGTGACGTTCGGGTCGGCGAGTCGGAAGGCGACGCCGTCCGGGAGCGCCTGTCGCGCCGCTGGGCGGTCGACATGTCGGAGGAACAGCTGCGTTAACGCGCGTCCTACCAAGCCGCCGCTCGTGGCGCCGATCACCCAGGTCAGCGCGACGTCGAGCGCCGGGTCGCCGGCGCGCGCGTTCGTCCAGTCGATCACGACGGGACCTCGGCGTGAGAGGAGGACGTTGTCCGGGTGAAGATCGAGGTGGAGCAGTCGTTCGCCCTCAAGGGGAATCTGGTGAAGACGCCCGTGGAGCTGCGCGAGCATCCGCGCAGCGCGGATCGCGCGCCACGGTCGCCAGCGGAGCTCCGCCAGCATCGTCGGCCCGTCGAGGCGCTCGAGGACGAGCGCGTCGTCCAACACCTCCAGCACCTGCGGGACTGGGAATCCGTTCGCCCGAGCGTGCCCCATGATCGCCGCCTCGCGCGCCGGTCGCCCACCGCTTTTGAAACGGCGAAGCACCCGTCCGTCACCTAGGTCGACGATCTCCGAGGCGCGGCCGGCCGCAATCACACGCACCGGTCGAGTCTGGCAGAGGTCAGCGTTGCGCAGAAGCTGCCGCGGCCGGCGAGACACTCGACCGGCTCGCCCAGGTCGGTCAGGTCGACGCGCAGGAAGGACGAAAGCTGCTCCTGGGGCGGGACGAGGACACGGCGAGGCCGTCGTGATCGCGCTCGAGCAGGCCGCGAACCACGGCGCGGCGGCCTTCCCGCTCGTACGGGTCACGACCACCTTTATCGCCTATAGACGATAAGTCAGGCGCCCTACTGGCTAGGGCAGTTCCGTCAGCGCGCTGCCGCCGCCACGGCGCACAGGCTCCGCAGCGGCCAGCACGCCACCGCCTGCGAGGAATTCGATCCCGGTCGCGGCTCCGATCTCACCGGCGTTCGTGAAGTGATGGCCACGAGCCTCGAGCGCCGTCCGCTCGGGAGTCAAGAGGAAGGCCGGCTCCGCACCTGTGTTCAGGCTGTTGCGCTGGCTCGCGCGCGGATCGGCGATTGCCTGCGGCAGGGTCATGCCGAGATCGATCCGGTCGAGCAGGATCTGGAGCACGGTCGTGATAATCGTCGCGCCACCCGGCGAGCCGAGGGCGAGGAAGGGCTCTCCGGCCTCGGTCACGATCGTCGGCGCCATCGAGCTGCGCGGCCGCTTTCCGCCTTCGACGCGGTTGGGATGCGTTGTCGAGTCGAAGTTGAAGTCCGTCAGCTCGTTGTTCAGAAGGAACCCGAAGCCCGGGACTACCAACCCGGAGCCGCCCGTGGACTCGATCGTGAACGTATACGAGACCACGTTTCCCGACTTGTCCGACGTCGTCAGGTGCGTCGTCGTCTCGGCGCCTTCGTACGGGTATGGATCGCCTGGCGGAACCGCGCCCGGCGCCGCCGTCTCCTTGATCAGCGCCCGCCTCGTCGTCGCGTAATCGTCCGACAGCAAACCGCTCAGCGGCACATCGAAGTACGCCGGGTCCGCGAGGTACGCGTTGCGGTCGGCGAACGAGTAGCGCGACGCTTCGAGGTAGTAGTGCAGCGCCGCCTCGCGCGTCATCGAGGAGAGGTCGTAGCCCTCGAGGATGTTCAGCGCCTCACCGACCGTGGAGCCGCCACTCGAAGGCGGGCCCATCGAGTAGACGTCGAGTCCTCGGTAGTTCACATGCGTAGGCGCTCGCTCAGGCGCTGTGTACGCCTGCAGATCGCGCATCGTCATCACGCCCGGCCGCCACACGTGGTTTGCGCTCGGGTTGACGACTGGATGCTGGACGGTCTCGACGAGCGCATCGGCTACCGCCCCCCGATAGAAGCCTTTCGCGCCGAGATGGGCGATCCGCTCGTATGTCGCGGCGAGCGCCGGATTCGTGAACACCGTCCCGATGTCGCGGGGCGTTCCGTCCGCGTCCAGGAAGAGTGCGGCGCTGGCCGGAATGTCGTCAAACCAATCGCTGTTCGCGTTCACCTGGTCGAACCACACCTTGTCGATGACGTAGCCGTGACGTGCGACGTGAATCGCCGGTGCGAAGACCTCGGAGAGCGACATCGTCCCGAACCTCTCGAGCGCGTCTATCCACGTCTCCACGGTGCCGGGCACGCCGACGGAGAGGCCGCTGTAGCGCGCGGCGTTGAACGGCAGCGGCACGCCGTTCTCCCAGAAGGACTTCGGATGCATCGCCGCCGGCGCCGTCTCACGCCCGTCAATCGTGGTCACGGCGCCCCCGGCGGTGCGCAGGACCATGAAGCCTCCGCCGCCGACTCCGCACGAGAACGGCTCGGTGACGCCGAGCACCGCCGCGGCGGCGACCGCGGCATCGACAGCATTCCCGCCGTGTTGGAGGATGTCGATTGCCGCCTGCGTCGCGAGCTTCTCCACCGAGGAGGCTGCGCCGCCGGTGCCGATCGAGGTAGGCGGCCCCGAGCCGCTTCGGACGTCCGCGGCGGCAGTGACCACCAATGCGAGCGCCACCACGGCTGTGAGCGCTGCGAAACGCAAACCCCTGAAATGCATCGCTTTCCCTTGCTCTGACGTCCTTGGCTTGGCGCGACCCTACGCCTTGAGAGCGAAGGGTACAAGGGCGCGCTAGCCGGTTCGAAACTGAGGCGTTCGTGGCC
>WNGF01003722.1_pt1 | contig 42999 bp, 45 predicted proteins | sample 5400641 | NCBI WGS metagenome assembly WNGF01 (sample SAMN13153371, study PRJNA577476) | soil metagenome | isolation source: 80 cm soil or saprolite under grassland replicate 2 | place: USA:California | collected 2016-06-15 | reverse complement strand
TTCCCGCGCTTCCAGCTCTGCCATCAACGAACCCAACGTCGTTCCCTTCCGTCACCGCACGGTACGTGACGGTCATCCTCTCACGCAGCCATACCTGCAACTTCCCAGCTCAACAGGTCCCTACGAACGAACCACACCCTTCCACGACTGCACCCCGGCGATGACCCGCTCGCAGGCGGGGCACCAGGCGGGCACGTCGAAGCGCAGCACCGGCGCCCTGGCGCCGCGACGCCAGATCACCGTGTAGAGGCGGTCGCGGGACTGCGGCGTGGGCCAGGCCACCATGGAGTTCAGGTACACCGTGGCCGTCTGGTAGCCGGGGCGGACGGAGCGGACGGCGTGCAGCCAGGGCTCGAACAGCTCCCAGTCGCGCACGTTGACCACGTTCTCGACGACCACCGCTTGGTAGCGGTGGGCTTCCATGAACCGCACGACGTCCCACATGGTGGCGCGGGACCGCTCGGCGGCCGGGTCGGGGGCGTCGAACAGCGAGCGTCGGGCCAGCTTGCGCGAGACGCCGTTGGCGTAGGAGTGGGCGGTGCACTCCGGGCTGGCGATCAGCAGGTCGGTGCGGGGGTAGTAGCGCGGGTCGCACACCGAGACGTCGGCGAGGTCGTGGTCGGCGTCGGGGAAGTTGGCGGCGTGGGTTTGGATGGCGCGGTCCCAGTGGTTGAGGCCCAGGGCCAGGCGGGTGCCGGCCTCCTCGGCGCCCTGGGACGAGCCGCCGGCGCCGCAGAACAGGTCGGTCACGGAAAGCGCAGCAGACAAGGGAGTCCTCCTCAGTACGACAAGCGGCCGGCCCCGGACGGGTAGGTCCGGGGCCGGCTGGTTGACCTTAAGTCGTCAAACCGGCTCGAAGGGCTCGTTGCAGGCGCCGCACCAGATCGGGGCCTGCTCCAAGGTGGCCCTGGCGACCCGGAGCTTGCGGCCGCAACCGCAGGCGCAGGCGAGCAGGTTCCGCGAGCCGGCCTGGGTCGGGAGCTGCTGCTCGGCGTAGCGCCAGAGCTTGAGGGCGGCGTCCAGCTCGCCGAGCACCTCGGCGTAACCCTCGGCGAGCTGGTCGGGCACGGTGGTCTGCGACCAGCCGGTCGCCGGGTCGCGGGCGACGTCCAAGCCGACCTCGGCGGCCAGCCGGGCGTAGTGGCGGTTGTGGTAGCGGCCCTGCCGCGAGGTGTCCTTCACCCTGCGGGCGTCGGCCAGGCCGTGGGCGGCCTCGTGCAGCAAGGTCCCGAGGACGTCGCGGGCACCACGGCCAAGGCCCTCGCCGGAGACGAGCACCTCGGCGCGGCGCTGGCCGGCGACCTGCCAGCGGGCGGCGGCGAAGTGGCCCAGCTTGAACAGGCCCCGGCGGGCCTCCGAGCCGGCGCCGAGGATGACGACCACCTCGGGGACCTCGCCGTGGCGGGCGCGGATGGCGGACCAGGCGCGCTCCATCGCGGCGACCACGGCGCTGGCGGCGACCTCGGGCATAGCGGTGGCGGTCACGGCCGGGCCCCCTGAGGTTCGGCCTGGTCGGTGTCGGCGTGGGCTTGGGCGGCGGCAGCGGCGCGGGCGGCGGGGATGGCGGCGCGGACGGCGGCGGACAGCTCGCCCAGCAGCTCGCGGAGCTGCCGGGGCGTGCCGCTGATGCACAGGCGGTCGTAGTGGCCGGAGTGGACCTCCAGGTAGATGACCTCGGCGAGGGCGGGAAGGTGGGGGCTGGGGCCGTGGACGTGGGTGGTGATGGTCGGCTTGGGCGGCCAGCCCAGCGACAGCGTGACGTTCGTGCTCAGGGCCATGGCGAACCTCGCTTGGTGGTGCCGTGGCGGCCCGGGGCCTGGTGCCAAGCCGGGCCGCCACGGAGCTGGTCAGTCGGTGGGGTCGAACAGCCCGGCCTGGCCCGGCTCGGGCGCCGGCTGGCCTGGCGGGTTGGGCTGGACCGTGGTTGGCGGGCCGGGCACGGTGTCCCAGCGGAGCCGGTCGACCGCGCGGTGGAACTCCGCCAGGGGGCCGAGCAGGCGCAGGCCCCGGTAGGCAGGGCACTCCTCCGTAGCGGGGTGGCAGACCGGGCAGCGGCGCCGCGCGGCGACGCGCTCGGCCTTGGCCTGGTCCCGCGAGCGGCTGAGTTCCAGGCCGCAGGCGGGGCAGCTCGCCGACCACCGGCCGTGGACGAGGTGGAGGCTCGCGGTGGGATAGGCTTCGTGGTGCATCGGGCCTCCTCGAGGGGGTGGGTGCCACGGCCCCGGGGCGGGTGTGGGCCGCCGCCGGGGCCGCTCGTCGGTGGTGGTCAGCGCTTGCGAAGCGGCCACAGCCACGCGCGGGGGTCCGCCGACGTCTGGCCGTCGCGGATGGCGAGCACGAGGTAGCGGCAGCGGCGCAGGTAGGTACGCGCCAGCACGTAGGCGCGCATCAGAACGGCGGTTCCTCGGCGAACTCGCCCTTCCCGCCGCCGTTGGGCTTGCGGGTGGCGCGCTCGGGCTTGGCGGTGGCCCACTTCAGCGACGGGCCGACCTCTTCGGCGGTGACCTCGACCACGGAGCGCTGCTCGCCCTCGGAGCTCTCCCAGCTCCGCATCCGCAGCTGCCCCACGACCAGGACGCGGTCGCCCTTGGACAGGGAGTCGGTGGCGTTGGCGGCGAGGTCGCGCCAGCAGTTGACGCGGTAGAAGGAGGTGTCGCCGTCGCGCCAGGCGTTGCCGTCCCGCACGCGGCTGGTGACCGCGACGCGGAAGTTGGCGACCTGGGCGCCGCTGGTGGTGATGGTCAGCTCGGGGTCTGCGGTGAGGTTGCCGGCGATGGTGACGTGGGTGTCGGGCACGGTCGTCCCCTCCTCGGGGCTCGTGGTCGGCGCCGCCGGGTCAGGCGGGCCAGTCGTCAAAGGCGGTCGGCTGGTAGGCCAGCTCCTGCGCAGCCCGGTCGCCGAGCTCGATCAGGTCGGCTTCGGCTTGGGCGTCGGGGCCGTTGGTCAGGCAGCCGTGCTCGTGGTCGTACTCCATCGCGTCACCTCCTCCCTGGAATTCAGCGGTGGAATTGGGTAGCGGTCCCTTCCAGGGCTGTGCGTGTCAGGCCCAGCTCGGCCATTACCCCGCAGGGTGGCCGGCCCTGGCCCTGGTACCTCCCGCTCGCTCTTGAGTTCTCAAAGGGCTGGTCAAGGGCTGATCTCGATCGGACGGGCGTCCCTGGTCCCACTTACCGGAGGGGAAGGTGCGAAGCACCGCCGCACAGCCCGGCCGAGGTCAAGCAGGAGGAGGAATTCGGGAGCAGGTTGTTTGCGGAATGGGTCGATCGGCCGCCGAAGGCGGCACCGTGCCGCGAAGAATCTGTGGACGAATTGCGACGACGCTTGACGGAGGCCGGAAAGGCTGTGCGACGTCTGTCCGATCGATCGGCCGGGCCGGCTGGGAGTCGGGGGGTGCCCAGCCGGCAGCGCAGCGGGCAGGCCGATCCTCCCCCGTGGGCTGGTGGTGCCCGCCGCGCCGGGCTGCCGGTACGGCCCGGGTGCGGCCAGGGCCAGGCCGACGATCAGCCGTGCAGGCCGGGAGCGGGGGTCACAGCCACCCCGCTCCCGGCCGAGCCGGTCAGCGTTGCTCGCTGATGGCGCGGGCGAGCTTGCCGGCCAGGTCGTCGCGGTAGTTGGCACCCGCGTCGCGGCAGGCGTCGCAGCGCAGCCGCCAACTGCGGCCGAAGCTGCCCTCGGCGTGCGCGTCGTCGCAGGGGACCTCGGCGTGGCAGTAGAAGCAGTGACCGGTCGCGAACGGATAGCCGACGGGCACGATGCGCATGGCCTGTCCTCCTGGTGTCGGGCCTGCCTGGACGCCTCCTCCTTGGGCCGGGGACCCCGGGGCGGGGCAAGCGCGGGTTGGCCCAAAGAAGTCGGCCATCGATCAGGCGCCGCCGAAGGCGGCTCGGGAGCCGGCTTGTTTGCCACCCGAGCCGCCGCCAGGCCGGCACTCGGCCCGGCTGCCTGGCGGGCCGCCGCCAGTGCTTGGAAGCCCGCTGCGCGGCCCTACGGGTCGCCCGGGTCGCCCGGCCCACCGCCGCCGCGATCCGCCCGGCACCGGGCGCCTGCACGACGCTCAGGGGCTCGGTGTCGCGCTCGCCCAGCGGCAGCACCGCGGCCGGCTCCACCACCTCGGGCGCGACCGCCGGGGGCGGAAGGACGCGCAGGTGGACGGCGTGCCCAGCCTGGATGACCCAGGCCTCGCCGGGCTGGGCGGCGCGGACGAGCTCCCGGTCGACGCGGGCGCGGTGGACCATGCGGACCTTGCCGCGCCCGTGCGGGCCGTAGCGGTCGACCTCCCAGTTCTGCTCGACGTCCCGCACGGTCCCGGCCAGGGTCAGGAGGCGCTCGGGGTCGGGGCACTGGTGGACCACGATCCCGCCCGCGCACGAGGCCAGCAGCCTCGGCGCCTGGTGCTGGTTGCCCAACCCCTCGACCGACTGGGCGGCGACGATCACCTGCACGCCGACGTCGCGGACCCGCTCGGCGAGGTTGATCGCCGAGTCGACGCCCGAGGGCAAGGCGGAGAACTCGTCGAGCATCAGCACCGCGTCCTCGCCGGTGCGGGGCTTGCGGCCGGTGGCGTAGTGGCCGTAGTCCTCCAAGACCACCCGCATGGCGGCGTCCGCCTCGGCCTTGCTGAGCAGCGTCGGCACGGTCAGGACGGCGAGGTCGACGTCCTCGTAGGACCAGGTGCCGCGGTCGAAGGCGCCGGCGAGCGCGGCGAAGAAGTCGGCGTAGCGCAGGCGGGCGCCGGGCAGGTGCTCGCCGATCACCTCGACGTCCTTGAGTTCCAGCGGGTGGCCTTCCCAGAGGCTGGCGAGCTCGTCGGCGTCCAGGCGCCGGAGCAGTTCGTCGGAGCCGTCGACGGGCGGCATGTCGGGCGCGGTGAGGGCCAGCCGGAGGCCGGCGGAGGCGACGCGCTGGTAAAACGGCTCGGTGAACCGCTCGACCGACAGCAGCCGCGACTGAACCTGGCTTGGCGTGCCGCGCCACATGTCCATCGCGGTGGCGGGCCAGCGGCCGATCCTGGCGTTCGGGTTGCCAAGCCGGTAGGCGGCGATGAGGGCGGGGACGAGGGTGGGGTCGGTGCCCTTGCAGTCGGCGAAGCAGACCTTGCGGCCCATCCGCCCCGCGACGTAGGCCAGCCGCAGCGTGGTGACGGTCTTGCCGGCGCCGGGCGCGCCGACGATCGCCATGGCCTTGCCGCGCAGGTGCGCGGGCGGCACGACGTAGCGGCCCTGGACCCAGCTCGGCAGGTCCCCGTCCAGGGCGATGCCGAGTACCGGGGCGTCGAGCTTGTGGTCCTGCGGCTTGGCCAGGAGCTTGGCGGTCTTGCGCTCGGCGGCGCGCTGGTCGACCAGCGCCCGGCGGCGGATCAGCGGGCTGAACTCGGCGCCGCCGGCGGCGTGCTCGGCGAAGTAGACGGCCAGGGCGGCGGCGAGGATGCCGACCGGGACGCCCAGCCAGAGCTGGGTCAGCACCGCGTCCCGGGCGACCTGCCACACGCTGAGCCGGGTGCCGGGCGGGCCGAAGCCGAGCATCAGGGCGACGTACTGCCAGAAGTGCTGGTGGACGTAGAAGTGCCGCCGCAACGCCTGCTGCGGGCCGATCACGACCAGGACGTAGCCGATGTAGGCCAGGGCGGCGAGGGCGAAGCGGTGCCAGTGCCAGCGCTTCTGCGCCAGGATCACCAGCTGGCCCACCAGCCACACGGCGAGCGACAGGGGGGAGAACCAGAACAACAGGATGACCGCCCAGCCAAGCCCTGAGGGGCTGGGCTGGCGGGCGGCGCGCGGGGTCGGCTGCCAGGGACCGGACGGCGGCGGCCCGGCGGGCGGGCCGACCGGGTTCCAAGGGCTGGGGCGAAGACTCACAGCACACCTCCATGACGGCTGGAGCGGGGGTAGGTGACGCCCGGCACCTCCGGCAGCGGCCGGACGGTGATCGGGTGCTTGGGCCGGATGCGCCCGAGCTGGCCTTCGAGGTAGCGGGCGACCTCGGGCGGGGCGTAGTAGACGGTCCGCAGCCAGCGGCCATGCCGAGGCCGCTGCCAGTTCTCACGAAGCCGCGCGGCGGTCTTGCGGGTCAGCTCGACCTCGACCGCGACCCGGCGAGGAAGGGGGTCGACGTCCTGGCCGTACAGCCCGGTCCCGCCGTGCTCCGGGTTGTCGGGCAGCTCGACCGCGCCGTCAGGGACCAGGCTCTTGTCGCCGTCGCGGCGCAGCTCCCGCTCGCTGACCCAGCGGCCGCCCTCAGGGATCGAGGGTTCGAGGGCGAGGCGGACCACGCCGACGGCGTGGACGTGGGCGAGCTGCGGGATCACGAACGACCACGGCCGCACCTCAAGGCCGACCAGCCGCAGCGCCTTGCCGGTGGGCGCGACCCACACGAAGCCCAGCAGCCGGTCGCGGGCGATCAGCCCGCGGTCCTCCCAGCGGCTCAGGAGCTGCCGCAGGGTCGGCTCGCTGAGCTGCCCGGCGACCCGGGGTGAGCCGGGCGACAGCCGGCCCAGCAGGACCCGCAGCACGTCGGAGCGGGCGGCGTACTGCTGGCCAAGCCAGGAGAGGGCGGCGACGTCCCGCTCGGTGATGCCAGCGTCGGTGTCCCAGCGGGTACGCCGGGAGGAGCCGGCACCCGAGCCGCCGCCGTGGACGTGGGGGCCGGGCCGTGAGCGGGCAGCGCGGAAGAAGCCCTCCTCGGGCAAGGTGGAACCCTCCTGGTCGGGGGACTGGTCCGGCCGGCGACGACCGGGACCGTTGATGGGGCGCCAGCGCTTGGGCTGGCGCGGGTCAGCTAGGCGCGCTCGGCCTCGTGCGCGCCGTCGAGCAGGCGCAGCAGCGCCACGCGCGGAACGAGCATGCGGCGGCCGATCACCTTGACCGGCAGCTCACCGCGATGAGCTGCTTCGTACGCTGTGTCCTTCGAGATGCCCAGAAGCCGGGCCGCCTCAGGCACAGTCCAAGTCAACCGGTCATCGGCATCGACAGTCGGCCTGCTGATGGAGCCGATATCCTGGTCGTGCATCCGGGGACCTCCGTTCCTTGATGCCAGGCCCCGGAGTGCTCACGACACTGCCGGGGCCGCTTCGCCTACGACCGCTCCTCAGCTTCCGACGCCTTCCGCTTCGATCCTGGGAAAACGGTCCCTGGCCTACGTCACAGAAACCATCTACTCTGGGGCTGAATGTTGTCGAGGCAGCAACAAATGTTGGTATAGCCCGATGGGATGTACACATGGCCGACTGGCGGACCATACTCGGGCGCGCAGTACGCGAACGCCGCCGCGAGCTTGAGCTGACGCTCGACCAGGCAAGCAGGGCGATTGGAATCTCCCGTTCGCATCTCAACCTGATCGAGCTTGGTAAGGCAACTGGCGTCTCACGCGACTGCCTGGCGAGCATTGATGCAGGTCTTGGCTCTGATGGAGCGTTGCTTGCACTCCTCCCGGCAAGCGATGACGGTCATGTGACGAGAGGCGAAGAGATGCGGCGAGCAGAGTTCAACAAAGCCGTGGTTGCGCTCGCAGCCTCGTTGTTGTTCGACCCTGACCGCGTGGTCGGCACGCAAACGGCAGATGCAGCACTCATTCAAGATCTGGAATCACTGACCGCAGAACTCGCACAGCGCCAGCACCACGCGCGTCCGCAAACAATCCTCGGACCAATACGCGCGCATCTGAGTTATCTCCTCCAACTCGGAAGCGGCAGCCTGACTCCGAGCCTGCGGCTTCGCCTAGCCCGGGTCACAGCCGAAACGGCCGCCCTTGCTGGATGGGTCGCCTTCCGAGGCAACGGCGATCTCGTCACGGCTCACGCCCAGCTTGCCTTGGGGCGCCAGCATGCGCGCGAGGCCGGCGACGACGTGCTGTTGGCCCAACTGCTCGCCGCGACAAGCTCGCTGCACTCTTCCCTGGACATACCTCGCCCTGGCGAGGACCCGAGTTCGCCGTTGGCCCTCAGCCTGCTCCAAGCGGCGCAGCGGAAGGCAGGCAGTGGCCCAACGCCGTTGCAAGGCTGGCTCGCCGTTCGCATCGCCGAGGAACAGGGGTTGCTGGGCGAGAGCCGCAGAGCGAGAGCCACGCTGAGACGAGCTGAAGCGTCCTTGCCGAGCCGAACGCCTAGTGATCCTGCTGGCCTCTTCGTCATCTGGGACGAGAGCAGGTTCCCAGGGTGGGCGGGCAAGACACTCCTGATCCTCGGCGACCCAGCCGCAACGGCAATGCTGGAGCGGGCGCTCGCAATGACCAGCGCACCGCACCCCCGCCTTGGGCTGCTGGTTGATCTCGCGATGGCGCGAGCCCGCGACGGCGACGCTGACCACGCCATCACGTTGTTGCTGGAAGGGGCGCAGCTCGCCGTCGAGCGTGGCATCGACGGGTTCGCGCGCGGGCGGTTGCAGGAGGGACGGGCCCGCCTTTCATCGGCTCAGCAGCGCGCCTTCGACAGCCGCCTGCACGCGGTTGCCTAGCGGTACCTCTTCCGCCCTCGCTCCGAGCAGCGCCACAACAGGTCCCGTAGGCTGACGGGGTTGGACGTCGACCAGCAGCGGGAGCAACGCGTGGATCGGGTGCTGATCACCGGAGCAGCCGGCACGATCGGGCGGACTCTCCGCCAAGGGTTTCAGGGACGCTTCGGGGCGCTGCGCCTGCTCGACCTGACCCCACTCGGACCCGCCAACCCCGGTGAGGAGCTCGTCACCGCCGACGTTCGCGACCTGGCCGCAGTCAGTGCAGCCGCGGCCGAGGTCGACGCGATCGTTCACCTGGCGGGCATTCCCCAGGAAGGCACCTTCGACCGCATCTTGCGGACCAACGTCGTTGGGACCTTCAACGTCCTTGAGGCGGCCCATCACGAGGGTTGCGCTCGGGTCGTGCTTGCCAGCAGCCTTCACGTCACGGGCTTCTACGACGCGGGCGAGCGCATCAGCCCGGAGGCGCCGGTACGGCCAGACAGCTTCTACGGGGTCGGCAAGGCGTGCGGGGAGAACCTTGGCCGTCTGTACGCCGACAAGCACGACCTTGAAGTGGTCTGCCTACGCATCGGCACGTTCGCGGAGCGGCCGACGACACCACGGCACCTCAGTACCTGGCTGAGCCCACAAGATGCTGTCGAGCTGTTCTATCGCTCGCTGGTCGCGCCTGACGTCGGGTTCACCGTGGTCTATGGCGCATCGGCGAACCAGCGTAGCTGGTGGGACCCTGGTCCCATCGATCGGCTCGGGTACCGGCCCATGGATGACGCTGAGGAGTGGGCCTCGAAGCTCGACACTGACGCAGATCCAACGGAGTCCGGAGCCGGCCCTCAGGGTGGCTCGTACGCGCTCTGACAGACCCTACCCGGCGCTGGTGGAGCGGGGAAGGCGGATCAGGCCCTCCATCAGCTCGGCGGCCGTTCGATCCTGCGCCTGCTGGAAGTGAGCGTAGGTCCCAAGCGTGGTCCGGCCGCCGTCGCGGTGCCCGGCGCGACCGGACACGGTGCGCACGTCCACGCCTGCGGAGATGAGCTGGGTGACCATGAAGTGCCGCAGGTCGTGCAGGCGGCAGGTGATCCCGAGCCGACGCGCCAGCTCGGCGAACCGGTGCGTCACCCCATCCGGGCGAATCGGCGTGGCGCCGTCCGCCACGTGGCTGAACACGTAGGCGTTGGGCGCGAGCGCGGCCCCTACAGCCAGCGCCGCCTTCGCCTGCTCGACCCGGCGGGCGCGCAGCAGCTCCAGCGTGCCGGCGCCTACGGCGACCCGGCGCTTGGTCCGGGTCTTGGTCACGTCCCGGTCGATCAGCGGCTGCCCGGCCACGATGATCACGCCGCCGGCGACCAGGACCTCGCCGCGGTCGAAGTCGACGTCGGACCAGCGCAGGCTGCACAGCTCCCCACGGCGGGCGCCGAGGATCACGGCCAGGACCAGGAACAGGCCCAGCTCCGGGTCCTCGGCCATGGCGCTCTCGATGAGCCGCTCGGCCTGGCCCGGCTCGGGCGGGCGCGTGTCGGGCTGCTCGACCGCCGGTGGGGTGGTGAGCGGGACGGGGTTGTGGCGGATCCAGCCCCAGACCATGGCCTGCTTGAACGCGCCCGACAGCACCGCGTGGATGTCGCGGATGGCGCTGGGCGTCATCGGGATGCCCTGAACGCAGTCGGTCTGGTGGACGCGCTCCTCGCCGGTGAAGGCGAGGTGGAAGACCTCGCCGGGGCGCATCGGCGGTTGGCCCTTGCGGAGGCGCCGGTAGCAGTGCTGGCACTTGCTGCCGTGCTGGCGCAGCTCGGCGTAGAGGCGGTCGATGGTGGCGGTGTCCACGCGGGCGAGTGGCAGCCGGCCGAGCGCGGGGAGCAGCTTCTGGTCGGCGTAGCGCCGGTAGTTGGCCAGGGTGTTGGGGGAGATCGGGCGCACGGAAGGGCGCCACTGGAACCATGCTTCGAGCAGCTCGGCGACGGTCTTGCCGGCGGCGCCGCCGTGCTGGCCGGCGCCGACCTCGGTGACGAGGCGGGCTTCGAGCTGGCGGGCCTGGGCCTTGGTCGCCGCGGTGCCGGTCTTTTGGCGCTTCCTGCCGGTGAGCGGGTCGCGGCCGGCGTAGACGACCACCCGCCAGTGGTTGCCGCGCTTCTTGATCACCGTGAGGGCTCCTTGATCACCCGCCAGCGGGAGCAAGGATGATCAAGAGATGATCACAAGACAAGCAAAGCAAGCGGCCCCAGGCCGCTGACCTGGGGCTCTGGTGCTCTATCCGTTGAGCTAGCGGCGCAGAGCGGAGGCAGTGCGATTCGAACGCACGATGGGGGTCTAACCCCAAACCCGCTTAGCAGGCGGGCGCCATAGACCAGACTAGGCGATGCCTCCACGTCCGTACAACCTGGTTCCCCGCTGGCCCGGGGCGCCAGGCTGCCACATTGTAGGCAAGTCCGCGGGCGAGGCCCAAGTACGTTGGCGCATGTGGACGGCGGCGCGGCGCCACCGTACCGTTCGGGCGTCGAGCAGGGCGATCAGGTGGGAGGAGGTCGTGGCGGAGGACCCGTCGGAGCTCACCTCGGGGACGCCGCGGCGGCGGCTGGGGAACTTCCGCACCCCCGAGCTGGCGGCGCGGGTGCGGGAGGTGCTGGCCGAGGCGGGCATCCCGTCGAGCGGCCTGCCGGATCCGGAGCGGCCCGAGCGCTGGGGACGCTGGCTGGACTGGCTGGTCCACATGACGGGAGCGAAGGGGAACCGGGTCTGGGTGCCGCGAGCACGCTTCCGTGAGGCGGTACGTGCCCTGGACCAGGCCAGGCGACGAGGAGACTGACGATGAGCAGGCTGGCCGTGTCGGTGCTCTCGGTGGTCATGTTCGCCGCGGGAGCGGCCATGGTGGCGGCGACCACGCTGTCGGCGGTGCAGACCTTGGTGGTGCCAAGGGCGACCCCGATGAGGCTCACCCGCTGGGTGTTCCGGAGCGTGCGGGTGGTGTTCAACCTCCGCAGCAAGCGCGCCAAGGACTACGCCGCGATGGACCGCGCCATGGCGCTCTACTCGCCGATCAGCCTCCTCATCCTGGTGGTTGCCTGGCTGGTGATCATCGGCGCCGGCTACGTGCTGATGTTTCGCGCGCTCGGCGTCGGCCCGCTGCGCCAGACCTTCATCCTCAGCGGGTCGTCGCTGTTCACGCTGGGCTTCGCCGTCCCCAAGGACCTGCCGACGACCGCCCTGGCGTTCTCGGAGGCGACCTTCGGCATCGGCATGATCGCCTTGCTGCTCAGCTACCTGCCCTCGATGTACACCTCGTTCTCGCGCCGCGAGGCGGCGGTGGCCGGGCTGGACGTGCGCGCCGGGTCGCCGCCGTCAGCGGCCGAGTTGCTGATCCGCTACTCCCGCATCGAGGGCCTCGATCGCCTGGACGAGCTCTGGCAGACATGGGAGACCTGGTTCACCGACATCGAGGAGACCCACACCTCGATCCCGGCGATCGTGTTCTTCCGCTCCCCCGACCCGGTGCGCTCCTGGGTGACCGCCGCCGGTGCGGTGCTCGACGCGGCCTCCATCACCGCCTCCACGCTCGACCGGCCGCGGCCGGTCGAGGCGCAGTTGTGCATCCGCGCCGGCTACATCGCCCTGCGCAAGATCGCCGACTTCTTCGGCGTCCCGTTCCACCCGGACCCGCACTGGCCCGACCAGGCTATCTCGATCGACAAGAGCGAGTTCGAGGAGGTCTACGACCAGCTCAAGCAGGAGGATGTGCCGGTCAAGCCGGACCGGGATCAGGCCTGGCGGGACTTCGCCGGCTGGCGGGTGAACTACGACTCCGTCGTGCTCGCCCTGGCAGCCTTGACGGTCGCCCCGCCCGCCAAGTGGTCGTCGGACCGGTCGCTCATCTCCCCCCCGCTGGCGCCCATCCTTCATAGGCGCAGGAGCAGGCTCTGACCCCGCTCGGCGAGGTCGGCCGGCGCTCCCCGAGTCGCAGGTGTCGACCCACTCGTCGGCGCCGATGAGGCCGCCCGCCGGCTGCTTCCGCAGGCGCTGCTCCTCCGCGTAGAAGAGCTTGCGCACCGCCACCTCGGTGGTGCCCAGGTGGTAGACCTTGTCGTACTTGGCCAGCCAGCCGAACCAGATGTTGATGTTGCGGTCGAAGGCGACGTCCTGGTCGAGGTTGGCCGCGTACCAGACCCTGCGTGGGTCGACGTTGCTGTCGAGCACCATGCGCCGCACCCGCGACGGGAACAGGGTCGAGTAGACCTGGCCCAGGTAGGTGCCGTAGGAGAAGCCGTAGTAGTTGACCTGCTGCGCGCCGAGGGCCGTGCGGATGCTGTCCATGTCCTTGGCCGCGTCGGTGGTCTTCATGTGGGGCAGCAGCGCCCGGCCGTTGGCCCCGCAGGCCTTGGCGTAGGCGTCCGAGCGGGCGAGCCAGGTCCGCTCGAGCTCCTGGGTCTCGGGGACGTAGTAGGGACGGTTGTAGCCGAAGTAGTGGGGCAGGCAGCTCAGGGAGGGCTTGCTCGAGCCGACGCCGCGCGGGTCGAAGCCGATCCAGTCGTACGCGTCCCCCGCGTGGTTGGGCACGAACTGGCCGAGCACCGACAGCCCCAGGCCGGAGCCGCCTGGCCCGCCGGGGTTGACCAGCATGACGCCCTGGTAGTCCGCCGCAGGCGAGGTGTGCACGACGCGCGAGACCGCGAGCGAGATCTGCTGGCTGTCCGGCTGGTCGTAGTCGAGCGGCACCTGCAGGTCGCCGCACTGGGCGTGCGCCTTGGCCAGGTCGGGGTCCGAGCACGGCCCCCACTTGATGCTGCTGGCGGCCGAGATCGTCTGGGTGGCGGCCGCAGAGGTCGTACCGGTGGCGGCGAGCGCCGGGCCGGCGAGCGCCACACCGTGCTGAGGCTGGCGGCCAGGGCGAGAACGAGAAGCCCCTTCATTGACACCTACTTCTTCCTGCCGTCCGGGAGCCGGGCAAGCGACGAAGGCCGGAGTCTCCGCCCCGAGGCAGGAATGGGTCAAACACGCATCATCACCACGTAACGGTTCGAAAGGGCGGCGGCGCCTCGATATCCACAGCCGACCAGTTCGCGGCCCGGTCGCACGCGAAGCGGTGACAGGATCGGCCCAGCCAGTGACCAGCCAGGAGGTAGTGGGGCGATGAGTGAACGGTCCACATCGAGGCGGCGGGCCACGGCGAGGTTCCATCGGAGCTGCTGGACGCTCTCGGCGGACCTCCGAGACGCGATCCTGATGCAGGCCGGGATCAAGGACGGGGAGTAGGCCATGAACACGAGCTTCACCGTCATGGTCCACCAAGCCGAAGACGGGACCTTCTGGGGAAAGGTCAAAGAGCTTCCCGGCTGCTTCGCGACCGGTGACGACCTCGACGAGCTTCAGGAAGCCGTCGTCGAGGCGATCGGCATGTGCCTACCCGAACTCCAGCACGTCCCGGACCAGTCTCGGCCCGTCCATCCGAATCGCTGGAAGGTCGAGGGCAACCTCACCCTGACCCCGGCTTGAGGCGCGCCATCCAGCCGGTGTGGCCATAGAAGCTCTCCTGCCTTCGTTGGCTTTGAGAATCAGCAGGTCAGTGACGTCGCAGCTCGCAGAGGAAGTGGGATTCACTCACGCCCAGGACCTCGGCCGGCGTAGCACGGCGAGGGCGGGTGTGCCCGTGACCGCCTGTCTCCGTGGCATAGGGCACGCAGGGGGCACAGCGCGGACCGAGCGCGTCAGGACCGCGCGATGCCGTACGCCTCCTGGATCGTCCGCAGCTGGGCCGCATCGGCCCTCGCGGCCAGCGCCGCCGACAGCTCCGCGAAGTAGTCGTCCAGGCCGCCCGGCGTCACGATCAACAGCGCCGTCGCCGGACCACCCACGGACCGGAAGGCGTGCGGCAGGTTGCGCGGCAGGAACACGAACGACCCCGGCCCGGCCCGGAACCGGTCTTCGCCGCACTCTACGTCCAGGGTCCCGGTGAGGACGTAGAAGCTCTCGTCCTCGCGGGTGTGGGTGTGCCTGGGCGGCCCGCCGTCGATGGTGGCCTCGATCACGGTGAGGCTGCCGCCGGTCGACCGGCCGGCCGCCTTCACGTCGGGCCCCCGGCCGGGCACGCCCTCACCTGGGCCGACGACGTATCCACGGGTGACGGGCTCGTTGGACACAGCGGCCTCCCTGGATCGGTTCCGACGGCTGAGCGCAAGGTACATCGCCTCGCCGTGTCGGCGCGCTCGCATCCACCCCAAGCTGCGCCACACCACCCGCCGCGACTACCGCAAGCTGCTCGGCCGCGGCCACACGACCGCAAGCATCACCACGGACACCTACGGGCATCTGATTCGGTCCGAACTGGAGGAGCTTGCTGGCCGTCTGGAGCAGGCCCTGGTGCAACGATGCTCGCCGACCGCGCGGACCAGCCGTGGTCATCCTCGACCGCGGAGGAAGTGGGATTCGAACCCACGGGACCCTCTCGGGTCCGGCGACTTTCAAGGTCGCTGCCTTCGACCGCTCGGCCACTCCTCCGACGGCAGTCTACTCACACGGCCGTGGTGGGCTGGGCTTTCACCTGGACAACGGGCCGTTCGAGGCAGCCGCGTGGTATCGGGAGTCGCCGGAGGAGGACGGAAGAGCCGATCAGACGCGGATCGTGACCTGCTTGGCGCGGCCGAGGGCCATGTCGATGGCGGCCTGCTCCTCTTCGGAGAGGTTGTGGGTGGACTGGCCGCCCTTGACCTCCTTGGCGTAGGAGCGGGTCTCGGCACGGCCGTTGATGGCGGACAGCACGATCCCGTCCCCGGCCTCGTCGAGCAGGGCGACGGAGTAGGAGAGCTGGCCGGCCATGTCGGGGAAGGCGTCGTAGCGGGCGAAGCCGACCGTGCGGATCAGGCCCGAGATGCGCTGGCGGTACTCGGCGGACTGGCGGCCGAGCTGGTCGACCCTGCCATGGAGCCGCTCGACGGCGGCGACGTGCCTGGTCACGGCCGCCAGGAGGTCCTCGTTCCTGCCCCCTCCCCCCAGCAGGCGGGCGTAGGTGCGGCGGATCCCGCGCAGGCGCAGGGCCAGCAGGACGACGCTGAGGGCCAGCACCACGGAAAGCCCAAGCGTGACGACGACCAGGACGGTCAGGTTGTCGACGGACAGCTCGGGCACGGCTGGCAGACCTCCTGGGGAAGGGGAGACAGAAACGACAGGAACGAGCGGACCGGGTGCGATTGTACTAGGAGGATGAGCAAACTCCGAATCCCCATCATGCCCCATTGGCCGGACGGGTCAGGCACGATTGTGCCAAGCTCTTCACGCCCTACCGGCCGACCGTGGCCGTGCCGCTCATGACGACAACCACATCCTTCGCCTACTTCGACTGCTTCGCGGGCATCTCCGGCGACATGGCCCTCGGGGCGCTGCTCGATGCGGGCGGCGACCTGGACGCCCTTCGCACCGGGCTGCAAGGGCTCGACCTGGACCCGTTCGAGCTGGACGTCTCCACGGTCGAGCGCGGCGGCATCGGCGCCACCCGGGTCGAGGTCCGCGCGGGACCGCCCGGAGCCGCCCGCACCTGGCGCGACGTCCGCTCACTGCTGGGCGCGGCCAGGCTGCCCGAGCCGGTGCGGGAGCGCGCCCTTGCCACCTTCGAGCGCCTGGCCGAGGCCGAGGGGCGGGTCCACCGAGTAGCGCCCGACCAGGTCCACTTCCACGAGGTCGGAGCGGTCGACGCGCTGGTCGACGTGGTCGGCACCGCCCTGCTCCTGCACGAGCTGGGGGTCGAGGAGGCCTGGGCATCGCCGGTCGCCACCGGCGGCGGCCGCACCCGTGGCGCCCACGGGCCGCTGCCGGTGCCGGCACCGGCGGTCTTGGAGCTGCTGCGCGGCGCGCCGCTGCACGGCGGCGGGGTGCCGGTGGAGCTGACCACGCCGACCGGGGCGGCGATCCTCGCCGCCAGCGTCGCCAGTTTCGCCGAGCTGCCGCCGCTGCGGGTGGCCAGGGTCGGCTATGGCGCCGGCGCCCGCCAGCTCGACGAGCTACCCAACCTGCTGCGGGTGATCCTCGGCGAGCGGCTGCGGGAGGAGGGCCGCGCCGGGGACGGCGGGCTGGTGCTCGAGGCGAACCTCGACGACATGCTGCCCGAGCTGGTGCCGTGGGTGATGGAGCGGCTGTTCGCGGCTGGCGCGGCCGACGTCTGGCTCACCCCGGTGCAGATGAAGAAGGGCCGGCCAGGCATCACCCTGTCGGCGCTGTGCCCGCCCGGGAGCGACGCCGCCGTGCGCGCGGTCCTGTGGCGGGAGACGTCAACCCTGGGCGTGCGCGGGGTGCCGGTGCGCAAGTGGATGCTGGAGCGGCGCCTGGTCGAGGTCGAGCTCCTTGGAGGCAAGGTTCGGGTGAAGCTCGGACTGGAGGGCGGCCGGGTGGTCAACGTCGCCCCCGAGCTCGCCGACTGCACCCGGCTCGCCGACCAGTCCGGCCGCCCGCTCAAGGAGGTCATGGCACGCGCCCAGGCTGCCGCCCTGGCCCAGCTCGACGCCGCACAAGAGCCCACCGGCCTGCCAGTGACCGCGGACGAGGGCGACGCGGGCGCCGGCTGACCGGGCCTGACGTAGAGGTCCTCACCCAGTGGCTGAGGCCCGATGGCGTCCGCCGACCAGGGCGGCATCAGGCCCTGGCCGGGAATCGTGGCCGCTACCGGTTCGGCGGCCGGGGGCGGGTGGGCCTGGGGTCAGGGGCCCAGCCGCCGGCTCCTTGTTCAGTTCGCCTGCGCTGCCTGGTGGCTGGGGGTGAAGACCCATGGGTCGTGCAGCTCGACCAGGCGCAGGCGCTCCATGAAGCTGCGCACCATGCCGAGTTGCACCGCCGACTCCACCGGCATCGCCCGCTCGGCGGCGCGCACGGCCCGCTCGGAGACGAACGAGGCGACCTCGGTGAAAAAGCGGTGGCCGCCCTCGTGCTCGCCGACCACCACCTCGAGGAGGTGCGGCTGGCGCTGCAGGCCACGATCGACTTCAGCCTGGACCGCGGCCAGCCGGCGCGGGTCGGCGACCCGGCCCTGCAGCACCCGTACGAAGCCGGCGCGTGCCGGGCTGCCCACCTTCGGCGTGCGCACCACCGGGCACTGGTCGAACCGGACCGGTCCGACCAGGTGCTGCTTGACCGCGGCGCGCCAGGCGGTCACCTGTGGACGCGCGTCGTTGGCGCGCGCCGCCGCCTCCGAAGCGAAACGGAGCACGGTGACGAAGGTGCGGTCGTCGCCGATGCCGGCGGTGAGGCCGAGCCAGCCCAGAGCGTCGGCACCCAGCTCCGCGTGCCAGCGCTCGACTTCCCTGCGGACGCCAGCCTCGTCGGCCACCCTCCCCTGCAGGATCTGGATGAACATCGTCCCCCCCTTGGCCCGATTGTCCGGCTCAAGCATCTCACAGGCCCGCCCGCGTGACGCACGCCAGCTCTGCCGGGGATGGGTCAGGCGCGGTACGTAGAAGGCAGACCAGGACAGACCGTGAGTCGAGGGAGGTCCGTGCGGGCCACGGCCCGGTCTGTCGCCACCGCGGCAGAGGCCGGCCAGCCGGCGCCCGGCTCGGCCGGGACCGAGCGCGCTGGGCCGTGAGACCAGAGGCTTTCAGCGGGCGGCGGGCTCGCTGCCGACCGGGGAGGTCGGGTGGGTGGCCTTGGCCTCGCGGCGCATGCGCAGGGCGATCACGGTGATGGCGACCGCGAACGCCACCGAGATCACCGCCAGCACGCTGTGCACCACCTTGAAGGGGGTGTCGTGGGCGGGGTCGCGGAGGATGTTCCAGATCCGGGTCAGCCACACGTAGAACGTCCACGCGGCCGCGGCGAGCAGGACGTTGGCGCGTGCCAGGGTGCTCCTCATGGGATGAGGCTAGCACCACCGTCGCGAGTCGTCGCCGAGTCCCGGTCGCCTTGCCTGCGGGGCATCCGCGCCATGCTAGCCCAGCGCGCCGCGCTTGGCGGCGCGACACCGCGGCTGAGCGCCCAGCCGACGGTGGGGCGCTCAGCCGCGCCGGTTGCCCGCCCTGCCACCGCCGGGCGGGTGGTGTCAGGTCGGCAGGCCGAGGGTGCGGGCGATGTTGGTCTTGAGGATCTCGCTGGTGCCCTCGTACAGGCGCATGCCGCGCACGAAGCGGGCGTAGCGCTCGATGCCCATCTCGGTCATGTAGCCGTTGCCGCCGAACACCTGGATGGCCCGGTCGGCCACGCGGCCGACCATCTCGGTGGCGACGTACTTGGCCATGGCGGCTTCCTGGCGGCCGTCGGCGCCGCGGTCGAGCGCGGCGGCCATCTCGTACACCAGCAGCCGCGCCTGGGTCAGCTCGGCCAGCGAGTCCACCACCATGCCCTGCACGTACTGGTTGGCGCCGATCTTGCGGCCGAACGCCTCGCGCACCTTGGCGTACTCGAGCATGCGGTCGTAGAGGTGCTGCGCGGTCCCGAGCGCCATGGCGGCGATCGAGATGCGGCCGCCATTGATCCACTTCATCGCCGAGTAGAAGCCGTAGCCCTCCTTGCCGAGCACGGCGTCCTCGCCGACGCGGCAGTCGGTGAACACCAGCTCGGCCTGGTTGTTGTCGTACATGGTGCGCTGGCGGCGGCCGACCTCGAAGCCGGGGGTGTCCGTGTCGACCAGGAAGCAGGTGATGCCGCCCTTGGCGCCGAGGCCGGGCTCGGTGACGGCGAACAGGATCACGTAGTCGGCGTCTGCCCCGTGGGTGATGAAGTGCTTGCGGCCGTTGATCACCCAGCCGCCGTCGCGCCGCTCGGCGCGGGTGCGGATGCGGGTCGCGTCGGAGCCGGCGTCGGGCTCGCTGAGCGCGAAGCAGGCCTCGCGCTCGGCCCGCATGGTGGGGAAGAGGTACCGCTCCTGCTGGGCAGGCGTCCCGTCGAGCAGGATGGGGGTCGGGCCCTCGACGCTGGGAAGGACGCTGCCGACGTTGGCGAGCAGCAGGCCGTGGCGGTGGCACTCGTCGACGCAGGCGGCCATGCCGAGGTAGCCGACCCCGCCGCCGCCGCACGACTCCGGCATGAACAGGGTGTAGAAGCCCTCGCTGGCCGAGCGCTTGCGCAGCGCGCGGCGCTCCTCCTCGAAGGCCTCGAAGGTACCGGTCTCGGTGATCTCCTGCGCGTACAGCGCCTCCTTAGGGGCCACCTCGCGCTGGATGAACGAGCGGATCGAATCGCGGAGCGCGACCAGCTCCTCGGGCAGTTGCACCACACTCATCTCGGCCCTCGCTTCCGACTCCCACCGGCGGTCGGTGCCGCCACGCCTGGCGCCATCGCCGCACGCGAACCCGGTTAGGTTACCTAAGAGTAACTTGGGACGTGACCGCAACGATAGTCCCGGGCTTGGCCGGATCGGCGCCTGTGGTCCGGCGCGATGACATCGCGCGAGGCCGCGCGCTACCGTTGCGGCCATGTCGTGGCGCGCGAGGGTCGCGCTCGCGGTGGTCGTGCCCGTCCCGAGCGTGGTGTTGCGCGCCTCGGGAACCCACCTCCCCGAGGTGCTCGCCCTGCTGGTCTTCGGAGCCGCCGTGGTGGCGGCCGCCTTCCTGCTCGCCTGGGCCGCCGAGGCGGCGGAGGTCGACATCTCGGGCAACCTCGCCGTGGCCATCCTGGCCCTGATCGCGGTGCTGCCCGAGTTCGCGGTCGACCTGTACTTCGCCTTCACCGCCGGGCACCGCCCGAGCTACGCCCCCTACGCGGCCGCCAATATGACCGGCAGCAACCGCCTGCTGATCGGCTTCGGCTGGTCGCTCGCCGCGGTGGCCTTCGTCGTCGGCGTCGGCCGGCGGGGCGGGCGCGCCCGCGGAGTCGACCTGAAGCCGGAACGCCGCATCGAGCTTGCCTTCCTCGGCCTGGCCTCGATCTACGCGGTGGTCATCCCGCTCACCAGGCAGATCGCCTGGTACGACTCGATCGTTCTGATCGGACTGTTCGCCACCTACATGTGGCGCGTCGGGCACACCCCGCACGAGGAGCCCGATCTCATCGGCGTGGCCGCCGCCCTCGCAGTGCTGCCCACCCCGCGCCGCCGGGCGCTGGTGGTCGGGCTGTTCGCCTTCGCCGCGGCGGTGGTGCTGGCGGCGGCCCGGCCCTTCGCCGAGGCCCTGATCGGCACGGGCAGGGCCCTCCACATCGACGAGTTCCTGCTGGTGCAGTGGCTCGCGCCGCTCGCCTCGGAGTCGCCGGAGCTGCTGGTCGCCGGCCTGTTCTCCTTCCGCGGCAAGGGCGACAAGGGCCTGGGCACGGTGCTCGCCGCCGAGGTCAGCCAGTGGACGCTGCTGGTCGGGGCGATCCCGCTGGCGTACATGGTCGGCGGGGGCGACGGCTCGCTGCCGCTCGACCCGCGCCAGCACGCCGAGTTCATCCTCACCAGCGCCCAGGCGGTGCTCGGCTTCGCGGTCCTCGCCAACCTGCGCATGAGCCGCTGGGAGGCGGCCACCATGATCGGCCTGTTCGTGATCCAGTTCGGCCTGCCCGACCCGAACGCGCGCATCCTGCTCGCCGGCGCCTACCTGCTGATCGCCCTCTGCATCCTGGTCGCCCAGCGGCGCCTGGTCGCGCGCATCGCCGGCTGCGCCTTCCGCGTCGGCGCGGAGCGCATCGACTTCCAGCCCGTCGAACCCGCCCGACCCGCCGGGTAGCAGACTGCCCGCGACAGATGAGCCTGATCGCCACATCCGGCAGGGCCTGGCGAAGGACCATGCAGCCGACCACCCCCGGTATCAACGCAACCCTGCCGCGCCAGCTCAGACGACCCGGCGGCCGTCCTGGAAGACGGCGGCGGGGCGGGCGAGGGCGCTCACGTCGGCGACGGCGTCGCCGTGCACGGCCAGGACGTCGGCTGCTGCGCCGGGGCGCAGCACGCCACGGTCGCTCACGCCGAGCAGGTCGGCGGCCTCGCCGGTGGCGGCCCGCAGGGCCAGGAGCGGGTCGAAGCCGGCCTCGACCATGAAGGCGACCTCGCGGGCGACGCCGCCGTGGGGGTTGTCGGGGGTGCCGGCGTCCGTGCCGGCCACCACCTTGACGCCGGCCTCGACCGCGGCGCGGAACGAGCCCACCTGGGCCTCGGCCGCGGGGCGGGCACGTTCCTTGATCCAGGCCGGGACGGCCGCGCCCGCCAGGATGCCGTTGGGCGCCGAGAAGGTGGGGGTGTAGCGGGCGCCGGTGGCCAGCATCGCCTCGATGGTCTTCTCGTCGAGGAACATGCCGTGCTCCACCGAGTCGACCCCGGCGCGGAGCGCGGCCAGCACGCCGCCCTCGCCGATGGCGTGGGCGGCGACCCGCAGCCCAAGGCGGTGGGCCTCGTCGACCACGGCGTCGAGCTCTACCTGGGTGTAGGCGGCCTCGCGCGGGTCGAGGCCGCGGGTGAGCACGCCGCCGGTGGCTACCACCTTGATACAGCGCGCGCCGATGGCCGCGTTGGCCCGCACCGCGTGGCGCACGCCGTCGGCGCCGTCGGCGACCCGGCCGAGGTAGGTAATGTGCCCGCCGGTCATGGTCACGGCAGGGCCGGCGGGAACCACCCGTGGCCCCGGGATCTCGCCGGCCTCGATCGCCCGGCCCACCACGATCGCCTCGTCGCCGGGCGCGCCCAGGTCGCGGACCAGCGTCACCCCCCGCTCGAGCTGCCGGCGGGCGTTGGCCACGGCGACCACCGTCCGGCCGGCCGGGCTCGACGGGATGTCGGTGGCCAGGTCCGGGCCGCCGCTGGCGACCAGGTGGACGTGCACGTCGACCAGCCCGGGGAGCAGGGTGCAGCCGGGCAGGTCGAGGACGCGGGCCTGGTCGGCCCCTGCCGGCAGGCCCGCGGCCGGGCCCGCGTAGGCGACATGGCCGTTCTCCAGCCACAGCGCGGCGTCGCGCACCGGCTCGGAGCCGCTGCCGTCGACCAGCAGCGGGGCGCGCAGGACGTGCGGAGTGGGTGCGTTCGGGCCGGGCATGCCACCTCCAGGCGGTACGGGCGCGTGGAGGGAAGCCTAGCCTGGTTGCGGCGGCAGGCAACCCAGGCGCCGCCGGCATCCCGTAACCCACCGGGAGGGACGTTCCACGTGAAGCGTGGACGGGAGTCGAGCGAGGACGGCACTTGAACCCCCACGTCCTTGCGGACACAGGGTCCTGAACCCTGCGCGTCTACCAATTCCGCCACTCGCCCGGGCGTGACCGACGCGGGATTGTAGCATGGGTCCTGGCGCTGGCCGCCAGAGAATTGGCAGGTCAGCCTGTACGGCGTTCGGGTAGGGGCAGGTCACGGGCGCGCGTCGGATGGCTCGCAACCAGGTGAAGTCGCAGACGTTGCCGGGTAAACGAGTCAGCGAGCCGCTACGGTAGACTGCCGGGCCGGTGGCATCGTCCACCCGGCCGCCACCTGACCGCCGTTCGAGACGAGGGAGTGGCTTCGCCGGTCATGGGCATCCTACGCGAGTTCGAGCAGCGCCTGGAAGGCGCCGTGGAGGGTCTGTTCGCGCGGGCCTTCAAGTCGGGAGTCCAGCCGGTCGAGCTCGGGAAGCGCCTGGTCAGAGCGGTCGAGGATGGCCGCACGGTTGGGGTCAGCCGGGTTTACGTGCCCAACGTCTACACCTACGAGCTGTCGCCGATCGACCGCGAGCGCTTCGCCGACTACGAGGCCGCACTCGGCAACGAGCTGGCCGCGCTGGCGGTGCAGACCGCGCGCGACAACGACTGGGCGATGCTGGGCCCGGCGCGGATCGAGTTCGAGACCGACGAGGGCCTCAGCGAGGGCCGCTTCCGGGTCACCGGGCGGGTCGAGCCCGACGCCAGCCGGGCCGCCGAGCCGCTCGGCCGGGCCGACGGCGGGTCCGCCGTGCCCGTCGGCCCCTACACCGCCATGCTGCCCGGCCAGGCGCCGAGCACGGCGCGGGCCCCGGCCACGCTGGTGCTCATGTCCGGCCCGCACGAGGTGAAGGCCTACCCGCTCAGCGGCACGCAGGTCTCGATCGGCCGTTCGGAGCGCTCGGACATCGCACTTGCCGATCCGGGCGTGTCGCGCAACCATGCGCGGATCGTGCGGGAGGGCGACGACTTCATCGTCGAGGACCTCGGCTCCACCAACGGCACGGAGGTGAACGGCCAGCCAGTGCGGCGCCGGCGGCTCGCCAACGGCGACACGGTCAAGCTGGCAAACTCCACGTTGCAGTTCCGACGGGAGCGCTGAATGCCACCGATCTTCCTCCTAGCGGTCAAGGTCGCCTTCCTGGTGGTGCTGTACCTGTTCGTGGCCAGGGCGGTGCGTGCCGTGGTGCTCGACGTCTTCGGGCCGCGGGCGCAGCGGCGCCGGCCCGCCAAGGCCGCCGCCCGGACCGCGCCGCCGCGGCAGCCGCCGGCCAAGCCCTCCCGGCGCATGCCGAAGGAGCTGGTGGTGACGGACGCGGGCGGCACCCGCACGGTGCCGCTGAAGGACTCGATCACCATGGGGCGGGCGGCAACTTGCGACCTGGCGCTGGCCGACACCTACGTGTCCAACGTGCACGCCCGCATCTTCATGAAAGACGGCGCCTGGTGGGTCGAGGACCTCGGCTCCACCAACGGGACCTATATGAACCGGGCCAAGGTCGCCGTCCCCACCCCGGTCGGGCCTGGTGACCAGATCCGGCTCGGCAAGGCAACGCTGGAGTTGCGCCGTTGATGGCTTTTCGTCTGGGAGCGTCCAGCGACCGTGGACGCATGCGCGAGGGGAACGAGGACAGCTTCCTGGCCTCGGGCTCGCTGGCCGCGGTCGCCGACGGCATGGGCGGCCACCTCGCCGGCGAGGTGGCCAGCGCCGCCGCCACCGACGAGCTGCGCAGCCTCCAGGACGGCGCGCCCTGGCGCGGCGAGCGCTCGGCCGGTGAGGCGCTGAAGTGGGCGGTGATGGAGGCCAACCGCCGCATCCGCGAGATGGCGGCGGGCGACAAGTCCCTGGAGGGCATGGGCACCACCATCACCGCGCTGCTCTCCGACGGCGACGTGGTCCACCTCGCCCACGTCGGCGACTCCCGCGCCTACCTGCTGCGCAAGGGGGAGCTGTCACAGCTCACCGAGGACCACACCCTGGTCCAGGAGCTGGTCAAGCAGGGCAAGCTCCGCCCCGAGGACGCCAAGCGCCACCCGCAGGGCAGCATCATCACCCGCGCCCTCGGCGTCGACGCCGAGGTCCAGGTCGACACGGCCACCTTCAAGATCGTCTCGGGCGACCGCCTGCTGCTGTGCACCGACGGGCTCACCGGCGTGGTCGACCAGACCACCATCCGCAACGTGCTGCTGCGCGTCCGCGACCCGCAGAAGGCGTCGGAGCGGCTGGTCGTGCTCGCCAACGAGCAGGGCGGGCCCGACAACATCACCGTGGTGGTGCTCGACGCCGGCGGCGTCGGGGCCGACACCGGGGTGATCGACCCGACCGGCGACCTGGCCGCCGACGGCGCCGCGACGGCGGGCCGCGGCCTCGGCGGCGACCGTGGCGGCCCTGGCACCGACGAGGTGGTCGGCCGCGAGGACGAGGTCGCCGCCGGGCGGCTGCGCGGCCGGGAGCCGCGCGGCCTGCGGCTGGTCAAGCGCGTGCTCGGTGTGCTGGTGGTGCTGGTGCTGCTGAGCGCCGGGGTCCTGGTGGGTCGCAACCTGGTCTACAGCCGCTACTGGGTCGGGTTCGACGGCGACCAGGTGTCGATCTTCCGCGGCGTCCCGGGCGACGTGGCCGGCCTGCACCTGTCGAGCCTGGTCGAGCGCAGCCCGGTGACCCGTGAAAAGGTGCCGCCCGCCTACGTGCTCAGCCTGGAGAACGGCGTCTCGGCGGGCAGCCTCGCCGAGGCGCGCCGCATCGCCGCCTGCGCCCCGGTGGTCTACCAGCAGCCCGACTGCACCATCGCCGGCCCGGCCAGCACCACCTCGGTCGCGCCGACGACCACCAAGCGGCCGACCACGACCACCAAGAAGAAGGGCTGAGGCGTGGGCTCGCGGCGCAACCTCGAGCTGAGCCTGCTGATCCTCGCGCTCGGCCTGTCGATCGGCGGCTACGTGATCGTCGGCCTGGTGGCCGACAACCGCATCCCCGCCGGCGTCATCGGCTACGGCGCCACCCTGGTGGTGCTGTTCATCGGCGCCCACCTGGTGCTGCGCTTCAAGGCGCCACAGGCCGACCCGGTGCTGCTGCCGGGCGCGGCCCTGCTCAACGGCCTCGGCCTGGTGATGGTGCGGCGCCTCGACTACCCCGCCACCGCCGCCGGGCACCAGGCCCAGGCTCCCTCCCAGGCCCTGTGGACGGTGCTGGGCGTCAGCTTCTTCGCGGCCGTGATCTTCCTGGTGACCAGCCACCGCACGCTCGACCGCTACCGCTACACCTGGCTGCTGGGCGGCCTGTTCCTGCTGATGCTGCCGGCGCTGCCGGGCATCGGCCGGGAGATCAACGGGGCGCGGCTGTGGGTGGGGGTGGGGCCGTTCACCGGCCAGCCTTCCGAGGCGGCGAAGATCGCCCTGGTGGTGTTCCTCGGTGCCTACCTCGCCGAGCGCAAGGAGCTGCTGGCGACCGCCACCTACCGTGCCGGCCCCTTCCTGCTGCCGGAGATCAAGTACTTCCTGCCCCTGGTGATGGCCTGGGGCGTCAGCCTGTTCGTGCTGCTGGCGGAGAAGGACCTCGGCTCCAGCCTGCTGTTCTTCGGCATGTTCGTGATCCTGTTGTACGTGGCCACCGGGCGCTTCTCCTACGTGGCGGCGGGGCTGGTGCTGTTCATGGCCGGCGCGGTGTTCGCCTGGTCGCAGTTCGCCCACGTCCAGGTGCGCGTGTCGGCCTGGCTCGACCCCTGGAAGATCTACCCGAACCGCGGCAGCTTCCAGCTCGTCCAGGGACTGTTCTCGCTGGCCACCGGGGGGATCCTTGGGGAGGGCTGGAACCAGGGCCATCCCAACCAGATCCCGTTCGCCTCGACCGACTTCATCTTCGACGCCTTCGGCGAGGAGCTGGGGCTCCTCGGCGTCACCGCCCTGCTGCTGGTGTACCTGCTGATGGTGTTCCGCGGCCTGCGGGTTGCGCTGGCCGCCAACGACGATTTCGGCAAGCTGCTCAGCCTCGGTCTGGTCGCCAGCTTCGCCCTACAGGTCTTCGTGATCGTCGGCGGCGTCACCCGGCTGATCCCGCTGACCGGCATCACCCTGCCGTTCGTCAGCTACGGCGGCTCCAGCCTGGTGGCCAACTATGCCCTGGTGGCGCTGTTGTGCCGTGTCTCCCATGACAGCGCGCCGGCGCCGGCGCAGGCGCCGGACACCGTCCCGGACGTGGCCCCTGGCGTCGGGGAGGTGACCGTCGCCCGATGAACCGCCAGATCCGCCGCGTGGCGGTGTTCGTGCTCGCCCTCTTCTTCCTGATGTTCTCGGCGCCCTTCTACTGGCAGGTGGTGGAGGGCGACAAGCTGGCCAACGACCCCCGCAACGCGCGCAAGCTCTTCAAGGAGTACTCGCTCGAGCGGGGCAAGATGGTGCTGCCCGACGGCCAGCCGGTGGCCATCTCGGTGGCCACCCCCGACGCGCTGAAGTTCAAGCGCACCTACCCGCAGGGCGACCACTACGGCATGGTCACCGGCTACTACTCGCTGGTGTTCGGCTCCAGCCTGGCCGAGAGCGCCTTCAACACCTACCTGGTCGGCAAGGCGCCCGAGCAGTTCGCCCAGAACCTGGTCGACCTGTTCACCGCCAGGTCGAGCCCTGGCGGGACGCTGCGGCTGACCATCGACCCGAACACCCAGGCGACCGCCGAGCGGGAGCTCCGCCAGCGCAAGGGCGCCGTGGTCGCGCTCGACTACAAGACCGGCAAGGTGCTCGCCATGACCACCTTCCCGCGCTACGACCCCAACCAGCTCTCGAGCCACGACTCCGACCAGATCCGCGCCAACTGGAACCGGCTGCTCAAGGACCCTGACCAGCCGCTGCTCAACCGGGCCACCGACGCGCTCTACCCGCCAGGGTCGACCTTCAAGGTGGTCACCGCCTCGGCCGCGCTGGAGGACGGCGTCCGCGCCGACGAGCCGCTGCCCTCGCCGAACGCCTACACCCCGCCCAAGACCAGCAAGCCGATCCGCAACTTCGGCGGCGAGACGTGCTCGGCCTCCGGGCAGCTCACCATGCCGGACGCGCTGGCGATCTCCTGCAACACCACCTTCGCCGCCCTCGGCAACCGGCTCGGACCCGCGAAGCTGAGCGACGAGGCCGAGAAGTTCGGCCTCAACGCCGAGAGTCCCTACCAGCTCCGCTCGGCCACCAGCTCGATCCCGCGCGACCTGGACCCACCGGCAACGGCGCAGAGCGCCATCGGCCAGCGCGACGTCCGCGTCACCCCGCTGCAGATGGCGACAGTGGCCGCCACCATCGCCAACGGCGGCAAGCGCATGGCCCCCCACGTGGTCGACGAGGTGATCGACAACGACGGCAAGCGGGTCAAGCAGTTCGCCAACGACTCGCTCGGGCAGGCCATTCCGGGCAACGTGGCCGAGCAGATCAAGTCGATGATGGGTCAGGTGGTCGAGCGCGGCACCGGCACCTTCGCCAAGATCCCCGGCGTGCAGGTGTTCGGCAAGACCGGCACGGCGCAGAACGCCACGGGCGCCGCCCCGCACGCCTGGTTCATCGGCTTCGCCGAGCAGGGCAACCGTTCGATCGCCGTCGCCGTGGTCATCGAGAACGGCGGCAACCTCGGCAGCGAGGCCACCGGCGGGCGCGTGGCCGCGCCGGTCGCCAGGGAGGTCATGAAGACCTACTTCGGGGCCGGCCAGTGATCACCGTGCTGCTCAATGACCGCTACGAGCTCGACCGGCCCATCTCCGGCGGCGGCATGGGCGCCGTCTGGCGCGCCGTCGACCGGCGCCTCGACCGCCCCGTCGCGGTCAAGCTGCTCCGCCGCGACCTGGCCGCCGACCCCGCGTTCGTGGAGCGGTTCCGGCGCGAGGCGCGCGCCGCCGGCGCGCTGTCCCATCCCAACGTCGCCGGCGTGTTCGACTACGGCGAGCACGACGGCCAGGCGTTCATCGTGATGGAGCTGGTCGAGGGCGAGAACCTCGCCGAGCGCCTCGCCCGCGGCGGGCCGCTGCCCTGGCCGCAGGCGCTGGCCGTGGCCGAGCAGGTGGCCCGCGCGCTGGCCGCCGCCCACGCGCACGGGCTGGTGCACCGCGACGTCAAGCCGGCCAACGTGCTGCTCGGCGACCCGCCGCTGGTGAAGGTGACCGACTTCGGCATCGCCCGTAGCGACCACAGCGCCACCCTGACCGGCACGGGGGCGCTCCTCGGCAGCGCCGGCTACGTAGCGCCGGAGCAGGCGAGCGGCGCGCGGGTGGGAGCGGCCGCCGACCTCTACGGACTCGGCTGCGTGCTGTTCGAGATGGTCACCGGCAGCGCCCCGTACCGCGGCGAAACCGCGGTCGCGCTGGCCACCCAGCACGTCTCCGCGCCGGTCCCGAACCCGCGCGAGCTGCACCCCGAGCTGCCGGGCGCGGTGGCGGCGATCATCCTCAAGGCACTGCGGAAGGATCCGGCCGAGCGCTTCGGCTCGGCGTCGGCCATGGCCGACGCTTTGGCGGCCGCCCAGCCCGCCACGGCCGCCAGGGCGCCGGGCGAGGCCACCGAGGTGCTGCCGGTGATCGCGGCGGGCGCGGCCTTCCCCGGCACGCCGGCGGGCGGCGCGGCGCCAGGCGCCGCGCCGTCAGGGTCCGCGCCGACGCTGCGGACCCGGACGGTGGGGCCGCCGCCGCGGGTCCGCTACCGGCGCTCGGGCGCCGCCGGCACCTGGGCGAGGGTGGCCGCCGTCCTGGCCGTCGCCGCCTTGGCACTGCTCGCCTGGCTGTCCGTCCGCGACGCCAACCAGACGGCCCCGTCGCGGCAGGGCGGCGCCGGCCAGCCCGGCGCGGTGGCGGCCCCGCCGCCGGCGCGCGTCCGCGTTCCCAACCTGCGTGGCCTGTCGGACCAGGCGGCCAGGGCCGCGCTGCTGCGGCTCGGGCTGCGGGTGGCCGCGCCCGAGCGGCACGGAACCGTGATCGGCACGAGACCGCGGCCGGGTAGCCTCGTCCGCCGTGGCTCGACCGTGCGGCTGCTGCTGGCCGGCGGCAACGGCAAGCACAAGGGCGACCGCAAGGCCGAGGGCAAGGGCGGGGACGGCGGCGGAAAACAGCGGGGGGACGGCGAATCCTGATGGCGACCCATCCGAACGTGCTCATCGACCGCTACGAGGTCGGGCCGCTGCTCGGCAGTGGTGGCATGGCCGAGGTGTTCGAGGGCCGCGACCGGCTGCTCGCCCGCCGGGTCGCGATCAAGGTGCTGCTGTCGCAGTACGCCCGCGACCCCGCCTTCCTGATCCGCTTCAAGCGCGAGGCGCAGGCGGCGGCGAGCCTCTCCCACCCCAACATCGTCGGCGTCTACGACACCGGCGTGGAGCAGGGCACCAACTTCATCGTGATGGAGTTCGTGGAGGGCCGCACCCTGCGCGAGGTGATCCGCAACGAGGGGCCGCTGATGCCGGAGCGGGCCGCCGAGATCGCCTCCGACGTCTGCAACGCCCTCGCCGCCGCCCACGCGCGCGGGCTGATCCACCGCGACATCAAGCCGGGCAACGTGATGCTGACCCCGGACGGGACCGTCAAGGTGATGGACTTCGGCATCGCCAGGGCGACCACCTCGGAGACGATCACCCAGACCTCCGCGGTGATCGGCACCGCCCAGTACATCTCGCCCGAGCAGGCCCAGGGGCAGACGGTCGACTTCCGCAGCGACCTGTACTCGCTGGGCTGCTGCCTGTACGAGATGCTCACCGGGGTGGTGCCGTTCACCGGCGCCACGCCGGTGGCGATCGCCTACCGCCACGTGCGCGAGGACCCGACGCCGCCGCGGCAGCTCAACCCCGACGTCTCGCCGGAGCTCGAGTCGGTGGTGCTGAAGGCCATGGCCAAGCACCCCGACGAGCGCTACCAGACGGCGGTCGAGCTGCGCCAGGACCTCGACCGGGTGCTCGCCGGCCAGGACGTGCTCGCCGGCGTGCCCGGGGAGGCGCCGACGGTCGCGCTCGGCGGCGTCCCGGCGGGGCAGGACGCGCAGCAGACGGCCATGCTGGGCGCGGCGGGCGGCGCGACCATGCCACCGACGGTCGGGTCCGGCTCGGGCTACCCGTACGGCGGCGCCTACCCGCAGCCGGGCGAGCGGCGTATCTCGGTCGGCTGGGTGGTGCTGGTGCTGCTCGGCCTCGCCCTGGCGGGTGCCCTCGGCTACTTCGGCGCGAAGGCGCTGCTCAACGACAACACCGGCAACACCACGGAGACGACCGCACCGCCGAGCACGGCGCCACCGAGCACCACCGCCGCGCCGACGACCACCGCCGCGCCCACCACCACCAAGGCGCCGACGACCACCAAGGCGCCCACCACCACGGCGCCGACCACCACGGCCCCGACCACCACCGCGCCGACCACCACGGTTACCACCGCGAGCACCGCGGCACCGCCGACCTCGTAGCACCCGCCGGTCTCGACCGTGTGATCCGGGCCGCGTCGGCCCGACGGTCAGGCGGCGGGGCGGGCCTGGCGCAGGGTATCGAGCCAGTTGGCGAGGAGCTGGTGGCCGCAGCGGGTCAGCACCGACTCGGGGTGGAACTGGACGCCCTCGAGCGGGTGGTGCCGGTGGCGCAGGGCCATGATCAGGCCGGCCTCGGTCTCGCCGGTGACCTCGAGCTCCGCGGGCAGGCCGGCGCGCTCCACCACCAGCGAGTGGTAGCGGGTGGCGTCGAAGGGCACGGGCAGGCCGGCGAGCACGCCGGCGCCGCGGTGGTGGATGGCGGAGGTCTTGCCGTGGACCAGCTCGGGCGCGTGCACCACCCGGCCGCCGTAGACGTGGCCGATCACCTGCAGGCCGAGGCAGACGCCGAGGACCGGCAGCTCGGCGCCCAGCTCGCGGACCACCTCGACCGAGAGGCCGGCGTCGCGCGGGTGCCCCGGACCGGGTGAGATCAGCACCCCGTCGGGGTCGAGGCGGCGGACCTCCTCGACGCCGGCGGCGTCGTTGCGCCACACCACCGTGGCCGCGCCCAGCTCGCCGAGGTACTGCACGAGGTTGTAGACGAACGAGTCGTAGTTGTCGACGACCAGGATCGTGCGGCCGCCGCCCGGCGCGCTCACTCGCGCTCCGCCCCGGTCGCGGCCTGCGTCTTGGCCTGCTCCTCCTCGACCAGGGCGCGCCGCAGGACCTTGCCGATCAGCGTCTTGGGCAGCTCCTCGCGGAACTCCACCGCGCGCGGCACCTTGTAGGCGGCCAAGCGCTCCTTGGCGAAGCTGCGGATCTCCTCGGTGGTGGCCTCCTCGCCGGGGCGCAGCACCACGAACGCCTTGACCATCTCGCCCCGGTAGCTGTCGGGCACCCCGGCGACGCAGGCCTCGAGGACCTTTGGGTGCTCGTAGAGCACCTCCTCGACCTCGCGCGGGTAGACGTTGTAGCCGCCCGCGATGATCAGGTCCTTCTTGCGGTCGACGATCTGGAAGTAGCCCTCGTCGTCCATCACCGCCATGTCGCCGGTGAGCAGCCAGCCGTCGTGCAGCACCTGGGCGCTCTCCTCGGGACGGTTCCAGTAGCCGAGCATCACCTGCGGGCCGTTGATGGCCAGCTCGCCCGCCTCGCCGGTCGGCATGGCCCGGTCCGGCTCGGCCGGGTCCACCACCCGCGCCCTGGTGTCGGGCAGGGGCATGCCGATGGTGCCGGCCTTGCGCTTGCCGTAGATGGGGTTGGCCAGGGCGACCGGCGAGCACTCGGAGAGGCCGTAGCCCTCGACCAGGCGCCCGCCCGAGTAGCGCTCGAAGCGCTCGGCCACCTCGAGCGGCAGCGGCGCGGCCCCCGACAGGCACGCCTTGATGCTCGACAGGTCGTGGCCGCCCTTGGCAGCGGCGTTGTTGATCGCCACGTACATGGTCGGCACGCCGGGGAACAGCGTCGGCCGGTGGCGGTCGACCGCGGCCAGCACCTGCTCGAGGTCGAAGCGGGGCATGAGCACCAGGGCGGCGCCGATGCGCACGCCGAACAGCAGGCTGACGGTGAGCCCGTAGACGTGGAAGAAGGGCAGCACCGCCATCATCACCTCGCGGCCGGGGTCGGCGTCGGGGAACCACGCCCGCACCTGCTCCACGTTGGAGCGCAGGTTGGCGTGGCTGAGCATGACGCCCTTGGAGAGCCCGGTGGTGCCGCCGGTGTACTGCAGCAGGGCCAGGTCGCTCGCCGGGTCCACCTCGGCCTCCTCGGCCCGGGTGGTGGCGGTGGCGACCAGCTCGCGCCAGCGCCGTACCGGCTCGTCCCTGCCGATCGCCTGCGCCGCGGCCTTGCCCTTCCTGGTGTACGGGGCGATCGCCCGCTTGACCGCGGGCAGCTCGTCGAGCACCGAGGTGACGACCACCTCGCGGATGGCGGTCGCCTCGCGCACCGCCTTGACGCGCTCGTAGGCCAGGTCGAGGCAGACGACCACCTCGACGCCGGCGTCGGCGAGCTGGTGGCCGAGCTCCCGCTCGGTGTAGAGGGGGTTGTTCTGCACCACCACGGCGCCCAGCCGCAGCGCGCCGAAGAAGGCGATCACCGCCTGGGGACAGTTGGGCAGCACCAGGCCGACCTTGGTGCCCTTGCCGACGCCGAGGCCGGCGAGCGCCCCGGCGAAGCGCCAGGCCTGCTCGGCGAGCTGGGCGTAGGAGACGGTCCTGCCCTGGAAGTGCAGGGCGGGGGCGCTGGGGAAGTCGCGGGCGGCGTCGGCGAGGAGCCGCGCGAGGTTGCCGGCCGGCACGTCGACGTGCTCGGGGACGCCGGGCGGATAGCTGTCGAGCCAGGGCGTCGCAACCTCAGCCATCGTTGGTCTCCCCTCCCGGGTACGCCGAGGACACGGGCGTCGCTGGGCAGTCAGTATCCGTTGTCGCGAGGCACGAGGACAACGACGACGCTTCGCCGGCTAGAAGTTCTCGGGCAGGATGCCCTCGAGCCAGGGGAAGACGTACAGCCAGCAGACGACCGCGAACAGCACCACCCAGGCCGCGACGGCGATCCTGAAGGGCCAGCGCCGCGACCGGCGCACGCGCCGCCCCTGGCTGCGGCCCTCGAGCTGGCGCAGCCGGCGGCCCTCGATCGACCTCGCCAGGCCGTCGACCTCGCGCACCTGCGGCCTGGGCGGCTCGCGCAGCCAGCTCCCCGGCACCGGCGGGCTGGCCCCGTGCTCCTCCACCGACCAGAGCCAGCCGACCCCTCCGGTGTCGTCCTCGCCGGCGCGCCGGTCCGGTGCCCAGAGGGGCTCGTCGCTCCGCTCGTGCCGCCCCGGGCCGCGCGTCGGGCTGAGCTCGCGGTTGGCCGGAGGCGGGGTGGCGGACGGACCCACCTCGGTCGGCGCCGACCCCGGCGGGGCGAAGGAGACGGCCGCGCCGTAGGGCGTCGAGCTGTCAGGGACCGGTGGCGGCGGCAGCGGTTCGCTCCAGGAGGGCGACGCGAACGAGGACGGCACCGCGCGGCCCGGGTCGGTGCCCGGCCCGCTCGGATCGGCGGTCCCGCCGTACCCGCCCGGGTTGGCACCGGGCATCTGGCCGCCGGGGCCGAACGCGGCCGCCGAGCCGAAGCCGCCGCTGGCCGAGCCGGGCTGCGGCAGCCCGTACGCCGAGCCGGTGCTGTAGCCGACCGTGGGCGCGGCGACCTCGCCGACCTCGCTGGCCCCGGTGCGCTTGTCGGCGTCCCAGAGCCACTGCCCGGTCGCCTCCTCGATCAGCCGGCGCGCCTCCGCATGGGCGGCCTGCACCGCCGGGTCCTCGCCATGCAGCCCCTGGCCACTGGCGGCCGGGGCGGGGGGCGGCGCGGCCTCGCGGTCGCGGGCCAGCTCGGCGAAGAGCTCGCGGAAGTCGGTGCTGCCGGCGCTGGAAGGCGACGGCTCGGAGACCGCGGAGGTGGGCCCGGGCCGCGGTGGAGGCTGGGCCTCCCAGGGCATGGCCGAGGGCGCCTCCGGTGCCGGGGCGGCGGCCTGGAACGGCTGAGGGGCCGACGCGCTGGGCGGGTCCGGCTCCCACGGCGGGCGCGCGGCCGACCCCGGCGACCACGGGTCCACGTCCACGTCCGGCTCCCACGGCGCGGTGGGGTCGACGACGCCGCCCCAGGAGCCGGTGTCGCTGCTCGCCGCCGGCGCGGCCGGCGTCTCGCCGAGGCCCCAGCTGGACGCCGGCCGCTCGGGCTCGAAGGCACCGCCCGGAGAGGTCCAGTCGCCAGTCGAGGGGCTGCCGGCCGGAGACGTCCAGTCCCCGGACGAGCCGCTGCCAGCTGGGGAGGCCCCCCAGAGGTCGCCACTGCTCGAGGTGCTGGCGGAGGAGGGAGCCGCCGTCCACGGGTCGCCGGTGCCGTCGCCGCTCGCGCCAGGGGACGAACCCCAGACCTCCCCGGTGCCGTCGGAGGGTGAGGTCTCCCACGGGTCGCTGCCGGTGCTCGCTGATGGGGAGGCCGCGGCGGGCGCCCAGGAGTCGGCGGACGGGGCCACGGGACCCACCTCGCCGGTCGTCGGCGCCTGGTCCGGGCTGGCGGCGGCCGGAGCCCGGCCCGGGCGCAGCTTCGCGGCCCACTGCGCGTCCTCGGCCAGGGTCTTGGGGTCGTCCTCGTCGAGGTCTGGCACTACCGGCAGGCTGAGCTCGGGCGACTGCTCGTCCTCGGCGCGCCGCGGCCGCGCGTGGCGTCCGTCCGAGCGGCGTGTGCGCCGGCCATCAGCCTGGCGGACGCGTCGCCCCCCTGCCGCCCAATCGTCGGGCATGCCACTCATGCCGCTACTGTACCGTTGTTCGGGACTTCCGCCACCAGGTCACCAAAGACGATGTAGCGCTGCTTGGCCGAGAAGCGCGGGTGGCAGGTGGTCAGCACGATGGTCGGCCTGACCTTGCCGTCACGTCCGCGGACGTTGTTCAGCACCGAGGTGTCCGTCGGGCGCACGATCTTCGTCGCGGTGACGCTGTAGGTGAAGATCTCGGTGCGGCTGATCACGGTGATGATGTCGCCCTTGACCAGCTCGTTGAGCCGGAAGAACGGCGCACCGTAGGTGGTGCGGTGTCCGGAGATGGCGAACGTCCCCACCTGGCCGGGCATCACCGTGCTCGGCACGTGGCCCGGGCCCTTCTTCAGGTCGTCGCGGCCGACGCCCTGGACGACCACCTTCTCGACCTTGATCTTGGGGATCTGGATCAAGGCGATGCCCTTGCCGACGGGGACGGCCTTGCCGCTGGCGCCGCGGCTCGCGCCCGCCCGGTTGGTGGCGGGGACGCCGGCCTGGGCGCTCCAGCTCTGCTCCAGCTCCTTGCGCAGCGAGTTCTGCTCGTTGTCCGCCGAGGCGTTCGTCCCCACCAGCTGGTACACGAGGAAGTAGAGGACGAGACAGCCGAGTCCGATCAACGACCAGCCCGTGCCGCGCAGGAACTTCCGCATCGTCACCTCCAGGCCGCCGGGCCGTCGCGGACGGTGCAATATCGTACGCCGCGGCAGATGGGGGACGGCCGTGAGCATCTCTGCCTATCACGAAACAACCTCGGAATCCAGGCACTGGTTCCGTCGGCGGCGGGCGGCGCGGCCCGCTCATGCCGCGCCGAGCAGGCGCTTGACCGCGTCGGCGAGCTCGCCGGCCGCCATCTTCCGCGGCACCCGCAGCGAGCGCGTCCCGTCCCTGGCCACGAACCAGGTCTGCGGCAGCGCGGTCACCGACCAGTGGCTGGCGATGCCTCCGTAGATGCCCTTGCGGTCGTACACGGTCGGGTAGGTGACCCCGCTGCGGCGCAGCATCGCGGCCGCGGCGCCGCGCTGGTCCGAGGCGTCGACGCCGACGAAGGTCACCGGCCGGCCGGCGAACTCGCGGCTCACCCGCTGGAAGGTGGGCAGCTCGGTGCGGCAGGGAAGGCACCAGCTCGCCCAGAAGTTGACCACCACCACGCGGCCGCCGAGCTTGGCGAGGTCGGCGTCGAACTGCTCAGAGGTCCGCTCGACCAGCGGCTGGGTGCCGAGCGCCGCCGCATCGGCCCCGCCTCCGCCACCGTTGGCCGGCCGTTTGGCGCTGCAGCCGGCAAGGCCGGCGGCGAGGCAGAGGGCGAGCAGCACCGCGGCAGCGCGTCCCGGCGCGCGCCGCGCCGGGACGATACGATCGTCCGTGGTCGTGGCGTCCGGGTGCCCGGCGCGTCCCCACAACCACCCATGGAAGGGATCCGTCACGATGCCGAAGTCTCGCTCCAAGCGGCGTCGCTACCAGCCGCCGCCCCGACCCAGGCCGAAGCCGTCGCCGCCCTGGGTCGGGCCCACCATCGTCGTGTGCCTGGTCGTCGGTCTCATCTATATCCTGTTGTACTACATGGGCGGGCTTCCCGGGCCGCTGGCCGACCTGAACGCCATCAACCTCGGCATCGGCTTCGCTCCGGTGATCGCCGGCCTGCTGTTGGCAACCCGCTGGACATGAGCACGACGCCCGGTTGAGCTGCCGAACTACACCACTGTCATTCATCCCCAACTGGGGACAACCCTGTGGACAACCGCCGGGTGACGAGTGAGGGCGATGGCGATGCCGGTCTACGAGTACCGCTGCCGCGACTGCGGCGCGAGCGAGGAGCACCTGCAGCCGATGGGCAGCGACGCCCCGGGGCCCTGCCAGGCCTGCGGCGGCGAGCTGCGCCGGCGCTTCTCGCGGGTGGCGGTCCGCTACCAGGGCTGGGGCTTCCAGAGCACCGACGAGCTGCTGCCTGGCGACCGCCCCAGGAAGGACTTCAAGACGCTGCGCGAGCGCGCCGAGCGGATCGCCGACGAGGGCTAGGGGGCCGGCCCCCTACAGGCGGGCGCACTCAGTTCGGGCTCGGCCCCCGCTCCGGGGTGGGGATGCGGCGCAGCACCATCTTCTCGGCACAGTGCCTCGGCGGCGCGTCGGTCCCCTTGCGCAGCAGCACCAGCTGCTCCCCGCAGACCTCGCAGGCGAACACCAGCAGCGTGTCCGACTCGGTCACGTCCTCCGGCGGGCCGACCGGGCCCTTGGTGACCGTGTAGCCGCGGAACACCGCGCGGCCGGCGACCATCACGAACAGGCCGATCAGCAGGGCCACCAGCACGTCGCCCTGGTGGGCGAGCGCCAGCAGGACCGCCACCGCGATGGCGAGCAGCCCGAACAGGAGCTTGCGACTGGACATCCCGTGCGCATGCTACAGACTGCCCCGCAGGCAGGGCGACACCTGTTTGGCGGGCGGCTCGCTTCCTGAACGGTGCTTCCCGGCGACGCTCACCGTCCTGGACGGCTGGGGACGGTGGCGCTGCGCTGCTCGACTGCCTCAGCCGTCGAGGCGCTCGATCACGGTCGCGTTGGCCATGCCGCCGCCCTCGCACATCACCTGCAGGCCGTAGCGGCCCTTGCGGTACTCGAGCTCGGCGAGCAGGTCGGTCATCAGGCGGGCGCCGGAGGCGCCGAGCGGGTGGCCGAGGGCGATGGCGCCGCCGTTGGGGTTGACCTTCGACCAGTCCGGGTCGACCTCACGGCCCCAGGCGAGCACCACGCTGGCGAACGCCTCGTTGATCTCGACCGCGTCCAGCTGGGCAAGCGTCAGGCCGGCCTTGGCGAGCGCCTTCTCGGTGGCCGGGATGGGGCCGGTGAGCATGAAAACCGGGTCGACGCCGGCGAGGGCGAAGCTGGTGAAGCGCGCCCGCGGGCGTAGCCCCAGCGCCTCGGCCGTGTCGCGCCCGGCCACCAGCAGGGCGGCGGCGCCGTCCGAGATCTGGCTGGAGTTGCCCGCGGTGACCATGCCGTCGGGCCGGAACGCCGGCTTCAGCGAGGCCAGCTTCTCGGCCGAGGTGTCGCGGCGCACGCCCTCGTCGGCCCGCACCCAGGTGCTGGCCCCGTCCGCGCCGGGAACCTCGACGGCGACCAGCTGGGCGTCGAAGCGGCCGGCGTCCTGGGCCGCGGCCGCCCGCTGGTGCGAGCGCAGCGAGAAGTCGTCCTGCTCGGAGCGGGTGAGGCCCCACTTCTCGGCGATCAGCTCGGCCGAGATCCCCTGCGGCACCAGCCGCCCCTGGTAGCGCGCGTGGACCGTGGGCCCGAACGGGACGCCGGGGGCGGCCATGGAGGAGCCCATCGGCACCCTGGTCATGTTCTCCACGCCGCCGGCGACCACCAGGTCGTAGACGCCGGCCATCACGCCCTGCGCGGCGAAGTGGACGGCCTGCTGGGAGGAGCCGCACTGGCGGTCGATGGTGGTCGCCGGCACCTCCTCGGGCAGGCCGGCGGCCAGCCAGGCGCTGCGGGCGACGTTGATCGACTGCTCACCAACCTGCGAGACGCAGCCGAAGATCAGGTCGTCGACCCTGAGCGGGTCGATGCCGGTGCGCTCGATCAGGGCGCGCAGCGGGGCCGCGCCGAGGTCGACCGCGTGCAGGTTGGCGAAGCCACCTCCGCGCCGTCCGACCGGGGTCCGAACCGCATCGACGATCACGGCCTCACGCATGCCGGGCTCCCTTCGTCAGGGCGGCACCGCAACGGCGCGGCGGCGTCGAGGCTGGCTGGCTGAGCGGGAGAGCCCCGAGCCGTCCGTCCGGTGCTGCGCGGATGCCGCCGTCTGCTCCGAAGGTGGCACCGTTGACCTAACCGCGTCAACCTCTGGACGCGAAGGAACCGCCGCATAGAAACGTTGATCGGTTACCGCCTGACTCCCGGACGTTGGCGCAGCGCGGGACCATGCAACCCGGCGGCAACCGGTCAACTTATTCGGCGGCGGTTCCTGAGGGAGCGGGCGCCCTCGGGGGCACACGCGTGCGACGGCCCGCGTGACCCTCCTCGGCCCCCGAGGGCACGGCAGTGCGGAGCCTGCCGGTCCCAGGGTCGTTTGTAGTGGTTGGGCCACCGCGACCGCAACGGTCATTTCCGGCCAGCCCAGAATGGCTATGCGCCGGTCAGCGCTTGACCACGCAGTAGCGGTAGGCGTGCCAGTCCGCGCCGAGCGCGGGCTCCTCGACCGCGGCCACGACCTCGCCACCGGCCGCCCGCAGCAGCTCGACCACCTCGGCGCGCCGCAGGCCGTGCAGCTCCATCACGCCCTGGTAGCCGTAGCGGCGGCGCCGGTACAGGTTGAGCAGCCGGTTGGGCAGCAGGGAGAAGGCGAGGCCCCGCGGGGTGGCGGCCGGGTGGCTCGGCACGCCGACCAGCAGCACCCCGCCCCGGCGCAGCACGCGCAGGAACTCGCGCAGGTAGGCACGGGCGTAGCCGGCCTGGACGTGCTGCAGGACCAGCAGCGAGCAGACCAGGTCGAAGCTGCCGTCGCCGAACAGGGCCAGGTCGGCGGCCGCGTTGAGGTGGTAGCGGCAGCGGCCGCCGTGGCGGTTGAGGCGCTCCGCCAGCTCGATCATGGAGGGCGCGATGTCGACGCCGTCGACCTGGTCGAAGCGGGCGCCGAGGGCCTGGGTGAGGCGGCCGACGCCGCAGCCGAAGTCCAGCGCGCGTCCCCGGTGCAGGGTCACGCCCAGGCCGTCGAGCCAGGCCTCCAGCTCGGCCACCTCGCGCACGCCGGTGCGGAGGAACTCCTCCAGCTCCCAGCGGTTGCCCTTCTTGGCCGGGTCGAACTTGATCGCCCAGAGGGGGTCGGCGCGCCCGAGCGCGTCCCAGTTGCGCTGTAGCTCGTTGAGGTCCATATGGCGGCAACTCTGGTCGTCACGGCCGCTTCGGGTCAACCGGGACGGGCGCGGCCTGCCCCAGGGTCCCGCAATCATGACAATCCTCCTGCTCCCGCCGAATATTCTGGTCAGATAAGTAACCGTTCGGTAACTTCCATGGGGGTCGACCCCGGACGAAGCCGGAAAACCGGGGCAGAGTGAGATAGGTTCGCCGCCTCATGCGCTTTCCCCCCTCCGCAAGGCGCAGCAAGCTCGGCAGCCCCGACGACGGCACCGTGGGCCGCAAGGGTCGCGGCGGCGTGGTCATCCTCAACTGGCGCGACACCCGCAACCCCGAGGGTGGCGGCTCCGAGCTGTACGTCGAGCGGATCGCGGCCGGCCTGGCCGCGCAGGGCCGGCCGGTCACCATGGTCTGCGCCAGCTGGCCCGGCGCGCCGCGCGAGGAGCACCGCGACGGCATCCGCATCCTGCACCGGGGCTCGCGCCTCACCGTCTACCTGTGGGCCGCCCTGCTGTACCTGAGCGGCCGTGTCGGACCCCATGACGTGGTGGTGGACGTGCAGAACGGCCTGCCGTTCTTCTCCGCCGTCTACGCCCGGCGGCCGGTGGTGGTGCTCTGCCACCACGTCCACCGCGAGCAGTGGCGGGTGCTGTTCCCCACCCCGGTCGCCCGGCTCGGCTGGTGGGTCGAGTCGCGCCTGGCGCCCCGGCTCTACCGCGGCTGCCGCTACGTGACCGTGTCGGAGTCCACCCGCCAGGAGCTGGTCGGCCTCGGCGTGGCGGCGGCGTCGGTCCGCATCGTGCGCAACGGCACCGACCTGCCGGCGCCGGGCGGGCCCGACGCCAAGACGCCGTTCCCCTCGATCTGCGTGCTCGGACGGCTGGTGCCCCACAAGCGCGTCGAACTCGCCCTCGAGGCCGCCGCCCGGATCCGGCGTGACGCCCCCGACCTGCGCGTGTTCGTCGCCGGCCAGGGCTGGTGGGAGCCGCGTGTCCGCCAGGCGGTGACCCGGCTCGGCCTGGACGGCGCCGTGCGGCTGTTCGGCCACGTCGACGAGCCGACCAAGCACGCCCTGCTGGCCCGCTCGTGGGTGCTGGCGATGCCCTCGCTCAAGGAAGGCTGGGGGCTCGCGGTGATGGAGGCGGCAGGGCACGGCACCCCGGCGGTCGGCTTCCGCTCGGCCGGGGGCCTGGCCGAGGCGATCGTCGACGGGGAGACCGGCCTGCTCGCCGACGACCCCGACGAGCTCGCCCGCCAGCTCGCCCGCGTGGTCACCGACCACCACCTGCGCGAGCGCCTCGGCACCGCCGCCCGCGCCCGGGCGGCCCGCTTCACCTGGCAGGCCGCGACCCAGGCATTCGCCACGGTACTGGAGGAAGCCACGGCCACCGCCGTGGTCAGCCCCGTCCGGCTGGAGCAACCAGCGAGCTAGTCGCCCGCCAAGCCTTCTCCGCCGCCCCACCTGCGGGGCAGTCGCATTTCATCCCGAACAGCAAGCCCGGGCCACCGTCCCCAGCCGCCCCGCCACGATCAGGCCCGCCCAGCTAGACGCAAGTAAGCGAGCTAGTCGCCCGCCAAGGCTTGTCCGCCGCCCTGCCTGCGGGGCAGTCAGCGGTTGCCGTAGACGATCAGGTCCTGGCCGACCGGGCTGGGGGACTGGCTGGTCACCAGCAGGACCGAGGCCACGCCCGCGAGCACCAGCGCGACCACGGCGAGGACCAGGAAGACGCGTACGGGGATGCCACTCATCGGGGGCTGCCTCCTTGGGGACCTCGCGACTCTATCAGCCGGCGCCGCAGCAGTGCCACGGGACCCGCCGCGATCCAGACGAGCAGCGCGACCGTGACCGCGTCGGCCGCGAGCACCGGCGCGGCGGGAGCGGTGGGCAGCACGGGCTTCGACGCCGGCGCGCCGCGGTACAGGGCGAGGTCGGGCCGGTCGAGGACCAGCTCGGCGCCTGCCAGCCGCGGCGGGTAGGTGGACCAGGCGCCGGTCTTCTCGAGCAGCACCCAGCGCACCCCCGCCGCAGGCAGACCGGGCGTCAGCGGCCCGCTGCCGCGCACCAGCGGGGCCAGCCGCGGCGACCAGGGGTCCTCGCCGGGCACGGTGCGGTCCCGCAGCTCCAGGTCGTCGTTGGTCACCACCCGGCGCGGGAAGTAGCGCTGGGCGGGCTGCAGCACCACCCGGTCGCGGTTCCAGGAGAAGGCCGTGTACAGGTGCCAGGGGAGCACCAGCAGCGCACCGGGCTCCCGGTCCGCCGCGACCAGCGCGCGGGCCTCGGCCCACGAGGCGGGGTAGCGCGCCGCGCCGAGGCGCCCCCACTCGCCCCAGGCGAGCGTCGGCAACAGCAGCAGCGGGGTGGCGACCAGCAGGCCGGCCGCCGCCCTGCGGCGCGGTGGCGTGGCCAGCAGGCCGGCGAGCCACTCCACCCCGGCGCCGAAGCCGGCGGCGAGCGCCAGCGCGAGCGGGGCGACGAACTTCTGCGCGTCACGCAGCAGGCCGCCCCCTGGCACGTGCTCCACTACCAGCTGCACGCCGCTGCGCACCCCGGGCACGGCCCCGGCGGCGGCCAGCAGGAAGCCGACCGCGGCCGCCGCCAGCAGGCCCCAGGCGGCGCCGCGGTCGAGCGGGCCTGCGCCGAGGCTGCCTCCCCGGGCTGGCGTGGCGGGCAGGCTCGCCGGCCCGCCACGTGGCTGGCCCGCTGCCGGCTCCGCGCCGGCCCAGCGCCGCCAGCCGACCACCGCCAGGACCACCACCAGCGCGAACGCGGGCAGCCACAGGAGTGAGTCGCGGCCGGGCGGCACCACGTCGGCGTTCCAGATGCCGCCGAGGGTGGCCAGGCTGCCAACCGTGCCGAGCGGCCCGTCCGGCCGGGAGGCGAACGCCGCAACGCCCACCGGCCGCACCGGCACGCCCCCCGGGTACAGGACGCTCGGCACCAGCCAGGGCGCGTTCAGC
>WNGF01001018.1_pt1 | contig 43113 bp, 39 predicted proteins | sample 5400641 | NCBI WGS metagenome assembly WNGF01 (sample SAMN13153371, study PRJNA577476) | soil metagenome | isolation source: 80 cm soil or saprolite under grassland replicate 2 | place: USA:California | collected 2016-06-15 | reverse complement strand
GTCATCTGCGAGCGATGCTCACAGCGGCGGCGGATGAGCGAAGCCCAGGGCGATGCCGGCCGGGCGAAGCTCCCACCGTGCCGGGGACGGCACCCCCACCTCGACGCGTTCGACCAGGCCTGCGGGCTGCCCACGGTGCTGATCATGATGGGCGCCTCGAACCTCTGGTTCGCCGCCACCCAATCGGTCATCGTCATGCCCCGCACCGCGCAGGAGAACCGGGTCGCGCTCGCCGGTCGGCTGCGGACCGCACTGCCGGTGGACCGGCTGGTCAAGTACGCCGACAAGCCGGACGTGCTGCGCGACCTGCTCGACGGGAAAGTCGACCTTGCTGAGGTGACCGATCAGGACCTGACCGCGGCCGTGCAGGAGGCGCTGGCGCCACCGGTCATGGACGAAGAGTGGCAGCAGCGGCGCGACGAATGGGATCCGGTCGACCTGCTCGTACCGGAGTGGAACTACCTGCAGAAAGCGAACCTGCTCGCCTCGGAGTGGGACTACCTGCAGCAGCCGAACCTGTTCAACCGGCAGGAAGACGCCACCAGCGGCCTGATGGTCACCGCGATGCCGAAGAGCGACCGGCTGCCGGCGCCGATCCACCGGGTGATCGCGGTCAACCGGATGAAGAAGGTCAACGCCGTGATCGGCTTCACCCGCATCGACGACGTCGAGCGGGTCGGCGACAGGGCCAGCCGCCTGGTCAAGCTCCGCCGCGACGGCCGGCCGGAATGGGTGCCGGCCACCGAGGACCGCGGCGAGGGCGTCTTCATCCAGCTCGACGAGAACGCCGTCGCCGCCTGGGAAGCGCAGATCCTGCGGACACCGCTGTGGGACGCACATCGGGCCGCTCACCGGCGCAACGCCGTCCGCCGGTTCTCCGCGACCGCCGAGCAGATCGACCCGGACAGCCGGCTACGACCACCGCGCTACTGGCTGGCTCACACGTTCGCGCACATCCTGATCCGTGAGACGGCAATGTACTGCGGGTACGGCGCGGCCAGCCTGAGCGAGCGGCTCTACGCCTGGCACGCCACCCCCGACCGGCCCGCCGCGGCCGGACTGCTCATCTGCACGACCGCCTCGGACAGCGACGGAACCCTCGGCGGTCTGGTCGCACTCAGCGAACCAGACCGGCTGGCGGTCCTGGTCACCGATGCGCTGCGGAGGGCGGCCCGCTGCTCATCCGACCCGGTCTGCGCCCAGCGGACGCCCCGTGACCCGGAGGACTTCCTGCACGGGGCGGCCTGCCACTGCTGCTGTTTCGCCTCGGAGACCTCGTGTGAGCGGGCGAACCGGTTCCTCGACCGGCGTTTCCTGCTGACCCTGCCCAGCGGCGACGGTGACCAGGTGCCCGGATTCTTCGGCGCCGCATATGCCGGCTGATCCGTACCGAGCGCTCGGCGGCTTCCTCACGGCATATGAAGCAGGTCGGCTCGCGACCGCTCTCGAAGCCGGCGACACCATCACACAGGCGCTCCGTGAACTGGACCCAGCACGCCGCGACGAGACGCGGCGGCTGCTCGACGCGGCCAACCTCGGCCGAATCCGGACCGACACCACGGTCGCCGTCCTACGCGCGATCGCCGGCGCCCGCGCGGTCCGGACCGCCTTCACTCCCGTGTGGACGATGCCAGGGCCGGCACCGACCATCGGCCGGCTGACGAGCGAGGCGCGGCGACTGGTCAACCACGCCCGGATGTCGGTCGTCTGCTCCAGCTTCAACTTCGGCGTCGGCTCAGTGATGTGGACCGCACTCGCCGAGGCGTCAGCCCGACCCGGCGTCAGCGTCACCATCTACCTCGACGCCAAGACCGGCTCCGCCCACAAGGTCGCCGCGAAACTGCCCAGAGCCACGGTCTACCGAACGACGACCGAGCCAGGCCGTACTAACCAGCGCGAACTTCTCCCTGCCCGCCGAGCACACCAACATCGAACTCGGCCTGCTGGTGCACGACACCGAGCTCGGCGCCTTGATCGAGGCAGAGCTGCGCAAGCAGCACGGCGTTCTGTACGAGCAGGTCCCCGCGCCCGATCCCTAGCAGGGGCGGCGACGTCCCGCCATCCATAGAAGAGTCGATCAGCTCGATGGCCAGCGCCTGCCCGCGCCAGCGCGCAGCCCCGGGTCGTATGTCAGCGCGGTCACCGGTCAGGTGATGTCCCAGGCGGGACCATGAGATCACCCAGTCCCGTTCCAGCCGAGGCGGTGGCTCACCCTTGACGACCGCATCGGGGCTGCCGCTGCCGACGCGCTACCCGCTGGTACCGGCAGTCGCCGGACCCGCTGCGAAGAAGCAGCCGGAGAACAGCGGGTAGGAGGCACGTCAGCCAGCCACCGTCGCCGGGGGCGCGGCGCTGGGTCGCACCGGGGCCTGCCGGATCAGATCCTTGAGCTGCCGCGCCGACCCCGCGCCGACGCCCAATGCGACGCGCAGGATTTCAGCGGAGGCAGGGCGACCACGCTGCCTCCAGGTCTCGGCGTCGATCTGACGGGCTCGGGCGAGGAGTCCAGCGTCGACCCGACGGGTGCTGCCTCGACCGGCACTGGTCCGTTCCGGCCGACGGCGCGCGCCAGAGCGATCCGACGATGGCCTCGTGGTCGCCGCGGCCGGCGGCCAGGAATCCATCCCGACCGCTCCTGGCCCCACGGATCCGGCCGCCCGATGAACACCCGGCTGCCTCACGCGGTCAGCAACAGCGCCCTGCCGGACCTGACGCATCAGCAGCTCGTAGGCACCGATCAGCGCAAACGACGGCCACGCCGCGATCACCCGCCCATACCCGGTCGGCTCCGCGACGGCGACATTCGCACCCAGACTCGCCGCGCTCGCAACGGCCAGCAACGCCCACGGCAGCAGGCCACCAGACCGGCCGACGCGAGAGTCCGCCAGCAACGTCATCGACGAGGCCACCACCATGCCGTCCACCGACAACGGCAGCAACGTCGCCGTCCACGACGACTCGCCATGCGCCAGCGCGAGGGTATGCATATGCCGGTACGACACAACGGCGGCGATGCCGGCGAGCAGCACGACGCTGGCCGTCGTCGTCCACCGGATCCACCGATCACCCCGCTCCAAACCGGCTGACGGTCGCGACGATGCCACCCCTGCGGGCTGCGGCCTCGTCGGCAGTGCCTCCGCAACGACCGTCACAGTCCACCACCTGACGCCCGGAGCGACACGGTCGCCTCGACAACCAGCCGTCCCGGCCCGAAACGGCTGGTCGGACCCGTTGGGAGCCTTGTGGAAGCCGGCCTCGCGGACGTTGGAGGCGGTCCACCGGCCGACCGCGCGGGTGGGGTCAACCGGGGTGGGTGGCGGGTTGGTGGCCAGGTCGGCGTTGAGGCGGTCGGCGATGCTCTGGTAGCCCAGCCGCTCGGCGACCCGCCACCCGAAGATCCGCCGGACCACCGGGGCCTGCAGCGGGTCGGGGTCGAGGTAGGTCTTCTTCGCGCCTTTGGCCCGCTTGGCCGGGACGGGGTGAGGGACGCGGCGGGCGGTGTAGCCGTAGCACGGTTTGCCGATGTTGTAGCCGAGTTCGGTGTGGACCGCGGTCCCGTCCCAGGACTTCTCCAGCATGTCGCGGACGTACCACTCCGACACGCCCTGCTTGACCCGGCGGGTCAAGACCTGGGTGGCGGTACGCGTCCGACCACGGACAGGGTCGAGGGTGAACGGCTCGTCCGCGGCGACCAGCAGCACGCCGACCTGTTCGAGCCGGTGCTCGACCATGGTGCCGTAGTAGGTACGTCGGGAGATCCGGTCGATCCCCTCACACATCACCACATCGAAACGGCGGTCCGGCCGGTCGGCCTCGGCCAGTAGATCCTGCAGGCCGCCGTCGCGCGGGATCGGGATGTCGAACGCCTCGTGCGCGTGTCCGCGTCCACGCAGTGCCAGGTCGGTGCGGCCGGACTCCACGTCGTAGAAATGCGCGACGATCACCGCGTGATCGGGCAGGACCCGCTGCACCGACCGCAACTGCCGAGGCAGCGACAAGGTCGGGTCCTGCTGGTCATCGGTGGAGGTCCGCCCGGCGAACGCCACCCGCACCACCCGCACCCCGGCCTCAACGGTGCCGGCGTCGGACTTGGTGGCCTGATACGGGCTGCGGGCGCGGCCTACGCCGCCGGTTGCTGCCCATCGTTGGATGAGTTCCGGGCCAGCCACCCGATCACCTCCCGCAACACCCGGGCCTGCCGGGCGCGAAGTCGACGTCCCTCGATGCCATCGACGCGCTGGATTTCCAGGACGACGTCGGGATCGTCGGCTGGCACCAGTCGGCCGCACCTGTCACGGGGCTCACCAGCCATAGCCGACTCCAAGCAGCAACCGCGCAGCACCCCGTGGGGCGGCGCGGGCCGCGTCGGCAACGCGTGCGAGGTCGGTGTCACGGTCCAGATCGGTGAGGTCCCCGACGGTCAGGATCGGCCGCCTGTGTCGGCCGGCCGCAGCCATCAGAGGTTGGCAGCGGCGCAGCTGGCGGGGTAGCCGCTCGTAGTCCGAGAGCAGAACCACGTGGACCTGTGGGAGGGCTAGCTCGGCCGCCGGTTCACTGCTGCCCCCGTCGCGGCAGCGTGGCCCGCCGCCATCCCAGACTGCGGCCTGGTGAGCCTGGGTGCGGCCGGGAGCCACCGCGAGGTCGTAGTACCAGCCGGCCAGCCAACACCAGCCCAAGCGCAAGATCACCGGCAGGCACCGGACGTACCGGCGAGCCACGTCCCGGTGATCGTCAGTGCCGGTCTGGTTGGTACGGCCGTAGAAGGCCACCCGATGGTTCGGGCAGGGTGGTTCTGTCATGGCTCACATCACGGCTTGGGTCGGTATCGATCAAGGACGGCAACTTCGGTAGCCAGTGCGGTTGGTCCGTTGCATGCCCACGCCCACGGCCGGGTGCGCAGCGTTGGTCTTCGTGGGCTGCCGGGCCTGGGAGCCTATGTCCTGGATACGCCGCAAGGAGGCCCCGAACGGGTGGTGCGGGCCTGCGCCGACAGCGTGACAAGGCGCTGACGAAGGTCCAGCCGGCGTGGCATTCGGGCGGGAGCGTGGTCAGGCGGCTCGGGAGAGTCCAGGCGCTGGTGAGGCCCGCGTGTTAGCCGGCCCAGACATAGGCTGGACCGTCGCGAGTCGCCGCGATGGCGTTCGTGCCGGGAGCGCCTGAAGTACTCGGGTGTGCCAGGCGAGGGCGTAGGCGGGGCAGTTGGATTCGCCGCGGTGGTTGGGTCGGCAGCCGGGTGTGTGGTGGTGATCCAGTTCGCCGCGATCACGGTGCCGATGTAGCTGGCGAGCGCGACCGCCGGCAGCCGGGACCGGCGGGTGTCGGCAGTGCGAGCGGGTGGCGCCAGTCCGGTCGGGCGGCCGGATGCCCGGATGCCCGGGTTGGTTGGTCTGGCATCATGCGGCGGCCTCCTGGTCGTGGTTGCCGTCCGGGCGGGGTGGCAGGCCGAGTCGGCGGCGGGCGATGTCGTGGAAGGCGGGGTTGAGGTCGATGCCGATGTAGCGGCGGCCGAGGCGCAGCGCGGCTAGGCCGGTGGTCGCGGCGCCGCTGAACGGGTCGAGCACCAGCCCGCCGGGTGGGCAGCCGGCGGCGATGCAGCGCAGCGGGATATCGACGGGGAAGGCGGCGAAGTGGGCTTCCGGCAGCGGCCGGGTGGCCAGGCTCCATACGTCGCCGGGGTTGCGTCCGGTGGGGTGGGCGGCGGTGTGCTGGCGCCCGGTGGGTCGTAGCGCCTGTCCGGGGGTGGTGGTGAACGCGCCGGTGTCGGCGTACTTGCCGTAGGTGGTGTGGCCGCGGCGGGCTGTTGAGTCCCGCCAGGCGTCGGTGCCTTTTCCGATGCCGCCGATCACGATGCCCTGTCCGCGGGCTTCGGGTCGGGCCAGCGGCAGGCGTACGGGGTCGAGGTCGAAGTAGTAGCGGGGTTGGCGGGTGAGCAGGAACAGCATCTCGTACCGGTTGGACAGCCGGTCGCGGACCGATTCGGGCATCGCGTTGGGCTTGTGCCACACCACGGCGTTGCGCAGGATCCACCCGTCGGCCTGCAGGGCGAACGCGACCCGCCACGGCATGCCGATCAGGTTCTTGCGGGGCAGCCCGCCGGCCCGATCAACGCCCGCGCGCCGGACGGACTCCCGCAGCGGCGCCGCGGCGCGCCGCCCGCCCAGGGTGCTAGCTCGCATCGGATCCGGGGTGGCGCCGGGCGGGGAGGCGCTGTAGCAGTCCCCCAGGTTCAGCCACGCGGTCCCGGACGGAGCCAGGACGCGGCGCAGCTGCGCGAACACACCCCGCAGGGTCTCGACGTAGTCCTCGGCGGTGGCTTCCAGACCGTACTGGCGATCTTCCCTGCTGGCGCCACACCGTCGGCACCACCGGCTGTGACCGCCGCGGTGGCTCGCGGGCGGGTAGGCCACGCCGGGCTGCTTGGTCTGGGGAACGTTTCGGCCCGGGCCGACGTCGTGGTCGCAGTCGGGGTTGCCGCCGACCCAGTGGCCGGTGCCGTAGTCCCGCAACCCCCAGTACGGCGGTGAGGTGACCACACAGTCGGCATGGCTGTCGGGCAGGTTGGTGAGGACGTCGATCGTGTCCCCGGTGTACAGCGCGAGCGGGCCATCGGCGTACACCGGCGCACGGCCGACCCGGCAGCCGCGACGACGGCCGGTCCAGGACGACGGCCGGCTGGAGTCAAGAACCCGAGCGAGCGGCCAGCCGGCCGAACCATACATGGACCGGCGACCGGTTCCTCGGCCCACAACCCACGTCACGCCGCCGCCCGCCGGCTGGCGCCACCAGGGATCGGACCGGTACACTGAACTGAATTCAGTCTAGGTACAGGTCCTGTCATGGTGGGTCGCGACGAGGAGGGGCGAATGGCGGAACGGCTGTCGGGGCGGGTGGCGCTCGTGACCGGGGCGACGGGCGGGATCGGCGAGGCGATCGTGCGGCGCCTGGCCGGCGAGGGCGCGACGGCGATTGTCACCGACATCGACGTGCAGGCCTGCACCTCGCTGGCGGCCGGACTGCCAGGCACCGTTCCGCGCGCCCTGCCGTTCGCTCTCGACGTCACCGACGAGGAGCGCTGGCAACTGGTCGTCGCGAGGGTCGTGGCCGACTGCGGCGGCCTGCACATCCTGGTGAACAACGCCGGCATCGCCCGCATCACCACGGTCGAGTCCGAGACGCTCGACAGCTGGCACGAGGTGGTGTCGGTGGGTCAGCTCGGCGTCTGGCTCGGCATGAAGCACAGCGGACCGGCGATCGAGGCGGCCGGCGGCGGATCGATCGTCAACATGTGCTCCATCTTCGGAACCGTCGGTGGCTTCGGCACCAGCTTCTCCTATCACGCGGCCAAGGGCGCGGTGCGGGTGATGACCAAGAACGCCGCCCTGCACTGGGCGACGTCCGGCGTGCGGGTCAACTCCGTTCACCCCGGCTTCATCGAACACGCCAACATGCGGTCCCGGTGGCAGGGAACGCCGCGCTACGACGCGATGCTCGAGGGCACACCGATGCAGCGGCTCGGCCGGCCGGAGGATGTCGCCGGCGCAGTCGCGTTCCTGGCCTCCGATGACGCCGCGTTCATGACGGGCTCGGAGCTCTACGTGGACGGCGGCTGGACAGCGCGCTAGGACGGTCGCCGTAGATTGCCGTTCCGCAGCGCGCTAGGACGGTCGTCCGTAGATTGCCGTTCCGTCCTCATCGCAGGCGGTGAGCAGCCCACGGGCGACCAGCAGGTCGAGGTGTGCCGCGGTCTCGGCGACGGCGAGCATCTGGTTGAAGAGATCCAGCTCGGCGAAGCCGCGGTGCCGGCGGGTCCAGGTCAGCCGGGACGCGACGTCGAAGGCGGGCATGGCACGGTCGCCCACGGCGGCGAGCGCCTGGTCCAAACGCGACTCATGGTGCCGCAGCAACTCGCCGACCCGTGCGTGCACGCGTCGGCCGACAGGTCCGTGCGCTGGGAGCAGGAGCGCATCCGGGAACCGGGTGACCAGCGTCAACGAGTCGAGGTAGTCGCCGAGCGGGAGCCCCGGGTCGGCCAGTTCGAAGCCGATCGACGGTGTGATGTGCGGCAGCACATGGTCGCCCGCGAACAGCAGGCCCGCTGCGGCGTCGAGGAAGACGACATGCCCCCGGGTGTGGCCCGGCGTGGGGATGGCACGCAGTGTCCTGCCGCCCAGGGCGATGTCCCCGGCCGTGATCCAGGTGTCCGGAGGCTCCCAGCAGTCCGGGTCGAAATCGTCCCACTGCGCCTGCCGCAACAGCGTGTCCGCGAGCCGGCCGGCCCCGTTGCGTCGCAGCAGGGTGAGCGCGCTCAGCGGGAGGTTCGTCCGTAGCTCGAGGAGCTGCTCCAGCCCGGGACGCTCGCCCGCCCCGAGGTGCACGCTCGCGCCGACCAGTCGCCGCAGGACCACCGCCTGCGTGTAGTGGTCGCGGTGGATGTGCGTCACGAGGATCTGACGCACCTCGCCTATGTCGTGGCCGATCGAGGCCAGCGCCGCCTCCAGCCGGCGCCGTGACTCCAGCAGCGCCCAGCCCGCATCGACGAGAACCAACCCGTCGGGCTCCTCGACGACGTAGACGTTGACGGCCCGCAACCCGTCGTTCGGCAACGGCAGCGGCACCCGGTAGACGCCCGGCGCGACGGCGTGTGCGCCGGCCTCGGTCCAGGCCTGGCCGTGGCACGTCGTGTCCGGGGCGGTCATGCGGGAGTCCGGCCGGTGCGCAGCCGGCCGGCGGAGGTGACCGGGACGACGTCCACCGCGGCATGCAGCGCCTCCGCCAGCTCCCGCGCCTGTGGCCGGGCAACCTTGCCCACCAGGTTCTGCGGAATCTCGCCGACCTCGAAGACGAACTCGGGCCACTTGGTCTTGGAGAGCCCGACCTCCCCGAGATGGCGGGTGAGCTCCGCGAGGTCGATGGAGGCGCCGACGCTGACCACCAGCGCCGCAACACGTTCGCCGAGCAGTTCGTCCGGCACCGGCACGACGCATGCCTGACCTACCCGTGGATGGCTGAGCACCGCCGTCTCCACCTCGGCGACGTCGATGTTCCGGCCGCCACGGATGATGACGTCCTTCTCGCGGCCCCTGACGCTCACCGTCGCATCGTCGTGGATCACGAGGATGTCGCCGGTCGGGAAATAGCCGTCCGCGGTCAGGGTCGGCGCTTCGAGCGTGCCGTTGCGCGCGTAGCCGAGGAGCAGCGACGGCCCCTTCACCTGCGCCCGACCCGGCTGCCCGGCCGGCACCGGCTCGCCGTCCTGGCCGACCGTCCGGACGTCCGTTCCGGGGAACGGCCGCCCGTCCCGGCCGAGCCGGATCGCCACGTCGTCGTCCAGGCGTGGACTCGTGTGACCGAGGCACTCCGACATGCCGAAGACCCGCAGGATGCGCGTTCCCAGCGCCCGCTCGGCCCGGCCGAGCGACTCGCGCTCCATCGGCCCGCCGCCGACCGTGATGGCCCGCATCCGGCGCAGCACGCCCTGCTCCGGGACCGCGGCCGCCAACTGCAGGGCCATCGTCGGGACACACATCGTCCAGCGGACATCCTGCGCCACCATCCGCGCCAGCGTCGCGGCCGGCTCCCACTTGTGCCAGTACACGACGGGAGACCCGAGCAGCAACGGCAGGTAGAGACCGAAGCAGCAGGCCGCCGCGGACGACAGCGGAACGACACCGGCAACGACGTCACCGGGCACCAGCCCGGTGGCGTCGATGGTCTGCCGGCAGGCGTACCGCAGCGAGTCCTCGGAGTGCACGACGCCCTTGGCCCTGCCGGTCGACCCCGAGGTGAGCCCGATGACCGCTCCGCCACCCCATCGGTCCATCCCCCGCCGACTCTGTCCACAGTGGAGTTCCCAGTCGCGCAACACCTGGACCGGCCCGGCAGAGCGGTCCAGCGACTCCGGAAGCCCCCACCCCTCGAGGACCGGGGCCGCCCCGACGACGGCGTCCGGCCTGATGTCCTCGCAGGCGGCGCGGAACTCGGTCCGGGTCGCGTGCCGGCTCATCAGGGCGAGGACGCCGCCGAGCCTGCCGACCGCCAGCGTCGCGGCCACGGTGCGCCACGAATTGTCCGCCTGGACCAGCACGGTCGGCGAACCACCGCATGCCGAGGCGAGCGCGTCGGCGAGCTGCCGGCCGTGGCCGAGCAACCAGCGGGCCGTGTGCGCGCCCTCGTCGTCGACGACGGCAACCGAGTCCGCCGTCTCGGCGCGGCGCTCGAACTCCTGTGTCACCCGCCGCACGACTCACTCCTGCCCTGCGACGATGCCGGCCGCCGGTCGCGGGTCGGCCGCCGCGACGAACATCTCCCGCTCCGGACCCATGACCGCGATGCGCCGGCCCCGCATGTCACCCACCTGCCCTACTGCCGCCGCCCATTCCGGGCTGGCCAGGGCGAGGCGCAGGGCTTCCTCGGAGTCGAAGCTCAGCACCGACACGCCGTCCCACCCCTGCGAGCGGGACTCGAGCGCGTGCTCGATGACGGTGTGCCGCCAGGACCGCAGTCCCGGCAGGGCATACGTCAGCGCGGCGTGCTCGCCGCGCCACCACTCGATGAACCGCTCGTGTGTCCACTCGGGAGGGCCGGAGGCAAGGAGCACCAGGTTGTACACGCCGTCATCCCTCCTCAGCGGAGTTCCGCACCCGGATTTTCGTTGCGCCGACGTCGAAGTTGACGCCGGGAGATCGGCCGATTATCAGCCGGCGTACCCGCCCGGCGCCGTCCAGTCGTGCGGCGGCGACGAAGGTCGCCTCGACGTCGTTCCCCCGGTGTACCTGTCCGAGGACGAGTTCGTCGTCGCCCGCGGTCGCGCTGGACAGCACGACGTGGGTCCGTACCCCCCGCTCCCGCTGCTCGAGGTATCCCGCCAGCTCCCGCCGTGCTCCGGAGAAGTCCGCGGCGCCGCCGGGGCCGGTGGAGAACACGACCGAGAACCCGAAGTCGCCGGCGATGAGATCGAGGATCTCCTCCGGGCGGTCCGAATCCATGATCTTGAACCAGCGGGTGAGCAGCGGCGCTGCCGCATCGGACACGGATGCCTCCTCCTCACTCGACCAGGCGGGCCTGGCCGGTGTGCCGGTCATCGGACCGGGGCCGGCACGCGGGCGGACGCGGCCGCGGCGAGGGCGCCGGCGCGCCGACCACTGACCACCGCGAGGCATAGCCCGCCGCCGTAGCCGCGGTGGTACACATCGGACATGTCGGCGCCGGCGGCGAACAGACCCGGGACCGGCACGCCGTCACGATCGACCGCGGCGCCGCTGTCGTCCACCTCGATTCCGCCGAAGGTGAAGGTCACGGCGGGCTCGACCTCGGCGGCGAAGACCCGCCCCGGGCCCAACCGCGCCATCGCGTCCACGTCGCCGGCGAGCCCGGCCAGGTCGTAGCCCCAGCCGCGGGCCTGCGCCGCCACCGCGGCGAAGGTCTCACCGGTGGTGACCCGGCCGCCGCGGTCCCGGGCGAACGCCCAGCGGTCCAGTTGCGGACTTCCGGGGATGAACGGCGCTGCCGCCGCGCGGTCCTGGACTTCGGCGGACCACAGCAGCACCGCCCGGCACCCGCGGTCCGCCAGCGCCATCGCGTTGTTGTGGTCGCCGCGCGACTCCGCCGCGAACCTCGTGCCGGCCGGGTCGGCCATGACGCCCTCGCAGCTCTGGTAGAGCGCGAAGGTGATGAAGTCGACCGGGCTGACGGCGCGGACGCCGGTCGGATAGAGGTGCCCGTAGAACCCCTTGTTCGCCAGGTTGAGGGAGGCGCCGAGGCTCGCGGCCACCGCGGCGCCGGCGCCACGGGACCATGGGTTGGCGCGCAGCGGCGGCAGGTACGCCCCGCCGGCGAGCGCTGCCCGGGCCGTGCTGTCGCCCTGACGTCCACCGGTGGCCAGCACCAGGCAGCGGGAACGCAGCACGACCCGCCCATCCGGCGTCGCCACCTCGAGGACGTACCTGTCGCCCGAGCGGGACACGTCGGTGACGTCCCCCTCCAGCAGGACGTCTCCGCCGGCCGCCGCGAGGTGCCGCATGAGGTGGGCGATGAGCACCGGCATGTCGAACTTGTGCCCGCGGCCGCTGAGGCTGGGCTGCTCGCCGGTGACCGGCGCAGTGAAGCCGGCCAGCCAGTCGATCGCGTCCCGGTAGCCGTCCACGACCACGTGCCCGTGCCGCTGGAACTCGCCCGGATCCTCCGCCCGGAGCGCGTCCGCGTCCGGAATCGCCCACACGTAGCCGCCGGAGATGGCCGCCGAACCACCGATGGTCGGCGCCCGCTCCACCACCACGGTGCTCGCTCCCGCGGCAGCGGCGCTCAGGCCGGCGGACATGCCGGCCAGGCCGGCTCCCATGACGACGACGTCGAGGTCCCGTTCCACGATCACGTCCGTACTCCCCTGACCGCCCCTACCGGCCAGAACGAGGCGGCCGCGGCCAGCGCGGCGCTGCCCTGCTCGACCGGCTCCATGGCCCGGAACTGCTTCGACAGCACCTCGACGCTGACCACCCCGTCGTACCCGGCGTCGAGGATGGTGCGGCTGAACCGGAGCAGGTCGAACGTGCCGGCTCCCGGCAGCACCCGGCGGTGCCGGCTTTCGAACGCGGCGTCGGTGCCGACCGGCTCGGGCGCGTCGTCGAACTGGATGTGGCCGATCTCCTCGGCGGTCACGCTCTCCAGTTCGCCGAAGGTGTTGTCACCCCGGAAGAACATCCACGAGTCGATGAGCACACCGCACCATTCCCATCCGACCGCGGCGCAGACGGCCCGGGCCGCCCGCAGTGTCGACAGCGGGGAGTACGGCAGGAACTCCAGGGCCATCCGCGCGCCGCCGGCGGCGAGCACGTCCGCACAGCGGCACAGCGTCTCCACTGCCGCCGGTTCAGGCGGAACGTCCATGGCGGTGATGCAGATCGGCGCACCCGTCGCGGCGGCGAGCCGGGACATGGTCGCCGCCGCCTCGAGGGACGCCGCCCGCTCGCCGACCCGGAGCACCCCGACGTCCGAGCACTCCAGGCCGAGCCGGTGCAGCAGTTCCGGCAGGGCATCGAGGTCGCCGCCGCGCTCGAAGTACTCCCCGACGCTGAAGTTGTCGATGCCCACCTGGGTGACTCCGGCCGCGGCGACGCCGGACAGCACCTCCTCCAGGGGCCGGAGGACCGTGGGACGGGCGGCAGCACCGGTCTCCGGCATCAGCAGGGCATTCACCGTCGGGAAGCTCAGCGTGACCATTGTGGACATCACCCCAGCTCGAGCAGGCGGAACGAGGTGTTGAAGAAGGACAGGTAGTGCTCTATGCGGCCCGCCGGCGAGATCTTTGCGGCTGCCAGGAACGCCCCGGTTGGTTCGCCCTTCTCGGTCACGACGCCGTAGACCATTTCCAGGTCGCCGTCGACCGCGCGCCGTTGGATGACGTGCAGGCGTTCGGCCGGGTTCCGGCCGGCGATGTAGTCCGCGAAGTCCTGCCGGGACCGGCCGGTGACCTGCCGGTCCGGCAGGGCGAGCAGGAACCGCATGTCGGGCTCGACCACGTCCAGCGCCGAGAACGGCTTCGCACTGTCCATTCGGGCCATGTACTCGGGCACGACCATCGCCACCATCTCTCCTCTCCTACGGCCGTAGCTCGGATCAGTCCCGCGCGGGCGGGGTGAAGAAGTCGCCGACCGAGGCCCAGGCGCCGTTCTTGACGGTGATCTTCTGCACCTGGCGGGTGCCCAGATGAGCGTCGGTGCTGAAGCTCATCACCGGAGCGACGCCGTCGTCGACGTTGCTGGCCTTCTGGTACGCCGCGACCAGGGACTGCGCGGTGATCGGACCCTTGATCGTCTTGGCGATCTCGGCGAAGATCTTGGCGTTCGACCAGCCCCACAGGGCGATGAAGTCGGCGGGCTGGCCCGGTGCGTACTTCGCCATCGCGTCCTTGAACTCACCGACGGCGGGATCGTCGTCGTTCGGGGACTTGACCAGCTGCACGGCATTGAAGCCCTCGGCCGCGTCGCCGGCCAGGGTCAGCGTCGCCGCGGAGGCTGTCGGCGCGTAGCCGTAGGTCGGCAGGTGCAGGCCCTGCAGCTTGGCCTCCTTCAGGTAGGCGGCAGCCTCGGGGGCCGCGAGGATGAGCAGCACGGCGTCCGGATTCCTCGACCGCACCTGGCTCACCACGGGGCTGTAGTCGGTGGTCTGGAACTTCACCGGCAGCAGGTCGACCGACGCACCCGGGTCGACCTGCTTGGCCGCCGGCTCGGCCTGCTTGGCGACGTTGAGGAACGCGGCGGGATCGCTGTGCACGACCAGCAGCCTGCGCGCACCGCTCTGGACCGCCCAGCCGGCGATCGCGGCCGCCTGGTCCTCATACAGCGTCTGCACGCCGTACAGCAGCGGGCGCGGCGGGCTGTACCAGGACGCCGCCCCGCCGAGCTCGTTGAGGATCGGCACCTTGGACTGCTGGAGGACGAACGGGAACGCGGCCTCGGCCTGCGCGGTCCCGTTGGCGTTGACGATCGCGATGACCTTGTCCTGGCCGACCAACTGGCGGGCCACCTGCACGGTCTGCTGCGGGTCGTAGGCGTTGTCCTTGACGATCCACTGCACCGTGCGGCCGTTGATCCCGCCGTGGTCGTTGAGCCACTTGAAGTACACCTCGGTGCCGGTCTTCTGCGGCACGCCGGACGCGGCGACCGGCCCGGTCAGCGGCATCCAGGCCCCGATCTTGATCGGCCCGTTGGAGGCGGCCGCGTCCGAGCCGCGTCCGCACGCCGACAGGGCGAGTGCGAGCACGGCCAGCAAGGGGCCGAGTATCCGGAACCACCTCGAGCGCATCGTTTCCTCCTATGACCTGAGTTCAGTTCAGTCAAATGTAGCCGCGACGTTGCGGCCGGGCAAGATGCGGTGACTCGGAAGTTTCGGGGATCCGCAGGAGCCGCCAGCCCGGACGTCGCCGGCCCGGCTACGCTGCGACGATCCGCATGCAGCAGCCGGTGATGAACTGGCTCACGTCCGGCAGCGAGAGGGCGCCCCCCGGTCGGTACCAGCGCCACACGCTCACGATGAGGCCGAGCAGGGCGAGCGCGACCGTGTGGGCATCGCCCGGCGCGAACGTCCCGTCGTCCATGCCGCGCTGCACCAGAACCGTCCAGTCCTTCTCGATCTGGCGGACCAGCTTCCGGGCAGCCTGGCGCTCGGCCTCCTCGCGCTTGGACCTTCGGCGGTTCGCGAGCAGCGCGATGTTGCTCTGCAGGATCCGCAACTGCAGGACCTCGTGCTCGGACGCCTCGTACGCCACCGCCACCGCTGCCCGCAGCCCCGCTGCCGGCACGGCAATGCCGGCGGTGGCCTGCACGAAGCGGTCGTGGGATCTCTGCAGCTCCATCCGCATGATCGTGAGCAGACAGTGCGCCTTGGACTCGAAGTAGTGGTACAGGGCGGTCTGACCGATGCCCACCCGGTCCGCGACCGCCGACCACTTCGTCGCCTCGTAGCCGACCTCACCGAAATACTGCACGGCCGCGCGGAGAATCGCGGTCCGCTTCGACCGCGGACCCTCCTCGAGCTCTGCCGTCGCCATTGCGCTCACGATTACTCCAACCCTTCTCTTACCCCGTGTCTGCCAGCGTAGCCGCTGACCCGATCTCGGTTCGACTACGAGATATGCCGGGTGGGTGTGTCGCGAGGGGCGCCCCTACAGGACAGACCCTAGACGCGCGCCACGATCGTGGCGTTCGCCATGCCGCCCCCCTCGCACATCGTCTGCAGCCCGTACCGGCCACCCGTGCGCCGCAGATGGTGTATCAGCGTGGTCATCAGCCGGACACCCGACGCGCCGAGCGGATGCCCGAGGGCGATGGCGCCGCCGAGCACGTTGGTCCGCTCCGGCGACGCCCCGGTCTCCTTCTGCCAGGCGAGCACGACCGAGGCGAACGCCTCGTTGATCTCGATCAGGTCGATGTCGCCCAGCCCGATTCCGGCCCGCCGCAGCACCGCCTCGGTGGCCGGAATCGGGCCGGTCAACATGTACACGGGATCGGATCCCACGACGGCTGTCGCGTGCACCCGCGCCAGCGGCTGCAGCCCCCGCTGGCGCACCGCGCGCTCGGACGCGACGAGCAGTGCGGCAGCGCCGTCGGAGATCTGGCTCGACACCGCGGCGGTCAGCCGGCCACCCTCGACCAGCGGTTTCAGCGAAGCCATCCGCTCCGCCGTGGTGTCCGGCCGCGGCCCTTCGTCCCGGGACACCCCCTCGTACGGCAGGATCTCCGCGTCGAAGACGCCTGCGGCAGCGGCGGCCACCGCCCGCTGGTGGCTCGACAGGGCGAGACGCTCCATCTCCGCACGGGAGACGTTCCACTTCTCGGCGATCAACTCGGCCCCGCGGAACTGGGAGATCTCCTGGTCTCCGTACCGCTGCCGCCAGCCATCGCCGCCGAACGGCCAGCCCATCCCCTCGCGCTGGCCGACGATCGCCGGGCTGGCGATCGGGACGAGGCTCATGACCTCCACGCCGCCGGCCACCACCAGGTCCGCGGTGCCGGACAGCACGGCCTGCGCCGCGAAGTGCACTGCCTGCTGGGAGGAGCCGCACTGCCGGTCGACCGTGGTACCCGGCACGCATTCCGGCAGCCCGGCCGACAGCCAACTGGTCCGGGCGAGGTTGCCGGCCTGCGCGCCCATCTGGCCGACGCAGCCGAACACGACGTCGTCGACGTCGGCCGGGTCGATGCCGGTACGGTCGATGAGACCACGCAGCACGTGCGCGCCCAGGTCCGCCGGGTGCACGGTGCTCAGCCCGCCACCGCGCCGACCGACCGGCGACCGGACCGCGTCGACGATGAATGCGTCTGTCACGTTTCCTCCAAAACTCAGCGCGCGGTCCAGCCGCCGTCGATGACGAGGACCTGCCCGGTGCAGTACGTCGAGGCGTCCGAGGCGAGGAAGAGCAGGGCGCCGTCCAGCTCGTGCTCCGCGCCGCCGCGGCGGAGCATCGTGTTCCTGTCGACCCAGTCGCTCGACCTGGCGTCGGCGAACAGCTCGTCGGTCATCTCCGACCGGAACCAGCCGGGGGCGAGCGCGTTGACGCGCACGCCCCGGCGCCCCCACTGGCCCGCGAGCTCCCGGGTCAGGCCGATGAGGCCGGCCTTGGACGCGGCATAGCTGGCACCGCCCAGCGGGGCGGCGGAGACCAGGCCGAGTATCGAGGCCACGTTGATCATCGAGGTTCGCCTCCCCTCGCCGGCCGCCGCGGCGGCCAGGCAGGAAAGGTGGAACGGTGCGACCAGGTTCACCTCGAGCACATCGGTGACTCCGGCCGGGTCTTCGTCGAAAGCCCTCGGCGGGCCGCTCGTTCCGGCGTTGTTGACCAGCACGTCCAGACCGCGCCCTGCGGCCAGCACCGTCTCGATGAGACGGACGCGGTCGCAGTCGCGGCTGACGTCGCAGGCCACCGGATGGATGCGCCGGTCCTCGGTGGTCAGCGCCTCGAGCCGGTCCAGCCGGCGCGCGGCCGCGTAGACGGTGGCGCCGGCCGCGGCGAGCACCCGGACGAACCGCGCCCCGAGTCCCGACGAGGCACCGGTCACGACGGCGACGCGGCCATCGAGGCGGAACAGGTCGGCGGGCGCCCGCACCGGCGCCGTCGCGGCGGCGGTCACGGCTGCACGCCGATCGGCACCGCCAGGGCGCCGCCGTCGATGACCAGCGTCTGGCCGGTGATCCAGGACGATCTGTCGCTGGCGAGAAACACGGCCGCGTCCGCCACGTCCTCCGGCGTGCCGAGCCTGCGGGTGGGTAGCTGTGCCGTGAGCACGCTCTCCCGGGCCTCCCAGACGGCGCGGGCCAGTTCAGTCTTGATCAGTCCCGGTGCGATCGCGTTGACCCGGACCTTCGGGCCCAGCTCGTACGCCAACTGCCGGGTCAGGTGGATCATGGCGGCCTTCGTCGCGTTGTACCAGCCGATGCCGGGGTCCACGATCAGACCGCCCACCGAGGCGATGTTGACCACGGCGCCGCCGCGCTCGGCCATCGACGCGCGCCAGGCGCAGCGCGTCCACGCCAGCATGCCGAACTGGTTGACCCGCACGGTCTTCTCGGCACGAGGCAGGTCAAGGTCGATGAGGTCGCCCATGTACGGGTTGGTGGCGGCGTTGTTGACCAGGACGTCCAGCCGTCCGAGCCGGTCCGTCGTCTCGGCCACGCACCGCTCCGCCTGGTCGGGCTCGCCGGCGTTGGCCACGATGGCAAGGACCTCGGCGTCGCCCGCGCGGTCCAGCAGCCGTTCGCGGGCCTCGCGCAGCCCGTCCGGCCTGCGGGCGGCGATCACGACGTGCGCACCCTCGGCCCGGTAGGCCGCGGCGATCGCGAGGCCGATGCCCCGGGAGCCACCGGTGATCAGCGCCACCTTTCCGTCCAGGGCCCCGCTCATGACGCCCGGCCTTCCGCCGCCGAGTACCGGCGCAGTTCCCGCCGGGCCACGGTGCGCAGGTGCACCTCGCTCGGGCCGTCGGCGATCTGCAGTGCCCGCGTGATCGCGTAGAGGCGGGCGAGCACGGTGTCGTCGCTGACCCCGGCCGCGCCGAACGCCTGCACGGCGCGGTCGACCACGCGGTGGGCCACCTCCAGCGCGGCCACCTTGATCGCGGCCACCTCCGTGCGGGCGGCGGCGTTGCCGACCGTGTCCATCAGCCAGGCCGACTTGAGCACCAGCAGCCGGAGCTGCTCGATCTCGATCCGGCCGCGGGCCACCCACTCCCGGACGACGCCCTGCCGGGACAGCGGCCCGCCGAAGGCGCTGCGGGCGACCACCCGCCGGCACATCAGCTCCAGCGCGCGTTCGGCGAACCCGACGGCCCGCATGGCATAGTGCATCCGGCCCGGGCCGAGCCGGGCCTGGGCGATGCTGAATCCCTGGCCCTCGCCGCCGAGGATGTTCTCCGCCGGGACGCGCACGTTCTCCAAGAGCACGTCGCCGTGGCCGAGCCGGTCGACGTAGCCGAACACCGGCAGGTCCCGGAGCACCGTCACCCCGGGGGCCTCGCGCGGGATGAGCAGCATGCTCTGCTGGTGGTAGGCGTCGGCGTCGGGATCGGTGACGCCGACCAGCACGATGAGGCGGCAGTCGGGGTCGAGTATCCCGGAGGTATACCACTTGCGCCCGTTCACGACGTAGCTATCGCCGTCCCGGGTGATCCGGGTGCGCAGGTTGCGCGGATCGGAGCTGGCCACATCCGGCTCGGTCATCGCGAAGCAGGACCGGATCTCCGCATCGAGCAGCGGCCGCAGCCACCGCTGCTGCTGCTCCGCGGTGCCGAACAGGGCGAGCAGCTCCATGTTGCCGGTGTCCGGTGCGGAGCAGTTGAACACCTCGGGGCCGATGATCGACCGTCCGGCGATCTCGGCCAGCGGCGCGTACTCCAGATTGGACAGACCCGCGCCGTGGCCGCCGTGGCTCATGAACAGGTTCCACAGCCCCTGGGCGCGGGCCTGCTTCTTCAGCTCCGCCAAGACCGGCGGCAGGGCGTGCGGATTCTCCGCCGCGGCCAGCTGCCGGTCGTACACGGACTCGTTCGGGTAGACGTGCTCTTCCATGAAGGCGTGCATCTGGTCCTGCAGCCGGACCACCCGGTCCGGGAAGCCGAAGTCCACTATGGTCTCTCCCTGTTCTTAACCGAGGATCGAGTCCTCATCGAGGATCGAGCGGGCGTGGGCGATCAACGCGGCGATGGTCGGCGGCAACCGCTCCTGCACCGGGTCGCGGTGCTTGCCCTCCCGGTGCCGCCGCAGGTTGTGTCCCATGATCGCGGCCATCTTCATCCGGCCGAGCGCCCGGAACCACGGCATGTCCGGCGGGACCGCGCCCTCCCCCGCGTAGGCGGCGAGCAGCTCGTGCTCCGACGGCAGGCCCGGCACCGGGTGGCCGACGCCGGGAAAGGCGGTGTGGTCGGCGAAGGTGAGGAACCAGCCGAGGTCGGTGCGCGGGTCGCCGACGCTCCAGATCTCCCAGTCGACCACCGCGCGCGGCCGCGCCCCGACGCAGAGCACGTTGCCGAGCCGGAAGTCGCCGTGCACGAGCACGGGTGCGACCGCGGCCGGGACCTGCTCGGCCAGCCGGCGCAGCAGATCGGCGGACCCCGGCCGCAGCTCCTCCGGCACCGCCCGCATCGTCCGGGTCCACCGCTCCAGCTCGGCTGCCGGCCCGAGCGGATCCTGCGGCGGGAGGTCGAGCGTCGCCGGGTCCAGGCCGTGCAGCGTGCGCAACACGCCGGCCAGGCGCAGCATCCGGTCGCGGGCGAGCCGCGGGTCCAGCGGGACGTCGTCGAGGACCGGCTCGACGGCCTCGCCCGGTTCGTAGGTCATGGCGAACCAGGCCGGCGCGCGCTCGTCCACCGCGACGACCCGCGGGACGGGCACCGCGGATCCGCGAAGTGCCCGCAGCACCGCCGCTTGGCGCAGCACGTCGTTGCGCCCCACCTGCCGCTGCCCCGGGGGAACTGCCTTGATCACGTACCGCCCCGCCCCGACCGGCACGGCATAGGTCAGTCCGGAGTGGCCACCCGGCACGTCGGCCAGCTGGCCGACCTGCTCGCCGGGATGAAGCTCCGCCAGCCGCGGCCGGACCCGATCGGCAAGCGGATCCGCCACCGGGTCCGCCACGGGGTCAGCCACCGGGGCCGCGAGCTCGGCGCCGGCGCCGGCCGTCATCGGCTCGGCTCCCTTGGCAGTCCGAGCACCCGCTCGGCCAGGACGGTGCGCTGGATCTCGTCGCTGCCACCGGCGAGCCGGTAACCCGGCGCGCCGAGCAGGTGCTCGGTCCAGGCGAACGTGCCCCACTCGCCGGTATCGGCGACCAGCTTCTCGCCGAGCAGCTCCAGCACCAGATCCGTGGTGCGCCGCATCGTCTCGGTCGCGTAGAGCTTCCCGACCGACGCCTCCGCTCCGGGCTCCTTTCCGGACACCAGCGCGGCGGTCACCCGCAGCCCGATCAACCGCTGCACCAGGGTCCGCACGACCAGGTCGCCGGCGGAGTCCACCTCGACACCGGTCAGCGGGCGGCCCGCATGCGCCGCCAGCGCGACCGCGCGCTCGGCGTTCTCCAGCCCGAGCGACCCGGAGTCCAGGCGTTCGGCGGCCAGCACCGAGAGCGTGACCCGCCAGCCCTGGCCGACCGGGCCGAGCCGGGCTGAGTCGGGCACCCGCACGCCGTCGAGGTAGACCTCGTTGAAGCTGGAGCCTCCGGTGATCTGCCGGATCGGGACCGTGGCAACACCCGGAGCGTCCATCGGGACCAGGAAGACGGTCAGCCCGGCGTGCTTGGGCACGTCCGGGTCCGTGCGGCAGACGGCCACTCCCAGCGAAGCGACCCGCGCGCCGGAGGTCCAGATCTTGTGGCCGCTGATCACCCACCCGTCGCCGTCGCGGACCGCGCGCGTGCGGACGGCCGCCAGATCCGACCCCGCCTCGGGCTCGGAGAAAAGCTGACAGGCGAGGATGTCGGCTCGCAGCATCGGCCGCACCAGCCGCCGCTGCTGGTCGGGGGTGCCCCACAGCCGTATCGCGGGTGCCACCAGTTGCTGGGTCACCGGGAAGATCTCGGTGCGCCGGGGGACGTCGAAGTGCGCCTCCTCGGCGCGGAAGAGGTGCTCGTATGAGACGGATAGCCCGCGCCCGCCGAACTCGCCCGGCCAGGACAGCGCTCCCCAGCCGGCGTCGAAACGGATCCGCTCCCACGCCGCGATGCGCCCGGTGTGCTCCCGCTCCTCGGCCTCCGTCCAGTTGTGGAAGACCGGGACCGAGTCGTCGCCGCTGCCCCAGCTGTCGCGGGCCGCCCGCGGCGATGCGACGCTGGCCAGCCACGCGCGCGCGGCCGCGCGGAACTCGTCCGGAGCTGGCGGCAGGTCCGGCATCGAAGCCTCCTGAAGGTTCGTCCACTGTGAAATCGGGAACTGTGGATCGGGAACTGTGGATCGGGAACTGTCCGGGTCAGACAGTCAGCACCGTGCAGGCGCTGACGCCGGGCGCCCCGTAGACGTGGGTGAAGCCGGTCGTCGGGCGGCCGGGGACCTGGCGGTCGCCGGCCTCGCCGCGTAGTTGCGCGACGATCTCGCAGACCTGGCGCAGCCCGGAGGCGCCGATCGGCTCACCGTTGGCGATGCAGCCACCGTCGGTGTTGACCGGCAGCCGCCCCCCGATCTCGGTCTGGCCGGACGCGATCAGGCGCTCCTGCTCGCCGTGCTCGCAGAAGCCGCACTCGGCGAGGTGCATGACCTCCGCGCCGCTCTCGGTGTCCTGCAGTTGCGCGACGTCGATGTCCTCCGGCGCAATCCCGGCCGCCTCGAACGCCGCCGCCGCGGCATCCCCGCTCACGCTGACCGGGTCCCCGGCCGCCAGCCACGGGCTGAACACCTCGAACGAGCCGAATCGCCGGGTCCGGATCGTCACGGCTCGCAAGTGGACAGAGCGCCGGCCGAGTTGACCCGCGACCTGGGGCGAGCAGAGCACGAGCGCCGCGGCGCCCTCGCCGGGCGAGCAGAACATGAACCGGGTCAGCGGGTCGTTCACCATGTCCGCGCCGAGGATCTCCTCGGCGGACAGCGGCCTGCGCCGCCACGCGTTCGGGTTGCGACTGCCGTTGCGGTAGGCCTTCTCCGCGACCAGAGCCAGGGTGCGCGCGCTGATGCCGTGGTCGTGCATGTAGCGGTTGATCTTCATGCCGAAGAACTGCGTGGTCACCATGAGACCGTCGGCGCCGTAGCTCTCCGCCAGGCCCCAGTCGGCCGGCCGCGGGTCGAACGCGCCCCGCGGATGCTTGTCGAACCCGACGGCCAGGGCGACATCGGCCATCCCGGAGCCGATCGCGTTGCAGGCCGACACGAGCGCGCTGGCGCCGGTCGCGCAGCCGTTCTTCACCGTCACGAACGGAAGGCCGGTCAGGCCCAGGTCGGCCACCAGTGTGTCGGCCTGACCGGCGGCGTCGCTGCCGCCGAACGCGGCCCGCACCCGCGACCAGGGGATGCCGGCGTCGTCGAGTGCCGCGCGCACCGCACGCACCGCGTGGTCCCGCCCGGACACGCCGTCGAACCGGCCGAACGGCGAGAGGCCGGCACCGGCGATGAGCACCCCGGTCATCGGCCGACCGGCCCGTCAGGGGCCGCGAACCTCGGCACGCCGCGGCCGGGGTTCGCTGCGCAGCCAGAGTGGACTGGCGGGATGAGCCGCAGCGGCATGCCGATCCGTACCGAGGCGAGGTCGTCGACCTCGATCACCGCCTCCACCCGGACTCCCTCCGGAAGCTCGACATAGCCCACCGCGAACGGCCGGAAGCCCTCGGGTGGCGGCTGGTACGGCGGCGACTTGGGAGCGAAGCGCTGCACCGTCCAGGTCCACAGCACGCCCCCGGTGGACAGCGCCGTGGCAACCATGTCCCCCCCGCACCTCGGGCAGCCGGCGCCCTCGGGGTAGACGACAACCGCGCACCGCGGGCACTGCGAACCGGTCAGTCCGGCGGCGGGGAGAGTCGTCTCCGCCGCCGGCCCAGCCTCCGCCGCCGGCCCAGCCTCCACCGCCGCCACGGGTCAGCGCCCCTTCCACACCGGGTCGCGCTTCTCCAGGAACGCGCTGACGCCTTCCCGGGCGTCCTCCGACTGCAGGGTGACGCCGACCGCGAGGTGTTCCATGATCATGAGGCTCTGGATGTCGGCATCCAGGCTGCGGTCGATCGTCATCTTGGTGATCCGCATCTGGAACGGGCTCTTGTCCGTGAGGTGGCCGATGAAGTCCTCGACGGTGGCGTCGAGCTTGTCCGCCGGAGCCGACTTGTTCACCAGCCCCCACTGGGTCGCCTCCACGCCGGACAGCAGCTTGCCGGTCAGCATCAGTTCCTTCGTCTTGCGGATGCCGATCATGCGGGGCACGCGGTAGATCGGCCCGGCCCCGCCGAAGAGCGCGCGCCGGATGTGGAAGTCGCCGATCTGCGCGTCATCGGCCGCGATCGCGAAGTCGCAGGAGATCATCAGTTCGAAGCCGCCGGCGGTGACGTAGCCCTCGAGGACGGCGACCGACGGGGTCCTCATCGAGTACAGCCGGTCGCAGATCCGGGCGGACACGACCGCGACCTCCATGCCGACCGTACTGCCCACGAACTCGGCCTTGAGCTCGTCGAGGTCGAAGCCCGAGCAGAACGTGCCACCCCGGCCGCGCAGGACGAGCACCCGAAGTTCCGGGTCGGCGTCCACCTCGGTGATGATCTCGTCGAGGCGCTTCAGGATCGCCTGGTTGACGCTGTTCTTCTTCCACGGTCGGTTCAGCCAGACCCGAGCGACATGACCGTCCCGCTCGAACTGGATGTCGTCCTCTACGCCCATCGTAGTTCCCTTCTTGATTGGATTGAATTCAGTTCAGTTTCCCTGGCGCTGGCGACCTTTGTCAAGCCGCCCCCAGGACGTCTAGGAGTGCCCGACCGGTACGCCGGCCAGCTCCGCGACCCGGCGCCGGTGCAGGGCCGGCGTACCGAGCAGCACCTCGGTCGATCGCGCCCGGCGGAGGTACCTGTGCGCCGGGTGTTCCCAGGTGAAGCCCATCCCGCCGTGCAGGTGGACAAGCTCGGCGGCGGCGCGCGTGAACGTGTCGGAGCAGACCGCCTTGGCGGCGCTGGCCGCCATGGCCAGCTCCGGCGAATCGCCGGTCGCCACGCAGGTGGCAGCCGCCCAGGTCGCGTACGCCGAGGCCGACCGGGCGGCCTCCACCTCGACGAGCAGGTCGGCGAGGCGGTGCTTGACCGCCTGGAACGACCCGATCGGCCGGCCGAACTGCCGGCGCTCGGCGACGTAGCCGATGCAGCGCTCCAGGGCATACGCGCTACCGCCGACCTGCTCCGCGGCCAGCGCGGCGAGGGCGAGGTCGACGACAGCGTGCAGGATCCGGTCGCCGTCGCCTGGCGCCCCGACAGCCGTCGCCGGGGTCTCCCACAGCGCCAACCTGGCCTGCCTCCGCGTGCCGTCCAGGACCCGCATCGGCGCTCTGACCAACCCGACCGCCGGCCGTTCGCAGGCGAACAGGGTGGGGCCGGCCGGCGTACCCGCCACGACCAGCACGAGATCGGCGGTGTGCCCGTCGAGCACGAAGTCGATCCGGCCGCTGACGGCCCAGCCTCCGTCCCGGGCGTGCGCCGTGCAGCCGCCCGCATGGCCGTGCGGCGCGCCCGGCAGAGCGACCGTGCCGGTCAGCGTGCCCGCCGCGATGGCAGGCAGGTGGCGCAGGCACGCCTGCTCGTCCCCGCTCTGCAGCAGGGCGTTCGCGGCGAGCACGACCGTGCCGAACAGCGGCCCGCAGAGCAGCGTGCGGCCAGCCTCCTCGAGGACGACCGCCAGCTCGGCGAAGGAGTATCCGGAACCGCCGTACGACTCGGGGATGGCCAGCCCCGGCACGCCGAGCTCGGCGGCCATCCGGCGCCACGTCACAGGGTCGTAGCCCAGGTCCGACTCGACCAGCTCACCCACCCGCTCCGGCGGTGACGTCGCCGCCAGGAAGTCCCGGACGACCGCCCGCAGCTCCTCCCGCTCCGGACCGGGCGTGAGCAGCAGCGGGTCGACGTCCAGCCACCGGCGCGGACAGTTGCCGTCCGGTGTGGACACGTTCTGGGTCAGGTCGGCGCTTGTGCCGAACGGTGACCTCGCAAGCTCGGTCACGTGCACTGTCCACTCCGATCTATCCGTGCTGGACGGTGAGCAGGGCGGCGTCGCCGCCGAAATAGGCCTTCTCGGCCCGCTCGGCGAAGGCTGGCTCGGAAGGCAGCCCGGTGGCCGCGATCGCGCCCTCGTGCAGGACGACGAGCTCGTGCGAGGCGGTGAGGGCACGGGTCAGCAGCTGTTCGAGCAGGACCACTGTCATGCCGTCCCGGGCGAGCGCCTCGATGCGGGCGTACACCTCGTCCACCAGCACCGGCGAGAGCCCGAGTGCCGGCTCGTCCAGGATGAGCACGTCCGGCCGTGCCATCAGGGCGCGGGCGATGGCCAGGATCTGCTGCTCGCCCCCGCTGAGCGCGGCCGCCGGCACCGACAGCCGGTCGCGGATCCGGGGTGGGAGCCACTGCGCGGTCTCGTCCAGGCGCGCCCGCAGCGCTGCCCCCCTGACGCCGGCGGCGTACGCCGCCACCTCGAGGTTCTCCCGCACCGACAGCGTCTTGAACAGCGCCCGACCCTCGGGCACGAGGCTGCTGCGCGCCGGCCGCCCGGCGATCGTCCCGGCTTCGCGCCTGCCTTCCGTGGGCCGCAGCGATCCGTGGATGATCCGGCCGAGCGTGCTCTTCCCGGCCCCGTTCGCGCCGACGACGGCCAACACCGAGCCGCGGCTGACCTGGAGGTCCACGCCGCGCAGCGCGGTGATGCCGCCGTACCGGTGCCGCACGCCGTGCAACTGCACCAGTTGCTCGCGGGCTGCCTCGGCCGGGGGTGGCGGCACGCGGACATGGGCCGTGCCGAGGTAGGAGGTCCGGACGGCCTCGTCATGCAGCACGAGGTCGGGGCTGCCCTCCCCGATCAGCTTGCCGAAGTCGAAGGCCACGACGCGGTCCGCGACGGCGAACAGATCCTCGATCACGTGGTCGATGATCACGACCGCGACACCCTCGTCGCGCAGCCGGCGGATCTGCCGGGTGAGCAGGTCGCGCTCGGAGGTGTCCAGGCCGCCGAACGGCTCGTCGAGGATGAGCAGCGCGGGCTCCTCGGCGACAGCGCGGGCCAGGTCCAGCCGCTTCTGCAGCCCGAACGGCAACTCGCGCGGGCGGCGGAGCGCCACGTCGGCCAGGCCGACCTGGGCCAGCAGGCGGGTGGCCTCGGCGACCCGCCGGCGGGAGAGCCGGCGGTACGTGCACAGGACGTTCTCCAGCGCCGACAGCTCGGCGAACGGCTCGGCGTGCTGGAACGTCCGGCCGATGCCGAGGGAGCGGCGCGCGGTCACGCGGGCCCGCAGCAACTGCCGCCCGCCGTACCGGACGGACCCCTCGACGCGGCCGGCGGACAGCAGGCCGGACAGCGCGTTGACGAAGGTCGTCTTTCCGGCGCCGTTCGGGCCGATGATGGCAAGGACCTCGCCCGGCACGACCGAGAGGGAGACCCCGTCGAGCGCCCTCAGCCCGCCGAACGTCACCGACAGGCCGGTCACGTCGAGCAACGGCTCGTCCGGTGTGGCGGCCGACCGCCGCCGGGGTTCCGGCGCTTCGGCCGGCGTCGCTGCTTCGGTGATCGGGGCCGCGGCGGTCGGGTCCGCGGTGGCGCGGGCACGCCCCACCCGCGCTCTGCGCCAGAGCCGCCCGGCAACCGCCCCGAGCGCGGGAACCACGCCTCCGGGCAGGAAGATCAGGGCGAGGATCAGCAGGCCACCCTGAAGGATCTGCTGGCTGATCGACAGGCCGTCGGCCAGGGTGGGCAACCAGGCCATGAAGATGCCGCCGACGACGCCGCCGGCGATCGTGCCGACACCGCCGAGGACGGCGGCCGCGATCGCGTTCACGCCCAGCGTCAGCGAGAACGTGTCGGGGCTGACGAAGCCCGTCATGAACCCCAGCAGGACCCCGGCGAGGCCGGTCATCGCCGCGCTGACGGCGAACGCGAGCGCGGTCTGCCCCTCCGGTGCGATACCGACCGACCTCGCGGCCAGCGGGTGCGACGACGCCGCGACCATCCGCATCCGCAAACCGGTCGTGCGTGCCAGCACGGCCACCGCGATGACCAGACCCGCCGCTGCCAGGGCGATGTAGACCGCCTGGTCGCCGGAAGCGGTGACCGTACCCAGGCCGAGCGCGCTCTTCTCCTCCGACACGGGCACGCCCTGGTCGCCGCCGGTGACGCTGGTCCACCGGTTGACGATCTCGAGGACGACCAGGCTGAAGGCGAGGGTGAGCAGCGCGATGTAGAGCACCGAGAACCGGGCGCCGGCGTAGCCGAGGAATCCACCGGCCAGGGCGGCGACGACCATCGCGGCCACGACGGTGACCTCGAAGGACCAGCCGTGGCTGCTGCCGTACGCGGCGAAGTACGCGCCGAGCGCGAACAGCGCCGGGTGGCCCACCGACCACACCTTGGCCCATCCGGCCAGCAACCCGACGGACAGCACCATGATCGTGTACGTCGCGGCGAGGCCCACCGAGTACGCCTGGTAGCTCGGGATGAGGCCGCCGCGGATCACGGCGATCACCGCGATGCTGAGCAGCGGACCGAGGAGGGCCTTGCCGGCGACCCGCCTGTTGAAGGTCATCGAGATTCTCCTCAGACGCGCTCGAACGTGCGGGTACCGAACATCCCTTGCGGCCGGACCAGCAGGATCGCAACCGTCAGGGCGAAGACGAAGGTGTCCCGGAAGCTGGCTGAGACGTAGGTGGCGGCCAGGTTCTCCAGCACGCCGATCACCAGACCACCGAGCACCGCGCCGTACATGCTGGTCAGTCCACCGAGGAAGATCCCGGCGAAGGCCCTGAACAGCGGCGCCGCCAGGATGGTCGGGGCGAGCCCCGACTTGGGTGCGTAGAGCACCGCGGCCAGCGCGGCCAGCCCGAGGCCGAGCGCCCAGGCGATCCGCGCCACCCGCTGGGAGTTGATTCCGATGATCTCCGCGGTGCCCGCGGACTCGGCCACGGCGCGCATGGTGGAACCGAGCGTCGTGCGGTTGAAGAGGTAGCCGACGGCGATCATCGCGACGGCCGCCACCGCGATCATCACCAGATCCTGATTAGCTATCGCCGAGCCTCCGAGCCGGACGGTGCCCTGAACCAGGGCCGGGAAGGACTGCGGCTGCGTTCCCCATACCTTGTCCACGACGCTCTCGATGATCAGGGATGCACCCATGGTGACGACGAGCGCGGAGAACAGTTGCCCCTGACCCAGCGGTCGGATGATCGTCTCGCGCAGGACGACGCCCGCGACCGCCGCGACGACGACCGCGCCGATCAGCCCGACGACGACCCCGAGGCCGTGCCGCTGCAGCGTGAACGCCACGTAGATGGCCATCGTCGCCATGCTCGCGAGGGCGAAGTTCACCACGTCGGTCGCCCGGTAGATGATCACGAGCCCCAGGCCCATCAGGCCGTAGACCGAGCCGCTGGCGATGCCGCTCAGCACGACGAGGAGGAGCTGATCCATCGGAGGGTGCCTCCCTCGTGTAGTCGGTCCTGCGTGTCGTCGGCCGCCGGAGTCCGGAGCTCAACTGAACTTAGTTCAGCTCACCATAACGACCCGGGCTCCCCTGGGCAAGGGGTGTGAGACGTCTGCCGCACGCCTTCCGGGCGCGAAGCCGGCTGCTATGTTAACTGAACCTAGTTCAATCCAGGTGAGAGGATCCTCCGATGCGGACTGGCGCGCTGCCCGGGCTCGACCTCGCCCGGCTGCGGTCCTATCTGGACCGGACCCGTCCGGGACTGCTCCGCGGCCCGCTGTCCGGGCAGCTCATCGGCGGCGGCCGGTCGAACCTGACCTATCGCGTGACCGACGGCACATCCCGCTGGGTGGTGCGGCGGCCCCCGCTCGGCCACGTCCTGCCGACCGCCCACGACATGGCCCGCGAGCACCGCGTGATCTCGGCCCTGGCATCGACCGAGGTGCCGGTCCCCCGCACCGTCCTGCTGTGCGAGGAGCCCACCGTGATCGGCGCGGTCTTCTTCGTCATGGCGGAGGCGCCGGGCACCGTGTACCGCCGGCGCGAGCAGACCGACGTACTGAGCGCCGGGGACCGCGAACGCCTCGCCCACACCCTGGTCGATACCCTCGCCGCCTTGCACCGGGTCGACCCGGACCGGGTGGGCCTCGGCGACTTCGGGCGACCGCAGGGGTATCTCGACCGGCAGGTGCGCCGGTGGTCACGACAGCTCGAGCAGTCCCGGAGCCGCGACCTGGCCGGGATCGAGGAGTTGCGGCGCCGGCTGCAGCAGCGGCCGCCGATCACGCAGCGGGACAGCATCGTGCACGGCGACTACCGGCTCGACAACGTCCTGGTGGACGGCGCGGACCCGGCCCGTGTCACGGCGGTGCTGGACTGGGAGATGGCCACGCTCGGCGACCCGCTGGCCGACCTGGGACTGCTGCTGGTCTACTGGGACGGTCTGGGCTCGCTGGACAACCCGATCGTCGACGCGGTCGGCGAGCGGGCCGGCTTCCCGGCCGGGGCGGCCCTCGCCGGGCGGTACGCGCGGCGGACCGGCCTCGACCTGGACGACCTGCCATGGTATGTCGGGTTCGGCTACTACAAGCTCGCCGTGATCCTGGAGGGCATCCACTACCGGTACGTGTGCGGCCAGACCGTGGGCGACGGCTTCGACCGGGTGGGCGCCGTGGTGCAGCCGCTCGCGCGGATGGGTCTCGACGCCGTGGCCGAGGTTCCGGTCAGGCGGTGAACCGGCCGCCGTTCGCCAGCACGACGGCACCGACGACGTTCGCAGCCTCGTCACCGGCGAGGAACAGGACGACGTCGGCGATCTCCTCCGCGGTCGCGTACGGGCGCACCCGCCCGCCGCTGAATGCCTGGCGCAGCGGTTCCGGTGTCCGCGCGGCCATGCCGGTGTCGGTCGGTCCGGGTGCGACGACGTTGACCCGGATGCCAAAGCCGATCACCTCCTTGGCCACCGACTGGGCCAGGGCGTGCACCCCGGCCTTCGACGCCGAGTAGTGCGGGTAGCCGAGCGGCGCGTCGAACGCCGCCGACGAGCCGATTGCCACGATCGCGCCCGAGCCGCGCGGCAGCATCGCGCGGACCGCGGCGCGCAGCACGTGGAACGTGCCGTCAAGGTTCACCGACAGCACCCGGCGCCAGGTTTCGTCGTCCAGACCCGAGGTCACATCCGGCGACTCGCCGCGTACGAGCGCGTCCGCGATGCGCTGCTTGGCCACCGGGTCGTCGACGCCGGCGGCGTGCACCACGACATCCAGCCCGCCGAGCTCACACATCGCCTCCGCCACGGCTCTGTCCACCTCGGCCGCCGCCGCGACGTCCACCGCCATGGCCCGGCCGCTGCGCAGATCCGCGGCGACCTTGGCGGCCGCCGTGCCGTCGATGTCGACCACGGCGACGGACGCGCCGGCCGCGTCGAGCCGGCGGCACACGGCCGCCCCGATCCCGGACCCGCCGCCGGTCACCAGCGCGGTCTTTCCGGCGAAGCGGCCCGGCCCAGGTCGCGCCATGGGGTCCTCCGGGACTCGACGCTGAGGTGTCTGGCCCTGAACTGTGTGGCCCGGAACTGTGTGGCCCTGAGGCGTCTGGCCCTGAGGTATCTGGCCCTGAGGCGTCTGGTCAGCAGACACGGCGGTCACCCGATTCCACGGTCGATGGAGTCCGACTGGTTACTAAACTGAGTTCACCTTGGTACCGTGTCCCGCATGCGCATGTCAACCGTCGCCGGGAGCCCGCGCTGAAGGCGTTCCGGCTGCACGACTGGGGCGAACCACCCCGGCTGGCGAACGTCCCGCTCCGGTCGCCCGGACCCGGCGAGGTCGTCCTGGCGGTCGCCGCCGCCGGGCTCTGCCACTCCGACCTGCACGTCGTCGACGCCACCGCGGGCCAGTTGCCGTTCCGGCCGCCGTTCACGCTGGGGCACGAGGTCGCCGGTCACGTCGCGTCGATGGGCCCGGAGGTGCCCGAGGTAGCGGTCGGCGACGCGGTCGTGGTGTACGCGCCGTGGGGCTGCGGCCGCTGCGAGCGCTGCCGGAGCGGGCGGCGGAACTACTGTGACCGCGGGCGCGAGCTGCCGGCCGCCGGGATCGGTCTCGGCGTGGACGGCGGCATGGCCGATGCCCTCGTCGTGGCGTCCTCGCGCCTGGTCCCGATCGGGGATCTTGACCCGCTCACCGCCGCCCCGCTCACCGATGCCGCCCTCACCCCGTACCACGCCATCGCCCGGTGCCGCGACCGGCTCGGTGCCGGCTCGGTCGCCGTCGTCGTCGGCGTGGGCGGGCTGGGTCACCTCGCCGTCCAACTACTGCGGGCGTGCACACCGTGCCACGTCGTGGCGGTGGACGCCCGCGAGACCGCGCTCGCGCTGGCCGGACGGTCCGGGGCACATGCGACCGTTCCGGCCGGACCGGACGCGGCTCGGCTGATCCGGGAACTGACCGACCGGCGCGGCGCGGACCTGGTCCTCGACTTCGTCGCTGCGGCCGGCACGCTGGCGCTCGGTCAGGAGGTGCTGCGCAGCGACGGCGAGCTGGCGGTGGTCGGGAGTGGCGGCGGTGCCCTGACCGTGCGCAAGCCGGGCCCGCTGGCACCCGGCGCGCGGGTGTCCGTGCCGTACTGGGGCAGCCAGCCGGAGCTCGCCGAGGTCGTGCGGCTGGCCCGGGCGGGTCTGCTGAACGTCGAGGCCACCCGCTTCGCGCTGGAGGATGCGGCCGAGGCCGTCGAGCGGTTGCGCCGGGGGGCGATCCTGGGCCGGGCCGTACTCGTCCCCTAACCGCTCCTTGGCCGAGGCGCCGCCTGCGCCTGCGGGTGGAGTTGGCCGGCTGCGCCCGGTTCCGCCCTGCGGGCGGTGACCCAGCTGGCAATCTGCGCTCGCGAGGTGAAGCCGAGCTTGGTCAGCACGTGTTCCACGTGGGTCTCGGCGGTGCGCTGCGCGATGACCAGGCTGCCGGCGATCTCCTTGTTGCTCAGCCCGCGGGCGACCAGTTCGGCGACCTCCCGCTCGCGCCGGGTCAGCACGGCCGGCGCGTCGCCACCGGGGGGCGGCCGCGCGGCCTGGTCGTCCAGCGCGTCCGCCACCACGGCGTCGAGCGGGAGCCGGGCCCCCTGCGCCGCCGCCGCCTCGAACGCCCGGTCGCCCAGCAGCGACCGGCTCCGCGCGACGCACTGCTCGCGGTACGGCAGGAGATGCCGGAGGCCGAACAGCGGCGCCCCGACGCCGCGCCAGATCCTGTCGAGCGCTCCGAGCAGGCGGGCGGCCCGGTCAGCCCGGCCGTCGGCGGCCGCGGCCCAGGCCAACACCTCCACGCCCTCCGCGACCCCGATGCCGTCGTCGGCGGCCCGGTGCGCCCGGACGGCGCTGCGGGCCTCGGCGACGGCGCCAACCTGGTCGCCGCGCCGCCAGAGCTCGACGGCGAGGGCGAAGTGGCCGAACGCGGCGAGCCAGCCCGCGCCCTTCGCCTCGCAGAGCGCGATGTAGTCGACCGCGAACCGGCTGGCCTGTTCCGCGTCGCCCCGGGCCGACGCGGTCAGCGAGAGCCGGACCAGGGCCAGCGCGGCGCCGAAGGGGTCGTCCGCGGCACGGTGCCCGGCCAGACCCCGCTCCAGCAGCTCTGCCGCGGCGGCCGTGTCGCCCTCCGCCATCGCGACCTGGCCGAGGAACACCGCGGCGTACGCCTGCGCCGAGGTGTCGCCCAAGCGCTCGGCAAGGCTCGCGCTCTCGGCCAGCATCGGCCTCGCGGCCGGCACATCGCCCTGCAGGACGGCGAGCGAGCCGTTGACCCACAGCGCGCGGGCGCGGCTGACGGTGGGCTCGGTGCCGACCGCGAGCAGCCGGTCCAGCCACCGCCTGCCCTCGCTGAGCAGGCCCATCCCCCGCCAGCCGAACCACAGAACGGCGGCCAGCCGCAGCCCGGTGTCGGCCCCGGCCGACCCGGACCCGGCCGACCCGGACCCGGCCGACCCGGGCAGGCAGAAGTCGAGTGCGGCCCGGACGTTCGGGTGCTCGACCCGCAGCCGGTCGAGCCAGGCAGGCCCGTCCTGGCTGAACAACCCCGCGTTCGCGCGTTCGGCCAGCGCGAGATACTGGGCACGGTGCCGCCCGCGCAGCCTGATGTCGTCGCCGTGCTCGACGAGCCGGTCCCGACCGTACTGCCGGATCGTTTCGAGCAGCCGGTAACGCACGCCGGACCGGTGCTCCTCGCGGAGCAGCACCGACTTCTCGACCAGCCCGGCGACCAGATCGAGGACCGCGCTGCGCGGCAGCGCGCCGTCCGCACACACGTTCTCGGCCGCCTGCAGGTCGAAGCTGCCGGCGAACACCGACAACCGCTCCCACAGCGCGCGCTCCTCGGGCGAGCACAGCGCGTAGCTCCAGTCGACAAGGGCGCGGAGCGTCTGCTGCCGCGGCAGCGCCGTCCGGCTACCGCGGGTCAGCAGGCCGAAACGCTCGTCGAGCCGGTCCAGGACCTGTTCCGGCGACAGCGCCCGCAGCCGGGCTACGGCGAGCTCGATGGCGAGAGGCACGCCGTCAAGACGGGCGCACAGCGCCGCGACGGCACCGGCGTTGCCCTCGGTGAGGCTGAACCCGGGCAGCACCCCGTTCGCCCTGATGACGAACAGCTTCACGGAGTCGTAGTCCGCCAGCCTGTCGAGGCGGCCGTGGCTGCCCGGGTCCGGGACAGCGAGCGGGGCGACCACGACCGTGTGCTCGCCGGGAATGCCGAGCGGCTGCCGGCTGGTGGCGAGGATCCGCAGCTCCGGGGCCGCCTCAAGCAGCGCGTCGGCGAGCACCGCGCAGGCGTCGAGCAGGTGCTCGCAGTTGTCCAGGATCAGCAGCAGGTGCTTGGCAGCGAGGTGATCGGACAGCACGGCGACCGGCCACCGGGCCGACTGGTCCCGGATGCCGATCGCGGTCGCGGCCGTCTGGGTGACCAGCGCCGGGTCGTCCAGCGGCGCGAGGTCGACCAGCCAGACACCATCCGGGAACGCACGGCGCACATCCGCCGCCACGCGTATGGCGAGCCGCGTCTTGCCGACGCCGCCGACGCCGGCCAGCGTCACCAGCCTGGCGGAGGACAGCAGCCCGCGGACCTCGTCCAGTTGCCGCCTGCGCCCCACGAACGTGTTTGTGGGCGCGGGCAGGTTGCCCGAGGGTGGTCGTGTTGCCGGCAATGCCATGTCCCAGGACCGGTGATCGCGGTGGCTGTCACGGTACGTACCCGGCCGCCGGAGGTAAAGGCGGGGCTATGTCGGTAAGGGCGGGCCAGTGTCGCGAGGGCTGCCCGGGCGGTCACCGCCGCCGGCGGGTCACAGAACCAGGTCCAGGGCTTCGTCGATGTTCGTGAAGGGCACCTGCGCGATCTCGTTCGCGCGCGCGACCGCCTCCGCCGTGTCCGCGGCGAACAGGCACACGCACTGGCTGCGCGCCGGGACGTACGTGCTGCGCACGTACCGCACCACCGGCCCTTCGGCCGACAAGCGGCGGGCCCCCTCCGCCAGTGCCCGGTGCAGGGCGCGCAACTGGGTGGCCGTCAGGCCCGGCAGGTAGCGGTTCACCGCGAACATCGGCATGACAGAGGTCTCCGCCCGGGAACGCCTGATCAGGCGGCCACGCGCGGCCCGCGCGGGGCGAGGACCCGGCGATCCGGCAGCAGGGCCCCGGTGTCGTCGAACAGGACGACCCCGTTGCAGAGCAGGCTCCAGCCCTGCTCCGGATGCTCGACCGCGACATGTGCGGCATCCCAATCGGGGGCATCCGCGGCCGGGCACACCGGCTGGTGTCGACACATGGCGAACCTCCACACGACGTCGTGATCCGGTTGATATCCGCTGTGCCGGTGAGTCTGCGCCGGTCATCCGGGGGCGGAGTACGGGAGAACTACGTATCTGAGGCATCGGGCGAAGATACGTAGCCCTCCCGATCCGCCGGACAGCCCGCGGCTCGTAGCGTTCAGTCAAGCGAGGCAACCTCGACCAAGCCGAGCCGTTCAGAGGCCGAACCGTTCGGACACCGAACCGTTCAGAGGCCGAAGCGTTCAGAGGAGGAGCCGTCATGCGAAGGGCGCAGATCCGGAAGCCACGCCCACGCCGGCCCGCCACCGGCGACCTCGACCTGCGGACCCCGTCCGGCCGCCCGCTGGCCTACTAGATGGCCCACCAGATGGGGACGGAGCCGGCGAACGCGGCGCGAGTCCGAGCCGCAAGGCTCGGACGCCGTACTAGCGCGCGGCGAGCTCCCCGACCCCGCGGCCCAGCGTCGCACGACTCCGATGACCACGCGGGAGGTAGTTCGTGAGCACCCCGGAGGCAAGGGCGACCGCCAGCACGGCGGTAGGTTCGCTGGCCGGCGGCGATGCCGTTGCCGGTTCTGCTCCGGCGCAGGCAGCCGGCGGTCTGGCCGCGGTGCTGGGCCAGGGCCGCGCGGTCGTTCGGGAGGTCGGGCGGCTGGGCGTCGAGCTGGGCCGGATCGCCCTGGGCAGGTCCGTGCTGGCGCCGGCACGGGGGGACCGGCGGTTCGCCGACCCCGCGTGGACCACCAACCCCGCCCTGCACCGGATCGAGCAGGCCCACCTGGCCTCCGCGGCCGCGCTACGGCGGACCGTCGACGGGCTGGATGAGGGTGCGCGCGCCGAGCGGGCCCGCTTCGCCGTGGCCGTGCTGAGCGCCGCCGCCGCACCCACCAACTTCCTGGCGACCAACCCGGCGGCGATCAAACGGGCGTGGGACACCGGCGGGACCAGCCTGCTACGCGGCGCCCGCAACCTCGCCTCGGACCTGCGCCACAACGGCGGCATGCCCTCGATGGTCGACCGGGACGCATTCCAGCTCGGCCGTGACCTCGCCCTGACCCCGGGCGCGGTCATCGCCCGCGACGACGTCGCGGAACTCCTGCAGTACGCCGCCACCACCCGGACCGTCTACCGGCGGCCGGTACTCATCGTGCCGCCGCCGATCGGCCGCTACTACTTCCTCGACCTGCGACCGGGCCGCAGCTTCGTCGAACACGCCCTCGGCAGCGGGCTACAGACGTTCCTGCTCAGCTGGCGGAACCCGACCGCCGAACAAGGCCACTGGGACCTGGACACCTACGCCGCCCGCGTCTGCGCCGCCATCGACACCGTCCGCGACGTCACCGGCAGCCCGGACGTCAACCTCATCGGATTCTGCGCCGGCGGCATCATCAACACCACCCTCCTCAACCACCTGGCCGCAACCGGCGACACCCGGGTGCACGCCGCCTCGTACGCGGTCACCCTCCTCGACTTCAGCCGACCCGCGCCGATCTCCGCCTTCTCCGGCCCCGGCCTGCTCGCCTTCGCCCGGCACCGGTCCCGGCGGAAGGGCATCATCACCAGCCGGCAGATGGGCAGCATGTTCACCTGGATGCGCCCGGACGACCTGGTGTTCAACTACTGGGTGAACAACTACCTCATGGGCCAGCCGCCCCCCGCATTCGACATCCTCGCCTGGAACGCCGACGGCACCAACCTGCCCGGGGCGCTGCACTGCCAGTTCCTCGACATCTTCAAGGACAACCTGCTGGCCGTGCCCGGCGCGATGACCGTCCTCGGGACACCACTACGGCTGGACCGCATCACCCTGCCCACCTTCGTCACCGGCGCCGTCGCAGACCACCTCACGCCCTGGAAAGGCTGCTACCAGACCACCCGGTTGCTGGGCGGGGAGAGCACATTCGTCCTCAGCCACTCCGGCCACATCGCCAGCCTCGTCAACCCCACCGACAACCCCAAAGCCCGCTACTGGACCGGCCCGCCACCCGGCCCGGACCCCGACGCATGGCTCGCCGACGCGCAACAACACCACGGCAGCTGGTGGCAACCCTGGGCCGACTGGATCACCACACGGGCCGGCGAACAAACCCCCGCAAGCACAAACCTCGGCAACCGACAACACCCCACCCTCGACCCCGCCCCCGGACGCTACGTCCGCGACCTGCCCCCGCCGCAACGCGGCACGGCCGGATCGTAGCGACCGCCGGTGTCGCCCGCAGCCTCGTGAAACGGACGGACCGGGATGGATTTCGACCTGTCACCCAACGCGCGCGATCTCGCCGACCGGCTGCAGGCCTTTCTGGTCTCCCGGGTACTGCCGGCCGAGCCGGACTACGACGAGTACCGCCTGCAGGCCGGGCCGTACGACCACACCGTGCCGCCCGTCGTCGAGCGACTCAAGAAGGAGGCCCGCGCCCTCGGGTTGTGGAACCTGTTCCTGCCCGACGTGTCTGGTCTGTCCAATGTGGAGTACGCACCGCTCGCGGAGATCACCGGGTGGTCCGTCGACATGCTCCCCGAAGCGGTGAACTGCCAGGCGCCGGACACCGGGAACATGGAGACGCTGCACCTGTTCGGCAGCACCGAGCAGAAGTCGCAGTGGCTCACGCCGCTGCTGGACGGCGAGGTCCGGTCGGCCTTCGCCATGACCGAGCCCGGCGTCGCGAGCAGCGACGCCACCAACATCCGGTGCTCGATCGTGCGTGACGGTGACGCGTATGTCGTGAACGGCCACAAATGGTGGGCGTCCGGCGCGAACGACCCTCGCTGCCGGATCCTCATCGTGATGGGCAAGACGGACCCGAGCGGTCCGGCGCACCGCCAGCAGTCCATGATCCTCGTCCCCGTCGACACGCCGGGAGTCGACATCGTGCGGTCGCTGCCCGTATTCGGCAGGCAGGACCAGCACGGACACGCCGAGATCCGGCTCACCGACGTCCGCGTGCCCGCCGCGAACCTGCTCGGCGGCGAGGGCGACGGCTTCATGATCGCCCAGGCCCGGCTGGGTCCCGGCCGGATCCACCACTGCATGCGGGCCATCGGCGCGGCCGAACGTGCGCTGTCGATGATGGTGGAGCGCGCGCAGAGCCGTGTCGCGTTCGGGCAGCCACTGTCCCAGCAGGGAATGGTGCAGAACGCCATCGCGGAGTCCCGACTGGAGATCGAGCAGGCCCGAATGCTCACGCTCAAGACCGCGTGGCTGATCGACAAGTACGGGTCGAAGGGCGCGCGGACCGAGATCGCCGCCGTCAAGGTCGCGGCTCCGCGAGCGGCGACCGCCGTCATCGACCGGGCGATCCAGGTGCACGGCGGCCTCGGCGTCTCCGACGACGTGCCACTGGCGCGAATGTGGGGGTGGCACCGGGCGATGCGCATCTTCGACGGCCCAGACGAGGCCCACCTACGCGCCATAGCCAGAGCGGAGATCACGAGCCGGCCGTCCTGATGCCCTGCAAGATCGCGATCGACGCCGGCGACCAGCCGCCCCGCAACGGCCGACCCACCACCGCCCGCAGCCGCGGCGACCGATCCACCGGCGTGACGATCGAGTGGCCATCAGCGACCGACTGCCCGATCACGGTCCCGCCGTCCAGCGCCGTGGCTTCGAAGATGCCGAGCAGTCCCGGCGTCCAGTAGACCCGGATGCTTCTGGACGGAGCCTGGGTCTGCGCGAGGGCGACGTCGTAGAGCTGATCAGTCTGGATCGCGAGATTGCTGAGCACACTCGATTGGTGGCCCGATCCCGCGGCCGGATCGAAGTGGCTGGCGAGCGTGCCGTTCGCCTTCCGCGTCGATGGCGGCCAAGAACTCCGTGCCGCGGTCGCGACGCTCGCGGCGCGTTTCGCTGCCACCATGGCGGACCAACCCTGACAACCATATCGAAGGACTCAGGGCACAGAGAAGGAAACGCGACAATGACCGTCCGACCCGCAGTTGTCGCGGGCGTATCCCGACACCAGATCATCCGCGCCTGCGTCATCGCAGCAGCGAGGTAGACCAGCCAGCCAACGCCCTCACATCGGCGGTCGTGAGGCTGCACGTTGGTCGCGGGACCGGGTCGGTGACCGGTTCGGCGGCGTGTGAGCCGGCTGCCCGCCACCGCACACTGCATCACCTGCGCCACCCATCGCAGCCGGAAGCCAACCAGACAGAAGTCCTCGATGCTCGCGCACCGCCGTCCTGTCCTGCCGCGAAGCGGCTCTATACGCTACTGCCGCTGTCGGGCCGATGCCCGATCGTGTCGGCGGTGTGGAGGGGGCGTGGCTACATCTTGTGATGGGCGGTGTTGTGGCCGGCCGAGGTCGAGGAGGTGTGGTGGTGGTGGTGGCGGGCGGGGTGAGGCGGCGGAGGTGCTGGCCCGCGGAGGAGGTCTCGGGTGGTTGGCGGCCAGCTCTCTGCGGTACGAATCGCCCGGCGGGGGACGCCGGTGGGGCATGTCGTACGCCCGCGGGCGTAGCCCGGTTGTCCCCGCCGGGCGGACGACCGCGGCGGCGCCGGTCGGCCACCCTGGACGGTACGCACCAGCCAACCCGGCGCCGCAGACGTGGGCCGGAACCAGGGAGGGCCACGATGGTGGACCGGCTCCTGACCCGGCGGCCCGGCGCCGACCCGGCGGGCACGCGGATCGTCCGGGTCGCGGCGCTGATGCTCCTGGTGGCGGTCAGCCTCGCGGTCGCCGCCGCGCTGCACCTGTTCGGGCACGTCACCGGCCGCTCGGCACTGTTCGACTCCGACGACGCCGGCATCGCCGAGGCGGTCATCGGCGCCGTCCTGGCCGGCTGCGCCGGGGTGATGCTCCGCCGACCCGGCCGCGCCCGGATAGTCGGCCTGGCCGGCACCGCGTTCGCCACCCTGGGTTTCCTCATCGGAATCACCATCACCAGCCAGGGCGGCCACTGGCCGGACATCGCCTACCACCTCACCGTCCTGCCGCTGCTGATCGGGAGCCTGGTCGTGCTGTGGCGCGCCGGCACCGGCCACCCCTCGGGCAGCGCCCGATGAGCGGCGGGAGCGGCCGGGCTACCGGGCCGCAACCGTCGCGGGTGGCGATGGTGGTCGGCGCTAGCCGGCGGATCGGCGCGGCCACCGCGCAGGCGTTCACCGCCGCCGGGGCGGACGTGGTGATCGCGGCGCGCACCCTGACGGCGCTCGGGACAAGCTAATCGCTACCCAGGACAGATGGCTTGCAGGTCGGTGGCGGCAGACGGCGCATGGGCCGGCTGCCCGATCAGACCGGACGGACCCCGCTCACGCTCGCCGACGGCGTACCACACCCTCATTGTCCCACCCACCGTCGCACCCGATCCGGACCCGCCGCTGCACGGGCCGAGGTGATCGCCTCCTCGGCCAGGAGGAGCGGTGGTGGGTGCCGTTGGCGAGCACGCGATGATGCGCCCTGCGGGCTGTTGATCAACGATCCCGCGGCCGTGCCGCACGCTCGTGGCGCGCGTACAAGCGCTGGCGCCGACGTGGTGGGCGCGGGGTGCGCTGGGCTCCGACACGCCGGGCCTGTTCACAGGCAATACGGGTGGCGATGCGCACAATGAGGGACAGACGGCCCGATCAGGGTGGTCTAGCGCCAGAGTGGAGCGAGCAGTTGATCAAGACAACCAAGCCCGGCCGTAACGGCATCGTCCGCGTCACCTTCGCACTGCCCGCCGATGAGCCCCGCGGCGCCGTGTCGGTGGTAGGTGATTTCAACGACTGGAATCCCTTGGCCCATCCACTGCGGCGGCGCGCGAACGGCACCCGCAGCGCCGCGGTGACCGTCCCGGCCGGCAGCATGCTCCGCTTCCGCTACCTCGCCGAGGGCGGGCTATGGTTCGACGACGAAACCGCTACTGCACACCACGGCCAGGACGCCAGCATCGCGGTCTGATTCCGGCGCCGTAGCAACCGGAGCGGTTCGGCGGCAACTGACCGGCGTTCGGCGCGAACCAAACGAGATTCCGCGGGTCGATGCAGCGGGTGGCTTCGGTGATGTCGGTGCATCCGGCACTACCGAGGGCGCTGGCGGTGACGGCCAACCGCCCTGCCGAGTCAGCGCCCGGACGACGGATGCCCGGCGCCGCAGTCGGGCGCATGAGGACGACCGCCAACGGCCGACTCGGGCCGTCACCTCGATTCTTCAAGCCGCCTCCGAAGCGGCCACACCCGACACACTCACATGCCGCGCGGCGCGCGGCCGTGCCCTCAGCCGCGAAGCGGCCGCTGTCGGGCTGCTGCCCGACAGCGGCCGCTCTGCGCGGGTTGCGCGGCCCGATCGGCAACTCACTTCCGCGCGATGAGATCGAGTTCGACGTGCGCCCCGGTGGCTATCAACGGTGGACGGAGGTCAACGCGGCCGTACCCGGCCTTCGCGTGCACATCCACGTCGACCTCACAGACGTCGCCGACGGTGAGCTACTCGAAGGCGTCATGCACGTCGGTGGCCGGCTGCAGGAGGGCATCGAGCCGTTCGAGACGAGACTTCGGGTCGAGTTCCACGACGAGGCCGACGGACGGACGCGACTCGAGATTCGCCAATGGCTCCCCGAACACCTGGCGCACCCCAGCGAGGCGGGTTGGCTCCAGGCGTTCACCAAGCTGGACGCCACGCTGATGAATGCCCAGACTGTTGCAGCTGATCACCGAGGGGTAGAGGCATGGCCAAGCTGATTTACGTGACGAACCTGTCGCTTGACGGGTACATCGAGGACGAACGCGGCGCCTTCGACTGGTTCCCATCCGACGACGAGGTATTCGCGTTCACCACCGACCTCCTGCGATCCGTCGGCACGTTCCTCTACGGGCGGCGCCTGTACGAAACGATGGCCGTCTGGGAAACCAACGCCGCTCTGGCCGCGCGATCGGACCTCATGGGCGACTTCGCGGCTGCCTGGCAGGCGGCGAACAAAGTCGTCTACTCCACGACCCTCGCCTCGGTGTCAACTGCCGATACCCGACTCGAACGCCAATTCGACCCCGCCGCGGTGCACCAACTGAAGGCCACGGTCGGCAGCGATCTCACCGTCGGAGGTGCGAACCTCGCAACGCAGGCTTTCAAGGTCGGGCTGGTCGACGAGTGCCAGGTGTTCGTCTGGCCCATAGTCGTCGGCGGGGGCAAGCCGGGGCTGCCGACCGGCGTACGCGCAGACCTCGAGCTGCTCGATGAGCGCCGATTCGGAAACGGCGTCGTGCACCTCCGTTACCGTCCTCTCGGACAGCGACCGACAGGCCTGTCCGGTTCGCCGGGGCCCGCATGACACGCGGAGCGCTGACGACCGATCGCCCGGTTGAGGTCGCCCGTCACGGACCCGGGTTGCGTGAAGTCGCAGCGTGCGGAGGCGTCAACCGCCGCGTCGAGACGACGGTGCGGTAGCGAACCTCGGTCAGGGGACCACCCCGAGAATTGTCCGTCTTCGCCGATCCGTCGTCATGCCAACCGCGCGGTCGTCAACCGCTCCCGCCGCAACCGCTCATCGGCAAGAGCGTGACAGCGACATCGTAGGCACAACGCCCCGGCCCTCACTCTTCGTGACCACGCCCGGCTGATACCGCCCCGGTTCCTGGGGCCAGTTACGGCCGTCTTTGTCGACACTCAAGTTTCGCCTTTTTGGGGTGGCGGGCGAGGCCGTGTGGATGGGCTGGGGCCGGTTGGGCATGGCCTTTCCTGGGCGGCCTGGGCGGTGGGCGGCGACACGCCGTAGGCGTCAAGATCCAT